>Ga0123328_1005233_pt1 | contig 10247 bp, 10 predicted proteins | sample BioC12SIPDNA_2_FD_89702 | JGI IMG/M metagenome (GOLD analysis project Ga0123328, IMG submission 89702) | Anaerobic biogas reactor microbial communites from Washington, USA - Biogas_R1_A C12 SIP DNA | ecosystem: Engineered > Bioreactor > Anaerobic > Unclassified | place: Washington, USA...
ATGTCCGCGCGGGTGCGTTCGATGATGCCGCGAGCCAGGTCGGTGCGGCGGCGCAAGCCGTCGGTAATCGCGTCGGGGTAGTCCATCGTGACCAGTTGGGTAAAGATGTCATCCATCATTGCCAGAAGACGTTCAACCTCGGTGCTGTAACCCGGGCGCAGCAAGTCCAGACAGCGCCGGCGCAATTCACCCAGGGTTTCGGTGAGTCCGTTCAGGTAAGCAGGCGCCTCCGCGTCCAGGTCTTGCGGAGTGGGCAGGCGTTCACCTTTTATCACAGCCACCGTCAGGCAGGCTTCACAATACTCTTTGATAGCATCCTGCGTGTAACCGGTGAAAAACAAGTCCGGATGATCCTCGCGGAGCGTGTTCGTAAGGGCTTGCGCCAGCTCCCGTCCCTGGTCGATTTCTGCCTGCGCCTCTGCTTGGTCTTCACGGTGGATCGCGCGGATCGCCAGCGAGGCGTGGCGCGTCAGTTCGCGCGCTTGCTTCAGGGCTGCGTCGCGCAGGGCTGTTTTCTGATCAAACTCATCCCGAATTTGATCGCAAATCAAATCGAGCTGATTGCTCATTTTGTTTCTTCCGGGGGAGTCTGACCGCCCTTATCACGAAAGAGCTCATCTGCCAGCGTGTGCCCGCGGGGGATGCGGATCTCGCCGAAGTTCGCCTCATAGCGGGCGATGTTTTCATTGATTGCGTGCTGGAAGAGTTTCATCGTCAGCGGCGAGAGGACAAGCCGGGTATTCAGCTTCATGCTCGGCAGACCCGGCATCATCGTCGCGAAATCGAGAATAAACTCGTGGGGATTATGGGTGATATAGGCGGCATTAATATACCGCGGTTCAAGATCCTCCGGGATCAAAAACGGAAGTTTCGGAGGTTCGGGCATGGTTAGAACGGGATGTCGTCGTCATCGACCGTGTCGCTGCTGTCCTGACCCGCTTCGCCGCGGGAAGAGAGGAAGCGAACGGTGTCTGCGAAGACTTCATAGCTGCTGCCCCAGGTGCCGTCTTTCTTCTGGAATACCTGCGGTCCGCCGGTGTTGGCGTCCGGGCGCAGACGTCCTTCCACAAGGACTTTTGAGCCTTTGGTCAGATATTGGTTGCAGCTTTCAGCCTGCTTTCCCCAAACGGAAACGCGGAACCATGCGGTTTCTTCCTTTTCACCATAACGGCGGCTGGCTGCCACGGAAAAAGTGGTCACGGCTTTGCCATCGGGGGTATAGCGCATCTCCGGATCTCTGCCAAGATTGCCTATAATAATGAGTTTTTGGTACATGGGAAATCCTTTCGTGTGTCGGTAATTTTAATCTCATGCGCAATAAGCGTTTGTCCAATTTTACACCATTCTGCTCCATATACCGCAAAAAACCTAAACTCAAGGAAATCAAACCAGACAGATAGCACATTTATAAGGTATGATAAATATGACCCCATAATCGACAGGAGCTGCGTATGTGCGACACAATTGGACTGTTAACCTCATCAAAAGCCCTCTTTGCCAAGAATAGCGACCGCTCTCCCAACGAGCCGCAGGTCGCTGAGTTTTACCCCGCCGAGGATCACAGCCCCGACAAACTCCTTAAAACTACCTACATCACTATTCCGCAGGTTGCCCATACCCACGCGCTGCTGCTCTCGCGCCCGACCTGGCTTTGGGGCGGTGAAATGGGCGTGAATGAATTCGGCGTGTGCATCGGCAACGAAGCTGTTTTTACCAAGGGCAAATACGCCAAAACTGGTCTGACTGGCATGGATCTGCTGCGTCTTGGTCTGGAACGCGGCAAGAGTGCCGCGGAAGCCCGCGATATGATCATCAAACTTTTAGAAGAACACGGGCAGGGTGGGAACTGCGGGTTTGATCATACCTTCTTTTATGACAACTCCTTCCTCATCATGGACCGTGAGGAGCTTTTTGTTCTCGAAACCGCAGGACGGGATTGGGTATACAAGCAGATGCAGCGGGCGAGCATCTCCAACCGCCTGACCATCCGGTCGGACGGGGATGCTTACAGCGCGGGAGAAGCCATCGATTTCCGTAGAACCCACCTCGAACCGCTCTATTCTCACTTTTCGGGTTCGGCTGACAGACTGGCGCAAACGAGCGCCTGCCTGGCGGATGCCAAAAACGCCGCGGATTTGATGGGCGCGCTGCGCCTGCACCGTGAAGATGTGCAAAACCCGCTAACGCAGGGCAGCGTTGCCAGCCCCTGCATGCACGCCGGCGGAATTGTTGGCGATCACAGCACCGCCAGCATGATCGTGGAACTGGGGGAGCAAATTCGCGTCTGGCTCACGGGTAGCTCCACTCCCTGCATCTCTCTGTTCAAACCATGGGTGTTCGGCGCTGAGCTCACTGCTCCCGTTTTTGCCGCCAATGATCCGACCGCTGAGCAGGACTGGCTCGCGCGTGAAGCCTTTCACCGTCAAGCTATTGGGCGCGCCCTGCCCAAAGAATTCTATGCTGAACGCGACCAACTGGAAGCAGACTGGATAGCCGCAGCGGATAATTCCGATGAAGAGAACCTTGCCAGCCTGACCCGCCGTGCCGCTGCCGAAGAAAGCGCTTTTTATGAACGCTGGACCAGCCAACTGACCTCCCTGCCCATCAGCGGCAAACGCGGGTTTCATCGATACTGGCAGCGAAAAAACGCAGCCCTTGGCAACAGAAGCAAATGATCTTATCTCATTCCTCTTATGACCTGGCTTTCCAGGAAAGCTTGACGCAAATTGACGAATCAGGATATACTTCAGCTCCGCCGGGGTGTAGCGCAGTCGGCTAGCGCGCTGCGTTTGGGACGCAGAGGTCGACGGTTCGAGTCCGCCCACCCCGACTTTTTCAAGCTCAGAAAAGCGATTTACTTGTGAGTACGCCCTTTCTTTCTCTTATCATCCCCGCCCACAACGAAGCCGAGCGCCTGCCAGCTTCTCTGGAAGCAGTTCACAGTTTTATCTCAACCTTTCCCTTCGACATGGAAGTGATCGTCGTCGAGAACAACAGCCATGATGCCACCGCGGAGATCGTAAGGGAGTGGATGCAGGTGATGCCGCAGCTCCGCCTGATCAGCCTCCCGCAGCCGGGCAAGGGCAACGCCATCCGTACCGGGATGCTGGCAGCCAGGGGGGATTATCGCTTCATGGCAGATGCGGACTTCTCGATGCCGGTCGAGGAGATCCGCAAGTTTCTGCCCGAAGACAAGCCGCTCGCGCCGGTCGCCATCGCGTCGCGCGAGGCGCCTGGATCGAAACGGATTGGGGAGCCGTTCTACCGTCACTTTATCGGACGCGCCTACAACATGCTGGTACGCCTGCTCCTCCTGCCCCGCCTGCAAGACACGCAATGCGGCTTCAAATGTTTCAGCGCCGAAGCTGCCGCGGCAATCTTCCCGCTCCAGAGGCTTGAAGGCTGGAGTTTTGACGTGGAAGTGCTGACGATTGCCCGGCAGTTGGGGTTTGAGATCGTAGAAGTACCCATCACCTGGGTCTACCAACCCGGTTCGCGGCTGCATTTGATACGGGATAGCTTCCAGATGGCAAAAGACCTTGTTGCTATCCGGCGCGCCAGTAAAAAAGGCTTGTATCGTGCCCCGAAAGCTTGATCCCAGCCTGATTTCACCTTTTCCCACTCTTGCTTACGAAAAAAGCATTGCCAAAAATGGCCGCGTTTTAATTGCCGGTTTGGATGAGGCCGGACGCGGAGCATTGGCGGGTCCGCTTTGCGGCGCGGCTGTGATTCTGCCAGTGGAGAAGGAGGGGCTTGTTGAAACCCTGATGAGCGTGCGCGACTCAAAGCAGATGAGCGCCATCGAACGGGAACTCAGCGCCGAAGTGATCCGGAAGAACGCGTTGGATTGGGCGGTTGCCTGGGTGGAAGCGGAAGAAATCGACGCGCTCGGCATGAGCAGAGCCGGCCAGTTGGTGTTTGAGCGCGTTGTCGAAGGTTTGGGAACCCGTCCCGGACATTTGTTGTTGGACTATTTCAGGCTGCCTGGAGTGAAGCTGCCCCAGACTTCGCTGGTCAAGGGCGATCAACGCTCGCTGACAATCGCCTGTGCCTCTGTGCTGGCGAAAACCGCCCGGGACGCACGCATGCGCTCTCTGGCAGAGGGGGAGGATCCCTACGGCTTCGTGCATAACAAAGGCTACGGCACGGAGGATCACCTGCGCGCGATCGAAGCGCACGGGCTCAGCCCTCACCACCGTCGTAGTTTTTGTGAACACTTGCTGCAGGGCAGGCTTTTTGATTGATTTTTCAAGCGATAAGTTAATTTACCTTAATCCAGAACAAAAAAACCTAACTAAAAGATGAAAGACTCGTTTCGGGCGGGATTGGAAGCACTTCGCGACTCATCATGCGGAGAACCCGGCGCGCTTCCAATCCACCAACAAACCCTCAATCAATTAAGAAAAATGCCACTTGGAACTCTGTCGAAGGCGGATTGAGGGCACGATATGTTCGTCAGTCATATTGTTCACGACGCCCTCAATCGCGCCTACGCTGGAAACATTCAATAAACAAAATCCTGGTTGAGGCATGATAAAATTGATACATCAGTTCGAAGGAGCGTATTATGACCTACCACGTTGCCCCAGATTTCTCTCGCGAAGAACAAATCCGAGGTCTGATTGAGCAGATCAGCGCCTATATTGAGCATTTCCACCACGGATCAGTTGAGTTGATCAGCGTTGAAGGCGATACGATCCGGGTGCGGCTTGGCGGCGCTTGCGCTGATTGCGAGCTTTCCACTCAGACTCTGCAGGGATGGGTCGCTGGTACCATTCGCCAATTCTTCCCCGAAGTCACCGTCATCGCGGCTGAATAACCCCAATCCAAACGCAGAATCGCTTAATTCCGCGCAAAACAGACTCTCTTTAACCTAATTCCCGGTAAGTAGGCACGCTCGGCGCAAAAATTTCTCGCTGGACGGTTTCCAGCAGAGTCTCCCCTTTCAGATCCTCCACGGTATAGCAAACCGCATTCATCTTGTTCGCAAGGTCTTGCGCCAGACCGCTATCGAATACTTTCTGCTCCATATTGATGACCACACTGTGGATATTCTCATTGGCAAACATCCCCGCCAGCTCAGTGACTTCCTCCGCCACCAGCCTCCCAGGGAGGAGCGGTACATTACCGGCGCCATCCGTCAGCACAATCAGGAGGGGCTGCACATCCGGATGGAGGATCTTCTCGCGCTTGATGACCTCATATGCCATCTGAAGCCCGGCAGCCAAAGGCGTCTTTCCGCCGACCGGGATGTTTTCGAGCGCGCGCTGCGCCAGCAGCACCGAGTTGGTTGGCGCGAGCACCAGGGTGGCTCGGTCTTTTTGGAAGACCACCAAGCCCACACGGTCGCGCCGCTGATAGGCGTCTGTGATCAGGGAGAGAATCGCCCCCTTGGTCGCCTTCATCCGCTCAGAAACTGCCATCGACCATGAGCCGTCCACGAGAAACAGAATCAGGTTGGCAGTCTTCCGCACCCGGATCTTTTTTTGGAAATCATCCGCCCGGATGGCGAAAGCCACATCGCGTTCGGTGCGCAAGGCTTCGCGCTGTTGCTGGAAAGGCGCGGCGGCACGGATGGTCGCGTCGAAGGCCACATCGGAAGTATCCTTGGGGGCTGACTGCGCCTGGATGTAACGACCGCGTTTGGTTTTGGATCGGGTTTGGGAACGCCTGCCGCCCTGCTTGCGCACCATCTCGTCCAGGGGCGTGTCCAGTTGGCGCGGTTCAAAGGTCTCGCCGGGCTTCACAACCTTGCCGCCCTCCCACCATTGGGCGTTGATTTCGGTAAAAATCTGCTGCTGGGCTTCTCCGACAACGGGGAGCTCATCCTCCGCGTGATCGTCTACGGAGTCACTGTCTTCCGGGGGTCCGTCAGTTTTTTTTTACATTCATCAGCGGTTTCCGTCGTTTCTTCCTCACCACTGCCGACAATGGTGGTCTGCATTTTCAGATCAGCGAGTTTGGAATCGAGCGCTTCCAAGCCCACACTGCTCTTGCGGAAAGGTCCGGCTTTTACGCGGTGCGGCAGCGCCAATTCGGCAGCCATGGCGATATCCCGCGGGGTGATGCGCGTGCGCCCCTCAAAAGCAGCCTGCGCGCGGGCGGCTTTCAGGATCACCAGATCCGAGCGGTGACCGTCCACCTCCATCTCAGAGGTCAGGTCTGCTATGATCAGGAGGTCCCGCTGGGTATAGCGGACCTCGTCCACTAATTTGCGCGCCATTTCGATCTGCCGGGAGAGTTCCTGCTCCTTCGGAAGCCAGGCGTCGCGGAAGGCTTCGGGATCGGTCTCAAAGGCGATATTGCGGCGCATGATCTCCACCCTCTGGGCTTTGTCCAGGATGCCGCGGATCTCGACCGAGAACGCGAAACGGTCCAAGAGCTGCGGGCGCAGGTCGCCTTCTTCGGGGTTCATCGTCCCAACGAGGATGAAACGCGCGGGATGGCTGAAGGAGATGCCCTCCCTCTCGACCATGTTTATGCCCATCGCGGCGGAGTCGAGCAGGATATCCACAACGTGATCATCCAACAGGTTGACTTCGTCGATATAAAGCAAACCGCGGTTTGCGGCAGCCAGCACGCCCGGCTCGAAATGGCGCTCGCCTTTTTGAATCGCGCGTTCGATATCCAGCGTGCCGACCACGCGGTCCTCTGTGGCTGAAACGGGCAGATCGATAAAGGGCGTTTCGTGAACTTCCACAGGCAGCGGGTCTTCTCCAGCGACAAAGCGCTCCCGGCACTCCGTGCACCAGGAAGCGGGTTTGGCGGGATCGCAGCCGAAACGGCAGCCGCTAACGGCGTTCATCGGCGGCAGCAATGCCGCGAGCGCGCGCGCCGCAGTGGACTTGGCGGTGCCGCGTTCGCCGCGGATGAGCACGCCGCCAATGCGGGGATCGACCGCGTTGAGGATCAGCGAGCGGAGCATGCGCTCCTGCCCGACAACTGCTGTGAAAGGAAAAATTACCCGTTCGGTCATATATGTCTCCTGCAAGGTTCGATTATAGCATGCCAGACCGCGCCGCAATGGGCAGTATCCAATCCTGTGTTTTTTCGATTTGTCGCGCTCCTGAGGACCTTCTCCGGTTGCAACGCGCCAAATCGGCGCGAAAAGTGGGCTGATCGTGCCAATTTCGCCCTTTTTGAGAGTTCCTGATAGTTTCTATTGGCTAAACTGGTACCTGAACGTTGGAATAAGGAGATTGTTTATGGAAGTACCGCGCCACTGGCGTTTGAACAAACAGAGATACGCGCTGCAGGGTGAAGTTTGCCCGCACTGCGATGCAAAAATTTTTCCACCCCGCGACGTCTGCCCGGAATGTGGCGGCGAAGCCAAAACACCCTTCACCTTCAGCGGTCAGGGCGAGGTGTATTCCTTCACAAACTACAGCAATGCTCCCGCTGGCTTTGAGGAGCAAGCTCCCTACACGATTGCCATGGTCAAATTGAATGAGGGTCCGGTTGTGACCGCCCAACTGACCGACCTCGGCGCTGAGCCCGTGCGCATCGGCATGCCAGTCGAGATGGTCACGCGCAAGATTCGCAATGATGGCAGTGACCGCGGCATGATCGTCTACGGCTACAAGTTCCGCCCGGTGATGCAGGGGTAACCAAAGATACCCAGCATTTGCATAAAAACCCCTTCCAGCCGGAGGGGTTTTTATATGCATCCTTAAGGAAACCAAGGCAAAACCATTCTGCCAACATAAAAAGAAGAAGATATAACACGTGGCTCTTGTACTCCACGATTCGAATAGCTGCTCTCTCAGCTCTGGTTAACCGGTTGTTAACAACTGTAGTAGAATAGGTATCCCTGAAGAAATGAGTAGATGATGAATGAGATACCTCTTTACGAAATTTTTATTCGCCTGACGGCAGCCCTGATTGCCGGCGGCGCCATTGGATTTGAACGGGAGCGCGACAGCCAACCCGCCGGCTTGCGCACGCATATGATCCTCGCTCTGGGCGCCGCCCTCGTCACGATCCTCTCTATCACCATGGGCGCCAGGTACAATTCGGACCCGGCGCGCTTGGCGGCACAGGTGGTTTCGGGTATCGGCTTCCTTGGAGCCGGCGCCATCCTGCGTTTTGGGTTCAACGTCAAAGGTCTCACCACCGCCTCCACGCTTTGGACCACCGCCATGATTGGTCTGGTGATTGGGTATGGCTTCTACCTGGTGGCAGGTTTTGCGGTGCTTATCATGCTTATCGTCCTGACCCTCGTGGAGCGTTTCGAAAAGAAGTTTGTGCGGGTCAATGTCATTCGCACGGTCGTGGTCGAGGTCCAGGACCGCGAGGGTATTCTCCGCGAGGTGCGAAAGACTATGACAAAAATCGCGGATGCTATTATAGTGTTCAATGTTCAAAAAAGCGTCAAAAACAAGTATATGCGCCTTGAGATCATCGCGCGCTTTAACCGCAGCGAAAAGATTGAGGACTTGGTAGAGGTTATCACTTCCATTAATGGCGTCAGAAGCATAAAAATCGAGTAACCCCGCGCAATCAAGGGGGAGATTGATGTATACTTTTTACTACCATGCCAGCCCTGAAAACCCTTCTGGCAAGCTATGACCTTGCATTCCTGCGCGATATCGCAGAGCTCTGGGGAATTGAACTCCAGGCATCCGAACGCCGCTCCGTTCTGATGGAACTCGCCTCAGCGATGAGCTCCAGACAGCTTTTTGAGGAGGTTTTCGGATCCCTGCCGCCGCAGGCGGCAGGTGCGCTTATTGGGTTGAAAGCGCTTGATGGGAAGATGCCATGGCAGGCTTTTGAACACGCCCAGGGCGAGCTCCGCCCAATGGGTCCGGCGCGCCGAAAACGCGAAAAGCCGCACCGTTTCCCGCAGAACACCGCCGAGCGGCTCTGGTATCAGGGCTTTGTCGGCAGAGCGGTTTTGCAAGAGAACGAAACCTTGAGAGAATTCGCCTTCATCCCCGAGGAATTCCTCGAGCTTCTGCCGGATTCCCCCCGTGATGAAGACCTGCCTCCCCGTCAACTGCCAGCTTGGGCGGAGGCGAAAGTTATCGCAAACCCTGCGCATGGCGACCGCGTTTTGGATGACCTCTGCACGCTTTTTGCCGCTCTGCGCATGGACATGCTGGAGCAATTGCCGCGCATGAGCGGGATCCAAACCAGCTATTGGCAGTTTCTGCTCATCCTGTCGAAATCGCTCGACCTGCTCGACGAACACCAGCAGCCCAAAGAAAACGCTCGTGTCTTCCTTGGGAAACCGCGCTCAGAAGCCCTCCGCTGGCTGGCACAAAGCTGGGCGAATTCCCATGCTTTTGACGAATTGCGCATGGCTCCGAGCTTGCGCTGCGAGGGTACCTGGCAGCATGATACTATCGCCCCCAGACGCAAAATCCTCGAATGGCTGAATGCCCTCCCAAACCTGACCTGGTTCAAGGTTGAGGACTTCGTGGATGATGTCTTCCGGCAACAGGCGGACTTTTTACGAAGCGGCGCGGATTACAACACCTGGATCATCAGCACCAGCGACGCCTCCGCCCGTCTGCTGCACAGCTTCGAGCACTGGCGGGACGTGGAGGGGCAGTATATTCGCTTCCTTATCGCGGAAGTACTCGTCTACCTGGGCATGGTGCGCACAGGGAAGCTCCTCAACCAGTCAGAAGACCTGGTTTTCCAGGTTTCACCGGGATTTTCCGGGCTGCTTAGCCCTGATGGCTCGCTGGAACTGCCGGAAGAGGCCCAACCGGTTTTGGTGGGCAGGGATGGGAAGCTTGAGATGACCCCACTCGTGCCGCGGATCGCGCGCTACCAGCTCGCGCGCTTTGCCGAATGGCGCACGCTGCAGGCGGACCGATACGTCTTCCAGCTCACACCGGCTTCGCTTCAGGCTGCCGGGGAGCAGGGGCTTGAGCTCAAACATCTGCGGGCTTTGCTGCGCAAGTATGGCAAACCGGGCATCCCACCCGCGCTGCAAAAGGCTCTCGCCCGGTGGGAAAAGAACGGCTTGGAAGCCCGCATGGAGCCGCTGATGGTCCTGCGGCTGACGGAACCCTCCCTGCTCGAAAAACTGCGTGAGTCAAAGGCTTCTTCCTGCCTTGGCGAAGTGCTGGGTCCGGCGGCGGTCCTGGTGAAACCGGGCTGCGAGGGAAGAGTACGAGCCGCGTTGCACGACCTGGGCATCCTGACAGATATTCCAGAAGGGAAAGAATGACGCCAAACAAGCCGGGCTTTTTTGAAAGGGCTTTGCGGTTCAGCTTTCTGATCGCCAGCGCAGCAGG
>Ga0123328_1005234_pt1 | contig 10246 bp, 9 predicted proteins | sample BioC12SIPDNA_2_FD_89702 | JGI IMG/M metagenome (GOLD analysis project Ga0123328, IMG submission 89702) | Anaerobic biogas reactor microbial communites from Washington, USA - Biogas_R1_A C12 SIP DNA | ecosystem: Engineered > Bioreactor > Anaerobic > Unclassified | place: Washington, USA...
AGCAACGGCGAAGCCTACCGCGGTGGATGTGTAGCTCTTGCTCAAAGAGAAGAGCATGTGCCTCAGCTCGGGCGCATAGGGCGCCCACCAGCCTTGGGCGACAACAGCGCCGTGGCGCAGCAGCATGAAGCTGTGTAAAGCGTCGATGTTCTTCTCGGCGGCCTCCATAAAGGCAAGGATCGCCCCGGATGGGATACCCTGGGCCTCAGGGGTGCTGTTGGGAAACTGGTTGTCGGTCATCATAGGGTTATGATCCTCCTGGATGAGTGGTTCGCAGACGAGACGAGTGTAGCCGTAGCGATCCGGATGTAAAGCGAGATCGGACGCCCCTCCTGACCCTTCGCCCTGTCGCAAGCCGTCGGAGGGCATCTACGTGTATCCTCGTGGGCCGGCAGGCTGCAAGGAGCCAGGGGGGAAAATCAGTCATCTGCACTCGCCGCGATCAGCGCGGCGTAGTCATCGAGTCTCGCATAGTCGCCCTGTTCGAAGAGCTGCTCCTCAAACGCCCAGAAGAGGCCGCTCACGTCGTACGCATCGAGCCGGTCGAAGCAGAGGGCCATGGCTTCAACCGAGCCCCAGCCCGTGTTCTCGCCCCAGACCTCGAGCGCCGACCCGCGATCCTCAGCAAGCGCCGCGAGGAAGTGCACCGGGCTCCAGCCAACCGGGTCCTGTCCGCCATCGTCACCGAATGCAGGCGACGCGTCAAGCCACGTGGTGTAGACGACGACGCCCGAGGTGCGCACCTCGGGATCGGGCAGACCAGCAACGTGGCGGGAAAAGTCGTGCCCTCGCTGGATCTCGCCGTTCAGCTCGGGCGCAGTGAATCCACTCAGATCCTTGTCAACCGCAGCGTCGAGCTGGCCCGGGCGTAGCCCCCAGGAAGGATAGAGCACGGCGAGTCGACCGCCATAGTGCTGGCGCACGGTCTCGATCTGCCAGTTCTGGTAGTCTGTCATCGCGTCAAGGTACCAGGCCGCGAACTGCCGGGCCGCGCCGTGATCCGGGCTCGGGTCGCCGGGCTTCCAGTCGGGCACCGGGTTGGGCGAGAGCGTGTTCGCCAGGTTCCCTGCTCTTCCTAGCGCCACGTCATCGAATCCCCAGTAAGCGTTTGGTCGATCGTTGTGGGTATGGCTCGGATAGGAGAGTTCTCCATAGTAACCCCAACCCAACCGCACGGCATAGAAGTCATCGCCCAGTTCCTGAAAGGCTCGTGCGATATAGTCAGCCTGAAGGTCGCGGACCTCCTGGTTGAACACTGCGTTGAGCCCATTGGCGCCGGGCTCGCCATCGACGTAAGCCTCGCCATACTGATTGACGTACCTGCTGTTGGGCACCTCAAAGGCCCACGCCGGCGGATACTGTACACCCAGACTCAACACCACCTCCAACCCAGCGTCTCGAAAGGCGGCGATGTCTTGCCGTGCCTGGTCGAACTTGGACTCGTCGCAACGGTCTCGCACTGGCTGTAGACGGTCCCAGAACACCTCGTAGGTCGCCACGCGTAACCCGGCGGCGTAGCCCCTCGCCGCGCGCTCCGGACTGCTGGCAACTGTCCCGAAGATGGGCTCGCGCTTTCCCCCTGCACACCCGGCGATCACCATGAGAGCCGTGCCTGCCAACACAAACAGGCCGACCCGAACACGCCACTTATCCGCACGCCTCATCCGCTCCTCCGTCAGTAAGGTAACGCAAGAGTAGATCCAAACGCCCCATCCGCCAACCTGCACGGCAGTGGGCGCGGTTGCCGTTTCGGTAGTAGAATGGCCTTGCTCCATCTGAGCACAACCCTAAGCAGATGAGGAGATGCAGCTATGGCTGAACCAAGTCGAATGCCGAGATACGATGTTCGCAATGACGGCATTGGCCCCTACGCCGTCTTCTATTGTGAAACCTGCGACCGGGAGTACCGCAGCCAACCGGCGGTCGGCGCCGCCGTCGCGCAGGACCTGGGCCGACAAGCCGTGGGAGGACTCCTGCGCAGAGTACCGCTGGTCGGACGAACCATTGCCGAGAACGTGACAGGGGAGGATCCCCGCTACACGCTACATCTCACGCCACAGCAGTTGGAGAAGGCCTGGGATCAGGTCAAGGATCGCTTCCGCGAGTGCCCCACCTGTCTGAGGGTGGTTTGCCTCTCCTGTTGGGATGAGCAGAGCGGCTACTGCAGTGACGATAGCCCGCGCAGAAGCGAGATCGCCGAGGCTGAGGCAGAGCAGGCTGGCGCGATGGTCAAGGGTTTCGCGAGTGCGCTCGGACTCGGAGGCGTGGTCAAGCAGGTGACCGAGGCCGCCAAACAGGCACAAGCCAACACGGTCCGCTGTCCCAAGGATGGCACCATCGCCCCCGCGGGCACGAAGTTCTGCCCGGAGTGCGGTGGTCCGATGCCCCAGCCGGTGACGGATGCGTGCCCCAACTGCGGCAAGGAGACCCACGGCGCGAAGTTCTGCCCCGAGTGTGGGACCAAGATCGACCGCACGCCTCCTGGCGTCTGCCCCAAGTGCGGAGCGGAGGCCAAAGGCGCCAAATTCTGCCCTGAGTGTGGGACAAAGCTGACCTAGCGTCACGACGCCCAGGTCCGGAGTAACGACGCGTGGCCGTTCCGACGAACGGCCACATGCTCACCTGGAAGTTGCCGGCGCCCCCAAGGGTCAGTCGTGTTGGTTCGCAGTAACCGCTTCAGCGGTTCTGCGACCGCCCTGTCTGCTGGGCGCGCCGGCTGAGGCACCGGAACGGCTGAAGTCGCACCAACGAACCCCAAGCATCAGTACGCCTGAGCACTGGAGTAAGCCCTGACACACAGGTCAAGAGGCGACCCACCCCAGCCGGCGGAAGGCCCCAAGCGGCGCCGTGACTGAGCACATATAGACCGCGTTCTGGCGATGGTCGCCGCCGGGATGCATACACTCCCACGGTGCGCCATATGTCAGTCCCTGGCGATAGTCGCCCTCGCGCAGGTCCGCGACGTAGTCGAGCGCCAGACGCTCTGCGACAGCCGGGGCAGTCCGAGCAACCGCTTCACAGACCCAGCCCACCGGTGTGCCCCAGTAGGCGCCGTTCTGGTAGCGGTTTCTGGGCTGCCGGTCTACCACGCGTTCCCAGGCAGTCGATGTGCTGAAGTCGCCGTCAACCGGCACATGGCGGATGTTGCCCTTCCATGCGATCGTGTCCGACACGAGCGCCTGGTTGAGCGCGTCGACCACACGGGTCGCGGCAGGCTCAGCGAGGGCACCAATCGCCACGGCAAATGCCGATCCCCAGACATCGGGCTGCGCGCTTAGCCCCGTCGATGCAGCCAGGAGACCGCCGCGGTGAGCAAAGGTCCCCGGGATCCCTGACGAGATCGTTGCGGCGATGCCCGCATAGGCCTCGGCCGCCGAACGGTCTCCCGCCCGTGCGAGCAGGTCAGCCATCCGAACCGCGGCCCTGTAGCGCAGCAGCGAGCAGAAAAGCAGCTTCCCGGTGTGCACGATGGTATCCGTGAAGCCAAACGAGACGCCACGGTGCGATTCGTCGCAGACGACAAGTCCGGACGCGGGGTCCACCTGGGGAACAGCAAAGGCAAGGGCCAGGCGTTCCAGAAGCGGCACGCCAGCCACGCTCGCGCAGAGCAGGTCCTCGCGCCCACAAACGACGACCGCGTGCCAGGCCATCTCGACGAAGTAGAAATGATCATCGAGTGACGGGTAGTAGCCAAAGGGCTGGCCCTGAGCCTCGACGTCATCAAGCGTGCCAGGATAGAAGATCGGCTCTCCGCCGAAGGTGATATGATCCGCAATCGCGCCGCGAGGAATGAAGCTGCCGCTCCGCAGAGAGCGGTCACGTGGCGCCTGCAGTCGTGCCGTCAGGAGCAACGCGTGGATGGCCTCCTCCGGCGTGATCAGGCCGCTATCGAGCGACATTGCAAAGTCGCGAATCCAGAAGGCGGGATAGCAGTCGCGCCCGCCGGGGCGAATCAGGGTGCCGCCCGTCTGATTGGGGCCGTGTCCAGCCACTAACTCGCCAGGACGCACCCGCGAATCCTCCACCACCGCAGCAGCCAGCCCGCTCAGGAAGGCCATGCTCTCACGGCGCTCGGCCCAGCGTGCCAGCGTCTCAGGAGCAACCGGAGCGCAAGGACCACTAGTCACCAGCCAGCTCCAGCGTCGCTCCGCAGCTCGTGCAACGCTCGACGCTGCTGATATACCGTAACCCACAGCTTGGACATCGTCTGATGCCCGCGCCTGCGACCGTTGTGACAGCATGCGCCGCGCTGTCGATGTGAATCCCCTCGTTGACCAGCTTCTGCTGGGCCATCTGCAAAGGCATGCCGCCTTCCAGATCTCGCCGGATCGTCGTCCGCAACCGGTCCATTTCGGAGATCACGGGCCCCGCCACAGGCCTTCGCTCGAGCACCGAAAGCTCGTACTTCTGGTGGCAGGTGGCGCATTCGATGAGCTCGCCATGGTCCTTGATCCGGAAGAGCGGGATGAAGAAAAGCGTGAAGTACGTGCCGGCGCGTTTGCGGACATACTCCCGCTGTGCCTGGCAGCGAGGACAGTGGAAGCTGCCACCCCCGACCACAACCTCGCGACCCCGTGTACCCCAGATGACGATCATGGCTCGCGAGCCGCACCAAAAGCCGTGAGCAGGGCACCTATCCCGGCGAGGATCAGGAAAACGGGCAGCATGATGGCCCATCGCAGCTCGAACAGAAACGTGACGACGACGATGCTCAGAGCCAGCGCACCCATAAGAGGCCCGGTGACCTCACCGGTCAAGCGCCCACCATTACGCTGGTACGATCGCCATGCTCGATCGAATGAGCCCATGGCCGGGATCAAGATGAAGAGCGCCCACCAGTTACGGATGAAGGGCAGGTCAACGCCGAGGTTGCGCAAGAGAAAGATGACGCCGAGTCCCAGGAGAATCAAGCCACCCAGGATCGGGCCGCTCCGCGTATGCCCGGCGATCACAGCCGGTGGCTCCGAGACCTCGGAGATCACCTCTTCCTCGACCTCAGGTCGGGATCGGGAAACATCAGGTTGTACCTCTTCAACGAAAGGAGACGGTTCCTCTGCCATGGCTCACTCCTTCTCTTCCAGCGGTCCTACACTTACATTACGTCAGCCGTGCTGCAGCGTTGCAGTCGGGAATGCCTCAGGGAGGGCCTTCGATGAGACGCAGGACCTCCGGCAGGAGCGTCTGTGTCGTCGAAAGGGCTTCACCCGCGTGGATAGTAACGTTGCCGGCCCAATCGCCAAAGTACCCTCCTGCCTCCCGGAGGATTGGCGGAAACGGCCCGCAATCCCAGACGCTGACAATGGGATCGAGCATCAGCTCGATCCTGCCTGTCGCAACCAGGCAATGGCCGTAGGCATCGCCCCATCCCGCACGAAAACCGCTAGAGGTCTGGAAACGCCCCCACGCTGCGCCGCGACCGTAGCGCTCGAAGTTGGCGATGTCCGTGAAGGCGACACACCCCTGGGCTAGGCGCGATACCTCCGAGACGTGAGCGCGCCGTCCATTGTGCCAACACCCTTGCCCCGTCGCTGCAGCCACCATCATCTCCAGCGCCGGGAAATAGGCGACGCCAACTTCGACGGAACCCTCGATCTCCAAGCCAATGAGAACAGCATAGAGCGGCACACCGCGGATGAAGGACTTGGTGCCATCGATCGGATCGACAAACCAACGATGCGTCGCACGCCCACCGCGGTCCTCCGTCCCGTATTCCTCACCGACGATGGCGTGCGTGGGATAGGTCGCCTCGATCCGCGATCGGATCAACCCTTCAGAGGCCCGATCTGCTATGGTGACCGGCGTCTCATCAGCCTTGATGTCGGGCCTGACGCCAGTCTGGAAATAACCCAGCGTCAACCGACCTGCGAGAAAAGCGGTCTCGGTCGCGAAATATAGGTAGTCACGATAGGTGATCGACACGCTTGCTAGCCTCCCTCGAAGATCGGTCTGGGTAACACACCGACCACGGCGATATCGCGATCGGCGGAACTGGCACATTTATCGCCCTTCTGAACGAAGTTTGCCAGGCCATAGAGAGCGCAGTTCCTGATGTCCAGAGCGGCAGCGACAACCGCATTGGCTTCATTGATCGAGCAGCCCATCCTTGCCGCCACGACTTTGCGCATCTCCTGGTAAGCTCGTCGGACGATGTCCACATACTGTTGGGCGTCGGTCCCATCCCAGGCGTTCGTGTCCGAACAGAACACCATGACCTCATCTGGCGTCACGATAAGGGGCCAGTCCACGTGCCATCCCTGCGATCGCTCCACGCGCAGTTGCACCCGGGCTGCCACCTCGATGCCGGCAAATGCAAGCTCGCCTTCGCCGATGTAGCCGTGCACGTCACCCAGACAAAGGCCGGCCCCGTCGACCTGAGCACGCAAGTGAATAGTCGTTCCGACCGCAAGGCTCCTGCAGTCTTGATGGCAGTGTCGGCCCCGCGGGTCGTTCACGACGCCTCGCCAACCCCAACCACGATGGCGCGGACTCGCTGGGCCAAGATCGCGCCGCGCCATTGCCAGGACGGCAGGCGTCGGGGCCGGCAGTACTGCCACATTGCCAACGGATGGTCTCGCCCGCAATGACACGCCATTGGGGTAGAGGAAAGCCCCCTCGCGGTACCCCAAAGGCACCGGGGCACCCATCCCCTCGAAAAACGGCCCGCCATTGGGCGACTCGAAAGGTGGCTCGATTTCGATCGCCTCGATGTGGACCGCAATGGGCTCACCAGCCCGGACCGACTCAACAGCAAGGGGTCCGTTGACCCGGTTAGAACGTTCCGTCTCCACGACGAAGTGCTCCCCCAGTGTCACCCGACCCAGGAAGTCGGGCCACGCCACTCCCGGACAGTGTTCGTCGATCAGCTTGCGGGCGAAGATCTGCATGGTTCCCGCCTTCCGTTGGGAGTTCGTGCTGCAGCCAGAGCCGCCTCATAGTCCCCGTCACCCAGAACCGCGCACAGCATCGCCAGAACGTTCTCGGGCGGCGTACCCACCTGGATAGCGTGCGTCGGGGCAGCGATGTAGCCCCCATCCCGACCGAAGGTTCGCACGATCCGCTGTATCTCGGTATAGACCGTGTCTACGTCGGCACTCGGTAGCAATGATTGCACGGGAATTCCGCCGTGGAACGCAAGGCGGCGGCCGAAGGCAGCTTTGAGTCGCTCTGGCGCCATCCCCGCGGCATCGATCTGTACCGCCTCCAGGACGTCGATGCCAGCCTCGATCAGGTCCGGCAGGACGTCAAAGACCGCGCCATCGCTGTGGAACATGACGGCAGCATGAGGAGCCAGCGTCTTGCCCAGGCGGAAGAGCCTGCTGTGATAGGGCTGGATCACGTCGCGATAGGCCTGTCGCGACAGCAACAGACCACGCTGACCGCCAAGGTCATCGGCAAAGTAGAGGATGTCGATAAGGTCGCCGGCGACAGCCAATGCCCGCGCCATCTTCGCGGCAAAGTAGTCGGTGATGCGCTCCAGTGCGGCACGGACCAAATCAGGAGCGAGGAGCACGTTCACGAGAGACTGCTCCAATCCCGTCATCCAGCAGTAGATCTCGAAGGGGTTGCCACAGGTGCTGATGGACAACTTGGCCGCACGGTGACCGGATGCCCCTGAAGGGCCGGACACTGCACCCAGAACCCGGTCCCGGAATCCGTCGAAGTCATATGCGGTCGGATCGGGCCACGGGTAATCCTCTAGCGCAGCTGGATCGGTGATCTCGGCGAGAGGATGAAACACGATCTCATCGTACGTGCCCGCGCCGTAGGAGTGCGGACGCCGCACAATGGACCAGATGTCGGTGTTCAGCACAGGTTCAGGCCCCACGGCAGCGGGGGATACCTGGCATATATCATCCACCGCATCGCGAAGCGTCGGCCAATCGACTCCCCGCTCGTCCAGGTAGCTGTTGAGAATTCCGGCCATCTCCGGTGTCGGTCCGAAGTTCCAGGAGAAAGGTATGCGCCCCCCTGGACGACTGCTAGCGGGGGACACGTGACGCAACGTCGTCAGGACGCGCTCACGCGGGGATACGGGATCAGGCGACGCTTCGCCATCCTGGATGCACATTGCGATGCCAGCGCTCCCTTCTGTTTAACTCGGGCCGATCTGGTTCGCCAGGTCACAGACCCGGCGCGAACAGCTGCTAGCGGGATTCAGACCCCTTCGCTCACAAGCCTTGCCAGGTCGTTGAGCGCCGTCTTGCCTCCCAGCCCCACGATCGCTTCATCCACAACCCCGGCGACGCGCAATGGCTTGATGACATCTTCGACAAGGTCAGGCACATAGGCCTTGAGAAAGGCGCTCGGCTGAGTTGGCACCAGCGTCACAGGCCCCAGGGACGCCGGAAGCAGCACCGTGTTGCCCGGTCGCAACGGTTCGTGGTGATCGCCATAGACCACCGTGCACGCGCCCTCGATCAGCGAGAGCACGAAAAAGCGTTTGCCGTTGCAGAGCATCATTGTGGGGGCCATCAGGTTGAGCCGTTCAAGCGCGAAATAGCGACATGCAAAGATGAAGACCCGCTGGTTGGCGCCACTGCCGAGGACTACGGGCGTCGCCTTTGCGCTGAAACCCTCCTCGGTATGGACGCCCCGCACTGCCTTGGAGACGATGGCTTCGCGCTCTTCATCGCTGAGCGCCGGATTTGGCGGACGCAGGCCGATATAGACATCGGAGTTCTGCATGATCTCGTAGAAGAGCACGCCGCCTGCCGAGTAGTGCATGGTCCCTGCGTAGAGCAGGAAACCATCGCCGGGCGTGACGTCCACCTCCTGCATGAGGTCCTTGATCGTCCCGTCAAGGATGGCAGCGCGGACCTTGTCAGGCGTGACGCCCGGTTTGTTGCCCACGTGGATCGTGGCACCGTCGCGCGTCCTCAGCATATACCACGCCTCGGTCTTGCCGGGGTCGCCAAGCCCCTGTTCGGCGGCCAACGCATCCGAGTGGTGCGCCTGCTCGCCGAGCGTGCTCGAAGCATCCAGGAACTTGATGAGCAGAGGGAAGCGCGTGCCACAGCGTGCCACGACATCTGTGCCAAGCAATGACTCACCATAGGCGTCGATTAGCATATGCAGCGTCTGTCCGGTGAGCGGCCCATTGATCACCGGGCTCGACTCGCCGTTCGGGCGATCGCAGACTTCCCACGTCTCCCCAATATGGTGAGGCGCCTCGGGAAGGCCGGTCTTCTCGAAGGCCTCCACGATCCAGCGGTTGCCAAAGCGATAGTCGCGCAGAATCTCCTTGAAGCGAAGAGGGTAGAGCGGTGGCGTCATGAGTCGTCCTTTCAGATGCACGCGTCGGAACTCGGTAGGGCAGTCACTCTCCGAAGCTGAAACCTACCGGCAAGAGACCGTAAATGACAAGCTGGATCACCTAGGAATGGACAGGCCCGCGATGGCGATGCAGGTAAAGCCAGGCGGCAACAGCAATGGCCGCGGTTGCCCCGGCTGCAGAGCCCGCGGTCAAGCCCAGTGTGCGCAAATCGCGCCCGACATCGTCCGCTGTCGGCGTTCCTTCGGGTGACGTGTAGCGTCTGGTCGCGGCTATGAGAAGACGATTGACAAGTCGCGGGAACAGGCGCGCGACGATGACAACCACGCGGTCGCGCAGCGGCCAGGCGCGCAGGGTCTTCCCCTTCCCCACCGCCCGCCAGATCTTCTCAGCAGCGCGCCCCGCCGGGGCGGTTTTGAGTAGCGAAGCCTTGGCCAGCAGTTGCTCAAAAGAGACGCCGACGCCCGACGCACGGATGTTGTCCTCGAAGCCAGTGGACGTTAGCCCGGGGGTCACTCTGACCACAGCGATGCGGTCCCGGGCCAGCTCAACCGCAGCCGCATCGGTGAAGTAGGCCAGCGCCGCCTTCGTCGCGCCATAGCCGTTCATAAAGGGCACCGGGAGCGCCTCAATGATGGATGAGACGTTGACAATCACGCCGCGCAGGCCGTTGGAGCCCCAAGCCTGCTGGCGCATATACGGGACAACGGCCTGAGTGAGCGCCAGAGGCGTAAGGACATTGAGGTCAAAGACGTACGCCATATCGTCAAGGTCGAGGGTCTCAATCGTGCCGGAGATCCCCATACCAGCGTTGTTGATCAAAGCATCGATGCGTCCGAAGGCTGCAAGCGTCTGCTCGACGAGCCGTACGCGATCAGCGGCGTTCGTGACATCCGTGCGTACCGGGAGCGCCGTCCCACCCCGCTCGCGAATGCCGTGGGCGACGGCGGCGAGCTTCTCTGCTGAACGCGCCGC
>Ga0123328_1005236_pt1 | contig 10244 bp, 8 predicted proteins | sample BioC12SIPDNA_2_FD_89702 | JGI IMG/M metagenome (GOLD analysis project Ga0123328, IMG submission 89702) | Anaerobic biogas reactor microbial communites from Washington, USA - Biogas_R1_A C12 SIP DNA | ecosystem: Engineered > Bioreactor > Anaerobic > Unclassified | place: Washington, USA...
ACGCGATTTCTCGGGCCCGTCCGCGGGCCGCGCGTCGTGACGCGCTGACCAGGTTCGGGCCCACGGGCGGGCAGCACTAGACTCCACGCCGGTCGGCCGTGCCACGTGGCACGGCCGCAGACAAGCCCGAAAGGCTCGGATGTCCGCCAACGCAGCCCCTGTGTCCCCGCTCGACGAGGCCGCCGTCCACGGTGCCCGCGACGCCGCGATCGCGGCGGTCCACGCCGCCCGCGACCTCGACGAGCTCAAGACCGCCCGTCTCGCGCACACGGGCGACAAGTCCCCCCTCGCGCTCGCGAACCGCGCGATCGGCACGATCGAGCCCGCCCGCCGAGGTGAGGCCGGCCGGCTCGTCGGTCAGGCGCGCGCCGCGGTCGAGGCGGCGATCGCCGAGCGCACCGCGGTGCTCGAGGCCGAGCATGCCGCGCGCCAGCTCGAGACCGAGGCGGTCGACGTCACGCTCGACGTCCAGCGCGACCGTCGTGGCGCCCGCCACCCCCTCGAGCTGCTGAGCGAGGAGATCTCCGACGTCTTCGTCGCGATGGGCTGGGAGATCGCCGAGGGCCCCGAGGTCGAGGCCGAGTGGTTCAACTTCGACGCCCTCAACTTCGGCAAGGACCACCCCGCGCGCCAGATGCAGGATACGTTCTTCGTCGAGGGCGACAAGCACCTCGTGATGCGCACGCACACCTCACCGGTCCAGGCCCGCACGCTCCTCGAGCGCGAGCTCCCGGTGTACGTCGCGTGCCCCGGCAAGGTGTTCCGCACCGATGCGCTCGACGCGACCCACACCCCCGTCTTCCACCAGGTCGAGGGGCTCGCGGTCGACAAGGGCCTCACGATGGCCCACCTCAAGGGCACCCTCGACTACTTCGCGCGCGCGATGTTCGGCCCCGAGGCGCGGACCCGCCTGCGCCCGAGCTTCTTCCCGTTCACCGAGCCGAGCGCCGAGATGGACCTGTGGTTCCCGCAGAAGAAGGGCGGGCCCGGCTGGATCGAGTGGGGTGGCTGCGGGATGGTGAACCCCAACGTGCTGCGCGCGTGCGGGATCGACCCCGAGGAGTACACGGGCTTCGCGTTCGGCATGGGTCTCGAGCGCACCCTCATGCTCCGCCACGGCATCGCCGACATGCACGACATCGTCGAGGGCGACGCCCGCTTCTCGTTGCAGTTCCAGGGAGTGATCTGACATGCCGCGCGTCCCTCTCGACTGGCTCGCCGAGCACGTCGACCTCCCGAGCGACCTCACCGTCGCCCAGCTCGCCGCGGACCTCGTGCGGGTCGGCATCGAGGACGAGGAGATCCACCCCGCGGCCGTGAGCGGCCCGCTCGTCGTGGGCCGGGTCGTCGAGTACGTCGACGAGCCGCAGAAGAACGGCAAGGTCATCCGCTGGTGCCAGGTCGACGTCGGCGCGCACAACGACGACGGCGCCCCGCGCGGCATCGTGTGCGGCGCGCACAACTTCGCCGTGGGCGACTCCGTCGTCGTCGCGCTGCCGGGTGCGGTCCTGCCCGGCGGCTTCGCGATCTCGGCCCGCAAGACCTACGGCCACGTCTCGGACGGCATGATCTGCTCGGCGCGCGAGCTCGGTCTCGGTGAGGACCACACGGGGATCCTCGTGCTCGCGAGGCTCGGGCTCGAGGCCGCGCCCGGTGACGACGCGAAGCAGCTCCTCGGTCTGGGCGACGCCGTCCTCGAGGTCAACGTCACGCCCGACCGCGGCTACTGCTTCTCGATGCGCGGCCTCGCGCGCGAGTACGCGCTCTCGACCGGTGCGCGATTCACCGACCACGGGCTGCCCCGCTCGCCCGCCGAGACGCGCCCTGCCGGGGGTGGCTTCGCGATCGAGCTCGCGGACGAGGCGCCGATCGACGGCGTGCCCGGGTGCGACCGCTTCGTCGCGCAGGTCGTGCGCGGCGTCGACGCCGCCGCACAGTCGCCCGCATGGTTGCGCCGTCGTCTCGAGCAGGCCGGGATGCGGTCGATCTCGCTCGCGGTCGACGTGACGAACTACGTCATGCTCGACCTCGGCCAGCCGTTGCACGCCTACGACCTCGCGACCCTCGCGGCACCGATCGTCGTGCGTCGCGCGCGGGCCGGCGAACGGCTCGTGACGCTCGACGACGTCGAGCGTGCTCTCGACCCCGAGGACCTGCTCATCACCGACAGCCCCGCAGGGTCCGGCTCGCGGATCCTGGGCCTTGCGGGCGTCATGGGCGGGGCCGAGACCGAGGTGGGTCCCGCGACCCGTGACGTGCTGCTCGAGGGTGCGCACTTCGACCCCGTCTCGGTCGCGCGCACCGCGCGGCGGCACAAGCTGCCGAGCGAGGCGGCCAAGCGCTTCGAGCGCGGCGTCGACCCGCGCCTGCAGCGCGTCGCGGTGCAGCGCGCCGCCGAGATGCTCGTCGAGCTCGGGGGCGGGACGATCGAGGACGCCGTGACCGACGTCGACGAGACGAGGCCGGCCGCTCCCGTCCGCTTCGACCTCGACCACCCCGCGCGCCTCGTGGGGGTGCCCTACACCCACGCCGAGGTCGTCGAGACCCTCGAGTCCCTCGGGGCCGAGGTGGGCCCAGCCCAGGACGGCGTCGTGGACGTCACGGTGCCTTCGTGGCGCCCGGACCTGTCGACGGGCGTCGACCTCGTCGAGGAGGTCGCGCGGCTGCGCGGCTACGAGCAGATCGACTCGCTCGTCCCGACCGCGCCCGCGGGGCGCGGCCTGACCTTCGAGCAGAAGGCACGACGTCGTGTCGCGCAGACGCTCGTCGAGGCCGGCTTCGTCGAGGTGCTCAGCTACCCCTTCGTCGCGCCCGACTCCCACGACGCGCTCGGCCTGCCCGCCGACGACGCCCGCAGGCGTGCCGTGCGGCTCGCGAACCCGCTCGCGGACACGCACCCCGAGCTGCGCACGAACCTGCTCACGACGCTCCTGGAGACCTTGCGCCGCAACGTCGGGCGCGGGCTCGGCGACCTCGCGCTGTTCGAGGCGGGCCAGGTGACCCGGCCCGAGCCCGGTGCGCCCGCCGCGCCCGACCTGCCGCTCGCGGTGCGCCCGAGCGAGGACGAGCTTGCCGCGCTGCACGCCGCGGTCCCGCCCCAGCCGCGCCGTCTCGCAGGCGTCCTGGTCGGGATGCGTGAGCCCGCGGGCTGGGCCGGCCCGGGACGCGCGGCGGACCACACCGACGCGATCGGTGCGGTGCTGCGCGTCGCGAACGCGGTCGGTGTCGAGGTCGGGCTCTCGGCCGACGACCACGCCCCGTGGCACCCGGGCCGGTGCGCGCGCGTGACGCTCCCGGACGGGACGCTCCTCGGGCACGCGGGCGAGCTGCACCCCCAGGTGCTCGACCGCCTCGAGCTGCCTGCGCGCACGGTCGCCTTCGAGATCGACGTCGACGCGCTCCTCGCGGCCGCGCCGCGCGAGCCGGTCGAGGCCGTGCCCGTCTCGTCCTTCCCGCCCGCGAAGGAGGACTTCGCGTTCATCGTCGCCGAGACCGTCACGGCCGCCGCGCTGCGTCGCGTCGTGCGCGAGGCCGCGGGCGAGCTCGCCGAAGAGGTGCGCGAGTTCGACGTCTTCACCGGGCTGCAGGTCGGCGAGGGCAAGAAGTCGGTCGCGCTCGCGGTGCGGCTGCGCGCCGCGGACCGCACCCTGACGGCCGAGGACGTCGCCGAGGTGCGTGCCCGGATCGTCGCCGCGGCGGGCGAGCAGCTCGGGGCGGTGCTGCGCTGAGCGCCGCGGTGCGTCGCGTGCGCGAGGCGGACCTGCCTGCTCTCGCTGCGCTCAACGACGGCGCGGTCCCGGGCGTCAACGCGCTCGGCCTCGGGGGCCTGAGCGAGCACGTGCCGCGGTGCGAGCTCGCGCTCACGGTCGAGGACGGACGCGGCGAGCCTGCCGCGCTCCTGCTCGCGCTCGCCCCGGGCGCGGACTATGCGAGCGAGAACTACCGATGGTTCTCGACCCATCGCCCGGGCTCGCTCTACGTCGACCGGGTCGTCGTCGCCGAGCACCTGCGCTCGCGCGGGGTCGGCGCGGCCCTCTACGCCGAGGTGTTCGCGCACGCCGAGCGGCTCGGGCTGGGGCACGTGACGTGCGAGGTCAACCTCGACCCGCCCAACCCGCGGTCCCTCGCGTTCCACACCAGGCTCGGCTTCGAGCAGGTCGGCACGCTCGCGACCCGAGGGGCGAGCGTCACGGTCGCGCTGCTCGCCAGAGCGGTTCCCTGACTCAGGGGACGAGCAGGACCTTGCCCGTGGTCGCGCGCCCCTCGAGAGCGAGGTGGGCCTCGGCGGCCTCGGCGAGCGGGAACCGTGCGCAGACACGCACCTCGAGCGCGCCGCGGGCGACCAGCTCGAACAGGGCGCTGGTGCGCTCGAGCAGCGCCTCGCGCGGCGTGACGTAGTCCCACACCGAGGGGCGGGTCAGGAAGACCGAGCCTGCGCGGTTGAGGCGCTGCGGGTCGACGGGCGGGACCTGCCCCGACGCCGCGCCGAACAGTGCGAGGCCACCGCGCCGGCGCAGCGCGGCGAGCGAGGCGTCGAAGGTCGCGCGGCCCACCCCGTCGAACACGGTGTGCACGCCAGCACCGCCGGTGAGCGAGCGGACGCGCTCGGGCAGCTCGCGCGTGAGGTCGCCCAGCTCGTCGTAGCGGATGACCTCGCTCGCGCCCGCGGCGCGCGAGAGCCGGGCCTTCGCCTCGCTCGAGACGGTCGTCAGGACCCGGGCGCCGCGTGCCGCGGCGATCTGGGTCAGAAGCAGCCCGACCCCGCCAGCGCCTGCGTGGACGAGGACGTCCTGGCCCGCCTCGACCGGGAAGACCCCGGTCGCGAGCGCGTGCGCCGTGAGGCCCTGGAGCATGACCGCGGCGGCGACGTCGGTGCCGACCGCCTCGGGCACGGGGACGAGCTGGCTGGCTGCGACGAGCGTGCGCGTCGCGTACGAGCCGGTGCTCCCGCCTGCCCACGCGACGCGGTCCCCGACCGCGTGCAGGTCGACGTCCGGACCGGTCTCGAGCACCCGTCCGGCGCCCTCGACCCCGAGCACGCGCGGGAACTGCCCGGGGTAGATGCCCTCGCGGTGGTAGACGTCGATGAAGTTGACCCCCGCGGCCTCGACCGCGACGAGCACCTCTCCGGGACCCGGGTGCGGGTCGTCGAGGTCCTCGAGCCGGAGCACCTCGGTCCCGCCGGGACGCTGCGCACGGATCGCTCGCATGGCCCCGACCCTACGACGAGCCTCGCGGGACGTCTCACGATCCGCCCGTGATGCGGCGTGCCGTGACGCGCGGCGTACGGTGGGGGGCGCACCAGCACGTCGAAGGAGAACCATGGCCGTCCCGTACGACACCTCGGACCCGAAGTTCGCCGAGTACGCCCACCCCGGGCGCCTCGTGAGCACGCAGTGGCTCGCCGAGCACCTCGGGACCCCCGGTCTCGTCGTCGTCGAGTCCGACGAGGACGTGCTGCTCTACGAGACGGGTCACATCCCCGGCGCGGTCAAGGTCGACTGGCACACCGAGCTCAACGACCCCGTCGTGCGCGACTACCTCGACGGCGAGGGCTTCGCGGCGCTCATGCGGGCGAAGGGCATCGCGCGCGAGGACACGGTCGTGATCTACGGCGACAAGAACAACTGGTGGGCCGCGTACGCCGCGTGGGTGTTCTCGCTGTTCGGCCACGAGGACGTGCGCCTGCTCGACGGCGGGCGCAACACGTGGGTCGCCGAGGGGCGAGAGCTCACGACCGCGAAGGTCTCCCGGCCCGCGACCGACTACCCGGTCGTCGAGCGCGACGACGCGACCCTGCGGGCCTTCAAGGACGACGTCCTCGCGCACCTGCGCGCGGGCAAGCCGCTCGTCGACATCCGGTCGGCGGGGGAGTACTCGGGCGAGCTGCAGCACATGCCCGACTACCCCCAGGAGGGTGCGCTGCGCACGGGGCACATCCCGACCGCGCGCAACGTCCCGTGGGCCACGGCGGTCGCCGAGGACGGCACCTACCGCCCGCGCGCCGAGCTCGAGCAGATCTACGGCGTCGGGGGCGTGGGCCTGGGCAAGGACGACGAGGTCATCACGTACTGCCGGATCGGCGAGCGCTCGAGCCACACGTGGTTCGCCCTGAAGTTCCTGCTCGGGATCGACGCGGTGCGCAACTACGACGGCTCGTGGACCGAGTGGGGCAACGCGGTGCGCGTCCCGGTCGTCACGGGCAGCGAGCCCGGCGAGCTCGCCTGATAGTGTCGAGCCCGTCGCGCCGTCCTGGCGCGGCAGCGTCGTAGAGCGCTGACTCGTCCCACACGTGGTGCGACGGGCCCTTCACGGCGAACGGACGTGGCCACCGCCACCTTCGCCACCCCACCGGAGCTGCGCGCCTCGTGCGCTGCGCCCGGTCCACACGGAAGACACTTGTGAACCAGACCTCCTTCGGCGCGCTCGGCGTGCCTGCACCTCTGCTCGCCCCGCTCACCGCGAGCGGCATCACCTCCCCGTTCCCGATCCAGGCGAGCACGCTGCCGGACTCCCTCGCGGGTCGTGACGTGCTCGGTCGCGGCAAGACCGGCTCGGGCAAGACTCTTGCCTTCTCGATCCCGCTCGCGGCGCGTCTCGGTGCGTCCCGGTCCCGCACGCGGCCCGGGCACCCGAGGGGCCTCGTGCTCGCCCCGACGCGCGAGCTCGCGACCCAGATCGCCGCGACGCTCGCCCCGCTCGCGAAGGCCTACGGCCTGACGACGACGACGATCTTCGGCGGCGTGAACCAGAACCGCCAGGTCGCGGCGCTCGAGGCGGGCGCGGACGTCGTCGTCGCGTGCCCGGGCCGGCTCGAGGACCTCATGGGCCAGGGGCACGTCCGCCTCGACGCGGTCGAGGTCACCGTGATCGACGAGGCCGACCACATGGCCGACCTCGGCTTCCTGCCGGGCGTGACCCGGATCCTCGCGGCGACCCCGGCCGCGGGGCAGCGGCTGCTGTTCTCCGCGACGCTCGACAACGGGGTCGACAAGCTCGTGCGGCGCTTCCTGTCGGACCCCGTGCGGCACAGCGTCGACGAGGTGAGCTCGCCCGTCGCGGCCATGACGCACCACGTCTTCGAGGTCGCCGACGTCGAGGCGAAGCGTGAGCTCGTCCGCACGCTCGCCTCGGGGACCGGGCGGCGCATCCTGTTCATGCGCACGAAGCACCAGGCGAAGAAGCTCGCGAAGCAGCTCACCGCGGCGGGGATCCCGAGCGTCGACCTGCACGGGAACCTCTCGCAGGCGGCGCGCGACCGGAACCTCGCGGCGTTCTCGGGCGGGAGCGCGCGCGTGCTCGTCGCGACCGACGTCGCGGCACGTGGGGTGCACGTCGACGGCATCGAGCTCGTGGTCCACGTGGACCCGCCGGCCGAGCACAAGGCGTACCTGCACCGCTCGGGTCGCACCGCGCGTGCGGGCAGCGAGGGCGACGTCGTGACGCTCGTCCTTCCCGAGCAGCGCAGGGACACGCGTGACCTGCTCCGCAAGGCGGCGATCGCGGTCCAGCCGCAGCCCGTGACGGCGACCTCCCCGGCGGTCGAGGCGCTCGTGGGGGAGCGGGCGGCCTACGTCGCGCCGTCGGTCCCCGTCGCCCAGCAGCCCTCGGGCCGCGCGGGCGCGGGACGTGAGCTTGTCGCGAAGGGTGGTGCCGCGCGGCGCCGTCGTCGCGGGGGGCGTGGCCGTGGTGGCGCCGTGGGCTCGGGCGCACCGCGCCAGGGCGCCGCGCGCGAGGGTGGCTCGACCTCGCGCCAGGGGGCCGGTGCCCCGCGGCAGGCCGCTCCTGCGGGCTCCTCGGGCGGCGCGGCGCGCTTCTCGGAGCGGTCCTCGGCGGGTCGCGGCCTCCGCGCGCGATGACCTCGGCGCCGGCGCGGTGGGAGGATGGTCGGGTGACGACCGAGACGTCCGACCTTCCTGACTCGCTCGCCGAGCTGCGCGCGGACTTCCTCGAGCTGGCCGAGCCCGACCGGCTCCAGCTGCTCCTCGAGCTGTCCTACGAGCTCCCGCCGCTGCCCGAGCGCTACGCGGAGCACATGGAGCTGCTCGAGCGGGTCGAGGAGTGCCAGTCGCCCGTGCTCGCGTTCACCGAGGTCGGCGAGGACGGCCGCGTGACCTTCGTCGCGCACGCCCCCGCGGAGTCGCCGACGACGCGTGGCTTCGCCTCGATCCTCGCGCAGGGGCTCACGGGGCTCACGGCCGAGCAGGTCCTCGCGGTGCCCGACACCTTCCCGGGCTCGCTCGGGCTCGAGGGTGTCGTGAGCCCGCTGCGCCTGCGGGGCATGTCGGGCATGCTCACGCGTGCCAAGCGCCAGGTGCGCGAGCAGCTCGCGTGACACACCCCTGCATGGACTTGCGGTCGCCTGTATAGATTTGTAGTCTGGCGCGCATGTCTTTCTCCGTCGCCGTCGCAGGCGCGAGCGGCTACGCCGGTGGCGAGGTCCTCCGGCTGCTCGCCGCCCACCCCGATGCCGAGATCGGTGCGCTCACCGCGCACTCCAACGTCGGCCAGACCGTCGCGAGCGCCCACCCGCACCTGCGCTCGCTCGCAGGGCGCACCTTCGAGGCGACCTCCCCCGAGACGCTCGCGGGGCACGACGTCGTCGTCCTCGCCCTGCCGCACGGCGCCTCGGGCGAGATCGCGGCCGCGCTCGACCCGGGCACGCTCGTGCTCGACCTCGGCGCGGACCACCGGCTGACGGATCCCGCCGCGTGGCGAGCCTTCTACGGCTCGCAGCACGCCGGCTCGTGGCCCTACGGCATGCCCGAGCTGCTGCACGCGGGGGAGCACGAGGCGCGTGCGCAGCGCGCGGCGCTCGCGGGCACACGGCGCGTCGCGGTCCCCGGCTGCAACGTCACCGCGGTGACCCTCGCGCTCCAGCCCGGGGTCGCTGCGGGCGTCGTCGACCCCGGTGACGTCGTCGCGAACCTCGCGGTCGGCTACTCGGGCGCGTGCAAGGCCCTCAAGGTGCACCTGCTCGCGAGCGAGGGGCTCGGGTCGGCGCAGCCCTACGCGGTCGGTGGGACGCACCGGCACATCCCCGAGATCGAGCAGAACCTCGCGATCGCCGGCGCGCCCGCGGTGCGGCTGACCTTTACCCCGGTCCTGGTCCCCATGGCGCGTGGGATCCTCGCGACCGTGACCGCCCCGCTCGCCCCCGGCGCCGACGCGGCCGCGGTGCGCACGGCGTGGGCGAGCGCGTACGACGGCGAGCCCTTCGTCCACCTCCTCGAGGAGGGGGTCTGGCCCACGACCGCCGCGACGACGGGCGCCAACACTGCGCTCGTCCAGGTCGCCGTCGACGAGCGCGCGGGTCGCGTCGTCGCGCTGTGCGCGCTCGACAACCTCGTCAAGGGCACGGCCGGGGCCGCGGTCCAGTCGCTCAACATCGCTCTCGGCCTGCCCGAGCAGACCGGCCTGCCGACCGAAGGAGTCGCACCGTGACGATCACGCCCGACGACGCCCCCTCGCCCGGGGTGACTGCCGCGCGCGGCTTTCGCGCGAGCGGCGTCGTGGCCGGGCTCAAGGCCTCGGGCCGGCCCGACCTCGCGATCGTCGTCAACGACGGCCCGCTCGAGGTCGGGGCTGCGGTGTTCACGTCGAACCGCGTCGTCGGCGCGCCCGTGACGTGGTCGCGCGAGGTCGTCAAGGACGGCGTCGTCTCGGCCGTCGTGCTCAACTCGGGCGGTGCGAACGTCGCGACCGGCCCCGAGGGCTTCGCGGACTCCCACCGCACGGCCGAGCAGGTCGCCGAGGCGCTCGGCAGGTCCGCCGCCGACGTCGTCGTGTGCTCGACCGGGCTCATCGGGGTGCGCCTCGCGAGCGAGAAGCTCTTCGCTGGCATCGCTCCGGCGGTCGAGGCCCTCTCTCCCGAGGGCGGTCCCGCTGCGGCCGAGGCGATCATGACGACGGACACGGTCCCCAAGACCGCGCACGTGACCGTGACCGACGCGGCCGGGACGTGGACCGTGGGCGGGATGGCCAAGGGGGCGGGCATGCTCGCCCCGGCACTCGCGACGATGCTCGCGGTCGTCACGACGGACGCCGTCGTCGACGCTGCGCAGGCCGATGCGGCCCTGCGCGCCGCGACCCGCACGACCTTCGACCGGGTCGACTCCGACGGGTGCATGTCGACCTCGGACACCGTGACGCTCATGGCCTCGGGCGCGAGCGGGGCGCGCCCCGAGCCCGAGGCCTTCGCCGCGGCGGTGCGCGAGGTGTGCGCCCGCCTTGCGCGCCAGCTC
>Ga0123328_1005237_pt1 | contig 10243 bp, 10 predicted proteins | sample BioC12SIPDNA_2_FD_89702 | JGI IMG/M metagenome (GOLD analysis project Ga0123328, IMG submission 89702) | Anaerobic biogas reactor microbial communites from Washington, USA - Biogas_R1_A C12 SIP DNA | ecosystem: Engineered > Bioreactor > Anaerobic > Unclassified | place: Washington, USA...
AGAACGCCCTTCCCGCCGTATGCGGCCGGGTGTGCCCGCAGGAGCAGCAGTGCCAGAAGAACTGCATACGCGGCAAGAAAGGCGACCCGGTGAACATAGGGCGCCTGGAGAGGTTCCTGGCCGACTGGGAGAGGGAGCATGGCGTGAAGACGCCCTCCAGACCCCCGTCCACCGGAAAGAGGGTGGCCGTCATCGGCGCCGGGCCTTCCGGGCTGACCGTGGCCTCCGACCTCGCCAAGCTCGGCCACTCTGTGACGCTGTTCGAAGCGCTGCACGTTGCCGGAGGGGTGCTGATGTACGGCATTCCCGAGTTCCGCCTGCCCAAGAAGATCGTGCAGAAGGAGGTGGAATACGTCCAGAGCCTGGGAGTGGAGCTTCGCCTGGGGAACCTGATAGGGCGCATACACACCATCCCCGAGCTGATGGAGCAGGGTTACGACGCCATTTACATAGGGAGCGGGGCCGGGCTTCCCCAGTGGACCGGATGCCCCGGCGAGAACCTGGGCGGGATATACTCCGCCAACGAGTTCCTGATACGGGTGAACCTGATGAAGGCCTATGATTTCCCTGCGTCGGACACGCCCATACGCATCGGCAAGCACGTCGTCGTGATCGGCGGGGGGAACGTGGCCATGGACTGCGCCCGCATATCTATGAGGCTGGGCGCAACGGTATGCCTGAACTACCGGCGTTCAAGGAACGAGCTGCCCGCCAGGCGCGAGGAGATAGAGAACGCCGAGGAGGAGGGGCTGATATGCAAGTTCCTGAACGCCCCGGTGGAGTTCTACGGCGACGAGAAGGGCTGGGTGAAGGCCATGCGCGTGACCTGCATGGAGCTGTGCGAGCCCGATGAGAGGGGGCGCTGCCGCGTGAGGCCCGTGGAGAGCTCCGATTTCGATATGGAGACCGACACGGTCATAGTGGCCATAGGCCAGACGCCGAATCCGATCATACAGCGCACCACCGACGGGCTCAAGACCGACCCGAGGAACGGCACCATAATAGTGGACGAGGAGGGGCGCACGAACCTGGACGGGGTGTTCGCCGGGGGTGACGTGGCCACCGGAGCGGCGACCGTCATCAGCGCCATGGGCGCCGGCAAGAGGGCGGCCAAGGCCATGCACGATTACCTCGTTAACGGAAACAGGGGGGACCGCACATCGACAAACTGAAAGTGGCATTCTATTGGGCGGCCAGCTGCGGCGGCTGCGAGATAGCGGTCCTGGACATCAACGAGAGGATCCTGGACCTGGCGGAGCAGGTGGACATAGTGTTCTGGCCGGTGGCCTTGGACATCAAGTACAAGGACGTGGAGGCCTTCCCGGACGGTCACATAGACGTGACCTTCTTCAACGGTTCCGTGAGGAACTCGGAGCAGGAGCACATGGCCAAGTTATTGAGGGTTAAGAGCAAGACCCTGATCGCCTTCGGGGCCTGCGCCTGCGAGGGGTCCATACCGGGACTGGCCAACCTGCACGACGCCAAGGAGATACTGAACCACGTGTACATGGAGCTGGGGGACGGGGCTCGGAACGGCTCGTCGATACCTCGGCCGGATTCTGAGGTGAAGGAGGGCACACTACACATACCGGTGTTCTACGACACCGTGAAAACGCTGGACCAGACCGTGGATGTGGACTACTACGTCCCGGGATGCCCGCCGCCGGTGGACCTCATAAACAACGCCCTGGACCTGATAATAAAGGGCGACCTGCCCCCCAAGGGTTCCGTGCTGGCACCCTTGCTTGCCGTTTGCGCGGAGTGCCCGCGCAAGCGCGAGAACAAGAAGATAACCGCCATACACCGCGTGTATGACATCGTTCCCGACCCGGAGCGCTGCCTCATGGAGCAGGGTATCATATGCATGGGCATGGCCACCAGGGGCGGATGCGGGGCGCGCTGCCTCAAGGTCGGCATGCCCTGCACCGGTTGCGGCGGGGCGCTGCCGAACCAGTCCGACATAGGAACGGGAATGATGACCGCCCTGGCCTCCATACTGAACCTGGACAAGGACCCGGGAACGTACACGGACGAGGAGGTGGTGGACCTCATCTCCCAGATCAAGGATCCCGCGGGCATATTCTACATGTACGGGCTGCCCGCCTCGATACTCAGAAGGAAGGTGATGAAGCAATGAAGGAGATAATCATAGATCCGATCACCAGACTGGAAGGTCACGGAAGCATATCCATATTCCTGAACGACCAGGGAGAGGTGGAGAACGCCTATCTCAAGATACCGGAGCTCAGGGGTTTCGAGTCCTTCTGCGTCGGCCGGCCTGCGGAGCTTATGCCCCAGCTCACCACCCGCATCTGCGGGGTTTGCCCGGTGGCGCACCATCACGCCTCGGTCAAGGCTCTGGACGCTGCGTTCCACGTGGAACCCACGTCCGCCGCCAAGAAGCTGCGCGAGCTGCAGTACATGGGCTACATCGCCTACGACCACATCCTGCACTTCTATTACCTGGGAGGGCCGGACTTCATAGTCGGCCCTGACGCGCCCCCGGAGAAGAGGAACATACTCGGCGTCATAGAGAAGGCGGGCATGGACGTGGCCAAGGACGTCATAAAGCACAGGGCGTACGGGCAGAGGATCACGGAGATCATCGGCGGGAAGGCCACGCACCCGGTCAACGGCCTGCCCGGAGGGGTGAGCAAGGCCCTGAGCGAGGAGTTCCGAAAGGAGATACTGGCGATGTCCGAGTCGATGGTGAGGTTCGCCCAGTTCTCACTGGGAGCCTTCCACGACATCGTGCTTGGCAATCCTGATTACGTCGATCTCATCAAGAGCGACATGTACACGCAGCGCACGTACTACATGGGAACGGTGGACCAACGGAACATGGTGAACATGTACGACGGCAAGGTGCGCGTGGTGGACCCCTCCGGCAAGGAGTACCTGAAGTTCGACGCAAAGGACTACGCCGAGCATATCGAGGAGCGCTCGGAGGAGTGGACCTACTCCAAGCTGCCGTTCCTGAGGAGCATCGGCTGGAAGGGCTTCGTCGACGGGCCGGAGAACGGCGCCTATCGCGTCGGGCCGCTGGGAAGGCTCAATGCCGCGGACGGCATGACCACTCCCCTGGCCAACAAGGAGTACCAGGAGATGTACTCCATGCTGGGCAAGCCGGCGCACGGAACCCTGGTGTTCCACTGGGCCCGGTTGATCGAGCTGCTGTACGTGGCCGAGAGGGCCGTGGAACTGGCCAACGATCCCGAGATCACCTCCACGGACATACGGAACAGGCCGGGAGAGCCGGGGAACGGCATCGGGATAGTGGAGGCGGCCCGCGGGACGCTGATACACGATTACCAGCTTGACAAGGACGCCCTGATGAAGAGCGTGAACATGATCGTGGCCACGACCAACAACTACCCGTCCATATGCATGAGCGTGCGCGATGCCGCCAAGGGGCTCATACACGACGGCAAGGTGGACGAGGCCATACTCAACAAGGTGGAGATGGCCTTCCGGGCCTACGACCCGTGCTTCGGCTGCGCCACCCACTTCGCCGTGGGGCAGATGCCCCTGGACGTGAGGGTGTACGATTGCCAACGGAAGCTGGCGCATCACCTGAGCCGATGATGCCCTTGGAACATCGCGGGCGATCCGGATGAATGGACCTAAGGAGCATGGCCTGACGCTCGACGAGGAGCTGAAGGCTTGGCTGTCCGGCGCCAGCAAGGTCGTTGTGGCGGGCATAGGCAACCCCATACGCCAGGACGACCACGTCGGGGTGAAGGTGGCGGAAGGCCTTCAGGGAAGGGTGTCCGGGAACGTGCACCTGATCGAGTGCGAGACGGTGCCGGAAAGCTTCGTGGACGAGATCGTTGAGGTTCGACCCACCCATGTGCTGCTGGTGGACGCCGCCCTGCTGGGATCGCCACCCGGTTCCGCGCATCTCTACGATGCGGAGGAGGTGGTGGGCCACACCAGCATGTCCACACACACCCTTCCGCTAAGGGTCTTCTGCGAGTACGTGTTCATGCTGACAGGGGCGAGCATAGCCCTGCTGCTGATCGAGCCCCTGATCACCGATTTCGGGGAGGGCATGTCGCCAGTGCTTCGGTCGGCCGCGGACAGGGTCGTAGACACGCTGTCGGCCCGACTTCCCTGAGCGGCGGATGCCATTGGGGAACAAAAACTTGAAAACCGGGAAGTTAAGGGGTTTGTAGGGCGATCCGTGATCACCTGCGATCTACTTGGAGAGCGCGTTGTTGGGGCACTCGTCGATGCAGGTGCCGCAATCCGTGCACTTGCTGGCGTCGACGATGGCGACATCGTCGACAGTAATGGCCCCGTTGGGGCAGGCATCCTCGCAAAGTCCGCAACCTACACACTCGTCCACGTTAACCTTTACAACCATGGTAAAGCACCTATGAGGGGGTGGAAGAAAAGTGAGGGTATTTATTATTTACTTAATCTGGATAGCACATCATCTAACGATGAGGACGGATGTGTTGGCCCGTTTGGAAAGGGACGATGAGACGCTCCCGATGAGAACGCCCCTGGCGGCCCCCATGCCCCTGCTGCCTGTCACGATCATGTCGGGCCTGAACGTCTCGGCGAACTCCAATATCTTGGTCACCGGCGGGCCGTGAAGCAGGTGGGCCGTGGCCTCCACCCCTTCGGACGTGAGTATCTCCAGGGATTCCTGGAGCACCTTCTTGGCCTGCACCTCCATCTCCTCTGTGTCCGCCTCGGCCATAAGGGAGGCGAACTCCCTTACCTCCACTACGCAGACCACGGCTATCTTGTAGGACGGGGAGGAAAGCGCCAGCAGGGCCGCCTTGCGCAAGGCCTTCTCCCCGTGCACCGAACCGTCCACCGCCACCAGCAACCTCAGCTGTTCCGCCTCCATGGATCGAACCACCTCTGGGCCGCTAGCGTCGGCGCCAACGCCCCTATGATTATCGTTCCCACCAATATTGAGAATTGCGCCGTGTCGATCAGCCCCTGCCCGATCCCGAACTGCAGGAAGACCATTCCGAAGGTCAGCGATGTGGACATCAGCAGGGCTATGTACACGCGGTCCCCGCGCAGCGAGGCGCTGACCGCAGGCAGCACGAAGAGCATCTTCAGCAGCACGCGCCCGAGACCTAGTACGACGATCAGCCCCGCCCCGGCCAGCAGCGCCTCCATGGACACGTTCGAACCGGCGGCCAGGAAGAACAGAGATACCATGAAACCCAGGAAGACGGTGCGAACCTTGGACCAGGCCTCCTTCCTCTCGCCGAGGGAGCGGGACATGGCGAACCCCAGGAGATACGCGGGCAGCACGGCCGCCACGCCGGCCACGGAGGCCAGGCCGGCAAGCAGCAGCAGGGGGAGCAGCACGAGCTTCACCTCCGGCTCCCCGGGGCGGCCCCTGAAGCGGTCCAGTACCTTACCGGAGTAGCGATAGGCCAGGGGGACCAGCAGAAGCAGGGCCGCCAGCAGAAGCAGCACCTCCAGGCCAGGAGGGGCGAACAACACCGCCAGGGCGACGGAGGCGGCCAGATTGGTGAGGAAGCAGGCCGCGAGCACCACGGAACCCACGTCCGTCCGGGCCCGCCCGCCCTCGATCAGCACCACGTAGACTATGGCCACGGAGGTCTCCGACAGGGCCACCCCGGCCAGCAGCGACGCGTCCCATTGCCAACCGGCCAGGTGATGTAGGGAAACGGGCACCGTGAGGAATATGGACAGGAAGGACGCCAGGGCGAGGGGGGCGCTGCTCCTCCACTGCCTTCGCACCCGCCCCACCTCCATCTCCGTTCCGGCCAGGAAGGTCAGGCCTATGCCCCCGAGAGCGGCAAGGAAGGAGAACCAGCCTATTTCCGAGGAGCGCAGGCCCAGGGCCTGACCGACCGCCAGTCCCAGAAGTATCTCGAATATCGCCGCGGACAGCCCGAATCGGGACGCTATCAGCTGGGCGCCCACTGCCAGGGACAGCAGCAATGCCAAGGTCAGGAGGTCGTTCACTTCCGCACTTCCCTCCGCCGTATGTGTAACTACAATTTGGTCTTTATCACCATGCGGTTGATATATCGTCAGGATGATGATGATGGCATGCGTTACCTCTCCGGCCTGGTGCTCGGCCAGAACGGTTTCTTCCCGGGTCATGTGGGCATCGAGGACGGGGTGATAGCGGAGATAGGGCGCGGCAAGAGGGGCAGCGCCCACGCCCGCGGCCTCATCGTTCCCACGTTCGTGAACGGGCACACCCACATCGCCGATTACATCGTGCCGGTCGACCCGTCCCTGAGCCTGGAGGAGCTGGTCGCCCCGCCAAGGGGGTTGAAGCACCGCGTTCTCGAGCAGGCGTCCCCGGACGACGTCATGCGCGGCATGCTGTCCATGAAGCGCTTCATGGCCCGGAGGGGCGTCTCCCACTTCCTGGATTTCCGGGAAGGTGGTTATGACGGCTCCGATTACCTGCGCCGGCTGGACGTGGAGGGCGCCGACCCGGTCATCATGGGGCGGCCGAAGATGCTGGAGTTCTGCCGGTCCGGTACCCGCAAGCTGCTGAAGGTGGCCGACGGCATAGCCGTCTCCTCCATATCCGACTGGGAGTACCCGGAGCTGCAGAAGCTGGCCAAGGAGGTGCGCGATCAGGGGAGGCCGTTCGCCATACACGCCTCCGAACGGGTGAGGGAGGACATCGACAAGGTGCTGGACCTGAGACCGTCGTACATCGTTCACATGACGGAGGCGACCGACGACGACATGAGCAAGGTCTCCCAGGCCGGCGTTCCCGTGGTCGCCTGCCCGCGCTCCAATATGTTCTTCGGGAAAATACCGCCGCTAGCGCGTATGCTGGAGAACGGATTGACGGTCGCTCTGGGCACGGACAACGCCATGATATGCCTGCCAGACATGCTGGCTGAGATGGAGTTCGCCGCCCGCGTGCTACGCTCACAGGGCAGGAACGGCGCGGTGGAGGCCCTGGATATGGCCATGAACGGGAGAAAATTATTAAATCGCCAGGAAGCGTTTAGTATAGAACCGGGAGCACGCTGCGAGCTGATGGTGCTCAGGCAGCGGGGCGGCGACCCTGTCACCGACCTCGTGTTGCGCAGCGCCGCTGACGCACCTGAGCTGGTATGCATAGGTAAGAATTGCTGGAGATGATCACATGGTTCTGTTCAAGAAGATACTGGTCCCGACCGACGGGAGCGAATATACCAAGGCCGCCGTGAGCATGGGATTGGAGATGGCCAAGGCGACCGGGGCTGAGGTCACCGCGCTATACGTGGTAGACCAGACCTCGTTCATCAATTTCCCCATGGACTCCACCATCGTGAGCGTTTACACGCTTCTCGAGAAGGAGGGAGAGGAGGCCATGGAATACGTTAGGAAGGAGGCCGAGCAACTGGGCGTCAAGGTGTCCGTTCGGATCGAGGAGGGTTCCCCCTCAAGGAAGATAGTCGAGCTTTCCGCGGAGCATGACCTGGTGGTCATGGGGACCCTGGGGAGGACCGGTTTCTCGAAGCTGTTGCTGGGAAGCGTGGCCGAGAGAGTGGTGCGCTTCGCAAAATGCCCCGTGCTGGTCGTAAGGTCCCCGGGGGAGGAAAACTAGATGGCCACGGTCGGGGACGTGATGACGTCCAATCCGATTGTCGCCCAGGTACCGGGGTCCCGCCAGGAGGTGCTCAAGATAATGGTGCAGCACAACCTGACCGGGCTTCCCGTAGTGCGCAGGAACGATGGGGCCTTGGCGGGGATGATCACCCGCGAGGACATATTCGAGCGCCCGGATGAGGAGCAGGCCGCCATGATCATGCAGAGGGACCACCCCACCATATCCCCCAGGGATTCCGTGGAGGATGCCGCCAAGATCCTGGTGGAGGGGACCATGCGCCACCTGCCAGTGGTGGAGGGTAAGCGGCTGGTCGGCATATTGACGCCCACGGACCTGCTGTGCATTGTCGAGAAGAGGAACATCGACGTGCCTGTGGAGGACGTGATCCGCTCGCCATGCGTTCCCATCTATCAGGAGGCGCCGCTGGCCGTGGCCAACATCACGCTCAAGGTCTCAAGGTCGTCCGCCCTGCCTGTGCTGGACGAGCAGGGACGCCTCACCGGGATTGTCACCGACCGCGACATATTCAACAAGAGCTACGTGGAAGGCGCGGACGCCGCCACGGCCATGGGCATGTCCGAGGACGAGGAGCACCTGTCATGGGAAGGCCTGCGAAACGTCATCAAGCTGTGGTACGAGGTCTCCAAGATCGAGCTTCCGGGACTGCCTATAAAGGAGATCATGGTGCGAGACCCCATCACCGTGTTCAAGAAGACCGCCATCTCCGAGGCGGCGCGCATAATGCGCAAGAACGATTTCGGCCAGCTTCCCGTCCGAGACAACCGGGACCGGCTGCTGGCCATGATATACGACCACGACATAATCTCCGTGCTGATAAAGGAGTAATGAACCAGATGAAGGAGGTCAGCTCCGGGGAGATGCTCTCCCTATGCAAGAGACGTGGGTTCATCTACCCCGCTTACGAGATATATGGTGGCATAGCCGGGCTATACGACTACGGCCCGCTGGGTACGGCGCTTAAGGGAAACATCGCCGACCTGTGGCGAAGGATATACGCCCTGCAGGAGGGCTTCGTGGAGATAGACGGGGACAGTGTGGGGCCGGAGGCGGTGTTCAAGGCCTCCGGGCACGTGGACAACTTCGCCGACCTCTCCGTGACGTGCAAGGAATGCGGAGAGTCTTTCCGCGCGGACCACCTGGCGAAGGGGCTGCACCCCAACCCTGATTCCCTTTCCGCGGAGGACCTGCAGAGGCTTCTCCGGGACAACGGCGTCAAGTGCCCCTGCGGGGGCGAGTTCGCCGACGTGGAAGAGTTCAACCTGATGTTCAAGACCAGGATAGGACCGGGAGGAGGCCGCACCGGTTACCTGCGCCCCGAAACGGCGCAGTCCATATTCGTCAATTACGTGAACCTTTACCGCCACTGCCGCGAGAGGCTGCCCTTCGGCTGCATACAGGTCGGCAGGGGATACCGCAATGAGATCTCCCCCCGGCAGGGCGTCATACGCCTGAGGGAGTTCAACATGATGGAGGCCGAGCTTTTCGTCGATCCGGAGGACAAGACCTGGCCCCGCTACATGGACGTCCGGGACAGGAAGGTCAGATTGGTGCCGAACACCGATGAGAAGGAGGTGGAGATGACCTTGGGCGAGGCCGTGGACAGCGGCATCATAGGCAACGAGACCCTGGGGTACTTCATATGGGTGACCTATGATTTCCTGACCTCCGCCGGGATAGACCCCCAGAGGCTGCGCTTCCGGCAGCATCTCAAGACCGAGATGGCGCATTACGCCGCGGACTGCTGGGACGCCGAGACCCTCATAAGCTTCGGCTGGACGGAGATAGTGGGCATAGCCGATCGCGGCTGCTGGGACCTGTCCCAGCACATTAAGCATTCCAAGGCCGACCTGACCGCGTTCAAAAGGTTCGACGAGCCCAGGGACGTGGAGAGGGACGCCGTCAAGCCGAAGTTCGGAGCCCTGGGCCCGCGCTTCAAGGGAGCGGCCGGCGACATCAAGAAGCAGCTGGAGTCCATGGACGCCTCCGCCGTGCACGATGGTCTGGTGACCGTCACGGTGAACGGAGAACCGGTGGACCTGGACACCGCGTACTACGAGGTGGTGCGGGTGAAGGAGAAGGTGAACGGCGTGCGCGTCGTTCCCCATGTGATAGAGCCGTCACACGGTTTGGACCGCATACTGTACAGCTGCCTGGAGCACGCGTACACCGAAAAGGAGGACGGTTACGTCACCCTGCGGTTGAAACCAGCGGTGGCCCCCATCAAGGTGGGGGTGTTCCCCCTGATGGCCAAGGACGGCATGGCGGAGGTCGCCAAGGCCTTGGACATGGCCTTGCGCGAGGAGGGCATCGTCACCTATTACGACGATTCCGGGTCCATCGGCCGGCGCTATGCCAGGATGGACGAGGCGGGCACGCCCTGGTGCGTCACCGTGGACTATGACACGCTGGAAAAGGGCGACGTTACAGTGCGCGAGCGCGACACCGCCGAGCAGAAGCGCATATCGGCGGATGACGTCGTCACCTGGGTGAGGGACCGCCTCAGACGCAAACTATCATACTGAAACAAAACCCTATGACATATGGAAGGTGAGCCAAAATGGTAGGAGAAAGCATCGAGGGATTGAAAAAAAGGGAACTGCTCAGGTCCCTGATCGACGGTAACAAGGTCGATGGTCTGATGCGCAAGAAGTTCGAGAC
>Ga0123328_1005239_pt1 | contig 10236 bp, 7 predicted proteins | sample BioC12SIPDNA_2_FD_89702 | JGI IMG/M metagenome (GOLD analysis project Ga0123328, IMG submission 89702) | Anaerobic biogas reactor microbial communites from Washington, USA - Biogas_R1_A C12 SIP DNA | ecosystem: Engineered > Bioreactor > Anaerobic > Unclassified | place: Washington, USA...
AACGCCGGGAGGCAGAAGTGAAAACCGGAATGGTTGGAATCCGGGTGCTCGTGGTCTGCGGGTGGTTGTTCGGGGCGTCGTGGGCGTTCGGGGCGGCGACGAATCCGCCGGGGAGCCTGGGGCCGGTGTTGCCGGTGCTGGAGGTGGTGTCCACCAATCTGCCGATGCCGGCGATCTTCCAGGCGCCGGAAACCCTGGCGCAGGGTTTCCAGAGTCCCGACGGCCTGGCGCTGGACGCGGAGACCGGGGACCTCTATCTGACAGATGAAGACGCGTCGGCGATTGTCCGGATCCGGCCCGACGGCACCAAGCAGACGGTCATGGATTCCCGCACGCCGATCTACGAGGTGAGCGGAACCCACCGCACCCAGGTGGCCGGCCTGCGCTCGCCGGAAGGGCTGGCGCTGGATAAAGAGGGCCGGCTGTTTGTGGTGGAGGATTTTCCCGGCGGACGGCTGCTGGTCTTTGACATTCGCGGGCCGGTCCGGCGCAGCCGGATGGAGGGCGAGGTGGTGCGCTTGCCGCTCCAGAACAGCCGCTTTGCCTGGGAATCCGTCGCGATTGGCCCGGCGGGCGAACTGCTGCTGGCGGGCTCCAGCCTGGAGGATGTCACGGGAACCGACGGCCGGGGGGATCTGTTCATGGGGGTGATCTTGCACCGGGATGCCAGCGGCGACTGGTGGCTGCTGCTGAATCACGCCATGACCAGCTACTCGGGCGTCTGCTTTTCACCGGATGGCCGCTACGCCCTGATGACGGCGGAGATTCCCGGCCTGGTGGGATGCGTGGACCTGCGGACGCGCATGGTGCGGACGTTTCTGTGGGACATGACGTTTCACTCGCCGGAAGGGGTTTGTTCCCTGCCGGGCGGCGCCTTTCTCGTGGCGGAGGAATCCGGCAAGATCTTCCGGATGGACCCCACGTCGGGAGGGGTTCAGCTCGTGTACGAACACGACGGCACCGTGGAATCGGTTCTGTGGGATGCCGGCAGCCGGCGCCTGCTGCTGACCGATGACCGCCACGGGCAGGTGGTGGCCGTGCCCCTGAAAAGGGGAGAGCATTTGCGCCGCGCCGCCGGAAAGATCGACGATATCGCGTTCATCGAGGAAGCCACGCCGGTGGACATGGTGCCCCGGCGGTGTCCCGACTATCTCGCGGAGGTGCTGAAGCTGGGCGGTTACGATCCGGAAGTGGCGCGCGGCGGCGTGGAATTCCAGCAGTTCGCCAAGCGCTACTGCCTGGTGGCGGTGGATGCGGCCGTCAATCTGATGCCGGGACATCCGCCGGTCGAGGACCCCATCGAACGCATTCAATTCGTGGTGATCGCCCCGTATCTGGTTGGCTACCAGGAAGGCGAGCTGCTGTGGTCGTCCAGCGGGTTCACGGTGGTGATGCAGTCCGGCCGGACGATGAAGACCGAGCTGGTGAAGCGGCAGGTGATCGGCGGGGATCTGATGGAAGCGCGCTTCACGCCGGTAGGCGGGTCCACCATCGCCCTGCCCATGCCGTTTTCCGCGCGGATCAATTCCGAAGGCCATGTGGCCGTCAATTTCCTGGGCATGGGGGTGATGGCGGACTTTTACCTGGTGCTGGACACGAACGAGCCGGACAACAGCCTCATGGTCGTGGTCCAGCCGAACGGATTTGTGCATCAGTACCAGCTGAGCCTGCCGCCCCGGAGAAGACGCAGCCACTGGGTGATTGCCCTGGAACGCCAGGGCCCGGACACCTGGCGGAATCTGCCCATGCCCCGGTAGGGACACCAACGACCCACGACCGGCAGCCGGGAGAGCCATTTAACGCAAGGGGCGCAAGGGGCGCGAAAGGAACGCAAGAGAATTTTCGGGAGAAGAGGATGGGAAGAGGGGGGAGGGTTCAGAGGGCAGGGTTCAGGGGGGAGTCAATATTCAATGTCCAACAGGGAATATCCAATGTCCAAGGGGAGGGCGATTTGGTGTCGCCAGAAGTCTCCCTCGTAGCGCGGGGATCCCGTCCCGCGCGGATCCTTTCACCCGCACGCGACAGGAGCCGCGTGTCACGAAGGTAATTGGTTGTGTGGCTGTCATTCCGAGCGGAGTCGAGGGATCTCGGCCTGGTCCCGCAAGCTGGCCATTGGGAAGGGGCCGATATATTCCGACTCCGGCGCTGCGCGTCTTCGCTCAATATGACTTGGGCGTGCACTTATTGAGTCGTAGAAAAGTGTGTTGCAGTTTTGGTTCCGGGCACCCGCCACTCGCATGGTGGGGAAGCCAAGTTGGGCTCCCGCCTTCGCCGAGGCTACGGCGGGCAAGCCCACGGGACAAGCCCGAGGGGGGGCACGCCGGCTGAGTTCGTCACCTGCGGAAGCAATACTCAGTAATCGCAGATGCGCCATGCGCCCTGCGGCCAAAGAACCGGAAGCGCTTGAACGGGACGGGGGGATGGGGTACAAGTCGGGGACTTTTTTACACAAAGGAGCCGGACATGAGTATCGAACATTCCAACGATCAACTGTTCCAGGGGCTGGTGATTTCGCTGGCGGCGGCGACGATGCAGCAACTGGGCAAGACGCTGAATCCGCTGACGAACAAGGTCGAAAAGAACCTCGATGCGGCGCAGTCCACGATTGACATGCTGGACATGCTGGAGGCGAAGACGAAGGGCAATCTGAGCGATGCCGAAGCCAAGCTGCTCAAGAACGTCCTGGCGGAGCTGAAGCTGAACTACGTGGAGACGATGAACGAGAAGCCGGCGGACGAACCCAAGCCGGCGGCGGCAGAGCCCCCGGCGGCAGAGCCGAAAGCGGAGGAGAAGCCCGATGCGAAGCCGGAACAGGCCGGCTGACCCATGCGGCTTCGTTTCCCGCGACCCAAACGGCTGCTGACGCTGGCGCTGCTGGCGGCGGCGGTCGCGGCGGGAATCTGGTGGCTGGGGGTTATCCCGTACGATCCGCTGGCGATCTACCGTCCGGTGCCGGCGTCGGCGACGGTCGTGGGGCGGCATCTGGCGCTGCCCGAGCGCTGGGGAGATCTGCTGGCGAATCCGCTGGCCCTGGCGCTGATGCGAACGGCGGGGGTGGATCCGGACGAGGCGGCGGCGCTGGCGGACGACGCGGAATCGCGGAAGTGGTTCGACAAGCTGGCGGGCCGGGAAGGGGTGCTGGCCTATCTGCCCGGGCGGTTCGGGGCCCCGCCGGCCTGGATGGCCGTCAGCCATCTGGGCGGCGAAAGCCAGAAGCTGCGCTGGCAGCTTTCCCTGTTCGATGTGCCGGGATTTGACCGGTTGACGCAGTTCCCCGGCCGGTCGGTCTGGCGCGTGGACTCGCCGGACCTGGATCCGCGCCAGCATCTGGTGATCGCCTTCGGCGAGGGGGTGCTGATGGCCTGTTTGTCGGAGAATCTGTATGCGATGGCCGAGGTGCTGGGAGCTTACGACGGCTCGGTCCGCCGGCTGTTGGATGCGGAGCTGTCGTTCAAGCGCCTGGCCGGAAGCGACGACCGGTCGGTTCCGGACCGGTTTTGGCTGCGGGACGAAAGCGAGTGGGCGGCCGACGGCGCGCCGGGCATTCGCGTGGATGTGACGGCGCTGCGCGGCGATGCGATTGCGCTCCAGGCGGCCACCGAGGGGCTGGAACCGGTCCCGGAACTCCGCCCGCAAGCGCAGGCGGAACTGGGAGGGCTGGCGGAGCGGCTGGGGCACGCGCCCTGCGCGGTGTTCCGGTTCCGGCGCGAAGCGCTGGAAGAGCTGGTCCTCCAGCCGGGGCTGCAGCGTGACACGGCGTTTGCCCTTCGCCGGATCCTGGATGTGGCCGGCGACGAGGTGGTGGTGGCGCTGATGGACGGCGATCTGGGCGGGCGGCTGGCCTGGGGGGCGATGCGCACGCTGGGGCTGTCGGGCCTGCGGGTGCCGACGGTGCTGCTGGCGACGCCGGCGCCGGATGCCGCCGAAGCCCACGCGGACATCCAGCGGATCCTGGATGCCGCCAATGCGCGCTACAAGGGGGCGTTTATCCTGCGGCCGGTGACGGCCGGCGCCGCCACCCTCCAGGCGCTGGAAAGCGCCGGGGGTAACGAATGGGTGGATGAACTGGCGCCGTCGGACCGCCCGGCCTATGCCGTGGCGGATGGCTGGCTGCTGGCGGCGAGCAACCGCGACTCCCTGCAAAAGCTGCTGCGCGGGGCGGCGCCTGCCTCGACACCTCCGCCGTGGGGGGCCGGCGGGGAGTCCGCCGCGGCCCTGACGGGCTGGCTGGACCTGGCGCGCAGCGGCAAGGTGGCGCGCGACGCCATCGCCACCTGGTCCATGGCCCAGGTGTTCATCGGCGGAAGCAGTTCGCAGGCGGCCCGCGAGCGCCTGAACGAGGTCAAGGCGTGGGTCGAGGCGTTTGTGCCGTTCGGCGAAGCCCGCGGATCGCTGCGCCGCCGGGCGGGGGAGTCCGTCCTGAGCGTGGATTTGGGATTGTCCGCGGGGGCCCCTCCCGCTAGGATTTCCGCACCATGAGCGACACCCTCGTCATCATTCCCACGTACAACGAAAAGGAAAACGCGGAGGCGATCGCCCGGGCGGTGCTGTCGGCCTGTCCGGAAGCCGATGTCCTGTTTGTGGACGACAACTCGCCGGACGGCACGGGGGAGCTGGCCGACCGGCTGGCGGAGGGGAATCCACGCATCCACGTGCTGCACCGGGAAAAGAAGCAGGGGCTGGGGCGGGCGTACCTTGCGGGCTTCCGATGGGCGCTGGAACGGCCGGAGATCCGGTTCATCCTGGAGATGGATGCCGATTTTTCGCACGATCCGAAGGCGGTGCCGCAGCTGCGGTCGGCGGCGCAGACGGCGGATCTGGTGCTGGGCTCGCGCTATATCGGGGGCATCCGGGTCATCAACTGGCCGCTGAACCGCCTGATCCTGAGCACGGGCGCGGCGCTGTACGTGCGGCTGATCACGGGCATGCCCTTCACCGATCCCACCGGCGGATTCAAATGCTTCCGGCGCGAGGTGCTGGCGGCGATCGATCTCGATGGCATCCATTCGAACGGCTATTCGTTCCAGATCGAGATGACGCATACGGCGTGGCATCTGGGGTTCCGGATCGCCGAATCGCCGATCGTGTTCGAGGAGCGCCGCGAGGGGCAGTCCAAGATGAGCGGCGGCATCGTCAACGAAGCGCTGTGGATGGTCTGGAAGCTGCTGGCGCGCTGCGGCTGGCGGCGGCGCCCGCGCGTCGTGCATCCGCAGAGCGTCGCGGCGCAGGCGGGCGGGGCGGCATGACGTCCGCGGTGACCTGGCTGCGCCTGCTGCGGATCAAGCAGTGGACCAAGAACGCGGTGGTGTTCGCGGCGTTTGTCTTTGCCCTGGGCGACCGCAACCAGGATCTGTCGGCCTGGGAGCTGTGGAAGGTCTGCCTGGCGGCGCTGGCGTTTTCGCTGGTGTCCAGCGCGGTCTATATCCTGAACGATCTGCGCGACGCTCCGCAGGACCGGCTGCATCCCGTGAAGAAAAACCGGCCGATCGCGGCGGGCGCGGTGGCGAGGGCCCCGGCGCTGGGTGCGGCGGCAGTCCTGCTGGCAGCCGGCCTGGGCGGCGCGGGACGGCTCGGGACGGACCTGCTGGCCGTGATCGGCGGCTACCTGGTGCTGCAGGGGTTCTATACCCTGTGGCTGAAGCGAATCGCGCTGGTGGATGTGATCGTGATCGCACTGGGGTTCGTGCTGCGGGCCCTGGCGGGGGCCGTGGTGATCCATGTGGTGATCAGCCCGTGGCTGCTGGTGTGCGCGCTGGTGCTGGCGCTGTTTCTGGGGCTGTGCAAGCGACGGCACGAGAAGGTGAACCTGGCGGGGCAGGGGACGCGCGCGGCGCTGGACGGCTATGACGGGCGCCTGCTGGACCAGCTGATCGCCGTCACGGCGGCCGCGGCCCTGGTGTGCTATTCGATCTATACCCTCTGGCCCGAAACCGTGGACAAGTTCGGCACGCCGTGGCTGGCCGCCACCATTCCCTTCGTGGTGTTCGGGCTGTTCCGCTACATGGATATCGTTTATCGCCAGGAGAAGGGCGACCGGCCGGAGCAGATCCTGCTGACCGACGGGCCGCTGATGGCCGACGTGGCGCTCTACGGGCTGGCCGTGCTGGGGATTCTGCTGCTCCGTTAAACCGTTTCTCTCCCGGGGGCCCATTTGAATTGACGGCCCCCGGCCTTCAGGCCAAACTGCATTCCGTTTATGTACATCTATTCCCTATTCTAAGGAGCTATGAGCATGAGGATCATTTCGTCGATCAACAAGGAAGTGCTGGCCCGGACGGTTCAGCGGGCCAAGGAGCGCAATATCATTCTGCCGACGTTTGCGCAGCAGAAGGACCCGAAGAAGGTGCCGGCCAAGATTCTGGAAAAGCTGAAAGGCCTGGGTCTGTGGGACATTGATCCGCTGAACCTGTTCCGCATCACGTGGAAGAACGATCCCAAGACGGGCGGGTTCAGCGAAGGCAACTGGGTGGAGTTTCCGAAGGAGATCACGGGCGTGGACGCGCGGATCGTGGGCCTGGTGGGGCGCTACTTCCCGACGGGCGCGCACAAGGTGGGGGCGGCCTACGGCTGCCTGGTGCCGCGGCTGGTCAGCGGCAACTTCGATCCGACGGTCCAGAAGGCCGTGTGGCCCTCGACGGGCAACTACTGCCGTGGCGGCGCCTTCGACTGCGCGCTGCTGGCGTGCCCGGCCGTCGCCATCCTGCCCGAAGGCATGAGCCGCGAGCGCTTCGAGTGGCTTGAGGAAATCAACACCGACGAAATCATCCCGACGCCGGGCACCGAATCGAACGTGAAGGAGATTTACGACAAGTGCTGGGAGCTGCGCAAGGAGCGCGGAGACAAGATCGTGATCTTCAACCAGTTTGATGAGTTCGCCAACGCCATCTGGCACTATCACATGACCGGCAGCATCATCGAAGAAATCTACGAGCATCATTTCAAGACCGACCGCAGCCGCCTGGCGGGCTATGCCAGCGCGACGGGGTCGGCCGGCACGATCGCCGCGGGCGACTACCTGCGCAAGATCCATCCGAACATCCGCGTGGTGGCGACCGAGGCCCAGCAGTGCCCGACGCTGTACCAGTTCGGGTTCGGCGCGCACCGCATCGAAGGCATCGGCGACAAGCATCTGCCCTGGATCCACAACATCCGCAACACCAACGCGATCGCCGCGGTGGACGACGAACAGGTCATGCAGCTGCTGCGGCTGTTCAACGAACCCGCGGGCCAGGACTATCTGCGGAAGCAGGGCGTCAAGGACGAGACCATCGCCCAGCTGCCGATGGCAGGCATCTCCAGCATCTGCAACCTCGTCAGCGCCATCTGGACCGCGCGCTACTACGACATGGACGGGCGCGACGTGATCTTCCTGCCGCTGACGGATTCGATGGATCTGTATGCATCGCGGCAGGCGGAAATGCTGGAAAACCACGGACCGTACAATGCCGACCTGGCGGCGCGCCACTACGCGCGCTACCTGCAAGGGTGCGATCCGACCACGTTCCGCGAGCTGAATTACTTCGACCAGAAGTCGCTCCACAACTTCAAGTACTTCACCTGGGTGGAGCAGCAGGCCAAGGACAGCGAAGACCTGCGCGCCATGTGGGACGAGGATTTCTGGACGGAGATGTTCGGCCAGGAACAGGTGGACGAATGGGACCAGCTGATCAACGAGTTCAACGACGCCACCGGCCTGCTGAAGGCCCTGTAAGAAAGCAAGGAGATCCAACATGAGTTCGAAACTGTACGAAGAAGCCAAGAAGCGCGAGGACGCGCTGGCCAACTTCCTCAAGGACATCGTGAGCATTCCCTCCCTGAGCAGCCAGGAGGGCGACGTGGTCAAGTTCATGGCCGAAGCCATGAAGAAGATGGGCTATGACGAGGTCGTCATCGACGGCATGGGCAACCTGCTCGGCCGCATCGGCAGCGGCCCGCGCGTGATCGCCTTCGACGGCCACTGCGACACCGTGGACATCGGGGACATCGCGCTGTGGGACAAGGTCAAGCCCTATCCCGCCGTGATCAAGGACGGCAAGATCTTCGGGCGCGGCACGGCCGACCAGAAGGGCGGCGTCGCCAGTTCCATCTACGGCATCGCCATGCTCAAGGAGCTCGGGATGGTGCCCAAGGACCTGACCATCTGGGTGGTCGCCAGCGTCCAGGAAGAAGACTGCGACGGCCTGTGCTGGCAGTACATCATCCAGGAAGGCAAGCTGCGTCCGGAAGTGGTGGTCTCCACCGAGCCGACCAGCCTGCAGATCTACCGCGGGCACCGCGGGCGCATGGAGATCGAAATCGAAACCAAGGGCGTCTCCTGCCATGGCTCGGCGCCCGAGCGCGGCGACAACGCCGTGTACAAGATGGCCGACATCATCAAGGACATCGAGAAGCTCAATGAGAGTCTTCCCGAGAAGAAGCCCCTCGGCAAGGGGACCGTCACCATCAGTCACATCCGTTCGACGTCGCCCAGCCTGTGCGCCGTGGCGGACAGCTGCACGATCCACCTCGACCGCCGCCTGACGCTGGGCGAGACCGAGGAGACCACCGTGGCCGAGCTGAAGGCGCTGCCGGGCGTGCAGAAGGCCAAGGCCGAGATCCGCGTGCTGGAGTACGCCGTTCCGAGCTGGACGGGTCTGGTGTATCCCACCAAGAAGTACTTTCCCACGTGGTTCATCGAGGAAAGCACCCCGCAGGTCACCAGTGCCGTTGCCGGTTTCAAGGACAGCTTCGGCGAGGATCCGGTGGTGGCTCACTGGGTGTTCAGCACCAACGGCGTCTCCATCGCCGGCATGTTCGGCATCCCGGTGATCGGCTTCGGCCCCGGCCATGAGCGCTTCGCGCATTTCCCGAACGAGGAAATCGACATCGAGCACCTGACGCGGGCCGCCGCCTTCTACGCCAGCTTCGCGGTCGAATACGCCAAGACCGCCGCGCCGGCCAAGTAATCCGCGCCGCCGCGCCAAGCGCCAGGGAACCCCGCGTTCCCTGGCGCTTTGGCATTTCCGGCGGCTGTGGTACACTGCCCGGCATGATGTCTCATCGGTCCGCCGTCCTGCTGCTCCTGTTTTTGGCGGCGCTGGCGCTGGCCCATGCCGTCCGGCACGCGCCGGATTCGTCTGCCCCGGTGTCCGGCGAGGCCCCGCTGGGGGCGGAGATGGCGGCGCAGGTCTTTCCCGGAACCGCGGCCACCCGGCTGGCCGCGGGAGGCGGGTGGACGTTGTGTCTGGACAAGGACGGGAATCGCTTGGGAGCCGTAGCCGCCAGCCGGCCCCACATGGATGGCATTCTCGGCCATGGCGGGCCGGTCCCCGTGCTGATCGGCGCGGATCTGGAGGGCCAAATCCGCCGGATCGTCCTGCTGGAAAACCGCGAGACGCCCGGGTTTGTCCGGCGGGTGGAGCGCGCCGGGTTCCTCGAGAAATGGTCAGGGCTTTCGGTGGCGCAGGCGGCGGCGCTGGACGTGGATGCGGTTTCGATGGCCACCATGACCTCTTCGGCCATCGCCCGGTCGGTGAAGGGACGGCTGGCGATGCTGGACGGCATGCCGATGGAGGAAGCGGATGGGCGTCCGGGATCGGGCGTGTTCGCGCTGTCGTTCGGCCCGCTGGATGCGGCGATCCTGGTGCTGGTGGCGGCGGCCGTTCTGTTGTTCCTGCGGGTGGGGGTGCTGAAGAATCCGCGCGTGTTCCGGGTGGCGCGCGCGGGGATGCTGGCGGCCAGCGTCGTGCTGCTGGGAGTGGCCGGCGCGACGATGGTCTCGATGGCGTTGATCGAAGGCTGGGCGGTGGCCGGGCGCATCCATGGCGGGGCGGGCGTCGTCCTGCTGGTGCTGGCGGCCGTCGCGTTTCCGTTTGTGGCCGGACGAAATCTCTATTGCCACACCCTGTGCCCGTTCGGCGCCCTGCAAGAGCTGCTCGGAATGCTGGCGCCGCGCAAGCGGCATCTGCCGCATCCTGTTTCGCGCCGGTTGCGTAGCGTCCGCTATGTCCTGCTGGTTGCCGTGGTTTTGTCCTTGGTCGCAGGCCGCGGCCTGGCTCCGGATTGGCAGGAGCCGTTTTCGGCATTCCGCTGGGCGGCGGCGGGCTGGCCGGCGCGGATCATTGCCATTCTGGCGCTGCTGGCGGCTGTGCTGGGAATCCACCGTCCGTGGTGTTCGTATTTCTGTTCAACCGGCGCGCTGCTGGATGCGATCCGCAAAACCCCGAAGAAGAAAGGATGACCCCATGTCCACGGTGG
>Ga0123328_1005240_pt1 | contig 10235 bp, 8 predicted proteins | sample BioC12SIPDNA_2_FD_89702 | JGI IMG/M metagenome (GOLD analysis project Ga0123328, IMG submission 89702) | Anaerobic biogas reactor microbial communites from Washington, USA - Biogas_R1_A C12 SIP DNA | ecosystem: Engineered > Bioreactor > Anaerobic > Unclassified | place: Washington, USA...
AGAGGATGAAGCGCTATGAACGCAGACGCGCTGCGCGCGCTCTACACCTATCATTTCACACTGTACCGCCGCGTGTGGGATTGTATCGATCACCTGACCGACGAGCAGTTCGTCGCACCGGTTGACTATTCGATCGGTTCCGTGCGCAACCATATGGTGCACCTTGCCACCGTCGAGCACCGCTGGCTCGCGCGGGTTGCTGGCTCTCCGCTGCCTGACCGGTTGCGCTATGAGGACTATCCGACGCGAGCCGCCGCGCGTGCCAAGAGCGACGAGGTGGAAGCGCATTTCAAGAGCTTTCTCGACGGGCTGACCGACGCTGACCTCGACCGCCCGATTACCTACACCTTCTGGCGCGTTGAGGGACCGGTGACAAACACAATGTGGGAGATTCTCATCCACGTCGTCAATCACGGGACGGATCACCGCGCGCAGGTCCTGCCCATCCTGCACCGGCTCGGTGCGCCCACGCTGGAGCAAGATCTCATCCTGTATTTGTTGGAGCAAAGCAGCAATTAGCCGTTAGCCGTGAATGACTAGCAAGAGCCTGGACAAAGTTGCGCGATACCTACCGGCGGCTTTCCCAGATTCAGGCAACGGGCCGAAGCAGAGAACGGGCCGAGCAAGCTCGGCCCCTACATATTCCTTTGTTGGCTAACCGCTCATCGCTAACAGCTAGCCGCTTTTCTCAAGCAGGTCCTTCACCGCCCGCGCTACGTCCGCACGCGGCGCGCGGACCTCGCGCCCATCGCGTAGCCGCTTCAGCCCGACGACCCCTTGCGCAAACTCATCCGGTCCAAGGAACGCGACCACCGCCGCGCCCTTGCGATCCGCGTACTGTACTTGCTTGCCGATTGCGCGCTTGGGCTGCATGATCGCCTCGGTGCGGATACCCGCCGCGCGCAGTTCGTTCGCCAGCGCCAACGATGGTGCCTGCATCTCCGGCCCGAAGACCGTCACCACCGCCTGCACGACCGTCCCGGTCAGTTCGGGCGGATAGAGATTGAGCAGGTCCATCAGGTCGATGATGCGCTCGATGCCCAGGCTGGAGCCGGTCGTCGGCAGGCTGAACTTGCGGAACATGCCAATCAGCTCGTCATAGCGCCCGCCGCCGGTCACGCTGCCGAGGTTGTCCGGCTTGGTGATGTACGTCTCGTAGACCGGGCCGGTGTAATACCCCAGGCCGCGCACCATCGCCAGATCGACCGCGTACCGCTCCTGCGGGATGCCCATCGCCGCCAGGTGATCGAGAATTTGCTCCAACTCACTAATCCCCTCAACCGCGACCGGCACGCCGCTAAGCTGCGCGCGCACCTGGCCGAGCGCGTCTGCGCCGCCATCGCGCAGCGCCAGCAGCTCGACCATGCGCCCGATGACGGCATCTTCGATCCCGCTGGCGGCCAGCTCGCGCCGCACGCCGTCCAGCCCGATCTTGTCGAGCTTGTCGATGCTGCGATACAGATCGCCAAGCTGCGCGTCCGGCACGCCCGCATAAATCCCGATCCCGGTCAGAATCTTGCGGTTGTTGATGTGCACCGTGAAATCGCGAAAGCCGAGCCGGTCCAGCGCCGTCGCCAGCAGGCTGATTACCTCGGCATCCGCCGCCATGTTCTCGATCCCGACGATGTCCACGTCACACTGCACGAATTCGCGATAGCGGCCCTTTTGCGGGCGGTCGCCGCGCCAAACCGGCGCGATGTGATAGCGGCGAAACGGCATCGACAGGTCATGCTCGTGCATCGCGAAATACCGCGCCAGCGGCACAGTGAGGTCATAGCGCAGCGCGAGTTCTTCCTTGCCGCCGGGGTGCTGCGCGTAGAAGATCAGCTTGTCCGCTTCTTCGCCGCTCTTGCCGAGCAGCGTGTCCAGCATTTCAAGCACAGGGGTGTAGATCGGCTCGAAGCCGAACGTCTGGAAGACATCCGTTACCACGCCGAACACATACTCGCGCTTGAGCACCTCGCCGGGCAAGAAATCACGCATGCCTTTCGGCTGCCGGGGGGCGATCTTAGCCATCTGTGCTAACTCCATCTGCCTGCTGAAACCGGGCCGGGACACAAAAAAGCGGGACGACCGGCGCCCACGCTTCTTACACATACGCACGCGTCGTCAGACTGTTATGCCATCCAGTGATGATCGTGCTCAATTTGGCGGCGCATGTAAAATTCTCCTCGAATCTGCGTTCTTCAAAGTATAGACACGTTGCCCAAGCCTGTAAAGGGCATCACGCACCGTACGATAACGCAACGATTTCCGGCGCATGCTTGCCAGCAGGGCAACTTACGCCTACAATGAAAAATTGTCGCGTTCAGTAAGGATAATCCATTACCATGCCGATCATCGTCGAACGCATCGATCCCGATCCGGTGCTGGTTTACAGGTTCAGTGGCCGCATCACGCTGGGCGATCTTGAAGCGTTGCGCGCTCAAGAGGCGCCTCATTTCAGCACCGTTCAGCCGGACGACTGTCTGCGAATCATCCTCGATCTGAGCGAGCTGTACACGATCCCGGCAGAACTCTTTGCCCCGCTGCAACACACGCGCCTCGTCCGCGATCGGCGCGTATGCGTGGTCAGCGTCGTCGGGGCGAATGCGTACCTGCGCGCGCTGGCGATCAGCCTCGGGTTGCTCGCCGCGCGGCACGATTTTGTCTTCTACAACACGCGCGAAGAAGCGCTGGCCGCGCTTGAGCGTCACCCTGAGACCAGCCGCGCCTAGCCCGCGCCGTCCTCGGCGGTGACTGCGTAAATCAGCATATCGGCCAGCGTGCCATCAGCCGCGCGCATAAAGTGGCGCAGCCGTCCCTCGAAGGTATAGCCCGCGCGTTCTGCGACCGCTTTGCTGCGGTCGTTGCGCGCGTCCATACGGATCTCGATCCGCCGCGCGCCAAGCACGTCCAGCGCAAACTGCGTCTGCGCCTGCACTGCCTCGGTGACGTAGCCCTGCCCCTGCAAGCTGGTGCGCACCCAATAGCCGATCTCGAAAAAGGGTACGGTCCAATCGCGACACATCAGCCCGCTGCCGCCGACGAACAACCCATCGTCCTTACGTAACAGGATAAACGGCAAGCTTTCGCGCGTCAGCCACTGCGCCGCCATCTGACGGTACACTTCTTCGGTGTCTTCCGGCGCGGGCAGCGGGTTCGCCCAGGGCATCCAGGCCTGAAGCTCCGCCGCCGATTCGCGGATCGCCGCGTTGCCCGGCGCGCCGTCGCCAGGACGCGGCACGCGGATGATCAACCGCTCCGTTTCAAGCTGATCAGGAAAATCGCGCAGGATTGGTTTGGGCTGCTCCGCCATGCATCACTCCCTTTTAAGATGTGCGCCCTTACAGCGCGTGAATCACGTCCAGCAGCGCGCCCGTGCGCACAACCTCGGTCAGCGCGTCGATGTACGGTCCCAGCGGCACATCCCGCGTGATCGGGCGCAGCGGCGCGCCCGGCGCGATCTCGACCGCCCGTAGCGCGTCCAGCGCCGCCACCGTGCCGCGCCCCAGCCGCAGATCGGGGTTCGCCGCCAGCCGCAGTTCGACCGCCTGATACGCGCACAGTAATTCGATCGCGATCACCGTCTGCGTGTGCGCGACGATCTGCGCCGCCTGCCGCGCCGCGATCGTGCTCATGCTGACGTGATCCTCGCGGTTCGCGCTGCTGGGAATGCTGTCCACGCTGGCCGGATGCGCCAATCCCTTGTTCTCGCTGACCAGCGCGGCAGCGGTGTACTGCGCCATCATGAGTCCGCTGCGCAGCCCTTCCTCGCCCGCCGGTTCGACGATCAAGAACGGGGGCAGGCCGCGATTCAGCCGCCCATCCGTCAGCATGAAGGTGCGCCGCTCGGAAATGCTCGCCAGGTCCGCCAGCGCGATCTTCAGGAAGTCCAGAGCATAGCCGACCGGCGCGCCGTGAAAGTTCCCGCCGGACACCGCTTTGTTGAGGCGCGGCAGGTGCAGCGGGCCGTCATCCTCGGCGAAGATGAGCGGGTTATCCGTCACGGCGTTGATTTCGCGCTCCAACACGCCGCGCACATAGTCGAGCGTGTCCAGCGTCGCGCCCATCACCACCGGCGCGGCGCGCAGGCTGTACGGGTCCTGCGGGGGGCCGTCTGCCGGGTCCAGGTCGCGATCCGCGTCGCCGCGCACCAGCGTGCTGCCTTTCAGCAGGTCGTAGACGAACGCCGCCACGCGCTGCTGCCCCTGGTGACCCCGCACCGCGTGCAAATGCGGCAAGAGCGCGTCACGGTAACCGCGCAGGGCTTCGAGCGAAAGCGCCAGCGCGACCTCGGCGCTCGCCAGCGCGCGGAACGCATCATGCCACGCCAGCACGCCAATCGCCGCGCTGACCGCCGTGCCGTTAATCAGCGCGACACCTTCCTTCGCGCCGACCGTCACGCGCGGGATGCCTGCCGCAGCCATCGCCTCAGCGCCGTCCATCAGCACGCCCTGCCACGTCGCCTGCCCATTGGCGGCGGGATGCGGGCCCTCGCCGGGTGCGGGCGCGCTCAGCACCAGCGCCAGATGCGCCAGCGGCGCCAGGTCGCCGGATGCCCCAAGCGATCCCTGGCTGGGCATCGCAGGGATGACGCCCCGGTTCAGCATCGCGACCAGCGTGTTGATCACCTCAGGCCGCACGCCGCTATACCCCTGCGCGAGCGTGTTCGCCCGGATCAGCAGAGACGCGCGCACTGCATCAGGCGGCAGGTGCGGTCCCACGCCGACCGCGTGGCTCAGCAGCAGATTGCGGCTAAGCTGCGCCGCGTGCGCGCGGTCGCGGAACACGGCGCGCCCGGCGTTGTCGCCAAACCCCGTGTTGACGCCGTAGATCACCAGCGGATCGCGGCCCTCAGCGGAAGCGGCCTCGATCTCGTCCAGCGCCTCACGCACCCACGCCGCGCTGCGCTCGACCCGCGCCAGCGGCGACGCGACCGCGCCGTTCGCCGCGCTATCCGGCAGCGGCTCGACCGGCTGCCCGCCGCGCGCGACGTGGATCACGTCCTCAATACGCAAATCTTGCCGGCCCAACGCCAGCGCAACCTCGTTTTGGTGTGGCAAAGTCTTTTCCCCTCGCATAAGGTCTCTATCCCCACCAGGGTCAAAAAACGCCGCCCGAGGGACCGGACGACGCCCATCTCGCACGCCCTGTTGGCGCCTATTGTAGCGCACCTTCGCCTAGCGCACCGGCATAGCGCCGATCACGGCGCGCGGCGCGCCTTCGACATCCAGCGGCGTCATGTCACCGTACCAGTAAACGCTCACCGCCACGCGATAATCGCCCGGCGGCAGGTCATGTGGAAGAACCAGCGTGCGCCGGTCAAAATGCAATTCGCCCGGTGTCCACGCGCTGGTCGGCGTGTGACCCGGTGCGGCGTCATCCTGCGCGAGCACGCGATCGCTGTCCGGCGCCAGCAGGTACACGCCCACCGAGTAATCGCGGTCAAGCGGCGCCTGGGCTGTCCACCACAGATCGACATGCAGGCGCCCGCCTGGCGACGCCTCACGCGGCACCAGCGCGTCATGGAGCGCCAGCGCGTCCCCAAACCGCAGCGGCTCGCCAGCCAGATCGGGTCGCTCGAACAGGGCAACCCGGATCGCGGGATGTTCCGGGTAGAGCGCGGCGTAATCTGCGTCCAGCGGCACCTCAACCGTCTGCACGCGCCGGTAATCGTACAAACCCTCGTCCAGTGCGGTTAGCACCTGCCCTGGCTGGAGCCACTGCACCACCCACACCCGCCGCGCGCGTTGCAGCGTCCCGTCCAGGTGCGCCAGCGGTGATTCCTGCGTGGCGCGGGTGTGATCGACCCAGGGCAGCGTGCGGATCACGCGCGGCGCGTCATCGGGCACGGCGCGCTCGATCTCGTACAGAAACGCGTTGTCGTCCCAGCCGGTTTCCAGCACGATCACGTCACCCGGTGAGTAACCGCTCGCCACCACTGCCGCCGCCTGATCACCCGGCAGGCGTGGCTGGATTACGCCCGGGTCAACCACCGTGACCACCAGCCACGCCAGCGCCAGGATCGCGCTCGCGCGCCGGTCCAGCAGCGCCAGCCCCGCGCCCGCCACAAGCGCGATCAGCGGCGTGAGGTACGCTAGCATCCGCGCCGCTAGCACACCAAACCACAAGTTCGCCACGATCATAAACAGCGCCAGCCCCGCGCCGCCGAGCAGCAGGTATGTCCACGCCGTTTCGCGCAACGTGCGACGCGGAGCGCGCCACCCCACCAGCGCAAGCAAGTACGCGCCGCCGACCAGCGCGACCTGCTCGCCAAACAGATAGCGCGCGACCGGCAGCAGGTTGTCGAGCGACGTCTCAATGCTGCCGGGGAACCCGCCGATTCCTTCCGTTAGATACGCACCCTGCCGCGCCAGCATCACCGCCAGCCATGGCGCAAACAGAACCAGCGCACCGAGCCAGCTCGCCACCAGCCCGGCCTTCTGGCGAAGCGTTCCGCGCCACAGCAGCAAACCCACCACTCCCTGTACGGCCAGCGCCAGCGCGCCGAGGTAAAGCGTGTAGAGCATAAACGCCACGCTCAGCGCGTAGAGCGCCCCATAGCGCCAGCCCGGCGCGCGCAGAAAACGCAGGAAGAACAATGCCATCAGCGCCACGCTGAGCAGCAGCCAGCCATAGGTGCGGATCTCGGTCGTGTAGTACACCGTCAGGGGAAGCGCCGCCAGCAACAGCGCCGCGAACCGCGCCGCGCGCCGCCCCAGCCAGTCCGCGCCGATGCGATACGTCACCGCGACGCTCAGCACGCCCGCCGCAATCGCCGGGAAGCGCAGCGCGACATGCGACGGCCCCGCCACTGACCACCAGCCGCTCAGCGCGAGGGTGTACAGCGGGGGATGCCGGTCGTCAGCCAGCTTGTCTAGGATGACTGAGGGGCGATGATCGCGCGCTGCCCAGGCCGTCCAGCCCTCGTCAGTCCACACCGGGCGCGAGGCCGCCCCGGACAGGCGCAGCGCCGCCGCCAGCAGCAGGATCAGCACCAGCGGCGCAAGGGCGCGAGCGCGTTCCTTCTTTAGCGGCGCACGTTGCATCAGGTGTCCTTTGGGAGCGGCCTGGCGCTAATCCAGCGCGCGGCGCACGATGTCCAGCGCGTCGAGCGCGCCGAGGTTCCGCACCGTGACGCCATACGCAAGGTGTTCTGCATCAAAGGTGGCGGTGCGGCCATCCGACGGCGCGTTGAGGTGCACGCCATCCGCGCTCAGGCCGCGATCCGGCAAAGCGTCGAGCGCGGCGAACGTGTCCCACAGCGGAATTTCGTGCTCCGCCGCAAGCTCGCGCACAATAGCGTTGAACTCACTCACGCGGGCGTCGCGCTCTGGGCCAAGCGCTTGAGGGGGGATAGTGCTCAGCACCGGGATGACGCCCCACGCCAGCGTCTCGTCGAGGATGCGCCGCAGGTTGGCGCGATAGCTCTCTGGGGAGCGCCCAGCGGCGACGTCATTTGTGCCCAGCGTGATCAGGGCGACGCTGGGCCGCGCAGTCCGGTACTCGCAGGCAAGCGGCGATTCGCCCGCGTTGCACGCTCCGGCGACATTCAGCGCCGGGTTGAGCGCATCCTCGGTCGTCCAGCCCACCTCAGCCGCCCACGACCACGCGCTAAACGACGGCTCGCCGCGCCCGTTCGGCGCTGAAAACGTGTCGATCGCCGCTTGCAGCGCGCCGTAATCCCCGAGAGCAACCTGTCCCTGCACGATCGGCTTGAGGAACCGTCCGTCCGCGCTGATGCTGTCACCCACCACCGTAAACACGCCGGGCAGCGCGCCGCGGGCCTGGCCGTCCTCAAAAATCGCGCGCAGCCGATCGCGCTGCGCCGGGCTCACCCATCCGGTCACGCCGTCCACCTCACGCGCTGCAAACCAGCGATCCCACGCCCAGATCAGCGCCGCGATCGCCAGCAAGCTCGCCGCCACAACGCCCCAGCGCCACCGCCGGCGCGCCATAGCCTATCCGAACCAGCTTTCCGGCGGCATATCTTCCGTCCAGAAAGCGAACAACTCGCCCACGGAACGGCCTTCATGGTTGCAACGGATCGCCTCTCCGATGACGGGTGCGACCGACTCGATCCGCAGCTTCGGGATTCCCTTGATCGCGTGCGGGGCATAGACCGTGTCGGTACACACGATCTCGTCCACGCACGACAGCGCCTTGAGGCGATCGATCGCGTTGCCGGTGAACAGGCCGTGCGTGCAGGCCAGCGAAAAATGCGTGACACCCTGGTCAGCCATCGCCTGCACGATCTCGAACATCGTGCCACCGGTCGCGATCTCGTCGTCGATCACAATCGCGCGCTTGGGCGTGGGGCCGCCGCTGCCCAACACCGTCGCGATCTCGACTTCCGCATCTCCCAAGCGCACCTTGCTGCCAACCGCCAGCGGCAGGCGCAGCGCGTACGCCAGCTTGGTGGCTTGCTTGGCGTAACCAACGTCCGGAGACACCACCACTGTATCCGCCAGGTCCTGCTTTTTGTAGTGGTCAACCATCACGCGCAGCGCGGTGAGGTGGTCGAGCGGCACGTCGAAAAAACCATGCGTCTGCGCCGAATGCAGCGCCATCGCAATCAGACGGCTTGCGCCAGCGGTTTCGATCAGGCGTGCGACCAGCTTGGCCGTGATCGAGATGCGCGGCGCGTCCTTCTTGTCGGACCGGCCATAGGAATAGTACGGGATCACCGCGGTCACGCGCGCCGCATCGCCGGTGCGGGCGATGTCCAGCATCATCAGCAGTTGCATGATATGGCGATGGACCGGGCTGGTGAGGGACTGGATGATGTAGACATCCTTGTTGCGAACGCTTTCGCCGAGTTGAACTTTGAGCGTTCCGTTGCTAAAGCGCTCGATACGAGTCGGACGGAGAGGCACGCCGAGGTGTTCACAAATCGCGCGGGCAAGCGGCTCGTTAGATGTCCCGGCGAATATGTAAGGACCTTCCGCGGTCAAACTCGACCTCCTTCGCTTTCGTCTGCCGGGTGCAGATATCCCACTACTTTACCGCTGTGCCCCAGACGCGCAACCTTACAATCTGACTTACATGCCCGGTTCGAATAGCACGCAATGGCCTAGCAACGCTATAATGCGAGATACGAATGGGGGGGGCACGTGGAAAGCGTTGGAGGCTCTATGACAGACCAGGTCCGTCCTTTGCGTTGGCCGGAGGACCGCGCCGCGCTGTTTGAGCACTTCCAGCAAACCCACACCGCCGAAGACAGCGAACTCCTGACCGCCTGGTACGGCACGCTGCCAGACTTTGATCCGCGCAACAGCCTGGTCATCGCAGACAACAACGGTGAGATTGCTGCCCACATCATGCTGATTCCGCGCCAGCTTCAGATCGGGGCGAGCACCCTGCCCACCGCCGAACTCACGCTGATCAGCGTGCCCCCCGAGACGCAAGCGCCCGCCATGTTGCGCGCGCTGTTCCAGTCCGCACATGAGCGCATGACAGAGCGGGGTGACGCGTTGGGGCTGCTGCTCGGCCCGCCTGACAGTGGTTACTGGTCGAGCGAGGGGCAGGACGTCTGGCAGTATGAATACGCTGTCGGCCTCTACCTGACAAGCTTTGAGTCCGAGATCGCCACCGAGGCGCTGCTCAAAGCAGGGCAGTGGGACCCGATCCATAGTTACCAGCGGCGCACTGCTGAGCGGCTTGGCATCGCGCACCAGCCGGTGACGGTCCGCCGTTATTACAACAGCGATCTGTCCGCCATCGCGGCGCTGTACACGGCGGCGAGCGCGCGCGGTCACTATCTGATCGCACGGAGCGATGAGGTCTGGGAATGGCAGCTTGATTATCTGGCGCGCATTGGCCGCTATGAGCCAGATGATTTTCTGGTGGCCGAGATCGCCGGGAAAATCGTCGCGTACACACGGCTGGTCAGCCAGGGGCCGGTCAACTGGTTCCGCGAGCGCGACGCCGCCTCGTTTTGCGTGGTCGAAACCGCGGGCGATCATCCCGACGGGGTCGAAGCGCTGGTCGCTGCCATCGGGCACAATGCGCGGATGCTTGGCGCTGACCGGATCGGGCTGTACATTCATCCAGAGAGCGCGCTCATGGCGCACGCGCTGGTGCGGGGCGCGTGCCTGCGGACCTCTACCGGGGCGGGGATGGTGCGCGTGCATGATCTCGCTGAGGCGCTGGACCGGCTGCGGCCCGCGCTGGAAGAACGCCGCCTGAACAGCCCCTACGCCGCGCGCGCTTTCCAGCTTGTCCTCCGCACCGAAAACGACCAGGGCGAGGTC
>Ga0123328_1005241_pt1 | contig 10235 bp, 8 predicted proteins | sample BioC12SIPDNA_2_FD_89702 | JGI IMG/M metagenome (GOLD analysis project Ga0123328, IMG submission 89702) | Anaerobic biogas reactor microbial communites from Washington, USA - Biogas_R1_A C12 SIP DNA | ecosystem: Engineered > Bioreactor > Anaerobic > Unclassified | place: Washington, USA...
ACGGCAAGGACCTGGACCGCCTCAAGATGATGGAGGTGGCCAAGATATGCGCCAACATCCCCGCGGACGTGCCGGACGACTTCCACCTTTCAGTGGAGGAGTTCGTGGCTCTTGGACGATATCCGTTCGTCACCGGCATCTGGTGGGAGGGGGAGAAGGACGAGCAGCTGGTCCGCGAGGCCATGAAGGCGTATCACGTCACCCACCTCAAGGACAGGAAGCTCGCCGAGCTCAGCAGCGGCGAGAAGGCGCGGGTGCTTTTGGCCAAAGGCGCCGTCCAGCAGCCCAAGATACTGCTGGCCGACGAGCCCAGCGCCCATCTGGACCTCAAGTTCAAGCTTCAGGTCATGCAGGCACTGAAGGACCTCTCCCGCCAGGGAGTGACGGTCATAACCGCCTCGCACGACATCAACCTGATAGCCAAGTACGCCGATCTGATCATAGTCATCAGCGAAGGCGGCATAATCAGCTACGGACCTCCGGCCGAGGTGATCAACGAGGATGTCATCCGCGTTGTCTACGGAGTGGAGGTGACGGTGCTCCGGGACAACGGGGAACTGTACGTGATCCCGTTGAGACCGGTGGACCCGGAGAATGGCGACGATGAAGATACAAGACCTCGTGAAAAAGGAATTGTTGCCGATTAAGCGGCCCGTGCACGGAGGCCAGGGCTGGAAGTTCCCCGGGGTGGAGGACTTCAGCCACAACCTAAACCCGTACGGGCCTCCAGCCGAGCTGCCGCGGCTCGTGACCGAGGCGATGGAGCAGCTCGTCCATTATCCGGACGACACGGCCGCGGAGTTCAGGGAGGCGGTGGCGAAGCTGCACAACGTCCAGGCTCAGAACGTCATAGCCGGGGCCGGTTCGGCCGAGCTTATCAGGCTGTATCCAGAGGTGTTCCTCTCCCGCAAGGCCCGGGTCATAATTCCCAGGCCTACGTTCTCCGAGTACTCGCACGCCTGCCGCATGCAGGGGGCGAACATAATGGACGCGCCGCTGATAGAGGGGGAAGGGTTCCGCCTGGACCTCAACGCCATCCGCGAGAAGCTGCCGCTGGCCAGGGCGCTGTACATCTGCAATCCCAACAATCCCACCGGAACGGTGGAACCGAAAAGGCGCATAATGGAGCTGGTGGACGAGTGCGAGGCGGCCGGCAAGCTGGTGTTCCTGGACGAGACGCTATTGGACCTGGTGGACGGTCATGACTCCCTGTCCTGCATGTCCGAGGTGCGCGGCCATTCCAACCTGTTCATCATATCCTCTCTGACCAAATCCTTCGCCATACCCGGGCTGCGCGTCGGCTACGGGGTGGGAAGCGAGGAGGTAGTGAGCATGATGGACCGCGCCAGGCTCTCCTGGAACATGGGCGCTATAGAGCAGTACGTGGGGACCAGGCTCGTTAGCGATCACCAGGACCACGTGCGACGCGCGGCGGAGATGATGTCCTCCGAGCGCAACCGCATAAAGAAGGCCGTGGACCATATCGGCCTCTTCTCCCCCCTGCCTGACCAGTGCTTCTTCTTCTTCACCCGTGTGAACGACCCCAAGCTGACGGCGAAGGACATCGTGGAACACCTGCTGCCCCGAAAGGTGCTGGTCAGGGACTGCTCCACCTTCGGTCGGCCGTTCGAAAAGTTCGTCCGCTTCAGCGTGAAGACGCCGGAGAAGAACGATCTTCTGATCTCCGCTATGGAGGAGACGGCGAGGGAGATCCGCAGCACGGCCTTCGGGGCGAGGATGCATGTTTGAACTGGTGCCTTACGCGTTCCTCACCATCACGGTCGCCCTGCTGGTCGACCGTTTCCTCGGCGAACCGCCGAACGCGCTGCATCCCGTGGTATGGATGGGCAGGGCGATATCGTCTCTCGATAAGCGCATATCGCGGGGGCACCCTCGCCGGGAGCGCCTCCTGGGGGCGGTCATGGCCCTGGCGGTCATGCTTTCCTTCTCTTTCCTGTCGCTGCTCCTGATGGCCCTGGTCCGGGACGCGCTCGGTCTTGTCGCATGGGCCATCGTCGGAGGGGTGATCCTGAAGACCATGTTCGCCATGTCGGCCATGGGAAAGCACACCGAGCCGGTACGCAAGGCCCTTCTGGCCGGTGACCTGGAAATGGGAAGGCGCAAGGCGGCCATGATGGTGTCGAGGGACGTCAGCGAACTGGACCGGGGGCATGTCATATCCTGCGCGGCGGAGAGCGCGGCGGAGAACACCGTGGACAGCATATTCTCCCCGCTCTTCTACTTCGGGCTGCTGGGACTTCCGGCCGCCGTGGCCTACCGCGCCTCGAACACCCTGGACGCCATGGTCGGTTATCTCAATGATAAATACCGCCACGTGGGATGGTTCTCGGCCAAGCTCGACGACTGCACGAACTTCGTCATGGCCAGGGCCGCAGTTCCGTTCGTGCTTCTTGCCCTGATGGTCATGGGCAAGGACTGGAGGGCCGGCTGGTCCGCTTCCAAGAGGTACCACGACCAGACGCTGTCGCCGAACAAGGGTTGGCACATGTCCGCCTTCGCCGGCGGGCTGGGTATACGCTTCGAGAAGGTGGGATGGTACGTGATGGGCGACGGGCCGCTGCCGTCGGACCCCGAGGTGCTTAGGGACACCATAAAGGTCATGACCTTAGCATCGTATCTCTTCGTGTTCGCGGCGGTAGTGCCCCTGTACCTGCTGGTAGGGGTGGAGGTGCAGCTGTTCGTGGAGAACTTGCTGCTGGGATCGATAGGTGTTTGAGATGAAACTGAGCGAGATGCGGATCGACAAGGGCGTATTGGACGGGTACAGGTACGTGGCGATCAGGCTTCCACGCCGCATGCGCGCCATTGCCTCCACGATACTCAACGGCGGGCTGGGGGAGGCCGACTCGGTGCTGATGCTTCAGGTGCCACTGCACTACGATCACAGCGATCCGGTCGCGCACATGCGATCCCTGCTCCCCCGGCTGGAACTGCCGGCGGACACCGTGTGCTTCATGACCGCGGCGGAACTGGACAAGGCATTCTGCGCCAGGGACGTCGCGCAGAACGGCTCCGAGGCCATCGCCTGCGTCAGCGCCGGCATATCCAATGCCATAAACGCCGGGGAATCTTCCCGCGAGGGTTCGGTGCCCCATCGCCAGGTCGGCACCATCAATGTCATGGTCGTCACGGACGAACCTCTGGACGACTGCGCCCTTGCCAACGCGATAATGACGGTCACCGAGGCCAAGGTCGCGGCGCTGCGGGACCATCACATTCCCGGGACGGGTACGACAAGCGACGCCGTGCTCGTGATGTGCCCGTCCGACGGTGAGAGGTGCCTGTGGTCCGGAAGCAGCTCCGATCACGGCATCGCCATGGCAGTGGCCGTGCGCTCGGCGTTAGGTGAATCGATCGCCAGGTGGAAGGGGGCGAACGGAGACTCCGTTCATTTCCTGAGGCATCTGGCCATTCGCGGCATAACCTACGACGACATGTGGGAGTGCGTGAGGCAGATGAACGCCCTGGACCCCGCCTGGAACGAGGTCGAGGTGCGCGGGAGGTTCGAGTCGAGGCTGGAAACGCTGGCCAAGGACATAAACGTGAACGCGCTGCTGACCGCCGCCATCTCCCTTGAGGAAAGGGGGCGTTACGGGCAGCTGTACGGTCTGAACGAGGCGAAGTACCAGGAGGACCCCGTGCACCTTCTGGCGGACGAGCTGCTGGGCATCGCCCTGGCCGAGTACATAGGCGGTTCGAAGTGCGTCTTCGAGTACATCCGCTACGACAAGAAGAAGCCAGGAATACTCTCAACGCTGGGCCCGTTCATGGACGACATAGTCGCCTCCCTGATCGGAGCCACCATGTCCGTCATCTACTCGGAGATACTGGAGGGAGAGGAACGTCTGTCCTAGGCGCGATCAAGGCCGCCCTCACCCTCTTCACCATCATTCCCGCCAAGGTGGACGGGGAGGACGTGGACGATCTTTCTCGCAGGTTCTACCTCATCGTTCCCGTGGGGGCACTGTACGGCATCCTCGCCTCTCTCGTCTACTTCCTATGTCAGGACCTGTTGCCCACAGCGGTAGTGGCGGCCCTGGTGCTGGCATTGCTCCATCTTCTGAACCGGTTCCTGCACATGGACGGGCTGAGCGACTTCGGGGACGGGATGGTCTGCGGGGGCAATGCCGAACGACGCTTGGCGGCCGTTAAGGACTCCAAGACCGGGGCGGGCGGCGTGGGTTACGCGCTCGTGTTCACCCTTGTCAGCTTCGCCGCGCTAGCCTCCCTCACCGGCCAGGCCGAGATGCTTCTCTTTCCGCTGATCGTCGAGATAATGAACAAGAACGCCATGGTATTCTGCGCCTACGGCGGCAAGGCCCGCGAGGGGCTGGGAAACGCGTTCGTCTCCAATACGAAGGGGAGGCAGACCGTCGTTTCTCTCGTCCTCTCGGTGCTGCTGGCCTTCGGCCTGGTTCTGATGGTCTGCATGCCGACCCTCGTCTGGCAAGTGGACAGGATATTGCTGTTCACCATCGCAGGCGGCCTGGTCAGTTCCCTGGTCGGTCTCTACATGAGCAGAACGGCCATGAAGAACTTCGGGGCGGTGAACGGCGATGTCATGGGCGCCACGAACGAGATCTCCCGGCCGGTAGTGCTGATCGCGATGATGTTGCTGGTGGCTCTATGAGCGTTGCCGCGCTCATAACCGCTGGAGGGCGGGGGACCCGGATCAAGGAGCTCGGCACGGAGAAGCCTATGGCGCTACTGCACGGGCGGCCGATGATAGACCACGTCCTGGAGCAGATCATGCTGGTCGATGAGATATCGTCCGTTTACGTTTCCGTCAGCGACAACGTGCCGATGACCAGGGAGCACCTGAGGCGGATGGGGGTCGCTCTACTCGAAACGTCCGGGACAGAATACTGCCACGACCTCATCCAGGCCGCGGAGGGCATGGCCGAGGACCATGTATTCATCTGCCCTGCCGACCTGCCCTTGCTGCGCGCGGAGACGGTTTCGGACGTGGTCAGGGAGTACCTGAGGAGGAAGGATCGGTCCCTGACCGTCGGGATACCCCTGGAGAGGGCCTTGGAGTTCGGGGTGGACGTCACCTTCTACGAGAACGTGGACGGTCGTCCGCTGATGCCCTGCGGGGTGAGCGTTGTGGACCGGGCCATGATGCTGACCCGGGAATACCTTCCTGGAGGCTATTACATCGCCGACACGCCGGACGTGGCCATCAACGTCAACACCGTGGGCGACCTGCGCAAGGCGGAGAAGATGCTGGGCCAGCGGCTCACTTGCCCATGATCTTCATAAGCCGTACGTAATTGTCCTCCACCTGCGCCAGCATCAGCTTCGCGTCCACGGACCCCTGGGAGGCCAGGAAGGCGGCTATGGAGGCGCCGCCGGCGCCCACGCCTTCCTTCACCAGTCCCCTCTCGAAGACGTTCAGTCCTTCGTGCACGGAAGGGCCGAAGTCCAGGTCGGCGGCCAATATGGGAACGCTGCCTATCTGGCTGACTATGGAGCGGACGTCGGAGGAACGGTCGTTGACTATCCACTTGGTGGTTCCCAGTACCAGGTTGCGCAACGACCCCGGGGACAGCCCGGCCACTATGGCCATAACCGCCGCCATCTGCGTGCCCCCGGCCATGATCACCGGTACGTTCTCCGCCGCCCCGGCCACCACGCCAGCCGCGGCCGGCATCATGGGGTCGCCAACGGCCTGTACCGCCTTCAAGGGGTCCGCCCTCATCTCCTCCCTGCTGAAGGGGGAGTTAGAAATCCCCTCCAGCGCGATCCGCTCCTTCAGGGAGTGGGGGTTGTCTATCATGCTGCTGGAGACCTTGCCCTGCCCGTCATAGCCCATGGCCATCAGGACGGCGAGGGCGGTCGTCGTTCCCCCGGCTATGCTCTCTCCGACCACCAGGTACTCGCTGCTCTTGGCCAGCTCCTTGCCCAGGAGCACCCCGTTCTCGTAGACCCTGCGGGGGTCGTCTAGAGCCCTGCCCGTGCGTATGTCCTGGCCTGGAACCCCCTCCATTTCGAAGTAAGGGGTGTGCGGCCTCACCCGCACGCCGGAGTTGATGGCGAAGGTGGGCATCGGGAACAGCTGCAGGGCGCTCATGGTTATGATGCCCGGGGTGGGAACGCCAGTGGGCGTCACCGGAACGCCGTCGATGCACTTGCACCGTCCGTAATGAAGGAGCTCCACGTCGGCCGCGGGAGTGAAATCGGTGATCTCCGGAACGGCGCCCGCCGCGGACACGCCCGGTATCTTGGCCGTTTCCGTGTTCCCTATCACCACGGCGAAGGTGGGGCGCTTGCCCCACACCCTCCTCATGAACTTCCTTCCCTCCTGCTCCTCGAACGCGTATATGATGTCGGCCCTTTGCATATCACAGACCTCTGGATTCGACGCAACTTCCTATTGGTTGTATCATCCAAATCAACGTGAGGAACGTATTTAACCTATTGCCAGCTTCCCTAATGAATTGGGCGCTCAATCCTCAAGGATGGTGTCCAGCAGGGTTCCCAGGGGGACGTTCTCCCCCCCGTTCTCGTGGAAGCCGTCCGCCCCGCCATCCTTCCACCTGCCGCCTCGCACGGCGTAGGGGACCTTCATGCGCATGTGTTCCCCGGTCACCGATGACGCGCCGTGATCTATCAGCAAGGCCACCTGGCACGCCCTGAAGCGGTCCTCGTAACGGGCCAGCTCCCTGTCTATCTCCTCTATGAGCTTCAGCTTGTTCTTGGGGTTGCACTTGTGGCTGACATCGTCCGTCTCCTCCACGTGCAGGAACACGTCGTCCCCGTCAAGGCGCTTTGCGGCCACCTTGGCGCCCTCCTTGAACCCCTGAACGCGAACGGTCTCCATTCCCAGGAACTTCCCCACTCCAAGGGCGGAAGGGCTTTTAGATATGACCACAAGGTCCGGGACCTTGGTTATCTCCCGTCGAACGTCCACGGCCACCTTGCCCAGCCCGCCTCCCCAGGGAAGTAGGGCGATACCGCCGGTGCTGTCCCTCACGCCGCGGGCGAAGTCCTCGAAGATGCCCAGGTCCTCGCCGTTGAGCCTGGCCGGTCCAGGCGGCTTGGGCAGGTCCAGTATATGATCGGCCCTGACCGTGAGCACCCCCTTTCCCCCGTGATAGGCCAGTATCTTGGGGTCCATGCCGGCCAGCTTGGACCGGTTCTTGATTATGGCCCTCTGCAGGAACATCTCCTCGTCGCAGGTGATGTTGTAGTACCACTCCACGTTGTGGTCGTTCACCTTGGCCGGGGTCATGCGATAGGCCACCCGACCCTCGCCGATGGGCAGCTCCAGGCCGTAGGCCTCGATGACGCCCCGCGGGACGTCGTAGGGCTTGCCGGTGAGAAGTTCCAGCAGGAACGTGTGGGTATAGTCCTTACCGTCGGTGGTGCCCATCTTTCCCTCGCGGGCAACTCCGTCCAAGAAGTCCTTATGGGCCGCCTCCAGGGGAGTGCGGTTGTTGAATATCGGTATGCGCTCGTCGGCCGCGCCGTCCAGCAGGATTATGAGCTTCCTCATCTAACAGTCCTTGGCGCATCCGAATGCCCTTGTCCATATAATACCTGTTGGTCATATCGTCCAATCGGAAAACGGTATATTCGCAGTGAGGGGTCAGGTATCACATGGCGGCCGAGGCAGGGGGCGAGGGGATGGAGCGCAGGAGAGGCCTGCCCCCGGTCATCGGAACGGCACCCAGGGCTCTGTTGCTGGGGACAGTTCCCAGCGTGATATCCGACCGAGAACGGCAGTATTACGCGAACCCGATGAACGGTTTCTGGAAGGTGACGCACGGCATATGGGACGCAGAGCCGGACGCCGATTACGCCGCCCGGCTGGAGTTCCTGAAGGCGCATCGCCTGGCGCTGTGGGACGTCGTCCAAGAATGCGACATCCGGAAAAGTGGCGACGGGAGCATCAGGAACGCCGTTCCGAACGATCTCGAAGGTTTGTTCCGCGACCATCCCACCATAGGCCACGTTTTCATCAACGGCAGGAGGGCGCACTCTCTCTACGAAGTGATGGTGGACAGGCACATGGACCCCGTGCTCAGGAGGCCGTTCAGCTACCTTCCTTCCACGTCCTCCGCGAACGCCATCGGCTTCGGGAGGAAGAAGGAGGCGTGGATGATGGTCAGGACCTACGTGGAACGCGGGTGACCTTCACCCCCCGGTCCTGGAAAGGGAGACCGCGCACTGCCCGGTGGATATGCAGCCGTCCCCGTTGGGAGTGAGGCCATGGCACACGAACCTCAGGCCACTGGCCTCCACCATCTCCTTGGCCCATTCCGATATGGCGCGGTTGTAGCTCACGCCCCCGGTCAATCCCACGTGTTCCAGCCCCTCGTCCTCCGCCCTCTCCACGGCGATATCGACCAGGCCGCGCACCATGGCGTGCACCATGCTCCCCGCCCGGTCGGCCCGGCTGCCCCTGGACTCCATCATCTGCCGGAACATGGCCGGGGTGTCGATCACGTTGCCGAGACGCACGGCGGTCACCAGGGAAAGGTCCCTGGCCTCGTTCAGCCAGCGTTCCAGCTTCATGGCCGGCTCCCCGTCGTAGCTGCGGCTCTGGCATATGTCCAGGTAGCATGAGACGGCGTCCAGCACCCTTCCGAAGGAGGTGCTGGGGCCGGAACGGGGCATCATCTTGCGGAACAGCTCCCTCTCTCTCTCGTTGAAATAGTCCAGCCCGCCGCCGGTCATCTCGGCCAGGGCGAAGGCGATCCTGCGCACGTCGTACACCGCCTTCTCCCCTCCCAGCAGCGGCACCTCCCTCAAGTGGCCGACCCGGCGATAGTCCCTGAGGTCGGCCAACAGCACCTCGCCGCCCCAGGCCGCCCCGTCGTCGCCGTAACCGGTGCCGTCTATGGTTATGGCCACCATCTCATCCAGCTTCGACTCCACGAGCAGGGCGGCGGCATGCGCGTGATGGTGCTGAACCTCCACCGGCTCTATGCCGTTCTCCTCGGCCCAGCGCTTGGCCAGTCGCCTGGTCGAATGCCCGGGGTGCATGTCCATGCCGATGGCGTCCAGCCTGTCCGCTCCCAGGAGGCGGCGAAGATAGTTCAGGCTCTCCTCCAGGAACTCCAGCACCCCCGGGGACGTGGCATCCCCGATGTACTGCGTGGCATAGAGCCGCCCTTCGAACGACAGCGCTCCGGCCAGCCCCTCCTGGGCGCCGACGCCTACCGCCACCCCTTTCAATGGAAGATCGATGTGGGAGGGAATGTGCCCCCGGGATTTGCGGACGAAGTACGTCCTGTCATGGAACGAGCGCAGCACGGAATCGTCGCAGCGATTGACGATGCGCCGGTCGTGCATCAGGTACATGTCCGCTCCCAGGGCGAGGGCGTCCGTCTCCCGAAGCACCATGGGTTCCCCGGGAACGTTCGCCGAGGTCATGACCAGGGCGTCGTCCTTCAGGTGATGGAACAGCAGGTGCTGCATGGACGTGTATGGTAGGAAAGCACCGATGGTGTCCAGGCCGGGGGCCACGAGCTCCGTCACCTCGCTGTCTACCTTGGGCACCAGCACGATGGGCCGGTGGCTGGACACAAGAAGTTCCACGTCATGGGCGGACGGTGTCCCGTAGCGTTCCAGAGCCTTCAGGTCCCGCACCATTATGGCGAACGGCTTCTCCCTCCGGCGATACCACTCGCGCATGTGCGAGAGCCGGTCGAGCGTGCAGCAGAGATGCATGCCGCCCCAGCTCTTGGCCACGCCGATGTATCCAGCGTGAAGGCCGCTGGCGAACTTGGATATGGGGTCCTCGTAATCGCGCTCTCCCTCCCCGCCCAGAAGGTAGTACCGGGGGCCGCACACCGGGCAGGTCACCGTTTGGTGATGGAAGCGCCGGTCGTCCGGGTCCCCGTACTCCATCTGGCATTCCGGGCACATCGGGAAAGGGTGCATGGATGTCTTTTGCCGGTCGTACGGCAGATCCTCTATGATGGTGAAGCGGGCCCCGCAGTCAGTGCAGTTGGTGAACGGATATAGATATCTCCTGTTGAAGGGATCGAACATCTCCCTAAGGCAGGAATCGCAGACAGCGGTGTCATTGGGAATGCCGACGCCCCCGGTGCCTTGCTGGCTGGGCACGATGCTGAAACCCATCGCTAGGAGGTCGGCATCGGGAAGGCCCGGGGCTATCTCCACCTGGTCCAATCGGGCCAGCGGGGGCAACGCGGACTTCAGACGGCGCACGAACTCCCCGGCGTCACCGTCGACCTCGATAA
>Ga0123328_1005242_pt1 | contig 10230 bp, 12 predicted proteins | sample BioC12SIPDNA_2_FD_89702 | JGI IMG/M metagenome (GOLD analysis project Ga0123328, IMG submission 89702) | Anaerobic biogas reactor microbial communites from Washington, USA - Biogas_R1_A C12 SIP DNA | ecosystem: Engineered > Bioreactor > Anaerobic > Unclassified | place: Washington, USA...
ACTCCGACGCCGCGCTCGCGTCGGTCGGACGGAGGCTCGGCGTCGTCCTGGCCCCCGTCGTCAGTGCGCTCGACCTCGAGGAGGTCCTGCTGTGCGGCCCGCAAGAGCTGCTCGCAGGTCCGCTCGCCGAGGCGGCGCTCGACACCATCCGGGAGCGCACGATGCCCGTCTCCTCGACGGGCCTCGAGATCCGGATGGCCGCGCTCGGACCGGACGTCGCCCTGCAAGGGGCGGCCGTCCTCGTCCTGTCCGGACAGCTCGGGGTCACGTGACGACCCCGAGCTGCCCGTCCAGCTGTCGGAGTGAATCTCCACCCCTGGCTACGAGAACGGACTCGCACCGGGCGAGCCGTATACCTGGGAGGAACCCCAACGTGAAGATCCTACGATTCGCCGCCGTCGGCGTGGCCGCGACACTCGCCCTCGCCGCCTGCTCGTCGTCGCCGTCGACGCCCGAGCCCTCGGGCACGGACGCCGCGAGCCCGACGCAGTCCGAGACCGAGGCTCCCGCCCCCGAGGGCGCCGAGATCACGCTGTGGCTCGCGGGCGGGGACACCCCCGACGAGCTGCGCGAGTACCTCAAGGCGACCTTTGCCGAGCAGAACCCCGGCTCGACCCTCGTGATCGAGCAGCAGGAGTGGGGTGACCTCGTCACCGCGCTCACCACGGCGCTGCCCGACGCCGCGAACACCCCCGACGTCGTCGAGATCGGCAACACCCAGTCGCCGACGTTCACGACCGTCGGCGCGTTCCGCGACCTGTCCCCGCTCTACGACGAGCTCGGCGGGGACAAGCTGCTGCAGTCCTTCGTCGAGGTCGGCACGGTCGACGGCAAGAAGTACGCCCTGCCGTACTACTTCGGCTCGCGCTACATGTTCTACCGCCCCGACATCTGGTCGGCCGCGGGCGTCGAGGTCCCCGGCACGCTCGGGGAGTTCACCGAGGCGGTCGCGAAGCTGCGCACGAACGACATGTCGGGCTTCGCGATGGGTGGCCAGGACTGGCGCAACGGCATCTCGTGGGTGTTCGCCCACGGTGGTGAGCTCGCGACGGCCGAAGGCACGACGTGGACCTCGACGCTGAGCGACCCCAAGACGATCGCGGGCCTCGAGGCGTGGCAGGAGGTCTACCAGAAGGCCTCGAACCTGCCCGCGACCGACCGCGACGTCGCGTACTGGGAGTTCCTCAACGACGGGACCGACGGCGCCGCCCCGCCCGCCGCGACGATCATGGCCCCGGGCTGGGCCCGCTGGTCGATCGGTGACCTCACCACGAACGACGCGGGCGACGAGGTCCGCGACGGCATGGCCGACGAGTCGAAGTTCGACATCTTCGCGCTCCCGGGCGTCGACGGCGGGATCGCCCCCGTCTTCGCGGGCGGGTCGAACATCGCGATCTCGGCGCAGTCGCAGAACCCCGAGCTCGCCGAGAACCTCCTGCGGATCATCTTCTCGGAGGAGTACCAGACGCTGCTCGGCCAGAACGGCCTCGGCCCGGCCCACAGCGACTTCGTCTCCGCGCTCGGCGACGACAAGTTCGCCCGGACGATGATCGACACCGCCGCAGGTTCGAAGCTCACCCCGGCCGCGCCGGGCTGGGCCGCGATCGAGGGTGCCCTCGTCTACGAGGACCTGTTCCAGAAGATCGCCGAGGGTGGTGACGTCACGGCGCTCGCCGCCGAGTACGACGCGATCCTCACGCCGATGCTCAACGGACAGACGTCCTGACGACCGGTCCGGCGCGAGGCGGGCCCCCGAACCCCTCGCGCCGGACCACCCCCCTCGCTCGAGCGGGCGCGCCGTCGTCGGCGCCCTCGCCCCCACCTTCCCTGCCCCGGAGGTCCGCCATGACCGCGACCCTCGCCCGCGCGACGGCGCCCCCCACGGCGCCCCGCCGACGACGGCGCCCCACGCGTCGCCAGGGTGTCGCCTACCTTCTGCTCGCCCCCGCGGTGGCCGTGCTCGCGATCGGGCTCGGGTACCCCGTGTGGTGGCAGGTCACGAGCTCGTTCAAGGAGTTCGGCCTCGCCCAGCAGTTCGGCCAGCCCGCGCCGTGGGTGGGCCTGGACAACTACGTGCGGATCTTCACGTCCGACGCGCTGTGGGCCGTCGTGCTGCGCTCGATCGCGTTCTGCCTGTTCAACGCGTTCGTCACGGTCGCGATCGGGGTCGGGCTCGCGCTGCTCATGCGCGCCGCGGGCCGGTGGGCCCGACTCGCGCTGCAGGTCGCGATGCTCCTCGCGTGGGCCATGCCGATGGTCGCGGCCGTCACGGTCTTCAAGTGGCTCTTCGACTGGCGCACGGGCGTCGTCAACTGGCTGTTCGTGCGGGCCGGCGTGGTCGAGATGCACGAGCACCACTGGCTCGCGAGCCCCTTGTCGTTCTTCCTCGTCGCGAGCCTCGTGATCATCTGGATGTCGGTGCCCTTCGTCGCGCTCTCGGTCTACGCAGGCCTCATGCAGGTGCCCGAGGAGGTGCGCGAGGCGGCCCGCATCGACGGGGCGAGCGCGACCCAGCAGTTCTGGCACGTCACGGTGCCGATGATCCGCCCCGTGCTCGCGATCGTGCTGCTCCTGCAGATCATCTGGGACTTGCGCGTGTTCGGCCAGATCCGCCTCCTGCAGGACGGCGGGGCCCCCGTGGGCGACACGAACCTGCTCGGCAACTTCATCTTCGAGCTCGGCATCGGACGCCAGGACTTCGCGGGAGCCGCCGCGGTGTCGATCTTCGTCCTCGCGCTCACCGCGCTCGTCAGCTGGCCCTACGTGCGGGCCCTCATCAAGGAGCTCGACCGATGAGCCCTCGGCAGAGCCGGACCCTGACGCGGTGGACCTTCAGCGCGCTCGCCCTCGTGTGCGCCGCCGCGTGGGCCTTCCCGGTGTACTGGATGGTCAGCTCCTCGCTCATGTCGAACGCGCGGCTGCGCTCGGCAACCCCGAGCTTCTGGCCCGTGAACCCGACCCTGTCGAACTACGCGGCGGTGGTCGAGGGGTCCTCGTTCACCTCGGCGTTGCGTATGAGCCTCCTCGTCACGGGCGTGACCGTGGTCGCCGTGATCGCCTTTGCGTTCCTCGCCGCGCTCGCGGTGAGCCGCTTCCGCTTCCGCGGGCGTACATCGTTCGTGCTGACGATCCTGCTCGTGCAGATGCTCCCGGCCGAGGGGCTGTTCATCGCGCAGTACAAGATGCTCTCGGGCGCCCAGCTGCTCAACTCGGTGCTCGGCATCTCGGTGCTCTACACCGCGGCGATCGTGCCGTTCACGATCTGGATGCTGCGCGGTTTCGTCGCGGGGGTGCCGATCGAGCTCGAGGAGGCCGCGATGGTCGACGGGCTCTCGCGCGTCCAGGCGTTCCTGCGCATCACCTTCCCCCTCCTCGCGCCGGGCCTCGTGGCCTCGGGGGTCTACGCCTTCCTGCAGGCATGGAACGAGTTCACGATCGCGCTCGTCGCGCTGCCCGCGGAGTCGGCCAAGACTCTCCCGCTGTGGCTGCGCTCGTTCTTGTCCGCGAGCGCGAACCGGGGCGTGGACTGGGGCGAGGTCATGGCGGCCTCGGCGCTCATCGCGGTCCCGGTGATCGTGTTCTTCCTGTTCGTCCAGGGGCGCATGACCTCGGGGCTCGTCTCGGGAGCGGTGAAGGGATGAGCGTGCGGGTGGGCCTGGACATCGGCGGGACCAAGATGCACGGGGTGCTGCTCGCGCCCGACGGCTCGGTGCTCGCCGAGCGGCGTGCGGGCACCGTCCCGGGCCCCGAGGGGGTCGTGCGCGGCGCGGTCGAGGTCGTCACGGCGCTGTGCGCGGGCCATGCGCCCGCTGGGGTCGGGATCGGGGTGCCCGGGCTCGTCGACCCAGCGAGCGGCTCGGTGCGGCACGCGTTCAACCTGGGCCTCGACGCTGAGCCGTTCCCGCTCGTGCGGCGGGTCGGCGAGCGCCTGCGGACCGAGGGTGTGCTCGGCGCGGACCGACCCGTCGCGCTCGAGAACGACCTCAACGCCTCGTCGCTCGGTGCGGCCGCGCTGCTCGACGTGGGTGACGACCTCGCCTACCTCGCGCTCGGCACGGGCGTCGCGGTCGGGCTCGTGCTCGAGGGACGCCTGCGCCGCGGGGCGCACGGGCTCGCGGGCGAGGTCGGGCACCTGCCCGTGCGGCCCGGGGGTGCCGAGTGCCCGTGCGGGCAGCGCGGTTGCCTCGAGCTGTACGCCTCGGGCTCGGGCCTCGCGCGCGAGGTCGAGCACGACGGCCCTGAGCCGCTCGCCGCTGTCGTGTTCGACGCGGCCGCTCGCGGCGAGCGGCACGCGCGCGAGGTGCGTGACCGCCTGCTCGACGGCGTCGCGGACGTCGTCCAGATGCTCGTGCTGACCCTCGACGTGGGCGCCGTCGTCCTCGGCGGGGGGATCGCACGTCTCGGGGAGCCGTTGCTCACCGGGGTACGCTCGCGTCTCGAACGGCGGGAGGGCACCTCGGGGTTCCTCGCCGCGGCCGGGCTCGCGCGACGGGTCCGGCTTGCTCCGACCGACGTCCCCGTCGGCGCCGTGGGCGCCGCGCTAGCCCTGGGAGACCACTGATGCACGTCGTCGTCGCCGGACCTGACGAGCTCGCCCGCGCGGGCGCGGACGCGCTCGAGGGGGCGCTCCTCGCCCGCCGCGACCCCGTGCTCGGGCTCGCGACGGGGAGCAGCCCCGTGCCGGTCTACGACGAGCTCGTCCGCCGCCACCGCGAGGACGGGCTCTCGTTCGCGGGGGCCCGGGCGTTCCTGCTCGACGAGTACGTCGGACTGCCCGCCGAGCACCCCGAGCGGTACCGCAACGTGATCGACCGCGAGCTCGTCTCGCACGTCGACCTCGACCCCGCCCGTGTGCACGCTCCGGACGGGCTCGCGCGGGATCTCGATGCCGCGGCCGCGCGCTACGAGCAGCAGATCACGGCAGCGGGAGGGGTCGACGTGCAGATCCTGGGGATCGGCACCGACGGGCACATCGCCTTCAACGAGCCCGGTTCGCCGTTCGACTCGCGCACGCGCGTCGAGGAGCTCACGGAGCAGACCAGGCGGGACAACGCGCGCTTCTTCGGTGGTGACGTCGAGGCGGTCCCGCGCCGCTGCCTGACCCAGGGCCTCGCGACGATCATGTCGGCGCGGCGCATCGTGCTCCTCGCGCGAGGGCGCGCGAAGGCCGAGGCGGTGCGGCACATGGTCGAGGGTCCCGTGAGCACCGCGTGGCCCGCGACCGTGCTGCAGGGCCACCCGGACGTCACGGTCCTGCTCGACGAGGAGGCCGCGAGCCTCTTGCGCCGGGGCGACGTGGTCCCGCTCGAGACGGCCGGGCGCTGAGCGGCCCGGCGTAGAATCCCCGCATGAGCGAGCCGCAGGACTACCCCCAGCCGGACCTGAGCCCCGACGGCCCGGGCACGTCGACGAGCGTGCTCGAGCGCACCGAGACCGAGGAGCTCGTCGAGCCGGGGGATGCCGAACGCTTCGCGCACTACGTGCGCAAGGAGAAGATCGTGCAGTCGGCCGTCACGGGCAAGCCCGTGATCGCGCTGTGCGGCAAGGTGTGGGTGCCTGGGCGCGACCCGAACAAGTTCCCCGTGTGTCCGACGTGCAAGAAGATCGTCGAGGAGATGCGCCGCCGCGAGAACGGCGACGACGGCGAGCAGTAGGTGCTACGCGGGCGTCCAGCGACGCGCTGACCTGCAGGTTCATCCCCAGCGGGCCGGGAAAGTACCACTCGTCCGGCATGCCCGCAACGCGAGGTTCACCCGATCGGTCGAATCCGTTGTCTCCGGATGCGCAACCACCGGATCGGCGTCAAGGTTGATGTCATCTACCGGACAAGACCGCTTGTCACGGGCATCAACGAGAGGCAGGTCCCCATGCCTAGCTGGCTCCTTCTGATCCTTGTCGGCGTCGTGCTCATCGTTCTGGGTGTCGCGACCAACATCGGCCAGTTCCTCATCTGGATCGGTGTCGTCGTCCTGGTCATCAGCCTCATCCTGTCGATCGTGGGACGCGGGCGAAATCGCGTCTAGCCGCCGTCGGCGCGACCTTGTGCGAAGGCCCCGGGAGCTCGGCTCCCCGGGCCTTCGCGCATGCTCGGGCGGCCCGCTCAGGCGAGCTCGAGCGCCGTCGTCGGCAGGGCCGCCTCGTCCGCCGAGAGCCGCCGCGCCCCACGGGGCAGCTCGGCGCGCGAGGCCGCGTGCCGCTCGGCGGCCCGCCGCACACCCTCAGGGCCCGTCCAGCCGGGAAGCACCTCGCCGTCCCGCACGAGCTCGACCATGAGGGGGCGCAGGTCCTCGTGCTCGGGGCGCCACGCGGCGACGTCGTCGTCGGGCCCGGTCACGAGCACCTCCTCGACCGCCCGGCCCGAGCGCACGCGGCGCGCGGCCGACTTGCGGCCCCCGCGCGAGGTCTTGAGCGTCGAGGCCTTCGCGACGGGCTCCATCTCGCCCGAGGCCCCCTCGCGCGCGACGAGCTTGTAGACCATGCCGCACGTCGGGGCGCCCGAGCCCGTGACGAGCGAGGTGCCCACGCCGTAGGCGTCGACGGGCGCGGCAGCGAGCGCCGCGATCGCGAACTCGTCGAGGTCGGAGGTCACGACGATCTTCGTGTCCCTCGCTCCGAGCGAGTCGAGCTGGCGCCGGGTCTCGACCGCGAGCGAGGCGAGGTCGCCCGAGTCGATGCGCACCGCGCCGAGCCCTGTGCCCGCGACCTCGATCGCGCGGCGCACGCCCTCGGCGACGTCGTAGGTGTCGACGAGCAGCGTCGTGCCCGGACCGAGCGCCGCGACCTGCGAGGCGAAGGCGGCGCGCTCGTCGTCGTGCAGGAGCGTGAAGGAGTGCGCCGCGGTCCCGATCGTCTCGATCCCGTAGCGCCGGCCCGCCTCGAGCTGGGACGTCGCGGCGAACCCCGCGACGACCGCCGCGCGCGCGGCGGCGATCGCGGCCTGCTCGTTCGCGCGGCGGGCCCCCATCTCGAGGCACGGGCGGCCGATCGCCGCGCTCGTCATGCGCGAGGCCGCGGCCGCCACGGCGGAGTCGTAGTTGAGCACCGAGAGCGCGAGCGTCTCGAGCACGACGGCCTCGGCGAAGGTCCCCTCGACCACGAGCACGGGGGAGTGCGGGAAGTAGGCCTCGCCCTCGGCGTAGCCGCGGATGGTCCCCCCGAAGCGGTAGTCCGCGAGCCAGTCGAGCGTCGCGCGGTCCACGACCCCCTCGCGCGAGAGCCACGAGAGCTCGGCATCGCCGAAACGGAAGTGCTCGAGCTCCTCGAGCAGGCGGCCCGTGCCCGCGAGCACCCCGTAGCGGCGCCCGGGCGGGAGGCGCCGGGTGAACACCTCGAACACCGAGCGTCGGTGCGCGGTGCCGTCCGCGAGGGCGGCCTCGAGCATCGTGAGCTCGTAGCGGTCGGTCAGCAAGGCGCTCGAACGCGTCGGGGTCGTCACGGTCCCAACCTAGGCCCGGGCGTCCTGACCTCGCCAGACGCGGGGCTGCCGCGGGCGCGCGCGCCTCCTAGAGTGGGCCTCATGCCCCTGGTCGTCGTGCGTGCGAGTGTGCCCCTCGAGGAGGTCGACGTCGCCGAGGAGCTCGGCACCGCCGACGCGTGGGTCACGATCGTGTGGAACGACCCGGTCAACCTCATGAGCTACGTGACCTACGTGTTCCGCTCGTACTTCGGCTACCCGCAGGAGGAGGCCGAGCGTCTCATGCTGCTCGTGCACCACGAGGGCAAGGCCGTCGTCTCGACCGGCAACCTCGAGGAGATGGAGCGCGACGTGCAGGCGATGCACTCCTACGGCCTGTGGGCGACCCTCCAGCGGAGCGGGGAGTGAAGCCGTTCCGTGCCCGCGAGGGGCACTACGTCGCGCGCCTCGACGAGGTCGAGCGCGAGGTGGTCGCGCAGGTCGCGGCGGACGTCGCCGAGCTGCTCGGGGCGAGCCCCGCCCAGCTCGCCGTCGCGACGGGGGAGGCCGACGACGGCGACCCGTGGGAGCTCGCGCTCGACCCGCTCGCGGGCCTGGCCTCGCGCGGCAGCGGACCGCCCGAGCCCGAGGACCCCGCGGTGCGGCGCCTCCTGCCGACCGCGAGCGAGGACGCCGAGGTCGCCGAGGAGTTCCGCCGCCTCGTCGAGCCCGACCTGCGCGAGCTCAAGATCGCGCGCCTGCTCGCGCTCGTGCGGGCGCTGCACCGCTGCGAGCGGCTCGCGGTCCCGGTCGAGCGCGCGGACCTGCTCTCGGGCGCGCTCGTCGACGTGCGGCTCGTGCTCGCCGAGCGGCTCGGCCTCGACACCGACGAGGCCGCGGACGAGCTCTACCGCGACCTCGCGCTCGTCTCCTACGACGACGACGGCGAGCCCGTCGTGGCCGGGCAGCGCGGTCCGGTGGCCGCGTTGCGCCTGCACCTGGGCACGGTCTACGCCGCGCTCACGTGGCTCCAGGAGTCGCTCGTCACAGCCCAGCTCGCCGATCTCGAGGCGCCCGACGCCTAGGATCGACGCGTGGACGACGCGCCGATCGGCATCTTCGACTCCGGGGTGGGGGGCCTGACCGTGGCCCGCGCCGTGATCGACCAGCTCCCGCACGAGCAGGTCCTGTACGTCGGCGACACCGCCCACACCCCGTACGGTCCGCGCCCGATCGCCGAGGTGCGTGCCCTCGCGCTCGACGTCATGGACCACCTCGTCGACTCGGGGGTCAAGGCCCTCGTGATCGCGTGCAACTCCGCCTCGGCCGCGGTCCTGCGCGACGCCCGCGAGCGGTACACGGTGGGTCGCGGGCTGCCCGTGGTCGAGGTGATCCTGCCCGCCGCGCGCCGCGCGGTCGCGGCCTCGCGCACGGGCCGGATCGGGGTGATCGGCACGCGCGCGACGATCGAGTCGCGTGCCTACGACGACGCGTTCGCCGCGGCCCCGGGCGTCGAGCTCACCTCGCAGGTGTGCCCGCGCTTCGTCGAGCTCGTCGAGGCGGGCGTGACCTCAGGGCCCGAGGCACTCGCGGTCGCCCACGAGTACCTCGACCCGGTGCGCGCGGCGGGCGTCGACACCCTCGTGCTCGGCTGCACGCACTACCCCTTGCTCACGGGGGTCATCTCGTACGTCATGGGGGATCAGGTGACGCTCGTGTCGAGCGCGGAGGAGACCGCGAAGGACGTGTTCCGCACGCTCGTCGCGCACGACCTCGAGCGCGACCCGGCCGCGGGCGCGCCCGAGCACCGATTCGTCGCGACGGGCGACGCCGAGCAGTTCGCTGCGCTCGCACGTCGTTTCCTGGGGCCCGAGGTCGGGTCCGTCGAGCCGTGGGGGGTGCTCGCGTGAGACTGACCGTGGTGGGGTGCGCGGGATCCTTCCCGAACGCGACGTCGGCCGCGTCGAGCTATCTGCTCGAGGCCGAGGACGCCGAGCGCACGTGGCGGGTCGTGCTCGACCTCGGCAACGGGGCGAGCGGGCCGTTGCACCGCTTCTGCGACCCGCGCGAGATCGACGCGCTCGCGATCTCGCACCTGCACTCCGACCACGTCGCGGACGTCGTCGTGCTCAACGTCTTCCTGCGGTACCACCCCGAGGGCACGTGCGAGCCGATCCGGCTGCTCGCACCCGAGGGGACCCCCGAGCGGCTCGCGCAGATCGCGGGCTCGGACCCCGCGACGGACACCTCCGCGCAGTTCGACTTCACCGCGTGGGCGGACCGTGCCGCGGTCACCGTGGGCCCGTTCGAGATCGAGCCCGTGCGCGTCAACCACCCGATCGAGGCCTACGGCGTGCGCGTCACGGGACCGTCCGAGGGTGGCGGGCGCGCCGTTCTTTCCTACACGGGCGACACCGACGACTGCCCTGCCCTCGACGACCTCGCGCGCGACGCGGACCTGCTGCTGAGCGAGGCGGCGTTCCTCGAGGGTGGCCCCTCCGACGAGGTGCGCGGCGTGCACCTCACGGGACTGCGCGCGGGCCAGGTCGCGGCGCGTGCGGGCGCCAAGCGGCTCGTGCTGACCCACCTTGCGATGTGGAACGACCCCGAGCGCTCGCTCGCCGAGGCGCGCAGCGCGTATGTCGGGCCGATCGACGTCGCCGCGTCGGGATCGGTCTTCACGATCTGAGGCGGGACGTGGAACGCCTCTCGGACAAGCTCTTCTCGTGGGCCTCGCTCCTCGAGGAGCAGACGAGGCAGCAGGCGCTGCGCACCGCCCAGATGCCCTTCGTCCACCCGCACGTCGCGCTCATGCCCGACGCGCACCTCGGCAAGGG
>Ga0123328_1005243_pt1 | contig 10227 bp, 9 predicted proteins | sample BioC12SIPDNA_2_FD_89702 | JGI IMG/M metagenome (GOLD analysis project Ga0123328, IMG submission 89702) | Anaerobic biogas reactor microbial communites from Washington, USA - Biogas_R1_A C12 SIP DNA | ecosystem: Engineered > Bioreactor > Anaerobic > Unclassified | place: Washington, USA...
AAGCGATCTACGAGCAGTTCCAACGCCTGATCCGGCTGCCGCACGGCATCATCCTGGTGACCGGCCCCACCGGTTCCGGCAAGACGACGACGCTCTACAGCGCGTTGAACGAGATCAAGAACGAAGAGACGAAGATCATCACCACGGAAGATCCGATCGAGTATCAGCTGGAGGGGATCAACCAGATCCAGGTGCACACGAAGGTCGGGTTGACGTTTGCGGCGAGTCTGCGGAGCATCCTGCGACACGACCCGGACGTCGTGTTGGTCGGTGAAATCCGCGACCTGGAAACGGCGGAAAACGCGATCCAGGCGTCACTCACCGGGCACCTGGTGTTCAGCACGCTGCACACAAACGATTCCGCGGGAGCCTTCATGCGTTTGTGCGACATGGGGGTGGAACCGTTCCTGGTCACCAGCACGGTGGAGGGGGTGATGGCGCAGCGTCTGGTGCGGCGGCTGTGCCCCGATTGCCGGCGACCGCTGCGTCTGAAGCAGGACGAGGTGCCTCACGACTTCCCGTGGGAAGAGGTTCAGGACAAGCAGCTGAAGGTGTACGGGCCGCAGGGCTGCCCGGCGTGCCGTCAGACCGGCTATCGTGGGCGGATTGGCATCTACGAGCTGCTGTTGGGCAACGACCGCATCCGGGCGCTGGCCAATGAGCGTCAGCCGACGCATTTGGTGGAGCAGGCGGCGGTGGAAGCTGGTATGCGGACGCTCCGGATGGACGGTTGGGATAAGGTACTCCAGGGCGTCACGTCGGTGGACGAAGTGCTGCGTGTGACCAAAGAAGACTGAGAAACCAATATCTATGCCGGAATTCGCCTATACTGCGCGCAGCGTCCAGGGGCAGGATTCTTCCGGTGTGATCTCGGCCGGAAGTCGGCGCGAAGCGATTGCGCTGCTGGCCGAGAAATCGCTGTTTCCGCTGCACGTCGAGGCGCAGGCGACCGCCGGGGACCGGAAGCTGCGGTGGCCGTGGCAGGGCAAGATCAAGAGCGAGGTGCTGGCCGACGTGTTCACCCAGCTCTCCGACCTGCTGTCCAACGGCGTGCCGCTGCTCGATTCGCTCGATATCCTGGCGGGGCAGGCGCTCGACCCGCGGCTGGGCGAGGTGCTGGCGGATGTGCGCCACCAGGTGGCGGACGGTACCGGACTGGACACCGCGCTGGCCAGCCACCCGCGCGTGTTCTCGTCGCTGTCGATCAGCATGGTCCGGGCCGGTCTGGAAGGTGCGTTTCTGGAGGAGGCGCTGGAACGCATCGCGTCGTTCCTCCGCAAGCAGGAAATGCTGCGGATGAAGATCGTCGGCGCCATGACTTATCCGGCGATCCTGGCGGTGGTCGGGGTCGGCGTGACCATCTTTCTGGTGATGTTCGTCGTCCCGATGTTTCAAGAATTCTTCGACCGGCTCGAGCGTTCCGGAACCGGCCTGCCGCTGATCACGGTGGTGCTGGTGGCGACCAGCGAGTTCCTGGTGCGTTACGGAATGTTCGTGGCGGTCGGGTGCGCCGCCGCGGTGGCGCTGGCACGCCGCTGGATGGCCACGGAAAAGGGACGCGCCGTGTGTGATCGCTGGAAGCTGAAGATTCCGGTGGCGGGGAGGATCTTCCATGATGCGGCCGTCGCGCGCCTGTGCCGGGTGCTCGGCACGCTGTTGCGCAACGGTGTGCCGCTGCTCACCGCCCTGCGCATCAGCAGCGATTCGACCGGCAACCAGTTGCTGCAGCACGCGGTGCTGGAATCGGTCGAGACGGTCTCCTCCGGTGACTCGCTCTCACGCCCGCTGGCGGCCAGCCGGTTGATTCCACCGCAAACCATGGCGATGATTCGCGTGGCGGAGGAGGCCAATACGCTCGACGAAGTCCTGGTCCGTATCGCCGATCGGATCGACCAGCGGATCGAGCGGCAGTTGGATATGATGGTACGTATGGTGGAGCCCATGATGCTGCTGGTGATTGGCAGCATGGTGCTGTTCATCATCGTGGGGATTCTGCTGCCGGTGTTCGATCTGAACGCCAGCATCGGATAGCTCGAGGGGCATGCACGACGAGGTTCTGAACGAAGTAGGACGCGACGTGAGAGAGGCGATCAGCCGTCTCGCACGGCGCATGAAGAGACAACGTACGCGAATTCGCAAGGGGGAATATGACCATGACCCGAACCAGAAGTAACCGGCGCCGACAGGCATTCACGCTGCTTGAATTGATGATCGTTCTGGTCATCCTTGTGCTGCTGTTCGCCATGGTGGGGCCGCGGCTGTTGGGGTCCCAGAAGAAGGCCGACATCAAGGCCGCCCAGACGCAGATCGGCAGTCTGGAAGCGGCCCTGAAACTCTACTCTGTGGACATGCGAACCTTCCCGTCGTCGGAAGACGGGTTGCAGGCGCTCATTGAACCCCCCTCGGACGAACGGGCTGCCGCCAAGTGGGACGGCCCGTACCTGGACGATGATGTGCTGCCGGTGGATCCTTGGGACAATCCCTTTGAGTACGAGTATCCGCCCACCAACAACTCGCGCGATTTCCCGGATATCTGGTCGGTCGGCCCGGACGGCGAGTCGGACACCGACGACGACATCGGCAACTGGCGCAGCACGGGCGGCGGAGGTGGCACGGCCGAAGAGGGGGCGACCTCCGATCGGCCCAAGGGCGATCAGTCGGGCGGCTCGCGGCAGACGCCGCGTGAGCCGGCTGGCGGTGGCGGTGGCGGCGGCGCGCCGCGGGGTGGCGGCGGTGCAGGCGCCGGCGGCGGTGCGGGCAAGACGAAGTAACGCACCGGTGAGTGTTGTACCATGTGCGGTACCACCGGGAAGCGACCTGCGCGCGGCACGCGCGGGTTCACGTTGCTCGAGTTGATCATCGTACTGGCGATCCTGTCCATTCTGATCATGATGGCCTGGCCGGCCTTGCGCCGCCCGGTCACACGCAGTGTGGTACAGCAGGCAGCGCGCCAACTGGTACGCGATCTGGCGCGCGCACGTATGGCCGCCATCGACAGCGGACAGATCGTGGCGCTGCGCTGGGAAGTGGGAGGGCCACGCTACGTCGTCGAACCGGCCGAGTCGCTCGATGACAGTCAAGACGCGACCCCCGCCGTGATTGAGGACGATGACGTAGAGGCGGGCCGCATGGGCTCGAACGGCTCCGCCTCAGGTGGCAGCGGGACTGCCGCGACCGCGACCGATGAAGCGGACGCACCTGCCGTGGTCGCCTTCGTGGGACAACTGGAGGAACAGGTTGTCTTCCGTGATCCGGCGGAGGTCGTCGACGAAGACCTGCCGGCGGGGTCCACGTTGAAAGAAATGCTGGAGGATGAACAACAGGAACGGGAGGCGGTCAAGCCGCTGATCGACAGCGATTCCGCGGACGAAACCTTCTCCCCCCCCGTCTTCTTCTACCCGACCGGGCGGGCGGAAAATGCGGAGTTCACCTTGCAGGGGCCCGACGGTTACCGCATCACCGTTAAGCTGCGCGGCCTGACCGGCGCGGCGTCCCTGGGCCCGCTGGAACATGAGGTGCGCCAGGGAAGGCGTGCCGATCGAGCCGACCAGGATCGTGATCGCCAGGAGCCCGATCGCCAGGAGCCGTTGAAGGAGTTCAGCGAACCGGAAGTCCCAAAGAAGTCGTGGTAGCAGCGAGCCGGTGCCGCATGAGCCAGTCATTGCCAACTCACAGGTGGCCGCGTGCCGGCCGGGCCGGCTGGGGACCGGGTGCGCCGGCCCTCTGCCGCGTCGGGACTGCGGCGCCGGCCCGTCGCCCGCCCTCGGTGCGACGTGGCATGTCACTGTTGGAAGTCATGTTGGCCACCGTCATGCTGCTGGCGACGGTCATGGCGCTGTCCCGCGTGGCGTTTCTGGCTGGCGTCAACGCGGTGGGGGCGGAAGACCGCTCCCAGGCCCAGTTGCTGTGCCAGAACATTCTGCAGGAGATCCTGGCCGGAGCCCGACCGATGGCGGAGGTTTCCCCTGAGATCTTCGAGGGGGACAACTGGGTCTACATGGTCGCGATCGAGGACGTCGAGGGTCTCGAGGGAGTTTCGCTCGCCAGGATCACGGTGCAGGTCGATCGTCTGCCGGACGAAACCGCGCGTCTGCCGACCGAAGACGAGATGGCCGGCTATCGGTTGGTGCACTGGGTGCGGACCGGCAAACAACCGGTGGCCGGGATGGAAGGGGGTGAGCTATGACCGCATGGCGTCGCCCACCAGCGATCCTGCACGGCCGCCCCGTGCCGTCAAGGTCCGGCACGCGCGGGCCGTGCGGCGCCCGCGGCTACACGCTGCTGGAACTACTGATCGTCGGAGTGCTGTTGACCGTATTGATGGCGGGCATCTGGTCGCTGTTCCGCAACTGGAGCGGGCTCTACGAACGCGGCGAGCAACGCGTGCAGCGATTGCAGCTCGTGCGGTCCCTCTGCGACCAGTTCACAGACGATGTGCGCGCGGCCAGCCAGGTGGGCGCGCCACCCGGGGACGGCCGCACGCCCGGTCCGCAACATCCAGCCATCACGCCTGCGGGAGGCGACCGATCGAGTGCCGCGGCGGGCAACGCCGCGCTCGTGGGGGGAACCGATTGGCTGATGCTGGAAGTGGTGCAGGCGTCCAATCCGTGGCAGGACCAGGCGACGGAGTCGACACCGCAGGACGGATCGCTGACGCAGGACCAGAGCGTGCTGGCCGCTCCGGAGTGCCGGCGCGTGGTGTACACCTTTGCCCCACCGGAATCCGACACGGGCAGCAGCCTCTCATCCATTGTGGCCGAGATGGCGGCTGAGGACGACACGGAACTCGTGGCCGGTGAAGAAACGGCGGAACAGCCATTCGCCGGACTGCTGCGGCTGGCTGTGGCCCGGGAAGCGCCGCTGGTGTCGTCGGCCGGCATGGGATCGCGATCAGGATCGGGATCGGGTGCATCGAGTGCGACGCGTGACGAGGCATTTCGCATCCGTGCTGGGATTGTGGGTGGCGGCGGCATCAGCTCACCGCCGGTGGAGACCGACGCGTCGATTGCCGAGACGTCGTGGGGTTCCAACGCGGATGCCGATCCGCTGGCCGGGATCCTGGGACGCGACGAGGTGCCCGAAGTCGTATCGTTCGAGCTGCGCTACTACAACGGGTCGAGCTGGCAGAGCAGTTGGGACAGCAGCCAGGAGGGACGTCTGCCGGTGGCGGTGGAAATGCGTTTCGAACTGCAGGTGTCCGAGCCGGACACCAGGCCGCCGGTATCCGGTGACGATACCGAGCTGGTGGATGATACGCGGCCGGTGAGCACGGCCGACACGTCCATGTCCGGCGAGCCATCGATGACGGCCGCTGCGACCGGTTATTCGTCCCTCTCAGCAACGGGCGAGCCGGCTGAGACTCCCTACTATCGCTGTGTGGTATTCCTGCAGGCGGCCGAGAAACCATGATTACTTCCTGTGACATCATGCGGCTGGCTGACGCGAGGGGCCCGGCAGGTGCCTCGAACGCTGCCGGTGCCTGTCGTGTCCGGTCGGCCCCGCGGGCCCGCCGGCGGCGAGTCGCGCGCCGTGGTCGGCGCGGGTTTGTGATCGTGGTGGTCACGGTGGTGATTCTGCTGATCTCGTTGGCCGCCTATGGCTTTCTGAGTCTGATGGAGGTCGAGAATCAAGCGGCGCGGGCGCGCGGCGATCAGATCCAGGCGGAAGCGGTGGCCATGTCAGGACGCGAGTACCTGGCGGCCATACTGGAACTGCCCCGCAGCGCGCGGCCGAAGGGGGTTGAGGACGACGACGCGGTCGACGTTCTGGGTGACCTGCTGATCGATGGCGAGGCGGACAGTGCGGACCGCGACGAGCGGCAGGGGCGCTGCGCCGTGCTGGCGCCGGCCGTGGGCGAGATGGCCACCCGCTCCTGGCGCTGCGGCTACGAGAACGAGTCGGCGAAGCTGCACCTGGGGATGCTGCTCGAGTGGGATCGCCAGCAGCCGGGTGCGGGGCGCCGCGCGCTGCTGTGTCTGGACGGCATGGACGAGTCGACCGCCGACGCCATTCTCGACTGGGTCGACGCCGACGACGCACCACGCGAACTTGGCGCCGAAGCGAACTACTATGCCAGTCTCAGCTATCCGGTACGTCCACGCAACGCGGTGCCACCCTCGCTCGACGAACTGCTGCTGGTGCGCGGCGTGACGCGCGACAAGTTGTTCGGGCTCGACCGGAATGCGAGTTTTGACATCGAGGACTGGGAGGCCGGCCTGGACTCCGCCGCCGGGTCGGCACCCGGCAGCGCGCCGGCGCGCACCGCCGGCGTGGATGGTGACTCGCGGCTTCCCTGGTGCCGCTGTCTGACCGTCTGCAGCGCCGAGCGGGACGAGAGCTATGAAGGCGAGCCCCGCATCGTGCTTAACCAGACCGATCTCGGAAAGCTGCATCAACAGCTGGCGGCGGTGCTGGAACCGAGCTGGGCGAACTTCATCGTGGCCTATCGCCAGTTCGGTCCGTATACGGGCCCGGAAACGGGGGAGGCGGCGGAGACGCTCCCCCTCGACCTGGCGCTGCCGCCACAGCACAACATCACGTCTCCGCTGGAACTGGTGGCCGCGCGCGTGGCGATCCCCACGGGGGAACAGGACAAACAGAATGTCTATGCGAGCCCCTTCGTCGACGACCCGGTGCAGCTGCGCGAGAGCCTGCCGAAACTGATGGATCGCGTCACGGCGTTCGCGGGGGCGCCGATCATCGGGCGCGTAAATGTCAACCTGGCCCCCCGTGCTGTGCTGGCGGCCATCCCCGGATTCGACAATGCATTGGCGGAACGCGTGATCTCCACGCGCACCCTGGTGGGCTCGGACGACGCGGCGCGCCAGCACGCCGTGTGGCTGTTGACCGAAGGGGTGGTGGAGCGGCAGCGGATGCAGGAGCTTGACCCGTGGGTCACAGCCGGCGGGGACGTCGGACGTGCTCAGATTATCGGTTATTACGACCTGCGGAGCCCGTTTGCACGGTTTGAGACGGCCGTTGATGGTACCGTCAGACCGGCTCGCCAAGTATACTACAAGGACCTGCGCCCGTTGGGTCGGGGAGTGCTGGGGGACGTGATCAACGTCACGAAAAGACCATGATTAAGACACCGTTCCGGAAACCGGTCCTGGCGGTCCAGTGGGACGCGTCGAAGATCGACTACCTGCTGGCCGAGCGGCAGGGGGGCCGAGTCTCCATCGCCGCGGTCGGTACCATCGAACGGCCGGGGGAGGGAGAGTCCCCGGAAGAGTCCCCCTCGCCGGGCGAGCTGTTGCGGGAGGAACTGCGGCGCCTGCACGTGCGGCGTGCGGAGGTGATCGTCGCGCTGGGACGCAGTCATGTCGATGTCATCCCGCTCCAGTTGCCGCCCGCCAGTGACGCCGAGTTGCCGACGCTGGTCATGAACCAGGTCGTGCGCGATGCGGGCGATATCCTCGAGACCGGCGTCATCGACTACGTGGCGCTCGACTCGGCCGAGGGTCAGCCACGGGAGGTCTTCGCCTTTGCCGTCGATGGCGGGACGATGGAGCACATACATGGTGAAACGGCCAAGGCCGGGTTGACTCCCGTGTCCGTCGTCTATCGACCGCTGTGCTCGGTCACGCTGCTCCAGCGACTGGTGCCGCAATCGCGCCGCACCATGCTCCTGGTTACGCTGCACGACCGGGAAGCCGACCTGTCGATCGTGCGCAACGGCCGCCTGCTCTATACGCGGACGGCACGCCTGGTGGAAACCAACAACCTGGGCGACATCGCCGCCCAGCTGGCCATCGAAGTGCGGCGCTCGTTGGCTGCCGCATCGCTCACCGCCGATCCCGAGGATCAGCACCTCTACGTGTTCGGAGATTGGGACCACTCCGAGCAACTGGTGGAGGATCTGGCGGACGACCTGGCGCTGCCCGCGTCGCTGCTCGACCCGTTGCGCAGCGAGAGCGTGACCTGCGCGCGACCGGCCAACGTGGCCCGCCTGTCGCCGCTGGTCGGAATGGTCCACGAGCACTTCAGTCGCACGCACCTGCTCGACTTCCTGCATCCGAAGAAACCGCCGGCACCCCCCAATTACTACCGGCGGGCCGGCGTCTACGCGGCGGCGGCCCTGGTCCTCGTCGCCGTCGGCGCCTACTACGCCTGGGGTGCCAGCGCGAAAGATAACGACGAGATCGCGGCTCTCCGCAGCTCGCTCAAAAGCACCCAGGATAAACTGGACAAGATCAAGCAGAAACAGGCCGTCGTCGATGCCATCTGGCAGTGGGAAACCGACAATGTCAACTGGCTCGACGAACTGTACGACCTGACCCGGCGGTTTCCCGGCGGGAGGGATGCCATCATCCGGCGGCTGGCTGTCTCCACCGCCGGGGCCGGCCAGCTGGTGATCAACCTGAGTGTCGAGGTGCGCGACCCGACCGTCATCACGCAGCTCGGCGAACAGCTCCGCGATGCCTTCCACGATGTCCGTAGCACCAACGTCGCGGAACAGACGGGTTCGAGCGATTACCCCTGGCGCTTCGAAACGCAGATCACCCTGCGCAAGCGCGAGGTGGATGACTACCGCAAGAACTTGCCGAACGCCCCGCCCGAAGAGGGCGGCGACATCGCGGTACACCCCGTGATGACCGTCGAGAAGAAGTAGGCGACCGATGAGTATTCCAAGAAACCGCTTGCTGCTGATCGCTCTGGGACTCGTGGGCCTCTTCTTCGTGGGAGACTGGGCCTTCCGCACATTCTACGAGGAACCGGCGCGGGAACGTGAACGGACCAAGGATCGGCTCACCAAGAGCCTGGACGAGGCCCGGCTCGAGTTGGACGAGGCAATGAATGTCGGCGAGCAGCTGGAGCAGCTCGAACAGAAGTCGCTCCCCTGGGACGCGGAAATGGCCCGTGCCCGGACCAGGACTGGCTGCTGCAGCTGGCCAAGGACGCCAAACTGACGAACACCAGTGTGGATTCAGGGGAGCCGGTGGCGGTCACGGCCGGCGGCCGCCGTGGCAAGCGACCCATGGAAATGTACAAGCGGTTCACCTTCTCCCTCAACAGCCGCGGCGATCTGACGCAAGTGACCAAGTTCCTCTACGACTTCTATCGCGCGGGCCATCTGCACAAGATCCGAACAATGTCGCTCAATCCGAGCGGACAGGGACAGCAGGTGGGCTTGAGCCTGTCGATCGAAGCGCTGGCCCTCCCCAATGCCGACCGGGAAACCGAATTGACAACCGTCGTGTCCGAACAGCTGGCCATGGCGGACATGCGCGACTACCAGATGATCGCCCAGCGGAATTTTTTCAGCAGCAGCGGCACCGCCTCGGCCTGGAAACAGATTCAACTGTCGGCCATCACCTCGGATGTCCACGGGACGGCGGAAGCCTGGTTCGCCGTCGGTCCCGAACGCAAAACACAGATCCTCCAGCCGGGCCAGACCTTGACCATCTCCGCCTCCGAAGTGCGGGTCGTCAGTCTCGACGACCGGACCGCCACCATCAGTATCGATGGACGGCTCCATCAGATCGCCATCGGCCAGAATCTCACCGAAGCCGTTGCAGTACCCGGGGAGTAGAGACGAGAAAGGAGAGAGGAGAGCAAAGAAGACAAAAACCCACCACTCCCTCCTCGCTCCTGCGGTCTCCTCTCTCCTCTGGTCTCCTCGCTCCTCTCCCTTCTCTGCTCTCCCCTCTCTCATGTGGGTGTTCAGCGATTGACGACTGCACCCTGGGCGGGTAGACTTCGCGGTATTACGCGATCAGGTATTCGTAATACTGGCAGATTATCTCTTCCTGCGGAGATCCTCCGATGGACGTCAACATTGAACTCAACGGCCAACCAGTGACGCTGAATGGCCCGCTTACGCTCTGGGACGTTTTGCAGAAACAGCGGTTGACGCTGCACCGCCCTCAGGAGTTCGCGGAACTCGCGTGGATCAACAACCCCCGATGCCCGCTGGTTAACCTCCTGGAGGTGGACGGGCAGGTGGTCCCGCTTGCCGTGCGGGCCGAACTTCCGGTTCGCGAAGGCATGAAAATCAACACGAGTTCTGTACAGCTCGACAGTGTGCTGAAAGAAAGGCTCACACACTTGCGCGACCGGCAGCAATGTGCCTTCATTGCTCGGTTGCAGGAGTTCACGGCGGCCGAGGCCGAGTCGAACGGGATGGTCGACCTCGAACAGCGCGCCCAATGGGACTTTTTGATGCGCGGCTCGTCGCCGTCGGTGTTTCATGATCCCAACGCCTGTGTGCGCTGCAAAGCGTGTGTG
>Ga0123328_1005245_pt1 | contig 10223 bp, 6 predicted proteins | sample BioC12SIPDNA_2_FD_89702 | JGI IMG/M metagenome (GOLD analysis project Ga0123328, IMG submission 89702) | Anaerobic biogas reactor microbial communites from Washington, USA - Biogas_R1_A C12 SIP DNA | ecosystem: Engineered > Bioreactor > Anaerobic > Unclassified | place: Washington, USA...
AACCTCTACAAGCTCAACACCGAGGAGATCATCCACTGGCTGATCGCGGCGGAGGCTGACTGCGACCAGCCGCGGGCCCTGCGCGCCCTGCGCCACCTCATCCAGTACAACCTCGGATATCCGGTGGCGCGCGAGGTGGAGGCGGCGAAAAAGCGCCTCTCGTCCGAGGAGGAGACGAGCATCTCCCTGCACCACGGCGACATCCAGATCGAGGAGCGCCTGGAGCGGCAGGAGTTCGCCCACATCATCGAGGAGCAGCTCGAGGCCATGACCGAGAGCCTGGAGGCCGCCGAGAGCGACGCCGGCCTGCGCCCGCAGGACCTGGACCTCGTCCTCACGACGGGCGGCACCAGCCTCATCCCGGCGGTGCGCGCCCTGCTGGAGCGGCGCTACGGCCCGGACCGGCTCCACCGCCGCGACACCTTCACCAGCGTCGCCTCGGGGCTCGCCATCGTCTCGCGCTACCTGTGAGCGCCGCGCGGTTGCACCGCGTTCCCGCGAACCGCATAATCTCCCCCATGAGCGACGGAACCCCGGACACGGCCCCCTTCCCCTTTGCGCGCGCGGACTATCCGCTGGCGCCCGCCACGCGCTACAACATCGGCGGCCCCGCGCGGGTCGCCCTGCTCCCCGAAACCGAGGAGGACGCCGCGGCGGCCCATGCGTGGATGTTGCGCCAGCCCGGCCCGCATCTCGTGCTGGGCGGCGGGTCCAATGTGCTTGTCGCCGATGCCGGGTTCCCCGGCATCGTGCTGCTGACCACCCGCCTGGCCTGTCTGGAGGACCTGGGGGACGACCGCTGGCGCGCCGGGGCGGGGCTGGCACTCTCCACGCTCGTGCGCGATGTCCTGCTCGCCCGCAACTATGCGGGCGTGGGCGCGCTCACGGGAATCCCCGGATCCGTCGGCGGGGCGATCTTCATGAACGCCGGGACGGTCAACGGGTCGGCCTGCCAGTTTCTGGAGACGGCGGACCTGCTCGGCGCCGGCGGGCGGCGGACCGTTGTCCTGACACCCGACCTCTACGACTACCGCAGCCAGCGGTTCTGCGGCCCCGACGACGTCATCCTCGGCGGGGTGTTCCGCTTTTCCCCGGCGGCGGAGGACCAGCGCCCGGTCTTCGAGCATTACATGGAGCGCCGCCGGGAGAAACAGCCCCGGGGCTTCTGCTGCGGCAGCGTGTTCAAGAACCCGCCCGGCGACCATGCGGGGCGTCTCATCGAGGCCTGCGGCCTCAAGGGCGAGCGGCGCGGCGGCGCGGTCATCAGCCCCCTGCACGCCAACTTCATCATGAACGAGGACGGGGCCACTTTCGCGGACGTCATGGCGCTCATCCGGCTTGTGAAGGAGCGGGTGCGCGAACGGTTTGGCGTGACCCTGGAGGAGGAGGTGCGCGTGGTCGCGCCCGAGTAGACCGGCCAAAGGAATGTCCGCGGCCACCGCCGGTGTTCTGAACCGGGAGTAGAACGAAATGGACATCCAAGAGCTTTTCGACCTGGTCGCGTCCAAGGGCGCGTCCGACCTTCTCATCAGCGCCGGGGCGCCGCCCATTCTCCGGATCAACGGGGAGCTGTTCCGCACGCGCACCGACCCGCTGTCGCAGGAGCAGACCAAGGCCCTCGTGTACAGTCTTCTCACGGACGGGCAGGTGGCGTCCTTCGAGCGGCGGCGCGAGCTGGACTTCTCGCTGGCCGTCGGCAAGAAGCACCGGTTCCGCGTGAACGTCTACCTGCAGAAGGGCGCCGTGACCGCCGCGCTCCGGCCGATCCCGGAGACCATCCCCTCCCTCGACGACCTGGGCATCCCGCCCACCGTGTCCGAGCTGGCCACCGCGCGGCAGGGCCTTGTGCTGGTGACCGGCCCCACGGGCAGCGGCAAGACCACCACCCAGGCCGCGTTGATTGACCTCATCAACGCCCGGCGCGCCTGCCACATCATCACGGTGGAGGACCCCATCGAGTACGTGCACCAGCACCGGCGCAGCATCGTGGACCAGCGCGAGGTGGGCGAGGACACGGACAGCTTCGCCACCGCCCTCAAGTACGCCCTGCGCCAGAACCCCGACGTCATCCTCGTCGGCGAGATGCGCGACCTCGAGACCATCCAGGCGGCACTGACCGCCGCCGAGACCGGGCACCTCGTCTTCGCCACCCTGCACACCAACGACGCCATCCAGACCATGGACCGCATCGTGGACGTGTTCCCGCCCGAGCAGCAGCAGCAGATCCGCTTCCAGCTCTCCATGACCCTGCTGGCCATCCTGTCCCAGCGGCTCGTTCCCCGCGCCGACGGCAAGGGCCGCGTGCTCGCCTGCGAGGTGCTGCGCAACAACCACGCCATCGCCAACCTCATCCGCGAGCAGAAGAGCCACCAGGTCTACAGCGTCGTCGAGACCGGGGCCAAAGAGGGCATGGTCACCATGGACCGCGCCGTCAAGCAGCTCTACGCCGACGGCGTCATCACCTACGAAGACGCCGTGACCCTCATGCGTAACCCCAAAGAACTCCAGCAGGTCAAGGGAAGCTGAGAGGCGGAGGGGGGCCCCGGGAAGAGAGGCCTCAGGCTCCAGACTCAGGCCTCAGAGGAGGGTTTGGGCAAGGTTTTTTGCGGCGCGCATGGCGAGGCCCATGATGGTGATCTGGGGGTTGACACCCGGCGACGCGGGCACCACGGACCCGTCCATGACATGCAGGCCCCCCACGTCATGGGCCTCCAGGTCGTAGTTCACCACCGAGGACTCCGGGCTGGCGCCCATGGCGCAGGTGCCCAGCGGGTGGAAGGCCATCATCTCCAGGTGCGAGGGCCGGATCGGCATGGTTTCAAAGCGCCGGAGCTCGTCGCGGTTCCGCAGGAAGGGCATGGGCTGCACATTGGTGAACACCCTCTTCGCGCCCGCGGCGAGGTATATCTCGGCTAGGCGGGCCATGCCAAAGCGCATGGACTCCGCGTCGGCCCGGTTGAGCTGGTAGAAGGCGGTGAAGGGGTTTCCCAGGCGTCCCCGCAGGACGCGGCCCGTCGTTGTGTCCGCGACCATGATCCCGAAGGAGGCGAGGCGGCGATAGGCGGCGGCGAGGTCCTTGTACTCCTGGCCCGTTCCGGGCAGGGAGGCCGTGAGCAGGCCCGGCGGCATGAAGACGCCCTCCAGCAGGACGCCCCGGTCCGCCCATTGGTCAATGTACCCCGCCTGGGAAAGGCCGTTGAACCCGTCCACGTCCTCGTCAAACTCGGCGACAACGCGCGCGGCGGGGTGGATGGTGAGCCCCCGGCCCACGCGGCCCGAGGCGTTTCCGAGACCCTGGCGAAGCAGGAAGGCGGGGGTGGAGAGGGCGCCCAGGGCCAGCACCACCGCATCGGCGGCGATTTCAAAGGCGCCTTCGGGGGACACCCCCGACACGCCGACGGCGCGCCCGTTCCGGGTCAGGACGTTCAGCACGCGGTGGCGGGTGAGCAGCCGGGCCCCGGCGGCGAGGGCGTCCGGAACAAAGGTGACGTCCGTGCTCTGTTTTGCGCCCTCGCGGCACCCGTACTGGCAGCGCCCGCGCCCTTTGCAGTCTTTGATGTTGTGGGACAGCGGCTTGATTTCGACGCCCAGGGCGGCGCAGCCGCGGCGCATCACGCGCGTGTTTCCGCCGAGCACGGCCTCCTCCTCGGGATGCACGTTCAGGCGCCGTTCGACTTCCGCGAAGCACGGCGCCAGTTCCGCCGGTGAAGGCCCCCCCCACGCCGCGATTTTCTCCTCGGACGGACGGAAGCAGGTGGAGGAATTGATGACGGTGGTGCCGCCCACCGCGCAGCCCAGGGGAAGGGGAATGGGCGGATTGCCCAAAGTCAGCGTGATGCCGCCGTTCAGGTACATGCGGCTGAACGCGCCGATGACGTCGTCATGGTCCCCCGCTTCCCAGCGCCGCCCCTGCTCGACCAGGAGGGTGTCAATCCCCGCGTCCGCGAGCACGGCCCCGGCCACGGCGCCGCCCGCGCCCGTGCCCACCACGACCACCTTGCATGCATGGCGTCTTGCGCTCATGTCCGGTCCTCCGCGGGATGGCCGACCGCCCGGGCGGGCTCGGGCTGGCTGAAGAAGGGCAGCATGGCGTAGAGCTTGATCATCTGGACCAGCGAACGGACCAGGGAGACGGGATGTGACTCCAGGCGCAGCAGGCAGGGCCCGCGCTCCGCGGGGGGCATCGCCAGAAAGGTGCGCGGGCGGAACAGGAGGAGGACCGGCGCGGCGTTGAAGGCGTGCAGCGCCAGCCGCGTCATGGCCAGCGTCGCCGTGTTCTGCGCCGCCAGCATCCGCCGCGTGTCCGCGAGGGACTCCGCGGCGAAATCCGCATAGCCCGCGGGGAAGGCGCCCCCGCGCGGCATCAGCTCGTTTCCCACCGCCAGCAGCACGGCCTCCTCCCTGGCGTCCAGAAACCGGTCCGCGTTCCTGGCCTGAAACCACAGGGCATAGGTCAGCAGGAAGATGGGGCCGTCGGTCAGCACGCCGACCAGATATGCCAGACAGGGCAGGGTGGCGAACATCAGGAGGTAGCAAACCGTGGAGCAGCACTTCGACACCAGGACAATGGGAACCAGCCACGCCCTCCCGCGCGTGTCCGCGCGCACCGTAAAACAGGCCCACGCCAGCATGGCCATCATGGAGACGGAGAGCACCCGCCAGAACGCCCCCTCGGACGCGGCGTCCGGCAGCGGGTAAAGGGGCAGGAAGGGCAGCAGCCTTGCGGCGATGTGGTTGATCACGGCGGGAATGTGCTTTCCCGCAGCCAGAAAGAACACGGCGCCGAACGCGTAGGTCCACGCGCTGAGGAGCATCCACAGGCTCAGGGCGCGCTCCGCGCGGGTCAGCGCCCCCCCGGATTCAGGTGTCATTGCGAACCCTCCCACCACTTGCCGCGGCGGACGCCGCTGTCGTGGTAATGTTCCCGGAAATACCGGATCAACGCCCCGATGTACGAGGGCAGCGGCGGGCACGCGACGCCGTTCCGGGCCAGGGCCGCCGTGCTCTTGGCGATGTCGTACTCAATCGGCTGGTCCCCGTAGAGGTACGCCTCCCGGGGAATGCCCGTGAGCCTTTCCACGACCCCCAGGCGAAACAGGGGCTTCAGACACCTGGCGGGCACCCTGACGAGCGGTTTCATCCGGCCCCACTCGGCGCAGGCCAGGTCGAAAAAGGCGTTGTAGGTCAGCGGGTTCGGGTCCATCAGGTAATAGACCCGGCCCGCGCTGGAGTCGTCCTCGAACAGGGCGTGGTAGGCGTTCATGACGAAATCAACCGGGGCAATGTGGCATTTCACCGGACCGCAGTCCGGCATGACCAACTGCAAATGCCGCGCGATGGTCACGAAGGTGTGGTACGGCCCGTCTATCTTCTCGATTTCGCCGGTCACGGAATGGCCCACCACCACGGCGGGCCGCAGGATGACCGTGGGGAGGGTGTCCCGGCGCTCGCGGACCAGCTTCTCCGAGAGGAACTTGGTCTCCTCATAAAAATTCTTGAAGGACTGGCCCCGGTCGAAATCGTCCTCCGTGAACACGCCTGTGTGTGTGCCCGCCACGGCCAGGGTGCTCGTGTGCGCGAACTTTTGCAGATGCGGCAGGCCGCCCAAAAAGTCCAGCACATTGCGCGTGCCGTCCACATTCACCCGCACGGAGAGGTCCCGGGGCGCCGAAAGATTGTACAGCGCCGCCAGATGCACCGCATGGGTCACCCGTCCCTTCAGCTCCTCCAGCACCGGCGCGGCAAGCCCCAGGCCGGGCCGGGTGATGTCCCCCTCCAGGATGCGGACCCGCGCCCGCAGACCCTCATCGGGGACCGACGCCTCCACCAACGCCCGCAGCCGCGCGCAGAACGGCCCGTTCTCCAGCAGAAAGAGGTCCGTGTCCGCCCGGTTCAGGTAATGGGGCAGCAGAAAGCGCCCCAGAAACCCGCCCGCCCCCGTGAAGAATATCCCTCTTTCTGCCATCATGTTCCCAGTCTGGTCAGGGCCACGCACGCATTGTGCTCCCGCCTCCTTTCGGCAATCAAGCGCCGGGGCCGGGGTACTGCGCGTCCTGGAAAAGAAGACAAGGCCGGCGGGACGCCGGCGCTGCGGAATGGCGCGACGCAAGCCCCTTGCATCCCGCCGGCGCTGCGGAATGGCGCGACGCAGGCCCCTTGCATCCCGCCGGCGCCGCGGAATCCGGCCGCCACCCCGCCGGCGCGCGGAAGCCTGGTCTCCGTGTGTGAGAACCTCTCCCCTCTGTCTTCCTCCAGACTCCAGACTCCCGGCTACAGACTGTTTTTGACTCCGTCCCCCGTCCCGGCTATCATGCCCCCCGGGTTCTCCGGTCCGTTGGCCGGGACACCCGGCGCGCGCACCCGGCCCCAGGCCCCCTTCCGAGGAGAGAGACGCATGACGATCCCTGCTGGCGTGAACAAGAGGACGGTGTCGGGTTCGCTGGCGCTGGTGACGCTGGTCGCGGCGATGGGGGGCTTCCTTTTCGGCTATGACACGGCGGTCATCAACGGCGCCAACCAGTACCTGACGCAGTATTTCGCCCTCACGCCCATGCAGGAGGGGATTGCCGGGGCCAGCGCGATTCTGGGGTGCATCCCCGGCGCGATGGCGGCGGGATTTCTCAGCGACCGCTTCGGCCGCCGCCGCGTGCTCTTCCTGTGCGCCGTGTTCTACGCGCTGTCGGCCTTTTTTTCCGCGATTCCCGCCACCTTCATGCAGTTTCTCGCCGCGCGCTTCCTCGGCGGACTGGGCATCGGCGCGTCGTCCATGGTGTGCCCGATCTACATCGCCGAACTGGCCCCGGCGGACCGCCGCGGGCGGCTGGGCTCGCTCTTCCAGCTCGGCATCGTGCTGGGCATCTTCCTGACGCTGCTGATCAACGCGGGGATCCAGGGTCTCGGCGACGCCGCGTGGAACACCACCACGGGGTGGCGCTGGATGCTCGGCGCGGAGCTGTTTCCGGCGGTGGCCCTGCTGGCGCTCCTCTTCTTCGTGCCCGAGAGCCCGCGCTGGCTGGCCCAGCGCGGCCGCTGGGACGAGGCGCACGCCATCCTCGCGCCCATCGCCGGGGCCGCCGGGGCGGACAGGGAGCTCGCCGCGGTCCGCGAGGCCCTGGCCGGGGAGGAGGGCCGGTTCTCCGAGCTGTTCGGTCCGCGGTTCCGCCGCCCGCTGCTCATCGCCGTCGGCCTCATGGCGTTGTCGCAGTTCAGCGGGATCAACGCGATCACGTACTACTCCACGAAGATTTTCACCACCGCCGGGGTCGGCGTGCAGAACGCGTTCATGTCCTCCGTGGTGGTCGGCCTCGTGAACCTCGTCTTTACCGGCGTGGCCATCGCCTTTGTGGACCGGGCGGGGCGGCGCGCGCTGCTGCTCATCGGCCTGACCGTGCAGACGGCCGCGCTCGGCGCGGTGGGCTGGATGTTCCAGACGGAGGCCGGCGGGCTGCCCCTGCTGGTCGCCGTCCTCGCGTACATCGGCGCGTTCGCCATGGCCCTCGGGCCCATCCCATGGATCGTCTGCTCGGAAATCTTCCCCACGCGCATCCGGGGCCGCGCCATGTCCGTCGCCACGTTCACCATCTGGACCGCGTGCTACGCTGTGACGCAGACCTTCCCCATGCTCAACGACAACCCGGCCGTCGGCCCCGCCAAGACCTTCTGGGTCTACGGGGCCCTGAGCCTGCTGGCGCTGTTCTTCGTGGCGGCCCTGGTGCCCGAGACCCGGGGCCGCACCCTGGAGGAGATCGAGCGCTCCTGGGACGACCGCGCCAAGGCCGGGAACTGAACGACGCACCGCACGCAACGCACAGGAGACCTGTCATGAACCGTCCCCTTCACCGTCTGTTTCAGGGTGCCACCGTGGTTGTCCTGTGCGCCGCCGCCACCGCGCAGTTCACGCCGCTCACCCAAATCCCCGCGCCGGAGATCACCGCGAGCGCCCCGGCGTATCCCGGGGGCAGCTTCGGGCCGGGCCGCCTGCTCGACGACGACCCCAAGACCGAATTCGCCGCCGACGGCGCGGCGGGCGAGCTCTTTGTGGAGTTCCGCTTCGCCGAGTCCGCGCGCGTGGCCGCGTTCCGACATGTGGACCGCAACGACCCGGCCACCATCGCCGCCTCCGAGCTGGTTTTCATGGATGACAAGGGAAAGACCGTGGCGACCGTGCCGGTCACCCACGCGAACGAGCGGGGCGCGCGGACGGTCGTCTCGCTGCCGGAGCCCGTCACGGCGCAGCGCGTGAAGTGGCGCGTGACCCAGCTCGGCCCGGACGGCCACCGCACCGTCGGCGGCGCGGAGATCGCCTTCTTCACCGCGGGCGCGCCCGAGGCCGCCCCCACCGCCGACACCCTCACGGTGAAACAGTTCCCCATCCTGGCCCGCTCCGACGCAGGGCCCGTGCAGACCCTGCATGTCACCGTCACGCACCCCTACGCCGAGGCGGCGGACGCCGTGCTGCACCTGGACGGCGCGGCGCCGCAGCCGCTGCGGCTGGAGTTCGGCGCGCAGGAGGTGGCGCTGGCGGCGCCCGAGGCCGCGGCGGAGACCGTCGCCGTCGCGGAGCTGGAGGTGGCCGGCGCGCGCGTCGGGCGGACCGAGGTGCCCCGCCGCCCCGTGCGGCCCCTCACGGTCTATGTGCTGCCGCACTCGCACACGGACATCGGCTACACGGAGATCCAGACGGAGATCGAGGACAAGCAGGTCCAGAACCTGCTCTCGGGCATGGAGATCGCCCGCCGCACGGCGGACTACCCCGAGGGGTCGCGGTTCGTGTGGAATGTCGAGGTGCTCTGGGCCGCCGACCTCTTCCTGCAGCGGCTCGGCGAGAACGGGCGGAAGCAGCTCTTCGACGCCGTGAAGGCGGGCCAGGTCTCCCTCAACGGCATGTACCTCAACGAGCTGACGGGCCTCTGCCGGCCCGAGGAGCTGCTGCGGCTCTTCCGCATGGCCACGCAGATGACCGGCGAGACCGGCGTGCCCGTCGAGGCCGCCATGATCAGCGACGTGCCCGGCTACACCTGGGGCACCGTCCCCGCCATGGCCCACGCGGGCATCCGGTATTTCAGCGTCGCCCCGAACTACTTTGACCGCATCGGCGACATCCTGGTGCAGTGGGAAAACAAGCCCTTCTACTGGGTGGGGCCCGACGGGACCTCCCGCGTCCTGGTCTGGATCCCCTTCTGGGGCTACGCCATGTCGCACCGCTACCGCGAGATGTCGCCGAAACTCGTCGAGGACTTCTGCGAGGGCCTGGCCAAGCGCGACTATCCCTACGAGATCGCCTATGTCCGCTGGGCGGGCTACGGCGACAACGCCGTGCCCGACCCCTCCATCTGCGACTTCATCCGCGACTGGAACGCGGCGCACGTCTCCCCGAAGTTTGTCATCAGCAGCACCGCCGAGGCCTTCCGCGCCTTTGAGGAGCGCCACGGCGCCGAGCTGCCCAGCGTCAAGGGCGACTGGACGCCCTACTGGGAGGACGGCGCGGGCTCGTCCGCCCTCGAGACCGCCATGAACCGCGCCAGCTCCGACCGCCTCGCGCAGGCCGAGACGGTCTGGGCGATGGCGGACCCCGCCAGCTATCCCGCCGACGCCTTCGCCGACGCGTGGCGCGAGGTGCTCCTCTACTCCGAGCACACCTGGGGCGCGTGGTGCAGCGTCACCGACCCGTTCCGCCGCGAGACGCGCGAGCAGTGGGCCGTCAAGCAGTCCTACGCCGCCGGCGCCGACCGCCGGTCGCGCGACCTCCTCAGCCGGTCCCTCGCCCGGTTCGGCGGCGACGCCGTCCCCGGCGCCGTGGACCTCGTCAACACCTCCTCCTGGGCGCGCGGCGGGCTGGTCATGCTGCCGAAGTACCTCGCCGAGGGCCGGGACCTCGTCGAGGCCGGCGGCGTCCCCGTGCCCTCCCAGCGCCTGAAGAGCGGCGAGCTGGTCCTCCTGGCGAAGGATGTGCCAGCCCTCGCCGCGCGGCGCTACCCCCTGCGCGAGGCCGCGCCCCACGCGGTGGAGGCGGCCGCCGTCGCCGACGCCGACGCCGCCACCCTCGACAACGGCGTCCTCCGCCTGCGCGTGGACCCCCAGACCGGCGGCATCGCCGAGCTGCGCCTCGCCGGACTCGACGCCAACCTGGCGGACAACGCCGACGGTCAGACCCTCAACGAGTACCTGTACTTCCTCGGCGACGACCCCGCCGATGCCAAGGGCGCGGAAAAGGTCCGCATCCG
>Ga0123328_1005250_pt1 | contig 10218 bp, 12 predicted proteins | sample BioC12SIPDNA_2_FD_89702 | JGI IMG/M metagenome (GOLD analysis project Ga0123328, IMG submission 89702) | Anaerobic biogas reactor microbial communites from Washington, USA - Biogas_R1_A C12 SIP DNA | ecosystem: Engineered > Bioreactor > Anaerobic > Unclassified | place: Washington, USA...
CAGTGACTCAGGAATTCCTCTTTGGACCAGCCGGTTTCGGTGGCCACCTGCGGCAGGAAACACCCGGTGCGGTGGCCACGGCGGATGTAGATGCCGTGTCTGCCCAGTTCGAGGCTGAGCGGGTCGCGCGTGCGCTCGAGGGGGCTCAGAACGCTGATCTCGATGTCCAGGTCGGCAACCTCGTCGGGACGGATGCGCTCGTCGAAGAAACGGGGATCCTCGACCGCGGCGGCGACGGCCATGCGCTGGACCACCTCCCAGAGAGGGCGGTCGGCGATGAACTGGCCGATGCATCCTCGAAGCCGCTCGCCGGTCTTGAGCGTGACGAATGCGCCGCAGTGTTCGGCCAGATGCGGATCGTCCACCGCGCGTCGCGGCGGCCGATGTCCGCTGACGGCTGCCGTGACCGCCTCGCGGGCTATTTCCATCAGCGTCCGGCGTTGCTCTCGCGACAGCATGGTTGGCGCCTCCCGTGGCCGCGACGGCGGTCGGCGGTCACTTGCCCATGGCGTACTTGACGACGAAGAATCCGGCCACCAGCAGCGCGCCGCATGCCAGAGCCAGCCACTCGAAGTACTTGTCGATGAATCGCCGCGCAGCCTCGCCGAACCAGTAGAGCAGGGCGGCCACGAGGAAGAACCTCCCCGCGCGGCCCACGGCCGAGGCCAGCGTGAAGCCCACCAGGAACGTCCAGACGTTGGCGTCCTGGCTCTCGGCCACCACGCCGGCGGCAATGGTGAACACCTTGTAGGGGATCGGCGTGAAGGCGGCAACGAAGACGTACAGGTTGATGCCTTCTTCGAGCTGCGCGACAACCTTGTTGAAGACGTCCTGGGCGTTGTAGAAGTCGATGATCGGGCGGCCGACCAGGTTCATCAGGAAATAGCCGATGACGAAGCCGAGAAGGCCTCCGAGGATGGACGCCACGGAACAGAGTGTGGCGTAGCGGAACGCTTTGCGGCGATTGCCCATGGCCAGAGCCATCAGCAGCGGGTCGGGCGGAATCGGGAAGAAGCTTGATTCGGTGAAGGCCAGCAGGAACAGGGCTATGCCGCCGTAGGGCGTGTGTGCCCAGTGCAGCACCCAGTAATAGAGCCGGCGCAGCAGGTGCGGCCGCTTCTGGGGCGTTGCGGACTGTGCGGGCGGGTCATTCGTCGGTTGGGTGCAATCCAAGGGCGACCTCCAGGGCATTCGCTGTCGGTGCGGCGGATGCGTCAGGCGTCAAGTCTATCGGCAACTCTCGGGCGGCACAAGACCGCCGCAGCGCAGAAAAACGGCGCCGAGGCCCGCTCCGCGCAATCCTCGGCGCCCGATGCAGTTCAGTTGCTCTGTGCGTCAGGCCTTCGGCGCTTTCAGGGCATTGAGCTTCTTGGCCATCCGCGAGATCTTGCGCGACGCGGTTTTCTTGTGGATGGTGCCCTTGGCCCCCGCCTGGGCGAACGCCTTCTGGGCCTCGCGCAGCGTCTGCTCGGCCTTGGCCGGATCGCCGGCCGTCAGGGCTTCGGCGAATTTGTGGCGGCGCGTGCTCAACGCACTCTTCACAGACTTATTGCGCATGTGACGCTTGATGTTCTGGCGAACCCGTTTCTTGGCACTCGCGGTATGCGGCATCTGCTGTCAACCTCCCTTGATCAGTTCGTTAGTCGTCAAGACTGGTGTCTAGATCCGGCATGTCGCCGGCATCGCCTTCCAGATCCTTCCGCAACTTCGCCAGCCGTTTGGCCGCGTCGCGGTACTGGAAGTCGGTCATCACGATTTCGCTGAAGCAGTCGATCGCTTCCTGGAGCCTCTTCATCGTCTCGAACGTCATGCCCAGGTTGTAGCGAAGCTCCTTCCACAGGGCGTCGCCCTGGAGCTCGTAGCCGTCGATGGCGGCCTTGAACTGGGCGGCCGCTTCCTGAAGCAGGCGGCTCTTGAAGAAGCACTTGCCCAGCATGTTCAGGGACTGGACCTTGTGCTTCGGGTCGCGAGTGGACAACTGGAACGAGCTGATGGCGTCCTCGATCCGGCCGCAACGGTACTGCCGCAACGCCAGATCGTAACGGACGCTCATGTCGGTCGGGTACTCGCGCGACCGCTCCTCGAAAATGGCGAGTTCGGCCTGGTTGCGTTTGTCCATCAACTCCTTGCGCTTGGCCTGCAACTCGTCGTTGCCGGGCTCTTTCTCCAACTGGTCTTCGACCGCTCGCAGCTCGCGTCGCAGCTGCCGCATCTTCAGGTCGTCCATCTTGACCTTGATGCGGTAGTCGGCGCCGCCGGATGCCGTCCGGGCCTTGCGGTAGGCGGCGGTGGCTTCCTCGTCGCGGCCGGCCCGGGCATACGTGTCGCCGATCGTAATCATCAGATTGATGTCGTTCGGCGTTTCTTTGAGCTCTTCGGTCAGCTTCTCGGCCCTGGCGACCAACTCGTCCTCAGCCGTCAGGACTTTCTGCTTGGCGCTGTCGCGGGCCTGTTCCTGGTTGCGGATGCGGTCGCGGAAGTCCTCGGCGTTCTCCAGGCCGGCCCCAAGGGTCGTCCTGGCCGCCAGATCGCGAATGCGTTTCATGTGCCGGCCGGTGCCGCTCTTGTCGAACTGCTCGGCCTCCATGAGCGTCGTCATCGCCGTGCGGTGCTTGCCGCGGGCCTCGTAGATGTCGGCCATCTGCACGCAGAGCGTTTCGTTGAGCTTGCCTGCGCGGCGGCCGAGGTCCATGGCCCGATCCGCGAAGAACAGCGGCGTTTCCTGAAGGTTCAGATTCATAGCCATCTGGGCCAGGGCAGCCAGGTCCAGGTGGTTGTCCGGCTTGCCGGCCATGGCCCGTTCCATCTCCAGGAAGGCCTCTTTCTTCTTGCCGGTCATCTGGAGCATGTTGGACTTGATGCCGGCCGTCCGCGTGCCCCAGCCCTTGTTCTTGCCGGCGGCCTGGCGACGCATGGCCGTTTCGTAAAGGGCTTTGTGGCCTCGTTCTACGTCGTCCGGCGTGCAGCGAAGTCCTTCCAGGTACAGTTCGATGGCGTAGTCGAAGTTGTTGCGTCTTGCGGCGTCGTCGGCGCGGTCGAAACACCCTTTGGCTCGGGCCACGATCTCCGGTGAAATGGAGAACTCTTCTTCGGAGCCACTGCTATCCGGCTTCTCGGGTTCCTTGGCCACCTGCTCACCTCCGTCGTAGCTTGCCGGCCTCCCAGGACATGCAACCCTACAGCCCCGGCGCGCGTGCGAGCACTACAGTCTATCTTTGGCCGTCGGCAAGTCAACAAAAAACAGATGCTCCTTGAACCCTCCTCTCCGTGGGCCTAAAATGGAGTGCGACCATCGTTTAAGGTATAAGCACGGCTGAAGGGAGAGCCCCTTGACTATTGTCACCTACCCCAGCGACGTCCTGAGCCAAAGGGCGGAGAAGGTCACCGCCTTCGACGAGTCGCTGCGGACTATTGCGCAGCAGATGTTTCAGACCATGGTCGACGGCCAGGGAGTGGGGCTGGCGGCGCCGCAGGTCGGCCTGTCCATCCAACTCTGCGTGATTCACATTCCGGAGGATCCCCACGGCGAGGTGGCCCTGGTCAATCCCGAGATCGTCCATGCCGAGGGGCGGCAGACCGGCGAGGAGGGGTGCCTGAGCTTCCCGGGCATCTTCATCGACGTGCAACGGGCCATGCGGGTCCGCGTCCGGTACCAGGATCTCGACGGCCAACCGCAGGAGATTGAGGGCGAGGGGCTCCTGGCGCGTGCCCTCCAGCACGAGATCGACCACCTGCACGGGGTGCTGCTGGTTAACAAGATGACGACGATTCAGCGGCTGGCCAACCGCCGGTCCCTGGAGATGCTGCGACGGCGCACCGCTTCGGCTCCTCAGGAGGCCGCAGAGGCGGCACAGGCCACAGCGCCAGGCGACGCCCCCCCGGAGGCTCCGGCCCATCCATGAAGATCCTGCTGGCCGCCACGGGCGACTTCGCGATGCCCACCTTCCGGGTTCTGGCCGACGGCGGACACGAGGTCATCGGCCTGGTGACCCAGCCGGACCGCCCGTCGGGGCGGGGGCGGCAGGTGCATACTGCCGCTGTCAAACAGGCCGCCCTGGACGCCGGTATTCCCGTGATGCAACCGCCGCGCATCGCCGCCCACGACGTGGTGGCCCGCATTGCCGAGATGGCCCCCGAGGTGTTCCTGGTGATCGCTTACGGGCAGAAGATTCCTCAGGAGATATGTCGGCTGCCGCCCAACGGGGCGATCAATCTGCACGGGTCGCTGCTGCCGGAACTGCGCGGTGCCGCCCCGTGCAACTGGGCGATTATCCATGGCCTGAAGCGCACGGGCGTCAGCGTGATGTACCTGGCGCCGCGAATGGACGCCGGGGACGTGCTGGGCCGCCGCGAGACGACCATCGGCCCGCGCGAGACGGCCGGACAGTTGCACGACCGGCTGGCGACTCTGGGGGCGGATGTTGTGCTGGACGTGCTCGGGCAACTGGAGGCCGGGACGCACCGGCCCGTGGTCCAGGACGAATCGCACGTGACCCTGGCGCCGCGACTGAGCAAGGCTGACGGCCTGATCGACTGGTCGCTGCCGGCGGAGCGGCTGGACTGCCTGGTTCGCGGCCTCAGCCCGTGGCCGGGGGCTTTCGCGTTTCTGGCCCAGGCGGGGCACGAGGCCCTGCGCGTGATCGTCGAGGACGCCGCGCCCGCAGTTGCCGGCGACGCCGCGCCGCACGGGGAGGCGCCCGGAACGGTGCTTCAGGCGGGCCATCGGTTGCTCGTGGCCACGGGGCAGGGGGCGCTGGACATCATCCAGGTCAAGCCGCAATCCGGCCGCTCGATGACCGCCGAGGCATTCTGCAACGGTCGCGGAGTGCGACCCGGCGACCGATTCGTTGCCTCGGAGGCCGAGGGCGAGATATGATATGGAGACCCGATGCTTAAGTCGCTGAACAACTTCAGCGTTCGCCTGCGCCGCACGCGGTGCAAGCCCGAGGAGTTGCTGCTGCTGTTCTCCTCGTGCCTTCAGCGGTCCAAGTGCGACTGCAATCTGGCGGATTCACTGGCCAACTGCCGCCGCTGCGGCCAATGCGTGGTCAAGGATCTGCTGGACCTGGCGGACGAATATGGTTGCCACGCGTTCATCGCCACCGGAGGCCGGCTGGCGGCTCAGCGGGCCCGCGATCCCAAGATCAAGGCGATTGTGGCCGTGGCCTGTTCGAAGGAACTGTCCGAAGGCATCCGGGCCACGTTCCCCAAACCGGTGCTGGCCCAGGAGCTGTGTACGCCCAATGGCCCATGCAAGGACACTCGGGTGAATGTCGAGGAGGTCCGCAAGGCCGTGGAGTTCTTCCTGCGCTGAACCGAGGCAGGCCCCTGTCCGACCGCACGCCCATGAACGCACGCGAATTGGCACTGCTGGCCCTCACTGAGTCGCACGACCGCGGCACCTACGTCCAGGATTGCCTGCACGAATTGCTGGCCCGGCATCCGATGTCGCCAGCCGACCGGGCGCTGGCCACGGAGATTGCCGCTGGCACGGTCAGGCACCGGCGAACGCTGGACCGGCTGCTGGACCGTCGGCTGAAGACGCCCATCCGCGAGATGCTGCCGGCCGTCAGGTTCATCCTCGAAAGCGCCGCCTATCAGATTCTCTACCTGGAGCGCGTGCCGGACTATGCCGTGGTGGACGAGGCGGTCCGCCTCGCGCGGCAGACGACGCGCGGGCGCATGAGCGGCCTGGTCAACGCCGTGCTGCGCCGCCTGTCGGAGATGATCGACCGCGAGGCCCGGGCCGAGAGCGTCCGCGACGTGCGTCGCCTGATCCCTTTGCCGCGCGGCGGGGCGGTGGTCCTGAAGGAATCCGTTCTGCCGGAGCAGACCACGCGGCGGCTGGCCGACGCGTACAGCTTCCCGCATCCGCTGGTCGCGCGATGGGTCGAGCGGTGGGGCGCCGCGGGGGCCGAGCAGGTGCTTGCCTCGCTGAACCGTCCGCCGCGCACGTTTGCGCGGGTCAACGCCTTGCGGGCTTCGCGCGAGAGCCTGGCGGCGCGGCTTCCCGAGTCGGTCCGCGATGCGGTGCGCTGGGTCGGCGACCGGGCGGCCGACGTATCGGACCTGCCGCACGAGCATCTGCTGGCGCTGCTCGGCGAGGGGCTGGTCACCGTGGAAGACCCGACGGCCATGCGGGCCGTGGAGGCCATGGACGTGCGGCCGGGGCTGACGGTGCTGGATCTGTGCGCGGCGCCGGGCGGCAAGGCCTCGTACATCGCCGAGTTGCTGCAAGGGCAGGGCACGGTCTGGGCGCTGGACCGGCCGGGGCCGCGTCTGGAGACCCTGCGGGACACTTGCCGCAGGCTGGGTCTGGCCACTGTGCGGGTGGTGGCCAATGTGCCGGCGCAGTGGCCCGACGACATGCCGCGCCGGTTCGACCGTGTGCTGGTGGACGTGCCGTGCAGCAACACCGGCGTCCTTGGCCGTCGGGCGGAGGCACGCTGGCGTCTGAAGGATCACGCCTTTGAATCGTTGCGGCCGTTGCAGATGGAACTGCTGGCCCAGGGCGCGGCCCTGACCGCGCCGGGCGGCCTGTGCGTCTACTCGACGTGCAGCATCGAGCCCCAGGAGAACGACCGTCTGGTGCGGGAGTTCCTGGCCGGTCGGCCGGAGATGGTGCTCCAGGTCGAACGCGAGACACTGCCGTCGGCCGACGGCGACGGCGGCTACTTCGCCCGCATGACGAGGCTGGAAGCCACCTAAATTCGCGACGGGCGATGGCCGATAACCCGTTATAGGACGACGTTGTTTCCCGGTGCCCATCGGACGACTGCCATGGTATGGATCATCCTGCTACTGGTGTTGTTGGCGATCCTGGTTGTTGACGGGGCCGCCCAGCAGGTGCGGGTGGTTCTGTTCAACGAGTGGCAGGCGGAACTGTCCGAGAAGCGGCGGCGCGAGATCGAAGACCAGAAGAAACAGGCCGCCGAGAAGATCCGCTCCATGCTTGCCGAGAAGCGAGACCTCGGCGATTCCCCGACAGAGGAGGCCCCGGCCCCCGCGTCGGCGGCCGATCCCTCGGCTGCATCGGTCGCGTCCGCGCGCCCCGCTCGGCCGCACGGTGCCGCCCGTGCCGCTGCTGCATCCTCCTGATGTCTTCCGTTGTGTTCGGCGCCGAGGCGGATGTACGGCCGAACTCGACGACATCCTTGACCTCGATGACGGGCGGCTCTATGCTGGCGGCATGTGCGTCGTGCTCTACATTGCCTCTGACGTGCCGCTGCCGCTCATCCCCTTCGATGAGTCGGCGCCTGCATTCAACGTTTCCGAACTCCGCAAGCAGTCTGGGCCCGTGCGAAAACACTTCACCAAACAGTACGTTTACGAGGCCGGCTCACATACTCAATGCGGGTGTGGCTTCGAGGTCGTTGCAGAGAGGTACGGAGTCAAGTTCGACACCGATCCTGCGGAGGTCAATGCTGGATGCGAATCCCGTCGGCGACTCGCAGCGTACCTGCGTCAGGCACTCTCTGCCCAGGAATCGGTCGAACTCTTCGTCTGCTGGGATGGCGAGGAGGAGCGAGAGACCACCCGTCGCGTAACACTCGTTCCCGAGGATCTGATTGACAAGCATCCCTGCTTTCTCGATTGGCAGGACTTTGCGCCCGAGTTCCTGACCGTCGTCCGCCGTTAGCTCCTGAGGAGCACCCTCGTTGGCCAGTGGTCGCCTCGGCCGCATGGCGCCGCCCGGGCTGCTCCCGCCACATCCTCCTGAGGTCCGCCGCCGTGTCCGGCGCCGAGGATGCACGGCCGCCTGAACAGGCGTGCTTGTGTTTTCCCTTGCTTCTGCATATGCTGGCAAGAACAGGCGGAGCCAAGACCATGAAGAGAACGCTGGTCCACTCATCAATTGCCGCGCTGTTCGCTGTCGCGGCCGTGGCATTACTCCTCGCGGCGATCCACTACCACTCGCAGTATGCTGACGCCCATGTCGCAGCAGACAAGGCCGTCCGAGAGGGCCCAGATCGTGCGAAACCGCCCGTGTCGCCTGAGCCCTTTTACGACAAGGCGCAGTGGTCAACCGCTGGGGTGTTTCTCATTGCCGTCGTCCCCCTCATCCTCGCGATCAAGGCAAGGCATCCGGCATGGTTCGTGAGCCTTGCGATCTGTGTTATCGCTGCCGCGACAGCACTCGCCAAGACGGGCATTCGCTACTGATACCTGATGCCTCAGCTCTCTACTCTCTCTCTCTCTCTCTCTCGCCTCCGCCCACTTCGCATCGCAGCATCCGACCGCGCACGAGCTTTGAGCCGTCGGCAAGCGGTTCGACGAAGGCGCGACCGGCGCGGACGGAACCCGCTGAACTTATGCGATGCCTGTTGCAGTACGCACTTGCAGTAGCGACTGGACGAATCTAGAATCGCACTTTGGAGAAACGAAATGCGGACCATACTCCGGCTTCCCTCATACCTGGCCTGCGTTGTTGGCGGCCTTACAGCCCTCACGGGCTTGGTGGCACTAATTGCGTTTGTTTCTCAGGGAAAACGCCACCCGCTAGCGATTATCCTTCCGCTCGTCTTCATCATTTCCGGAGGCTTCCTCGTTTACGGTTTCTTCCTCCGTCCGGTGATGGATCGTCGCGAAGAACACCGGGACATGCTTGCGTTTCAGAAGGGGCTGCCTATAAGGCCAATCCTCGGCTCCACAGCCGCTGGAATGCTGCTCCTACTGATGGTTGCCGCGTTTACCATAATGAGTTGGCTCGTGGTTGTGGAGAATACTTCATTTCAGCAGAAACCTATCTTGATCCTGGCGCCGCTGGCGCCAACGCTCCTCACACTATGGCTCGCCTATGCGGCGGTGCGCTTCATTGCTCGCAAGCGATGCGTGCGCTCATGGCGGCTTTGCCTGGCACCGCCGGACATGCAGCCCGGGCAGTGGGCCGATTTCACGGTCAACGCGGGCTCAAAGCGTGCTGCCGAAGGCAGTATCCGCGTGCTGCTGCGTGGAATACGCTGGACCGTGTCTTCTGGTGGCAGCAGGCTGTGGAAAGACACGGTTCACGACCTTGATGGCGACTTGGAGTTGGAACCATCATCGATTGACACTCCTTCTGTAATTCGCGGCAGACTCAGGTTGAATGGCGTTCGATGGAATGGCGACAACTCCTTACCAGGTTCCTGGATCGAACCGCGACTGCTGGTCGAGTGTGGCCGCTGCCATTGCGAATTCCCATTGCCGTTAACCCTGCAAAGCACGGGGTCAAATGAAGGCTAGCCTTCATCTCCTCGGTGCCTCCGCCCACTTCGCATCCGCCGCATCCGCCCGCAAGAAGGCCGCATCCACCTGCTCGCGCGTGACCTGGCGCTGCCCGTTCTCAATGGCCCGCGCCACCCATCGTGCGGCCGAAGGCCTGGAGCTTCTGCTGCGCCGCCTTCAGCCCGCGCACAAACCTGGAGTCGTCGGCGAAGAGCTCGACGAAGGCACGACCGGCGCGGATGGAACGTCGTCGTCCGGGTGCATTAACATTTCGGGGAAAGCAGGGGCATTCCTGCCCCCGCCACTCACGGGCAAGATGCCCGTGCTACGGTACGGCCCCAAGAACGTTAACGCACCCCGTCGTCCCGCGAACTTGACACCCCGTCGCGATGTCCTATAATCCTCGTTTCGAGGGCCGTCGCTGGCTTTCCCACACGCGAGGAATGGTCATGAACGTATCGTGGAAATGGTTGCTCGAGTACGTCAGGTTCGGCGGGTCGCTGGACGAGGCCGTGCGGCGAATGACCATGGCCGGGCTGAACGTGGACAGCGTCGAACCGCTGGCCGACGGCGACGCGCTGCTGGATGTCGAGGTCGGCAGCAACCGCCCGGACTGTCTCGGGCATCTTGGCGTGGCGCGCGAACTGGCGGCGATCACGGGGGCGGAGTTTGTTGTCCCGTCGGCGGATTTCCAGGAAGGGGCCGAGGACGTGTGCGGCCTGGCTTCCGTCGAGGTCGCCGACGCCCAGGGTTGCCCGCGCTACACGGCCCGGGTGCTCCGCAACGTGAAGGTCGGGCCGAGCCCGCAGTGGCTCGTGCGGCGGATCGAGGCCATCGGCCTGCGGCCGGTCAACAACGTCGTGGACGTGACGAACTTCATCCTGTACGAGCACGGTCAGCCCTTGCACGCGTTCGATTACGACCGCCTGTCCGAGCACCGGATTGTGGTTCGCCGGGCCCGGGACGGCGAGTTGTTCGAGGCCATCGACCATTCGCGGCACACGATGACGGCCG
>Ga0123328_1005259_pt1 | contig 10209 bp, 5 predicted proteins | sample BioC12SIPDNA_2_FD_89702 | JGI IMG/M metagenome (GOLD analysis project Ga0123328, IMG submission 89702) | Anaerobic biogas reactor microbial communites from Washington, USA - Biogas_R1_A C12 SIP DNA | ecosystem: Engineered > Bioreactor > Anaerobic > Unclassified | place: Washington, USA...
AGGATCGCGCCTTCCTCCCGCTCGCGCCCCGGTGTCAGATGATAGCCGAACCGCATCCAGTCCAGTTCCAGCCCGTCCGCATCGTAACGCTCGAGCAGTTCTCGCACCAAGGCCATCTGATGCTCCCGCACGGCGGGGTGCGCGTAATTCATCGCCCGATTCACCCACGGGCTCGCGGAGCCGTGCGGCACGCGCCAGCACTCGGGATGTTCGCGCCAGAACGTCGAATGCATGAAGCTGTTGTCTTCGTCCACGCTGTGCACATCATTCATCCGCATCGAGATCCAGGGGGAAAGCCCCTTCTCGCGGCAGCGATTGATCCAGACCTCATACGGATCCAGCCCCGCTTCGAACAGCCGCTTGCAGTTCTGAGGCCACAGGCCGAGCGGTTCTTGACCGGCCACCGGATCCCAGATTGCGTCGCGCACCGCGCTGCGGTAACTGGCCCGCATGGAGTTGGTGTTGAGGAACAGGTGCGTGACGGCCGACCCGGCATACTGGTCCACGAACGCGTCGAGCCCGGCACGCGTCATCTCCTCCGCCTTCCGCGTGCCGAAGAAGTGGCTGTTGTCCTCGTTGATCACGAGCATGTTTCGCAGCTGCGCGGAAGCCGGGGCCGCGTCCTCCCCGGCCCGGCAGGCGGACGTGGGCGCATGCCTCCAGCTGGCCGCGATCAACAGGACTAACCACACAATCATTCGAGCTCTTGCCATATCACGGCTCCTCATCTGAACATCGTTGCCGGGATCCGGTGTCGCCAGGATCCGGCGCATCGCAGCCCACCGCCTTATCTTTCTGCACGTGGACCGGGAACTATCCTAGCCGGTTTTCATGGCGTCTGCAAAACGGTAGGTTATTTCGTGTGATTGCCCCTCAGGTTCCGTCGACCAGCGGGCGCGAGTCTGGTCTTGGCAGGTACAGGAGTTCCCGATCGTGAAATGCAACGATGTCACAGGCGCGCGGGTTCTTACCGCAGTTGTGGTGTGGCTGCTGCTGGATGGCACGGCACGTGCGCAGGAGACGCGGGTGCCGCTGGTGAAACTGCCGTTTGCGTTGGCCGACACGATGGAAACTACACCGATCGTCTTCGGCGGTCGCCCGCTGCTGGTGGCAAATTACCGCGACGACACGAAGGCGAATCAGGAGGGATACAAGCAGAGCATGTACCTCTATCTTCGCGACCTGACGACCGGGGACGAGATCAGCCGCTTTGCCGAAGGGCATTCGTTTGCCAATGCGTATGTCCATGGTGACCAGTTGCACGTCTTCGCCAGTGAAGGCACGGACCGGGACTGGTTCCAGAGTATCTACCATTTCACAACGACCGACCTGCAGACGTGGCAGCGGGAGCCGGCCATTGCCCGGGAGGGGAACGAACACCTGTTCAACTGTTCCGTCTGCCGTGACGCGCAGGGCTTCCTGATGGCATACGAGTCGAACGAGCCGGTCACGTTCTGCTTCAAGTTCGCGCGCTCGAGCGACCTGAGCCGCTGGGAGAAGGTGCCCGACCGGATCTTCACAGGGGAACGGCGCGAATACAGTGCGTGTCCTGTGATCCGGTACTTCGCCCCCTATTACTATGTCATCTACCTGCACGCAGCCACGGCGGATCACCCCGGGTGGACCTCGTATCTGGCGCGCTCTCGGGACCTGGATACATGGGAACTCAGTCCGTGCAACCCCATTCTGGCGGCCGGACCGGGGGAAGGCATCAACAACTCCGACGTCGACCTGTTCGAATGGGAGGGGCGCACGTATCTGTTCTATGCGACGGGGGACCAGGCGACGTGGGCGGCCGTGCGCGTGGCGATGTATGACGGCGCCATGCAGCAGTTCTTCGCGGCCGGCTTTCCGGCGGACAAGCCAGGGGTCGTGGTATCGACCCGCCAGTGACGGGGCCAGCCGGCGCGGGACGCCCCGGCTCGGGCCGTCACCTGGACGCCAGCGGTATACCAACGCACCCCCGCTAGCGACGCGTCCGCGTGACGGTTCAGCACTCGGTAGCGTCATGGTGTGACGTTGCTCGCGATGCGCGCGTGTCCCCCATGTCTCAATGGCCAAGGTGCGCGAGGTGCGCCATCGCACGCATCCGGCCCACCTGTTCAGCCTGCCCGATGCGCCGCAGTCGCCCGCCTCTGCGCATTCTTCTGGCGATGATGATGACCTTCTCTGGGTGCCGATCGCCTGAGTCGCGGCAGGCGTGCCGCACCGCCCGCTGGCCCCGCGAGCGAAAAAGAAAAGTCGCTGTACATCGGATCCCCGCCATCACTACAATCACAGGCAGTTCGTTGACGTGTAAACACGCTTTGGCGCGCGGGCGCGCGAAAGATGCCGAGGACGGCTGACGCCTGAGCGCTGCAAGCACTTCAAAGGAACTATCGAAATGGACAACGCGATGGTCGACTGTCGCCACATTGAGGAATGTCAGACTGCGCCTCGAGTCGACTGGCCCCGTCGACATCTTCGTCCTACTGCGGTCCGTGTGGCATTTGGCCTTCTTTCGATCGCTGTTTCAGCGTTAGGTGTCTTGCTCGGACTGTCACCAGTCGACATAGGAGGATTCGTCGTAGTCGTCCTTTTGATTGGATGGATACTTAGCCGACTCGAACCGACCCAAGCATCACAATGGCGGCTCAAGCACTTTCCGCGAAAGATATGTCTCACAGGGAATACTCTGCGCGTTTTGACGCCAGAAGGTGAACAACGGTTCCTGTTGAGCGAATGCTGTTGGTTCCTGGGCAGCAACACTGATGATCCGCTGCTGAACGCTGGCTGGAAAGCACTGTGTGTTCCCGTGATTGTATCACCGACAGGACACCGCTTTGCGTGTGGCAGCGAACAAGGCAACGCCGAAGCGTGGATACAAGCAATCGAAGAGTCCGAGTGTTCTCGGGTAGCCCGGCGCGAAGGCACGACAGGATTTCTCGTGCGAATGATGTTCCTTGCCGTGTTTCTAGTAGGAGGCGTTTGTGGCTATCATGGGGCGCACCTAGTTGGCAGCATGTTGTTCAGGGACAGACAACTGTCGAACGAAATTGTCGTAGCATCGGGCATCACGTGCGTCGCATTTGGAGGTCTCTTGTGTGTATGGATGTTGCTGCCAGGCTGGTATCGTCCAATAGCGAGCGAGAGACGCCACCTTTATGTTTTTGCGGCGTTGCTTCCGACTGGAATCGCCATGTCATCACGGCGTTTTGTCGTTCTGCCGCGCGGGCCCGCGCTCGTTTTCTCGCTGTTGGGAGCGCTTGTGTTGCTTCTTGCCACCCGGGCCATAATCAGCTGGAAGGAGTCACAACTAAAGAAATCGGCACGAGCGTCCAGCAGCCCCGTGAGGGGTGACATGGTGTGACATCGCTCGCGGCACAGCGGTGAGGTGATGGATATGGCGAGTGGCGCGATCTCGTCACACCCTACACGCGCTACGAACATGTCTGCGTGGTGATCCAGCCGTTCAGCGGATCTGGATCAGGATAGCGTCGTCGCCGGGTAGTGTGATCTTGAGACCGTCCCCGGTCAACTGCTGCAGGTCCAGGCTGGGCCCGCCATCGTGGTCAGCGCTGGCGGCGTCCACGGTGTTGGCGGTCATGCGGATCGCGTGCTGCGGGCTGGCCAGCGGGTGGGGTAGTTGATCGGGGTGCAGCACGCACGTGACCTCGCGCGGGTCCGGTTCCAGGTTGGCCAGGAGCAGGTAGGCTGTGCCGGGCCGGCTGTAGACGGCCGAGGCGCAGCGTGCATCCGATAGCGTGACGGCCTGGTTGCGCCAGTCGGCAAACCGGTACTGCTCGAACTCGCCGAGCGGCTGGAACAGCGGAAGGAGCTCGAAGGTCTCGTTGCTGGCTGGCCAGGGGGTGACGCCGTTGAGGAATGCCTCGATGGCGAAGAGCCGGTGGAGCCGGCGGGGGGCGTTGCGGTCCAGAACGCCGTAACTGATGACCCCTCGCGGAATCGCGCCGGCCAGGGACGTTTCCAGCGGCAGGTCCTGCAGGTCCGGCGCGCGATCGGTCCACTTCTTGTATCCCCATTCCGTCGCGACCACGTAATCGGCGAAGTTCTCGAGCGCGAACACCGGCACGGTGGTGTTGTGGATGATGACCAGGCCGTCGCGGCCGACCCGCTGGCGAGTCCACTCCATCAGGTCGAGCATCTCATCCATGTCCCAGTGGCCGGTGGCCGACGTCTGGCCGTCGCGGTGCGGCTCATGCAGCGGATTCTCACAGTACAGTGCCACATTCCAGTCGTAGTAGACGCCGTCGAGCGGGTGGTTCTTGAGGACGCGGTCGATCGAGAGCTTCAGGAACTCCAGCCATCCGGAACGCAGGCACATCTGGGCACCAAACTCGTGCCCGGGTTTATAGAAATTGTGCTGCAGCGCTCCTGCCCGGTTCTTCCGCCCCCACGCTTCCCCCTGCTCCTGGAACTCCTGCGTACTCGGATGCAGCTCCTTGTTCGAGAAGTATGTGGCGGTGCGAATCCCCGCCGCGCGGCAATCGTTGAGCACCTGATCGTAGTGATCCATGTCGGGGTATGGCGGGTAGGAGCCGTCGCGCCAGAACAGGCCGTCATCGTAGTAATCCCCGTCGTTGTGGCAATGGATTGTCTGGACCCCCTGCTCCGCCCAGCTGCGGATCTGCTCCGTCGACACCCACTCGCCGCGGTTGCGATTGAACGTACGGTGCACCCAGGGCGCGTGCGCGCGGCCATCCCGCACAGGCACTGCCAGATAGCAGTCGAAGATGCAGGTAGCCGGGAGCGGCAGCGCCTCGTCCGGGCTCCACAGCGGAGCGATCGACAACGCCAATCCGGACGGGCTGGCACTGCGATCGAGCACGCACCGACCGCCGCCGCGATGCCCCGTCAGACCAAACTCCCATTGCGAAAGATCCGATCCGACGAACCACTCCAGCCCCTCGACCCCGGGATCGACGAAGATCATCGAACGCGGCACGTACTGTGTCTGCAGCGCCGGGTCGGCAGGCGTGTCGAGGCGCAGCCTGCCCCAGCGATTGCTGCCAAACGAGAACGGCGGGGCCTGTTCCACCTCCGAGGTGCCCTCCCGATAGCCGTATTCGCACAGGCTCGGGGCCAGGACCGTCTGCAGCGGGCAGACTTCGCGCACGCGGCTGCCGGCCGGCGCGAACAGCTCGCGGCGGATCTTGATGTAACCCCAGCGGTATTGCAGCGTCGTCCGCACCCGGAACGCTGATTCGTTCCCGGTCTCGTCCCGCAGCACGCTCTCGACCGTGACGACCTCATTGAGCCCGTCGCGGCGATGCGTGACGGTGGGGGCGGAGTCCTGCACGTCGGTCAGCGCGGCTCCGCTCTCGTCGCGGAGACGCATCGCCACGGGCTGCTGGAGCAGGTTCGCGGCCCGCCCGTGAGTCAGCGCGATACGGGTGATCGCCCCGCCCCGCTGCAGATCCTGCTCCACCGTGTAGTAGGGAGTGCTCAGCGTCAGCGTCTGTGCCGCCTCGTCACGCACAACTGTATAGGGCTGCGGCCAGGTGCGGGGTACTGGTGGTGCGGCCGGTTCGTCAGACCAGCCTGTGGCCGGCAGGCAGCACACCAGCGCACAGAGGCGTGCCATTCGGACGATCGCATCACATGTCCCACGGCGCTGGTCGTGCGTGTCACAGCGGAAAGAACGATCGAGGAGGATCATGCTCGTCATGCTCATTGTGAGGTCACCTGGAGATCGGTTGTTGCGTGTTTCGCCGTTGCCCTGAGTCAGTGCTGTCCATGCACTCGGTTGTCCATGCACTCGATGCGCTCGATGCACTCGCGATCAACGGTCGGGCGGGGTCTGCACTGAATGTGCACGAGTGATGCGACAATGTCAACCACGGGCGGGACACAGCCCAGCACCCGCTCGGGTACCGTTCCAGGCGGACGGGTTCCGCGGGCACGCGGGAGATCCGGCCGTCTCCAGCAACTCGTGCCGGTCAGGAATCTGCGATGAAGTCGACCCGGATCAAGGCCATTACCGAGGGTGCCGACAGTAGTATTCCTGTAGTGACGAGGCAAGACCACACGCCAGACTGGGCAGAAGTATTTGCATGAAACCCAGTGATATTCTCGAGAATGGGCATCGCGTGATCGAGCAGGTGGCCCGGCAGGGTCAGAGTGCGGCTCCGTTCGATGCCGGGTCGGCCGAGCAGGCGATCGACTTACTCCGCAACTTCGCCAGCCGTTCCCCCCCGGGGAAGTGTCGCGTCACGTTCTGTTCTTCCGCGCTCTGTCGGAATAGTTCCGGGCGGTTTTACGCCGTGCCGGGGAGGTGGGGCGCGGGGCAGAACAAGCTATAATTCCAGTGGCACTGGACAGGGGGGGACACGTGACGCGTCGTGGAATGCTCGAGCAGTATGCACAGTCGGTTGAACCGGGCGTGCTGATTGTAGAGCCGCGGATGTTCCGGCGCATCATTCGTCTGGACCGTCGCATCCAGGGATTTCCTCAGCTGTTGTCACGGCGTGAGACCTATCCCATCGAGCGCAACCGGTTGCTGGCTCTGGTGGACTCGCGCGAGCTGGGGGTGAGGTCCGCGGGGAGCATGCCGGAACGGCTGGTCCTGCTGGCGAGACCGGAGGAGTTGGACGCGGACAAGGAGGATGGTGCGGAGCAGTACGTCCGGGATCTGGCTCGCCGGCTGTTCCATGCCTGCGTGCATCTGGAGCTGGACAAGCGTTTTACGGATGCGTCGGTGTCAGTCAGCATGGCGCGGGATCGCCGCAGTCAGCTGGGTGAGGCGGAGTTTGCCGAGATCCAGGGGGTGCTGCTCCAGGATGACCGCCTGTTTCCTGCGTCGAGCGACGTCGAGGTGTACATCGAGTTTGTCGCCTCGTACCTGGAGATGCATTATTTTGCCCCCGAGGCGCTGAGCTGCCATTTCCCCGGCGTGCGGGACTGGTCGGTGGTGGACGACATCGTGCGGCAGGACATCGACCACCAGGCACTGCTGGAGCGGATGCCGCTGCGTGGTTGGGTCCATAAGCCGGCTCGTGGGCCCGCCGCGCCCGGCCCCGCGGTGGAGCCGGAAGAGGCTGACGAGTCGATGCCGCGCGCCGAGTTCCGGCAGCTGCAAATGCAGGCGGAGCGGGCCGCGGCGGCGGGCAACCAGGTCAAGGCGGCCCTGTTGCACGCGACGGCCTCCGTGCGTGGACCGCGGGAGTATCGTGCGGAGACTCGGGCCGCCGCCTGCGCGGAACTGGAGCAGCTGGCGTGGCGGCTGCGCGACGCGGTGAACCTGTCCGACGCGGAGGTGGCGGACTGGGCCCGTGCGCTGCAGGCGTTGCTGGTAACGCCGGGCGAACGGTACCAGTCGATCGAGACTCGGCTGCTGTACGATCTCCAGAAAGTGTGTGTGGAACACGAGCGGCGGGTACATCGCACGTCCATCTGGCGGTGGATCGTCAGTCGGGGGCGGCGGCCGTGCGAGCGGCCCCTGCCGTTGCTGGGCGAAACCCTGATCCTACGTCATCTTCAGCGGGCGCAGCGCCGGGTGTCCGCCACGCGCGTGGACGCCGAGCAGCGTGAGCGTCTCGCGGAGCTGCTGGAAGGCGTGTGGACCCGCTTGGCGGCGCATACCCGCGAGCGTCTGCGGCGGATCATGACCAGGATCGTCGAGCGGGTCGGCTTGCGACCGGGCAACGTGCCCGAGCGGGTGGCCCGCGAGAAGATGACTGAGGAGCTGATGGATCGGATCCTGGAACGCGGCTACATCAGCATGGCCGATGTGCGGGACGCGTTGTCCAAGAACGACCTGAAGCTGCCGGATGTGGCGGGAATGATGGATTTTCTGCGCGGCGATCTGCTGCTCAAGGTCGATCGCGCGCTGGGGAGCGCCCTGGAGGGAGTCTACCGGCGCGGCACCGTGTATCAGCGCTGGCCGCAGATGCTCAGTTCGCTGGCCTTTGGCACCCGCACAGGCCGGTTCCTGACGCGATTTCTGGCCGTCCCCTATGGTGGTGCCTATCTGGCGCTGGCGTGCCTCCGGCACCTGCGTCACTCCTTCACGTTCGGGCCTGCGGAGATGGGGTCGCTGGCACAATCGGATCTGGCGTCATCGGGGGCGCGCCCGTCGGGCAACTGGCTGTTTGTAACGGCCGTGTTCTGCCTGGGGACATGGGTCCTGCTGCTCGTTCACCGCCCCACCTTCCGGCACTGGTGCATGCTGCAGCTGAAGGCATGCGGGCGGTATGCGCGGCGGTGGCTGATCGAACTCCCGACGGAAATCATTCACTCGCGATTGCTGCAGCGGGTGCTGGGGAGCTACGCCTTTCGTGTCCTGCAGGACTATGTACTGCGACCGGTCTTCGTGACCTTCTGCCTGGCGCTGCTGACGCGCATCTGTGGCGTTCAGATTGGCTGGCGCACCTGGCTGGACGTGGGGTTGGTGGCAGCGCTGCTCCTGAACTCGGCCGTGGGCCGGTTTGTGGACGAAGTGACGATGCACCGTCTCACGCGCCTGTGGCGCGACCTGCGGATCCATGTGATTGGGTCGTTGGCGCAGTGGACGATGGACCTCTTCCGCGGACTGATCACGACAGTGGAGCGGATCATCAACCTCATGGACGAGTGGCTGCGTCTCCGCCGGGGCAACAGCCGCCTGTTGCGAGTCTGCAAAACGCTCGCAGGGATGCTCTGGTTCGTGGTAGCGTATGTGGTGGTCTTCGTCTTTACCCTGCTGGTCGAACCGCAGATCAACCCGATCAAGCATTTTCCGGTGGTGACGGTGTCCCACAAACTGATCCTGCCCGCGTGGCCCGTCGTGGTGCAGAAACTCAGCACCGTGCTCGGCACACCAATGGCCAATACGCTGGTCGGGTCCACGATCTGGCTGGTGCCCGGCGTGTTCGGATTCCTGGTGTGGGAACTCAAGGAGAACTGGCGGCTCTACCGCGCGAATCGTCCGCCGAGCATCCGCAGCAAGTCGATGGGGAGCCACGGGGAGACCATGCTGCGGCTGCTGCGACCCGGCTTCCACTCCGGCACACTCCCCAAAGCATTTGCCACCTTGCGGCGCGCGTTCCAGGGGGGCGAATCGGTCGAAGGGAGACGTTGCCGGCGGATGCGGGCGACCATTCGCCGCGTCGAAATCGATGTGCGGCGGTTTGTCGAGCGCGAACTGCTGCGCCTGCTGGCCGACTCGGAGTTCCTGGCCGGCGCCGAACTGAATGTCTCCTTCGTCCAGGTCGCCACGAATCGCGTGGTGGTTGAAGTGAGTTGCGCCGCGTGGCCGGCCGATCCCATCGTGGTGTCGTGGGAATACACGGCCGAGAAACTGGTGGGCGAGGTCTGGCCGACGGGGTGGGTCGGGCGGCTGGGGGAGGACGATCGCGCCACGCTCGGCGCGGCCGTGTCCGGGCTGTTCCAGCATACCGGTGTGGACGAAGCCGCAGGACCGCTGCCGCTGATCGTTGCGCCGCCATTCACCTGGGAGCACTGGGTGTGCATGTGGCAGCGCCGCGGGGAACCGGCAGTGCAACTGGCCCAGCCAGTGTCTGAGAACGCTGTCTCTCTGGGCAGCTAATTCGTAATTCGCACTCCGCCGACATGGCCCCTGTCCCTCGCGCTTCACCTCCGCTGGCGCTTGCGTACAGCGCGCAACGCGTACTCCGTCGTTGTGAACATGAATGGCCTCCAGATGGAGGACTGTTACAATGCGGGGGCGGTCAGGCATTTGTCCGTCCGTGAGTCGCAGAAGGGCTCAGTCCACCACGCGCGCCTGGGGTGCGCCGGGCGCGGTGCGGCCGGTTGGTGGGGGAGATTGCGCATGATGCACCGCGTCCATGTGGTGGGTCGCCAGAACCACGGCAAGACCACCCTGATTGTGGCACTGGTAGCCGAGTTCCGCCGGCGGGGGATCCGCGTCGGTACGATCAAACACTCCCGCCACACGCATGAACTGGATATGCCGGGCAAGGACTCGTATCAGCATCGGCAGGCTGGCGGGGAACCGGCGGCGGTCGTAACGCGGAATCTGATCGGCGTGTTCCTGCCGCGCCCGGACGCGTGCGTGTACGAGCGTCTGGCGACGCTGTATGCGGACTGCGAGATCGTGATCGTGGAGGGGGACATCGAAGCCCCCGGTGTGAAGATCGAAGTCTGGCGCGCGGCGGCCGGCAGCACCTGCCTGGCGGCCGAACGTTCTGACATCGTGGCGGTCGTGAGTGACGACGGTCCGCTCGTGCGCGTGCCCGTCTGGCCACGGCA
>Ga0123328_1005268_pt1 | contig 10197 bp, 7 predicted proteins | sample BioC12SIPDNA_2_FD_89702 | JGI IMG/M metagenome (GOLD analysis project Ga0123328, IMG submission 89702) | Anaerobic biogas reactor microbial communites from Washington, USA - Biogas_R1_A C12 SIP DNA | ecosystem: Engineered > Bioreactor > Anaerobic > Unclassified | place: Washington, USA...
GCATCAAAGCCAAGGTATGGACCAACAACGGCAGCAAGAGCACCTGGTACAACGTCACGTTCGCCCGCAGCTACCGGGACGAAGACGGCAACTACCAGGACGCGGACAGCTTCGGCCGCGACGACCTGCTGCACCTGGCCCGAGCCGCGGAGAAGGCATTCGACTTCATCAACTGCCAACTCCAAGCCGACGAAGAGTAGTTCAACCAGCCCGGCCGCTCCGGCGGCCGGCTGCCCCACCCTCATCCATCCACGAATGTGCTTGATGTACCCCAATTCGTCGGCAAACGCCTGCGTTGCGGCCCCGCACATGGGTCTGGCAGACCCGACCGCGCTGGCCACGTCTCCGAAGACCGGGAATGTCGACGCTCGGCGTACTACCAATGGCTAACGCTAATTGGCCTAGATGTTCAGTTCTTGCACCACATCGTTCGACGAAACTCCCAGGAAGCTGCGTCGGAGGGGCGAGCCGACGCGAGGTAGACGACCCGAACTTCTGCCCACGTATCGACGCGTAGAAGGCGGTCAAAGCTCCCCGAAATCGCCGACGCCATGAGCAATACCGTCATTCTTGTCGAAGTTGAGCCGGAACCTTTCGTGTCCTGGACCGCGCCGCGGGACTACTCGTTCGATCCGGCGGACCCGGGCCGCCTATCGGCGCCGATGGCCAGTTCCTTGCCGCCCGTTCATTTTGCCTTCGGTTTTGTCTATTCCGTATTGTTCAGTCGCTTTCCGTGATCCCTTCGAGCCCCCGCATACGCTCATCCAGATAGGCGTCATGATGTTGTGGAGTACCCCCATGTTTGTTACACTCGATAACCTGCGATACCGAAACACTTTCCGTCGAAAGGCTGGTCGAGCACATGGGACTGTCCGAAGGCACCACGGCGCAAACTCAAGCCTTGCTGGAGCTTGTCGCAGAGGGCGACGAGCAGGCCTACGACCGACTGCTTGCCAGCGCCGCGGAGCGACTTTTCAAGATCATCCGAAGGATGTTGCAGAGTTACCCCCGCTTACGGAGGTGGGAACAAAGCGACGACGTGTTCCAAAACGCCGCTATGCGGCTCCAACGGTCGCTGCGGAAAGCTCGGCCGGATTCGGTTCGCAGTTTCTACGGCTTGGCTTCGGTCGAGATTCGCCGCACGCTGATCGATCTGTGCCGGCATCATTTCGGCGCCCAGCGAGCGGCCGGAAAATACCAGTCCGATCCCCAAGGGCATCCCGGGGGCGGGTTGCTCCTGAACACACCCGATCGCCAGGGCGACGCTGAGTCGCTCCAGGCTTGGTCGCGGTTCCACGAAGCCGTGGAGGAACTGCCTCACGAGGAACGGGAGATCATGCACCTTGTCTGGTACGGAGGGATGACCCAGGCGGAGGTGGCCTCGGCCTTGGGGGTCTCTCTGCCCACGGTCAAGAGGCGGTGGTATCGCGCTCGAATCGGCTTGAACACACTCCTGGGCGGACTAGCTCCTCCCGGCACGGAGCCCAAGTAACATGCTCGACGATGATAAACTGATCGAACTCCTGGTCCGGCGGGATGAGCTGCTCGAACAAGGCCACGAGGCCCCGCCCGAGGCGGTCTGCCAAGACTGCCCTCAGCTTGCGGACGAATACAAGGCCCGGCTGGAAGTGTTGCGACGCACCGATTGGCTGTTCGACACCCGCAGCGTCAACGATGAAGAGTCCGTCACGTCGGCGTGGACGGCGGCCGCCGCCGCGGAGACCGACTTGCCGGTCTCATCGCTGACCGTCGAAGCGTTCCTGCACGCCATCGCCAATAGCGGGCTGATGACGGCCGAAGAGATCGAGGAAGTTCGCTCGAGCGATTCCGGCGAGCCGCCCGTGGACTCCCGATCACTGGCTGGTCAACTGGTTCGTCAGAAGAAACTCACTCCTTACCAAGCCTCGGTGCTTCTTGCAGAGAGGGACGATCCCTTGCTCCTCGACAGGTACATCATCCTCGACACGATCGGCAGCGGGGGAATGGGCGTGGTGTTCAAGGCGCTTCACCGGTCGTTGGACCGAGTGGTCGCCCTGAAAATGTTGCCGCCCCGTGCCGTCGATTCCGAAGAGAAGGTCAAGCGGTTTCGGCGCGAAGTCAAGACGGCGGCGATGCTGACCCACCCCAACATCGTCATCACCCACGACGCCCATGAAGCCAACAGCGTGCATTTCCTGGTCATGGAGTACGTGAACGGGAGCGACCTCAACCAACTCGTCAAGACGCGGGGCCCCTTGCCCGCCACCACGGCGGTGGACTACGTGCTCCAGGCGGCACGTGGATTGGAGCACGCACATGCCCAAGGAATCGTTCATCGGGACATCAAGCCGGGCAATCTGCTTTTGGATGCCAACGGCACGGTCAAGGTACTGGATTTGGGGCTGGCTCGCTTGAAGTCGTCGAACGGCACCACGCTACAGACCGACGATCTCACGTCGGCCGGTGACGTGATGGGCACCGCCGCGTACATGTCTCCCGAGCAGGCAGCCAACACCCACGACGCCGACGCCCGGTCCGACGTTTACAGCCTCGGCTGCACCTTGTACTTCCTGCTCACCGGCAGGCCGCCGTACAAGGCCGACACGTTCGTGAACACCATTCTCGCCCATCGCGAGCAGCCGATTCCGTCCCTGACCGAGCAGCGCGACGGCGTGCCGGAGGACGTGATCGCCCTCTACCGGCGGATGATGGCCAAGAAGCCCGACGATCGTTACCCGTCGATGACAGCCGTGATCCAGGCCATCGACGAGTGCCAAGCCGCCTGGAAGGAACCCGCAGTCGCCGAGCCCCCTGCTGCCGAGCGAACGACGGCCCAGTTCCCGGATACGGTCGTATCCCGGCCGAAGCCATCCGGCAAGGGCAAGTTGTGGCGGTGGGCTGCGGGGGCCATCGGTCTCGCGCTCGTGGCCTGGCTCGTCTTCTCGGTGGTCTTCAAAGTTCGCACGCCGGAAGGAACGCTCGTCGTCAAGGTCAACGAGCCGGCCGCCGAGGTTCAGATCGACGGCGGCAAAGTGACGCTGACGACCCCCGGTGAGGGTCAATCCGTGGAGATCGAGGTCGACGCCGGCACGCACCTGCTCAAGGTGCGGAAGGGCGGCTTCGAGACGTTCACCAAGGAGTTCTCGATCCGGGCGAAGGGGAAGGAGGTGGTCAAGGCCACGCTGGTGCCGATCGCCCGACCTACCGCTTCCCTGGATGGCACGCAGCCCCCCGCCCCACTTGCCGACAAGGAAGCCCCGCCCGCCGCCGACCCTCACCGCCAAGCAGCGCAGACAATCCTCAATCTGGGCGGACGCGTGGCAGTGCTTTCAGTTCAAGGTCAGCAGCAAGTCAACGATCCCAGCCAGCTCCCTTCCGGACGGTACGCTTTGCTCCACATCTCTCTATCAGACAAGGGGAGAGAGGTCACGGATGCGAATACTCGGTTCCTCGACGACCTCAAGTACGTCAATCAACTCGAGCTGGATGACACCTCGATTACGGATGAGACCTTGCAGCATGTCTGCCGTGTCGAGAATCTCCCACACGCCACCTTGACTCGCACGAAGATTACCGATCGGGGCGTCTCACTTCTTGCTGAATTGAAAGACCTTCGCAACCTGGAAATCAACGATAACCCCCAGATTGGCGACGGGGCCTGCTCGGCGATCGCGCGCCTCACCCGTCTGCGGTTTCTGGATTTGTCCGGCACGTCGATCACCGATGCCGGACTGGCGCCTTTGGCCGCGCTGATGAACCTGCGGGACCTCCGTCTGAACGACTGCAAGCGGATCACCGCGGGGGGGCTGCTGCACCTGCAACAGCTTCCGTCGCTGCAACAACTTCCGCTGAGGGGCACTTCCATTTCGGACGAAGCCGTGGTTGTCCTGTCACAATTCCGAAACCTCCGACTGCTGGACCTGCGGGACACGCAGGTCTCGCAGGATGGAGCCGGCCGATTGCAGGCCCTGATGCCCGACTGCGCGGTTCTGCACCCCTCGCTGCCTGCTCGCCCGGGAGAACGGCAGGCGGCCCAGTGGATCTTGCAGTGGATCTTGGACGACGGCGGTGTCCTGGGGAGCTATGGCAGCCGCCCCATCGAGTCGGTGCCGGAGGCGTCGTTCGCAATCCCCAATCTCGTATTCAATGACCGCGACAAGTATCCTACCTCCGGCGCAGCGAACTTAGTCGGCATGTCGAGTATTGCGTGGCTGTCGTGGAGCTACTTGACGGGCTCCGACGCGGAGTGCGAGTTCATCGGCAAGCTGCGAAGTCTGTCGAGGCTCCAGCTGCACGCGCACGATCTCTCTGAGGTTGGGCTAGCAAGATTGAAAGGATTGACCGAACTGGAAGTTTGTGGCATTTACTCCGAGAAGATCGACGATGCGGGACTTGCTCACCTGGGGGTCTTTCAACATCTCCAGAATTTGGGATTACCTGGGGTACACATCACCGGTGACGGACTGGCTCACCTGGGAGCGCTCGGCGATTCTCTCCTTCAACTGAGTCTTGCGAATCGCCCGAAACTTCGTGGGAGCGCGCTGGCGCATCTTACCCAGCTTACACGGTTGAGGTTGCTCGATTTATCGGACACGCCGGTCGCCGATGACGCCGTGCCGCACCTCCGGCGGATGACCAGTCTGCGGATCCTGGTTCTGGCTCGCACCAAGATCAGCCCCGCGGGCGCCGCCGACCTTCAACAAGCCCTGCCCGATTGCGTGGTTCTGCACGAATCGCTGGAAAACGTCCCCTTCGCGGCTCGGCCGAAGGACTCCACGCCTCCCGACAGCCCCCCAAGTGCCACGGTCGCCGACCCGCACCGCCGCGTAGCGGAAGCGGTGCTGCGGCTGGGGGGCCAGGTGGATTTGGCTGTGATGGGCAAGCCATGTCCACGAGTCAGCCATATCGACCAGCTTCCCCCCGGGCGGTTTGGCGTGAAAAGAGTCGGCTTAAACGGAAACGAAGGATCTGTCGGCAGCGACCTCGAATTCCTCGATTCGTTGAAGTACCTCTACGTTCTAGATTTGATTGACTTGCCCATCGCCGACGACGATTTGAGACACGTTGGACGTGTTGAGAACCTCCGACAACTTCGCCTGGTCGGCACCAGGGTGACCGATCAGGGACTCAGCCACCTCTCGGGCTTGAGCGATTTGCAGGCCCTCGACCTTCAGGGCAACCCTGGGATTCGCGACGAGAGTGCGTGCCGTGAGATTGCCAAGCTGACCGGCCTGCGAATGCTGAATCTGTCCGACACATTGATCTCCGATCAGGACCTGCCGCGGCTCTCTTCGTTACGGGAGCTTCGCAAACTCCACCTCAGCCAATGTCCCCGAATCACCGGCGCCGGCCTTGGGCAACTTGAAGGGCTCGCATCACTACAGGCCCTTACGCTAAGGAGCGCCGTAGCCGTTTCCGATGACGCCGTGGATGGGCTTGCGAAACTCGGCAACCTGCGGTTGCTCGACCTGCGGAAAACGCCGGTGACCAAGGAGGGTGCGGCTCGGCTGCAGGAGCTATTGGCGCACTGCACGGTCCTCCACGAAACCCTCCCTGCCGGGCCGGGCGAGCTGCGTGCCGCGCGGTGGCTGGTCGATCACGGATACACGCCAAATCTCTACGACCCCCACGGCTACAAGAGTGCTTCATCAACGCCCGTTCCCGAAGAAGCGTTTGGCATCTGCTTTCTGACCTTGGATTCTCCAGGCTCCGGTGCAGCCGACCTTGCCGGGATGCGTTGCCTTCAGGAACTGAATTGGAGCCAATTGAAGAATGCGGATGCGGAATGTGAATCCATCGGGCAACTGAAAGGGCTTTATCAGTTCGTTTTGCCTTCATCGGACATTTCAACCATTGGGCTGGAGCGGCTGAAACCACTGACGGAGCTGGAGATTCTTGGCCTGGGTGACTGCCGCAATATTCACGACGAAAGTCTTGTCCACCTTTCGGCATTCACACACTTGCGGGATCTCGGGCTGGACCTGACGCGGATCAGCGATGAAGGCCTGCGCCATCTTGCACCGCTCGAAAACTCACTGCGCAGCTTGAACCTCGCGCGGTGTCCCAACATCAGCGGCGCGGGACTTCGACATCTGACGGGACTAACGAAGCTTCGATGTCTTTGGTGCCAGGGCACGCCCCTCACCGACGAAGCGCTGCCTCACTTGCAGCAGATGAAAAGCCTGCGGATCTTGGATGTTTCTGAAACCAAACTTAGTGCCGAAGCTGCCGCGGCACTCCAGAAGGCTCTCCCGGATTGCGTGGTCCTTCACGAATCGCTCGCAGACGTGCCTTTCGGTGAACAGCCCAACGGCTAGGATCTCGACCGCCAAGTCGCCACATGGGTGCTCCAAGCTGGGGGGTAGCGTGGAGGTGTCCCGCGGAAAACTGGCTGGAAGTGCTCTTCTGCTGCCACAGGGCTGAGGCTTAACACCCGGACAGCGATCATCGTCGAGGTCTCGACCAGTAGACCCATTGTGGACCGGTTCGGACGGAGGAACAGCTGCCGGCAGCTTGGTTGGTCAGGCCGGCTCGGAAGACATGCTGCACGGCTCCACGAAGACTGAACTGATTCGCCGCATGGTGGGGATCGCCGATGGTGATACCGGCGGGTAGCCGGCGTAGCGTCGTCGGCGATTCACTGCCTTGAGGATCGCGGCCAGTTGTCGGCGGACTGGTTCGTAGGGTTGCCAGTGGAGTTGGCGGAATTCTTGTTCCAGTGCTTCTGGGGACTGGTGGCTGGTTCGGATGGCCAGGACGAGCATGTGGGCTCGCAGATTGCCGTAGGTCTCTCGGTCCAGGCGTACGAAGACCTTCCAGCGTTTCTCGCGTTCGGAGTAGGTGTAGCGGATGGCGTAGCCGCCTACGTGTAGGGCTTGGCGGCGGATGTCGCGGATGGTGGTGGCGTGGTCGGTGAAGAGGGCGTGCTTGCCGTGCGTGGCGATCAGCAGGAAGAAGCGGTTGTGCCGCAGGTAGTGGATGCCGGCCGTGCCGGCGAGCCGGCGGCGGGCTCTGGCCCAGCGAGGCTTGGCGATGCCGTACAGGGCGATCAGTTTTCGATCCACGGCCGCCACGTCCTTGCGGTCGGGGATGCGGCCGGTGACGTAGAAGTAGTGCCCGCTGGCGACGTAGCGGATGAGCTGGGCGAGGAAGCCGTCGATGCTCTTGGCTTCGCAGCGGTAGTTCGTCTTCGCCATACTGCTCCTCGAATGCAAACTGGATGAGAAGTTTGTTGCTGCGGGCACCGCCGACGGCGGGCCGCAGCTCGGCACAAACTCCTCGAAAAGCCGTTTGCGTTGACGCAAATCCTTCGTGCAATAACGCGATCGCGGCTGCTGGCGACGCGCGCGATGCCGCCTTGCTCGCGTCCTGCGAGCGGCGGACCGCACCGAAGCACGCAACATGGCGTGTCGCCAGCAACGCCTTCCAGCAGGTGTGCTTTCGGCGCAGCAGCGGCCGGGCCGCTGCCACATTCTAAGTTGCAGGCGCACGTGAAACGTGCTCCGCATCGAAACGCTCGAAAACACTGCCGGAATCGGCGCACTTTGGCGGTCGCAGAACAGCCGCGTATGTACAAAACCTCGTTTTGGCGAACGGAACCCGCACGGGTACTGTTCACCACCATCGCGTTGCCACAGGCCAAGCACCCTCTCGGGAGCTTTGCGTGCAGCCACGCTGAAGCCGCTCTCGCGGTCCCCACCCCGCCGGGCTCACCATGCCCGACGGGGTGTCGCATTGTCGTTGCGGGATTGCTGGTCGTGACGGGCCTTCGGCCGGCGCTGGCGCCGGGCCGTTGGCCACATCACGACGGATTGCATAACCCGCGTCGGCTCTTTCGTCGTCGGCATTCGCTCCGGTTACCAGCCGAAGCACCGAACGGGTCACGACTGCCTTGCCGTGCAGGCACGGGGATGGCTCCCCGGCCTGTCTGGACCTTCGCCCAGAACACCGCTCCCACTCTCGCGAGACTTCTACTTGAGCCACACTCCCAGTCCGAAGGACTCGCCGCTTGGAAGCAGCGAGGCGGGAACCACCCGCGACTCCTTCGGACCTTCCCCGATTAGTGACACGCATCCAGTTGGTAGTCAGGTCGCTAGACTCTCTTCGAGTCAAGGCTTCAATGCTCCCCGTGGGGAGCGAGGATGGGGCTACCTGGCGGCTGCTCTCGCAGCCGGTAGCGTTTCGGCCCGCCGGGTGGCGGACCGATTTCAGCCGGTCGAACGTGGAAGCACCAGCTTACCCCAACCCGCCCTTTCGCGGTTCGGCTCGTTTGTTCTCGCCGGGACTGCAGCCCCGGCTTGAACCTCCTCTCTGGCAACGGGCTCGTATGTGGCCCGTATGCCGCCCTATCCGTCAGGGCACCAACTTTGACTGGGAAGCCCTCTCGGGCCTTGGAACAGGTTGAGCTATTTCCACTCCGGTTTTTCTTCCCGGATGCCCGACCGCCACATGACGGCCGGCCTGGCACCTTGCGATGCTCAGGGGTCCCCTGCCCAGACACGTTGACCGAAGCTGACCCGGCGGCGGCCGGATCGCACCAGACGGTTGTGAACCCGTGCTGACTGGCTCCTGTCCCCGTGTGCGGAGTATTCGAGACGTCGTGTCTCTCACCCGAGGGCCGATGCCGGAAGATGGCACCAAGCCCCGCTGCGCCTTTTGGTTTCGGCGGCAGCCTTTGCGTGTCACGGCTCCGATGGTGATCGTAAAGAACAGCAATCACACACCGAAGAATGTCTCGGTCGCCCAAGATTCGGTGCATCCATCGGGTCAAGTGTCGGGATTGGACCGGGGCTTCCTGCCCTGGCTTTCGGCCGACAAGTGCCCGTCGAGACGGAAAAGCAACTCTCGCTGCATCCGCCTCTACGCGGAAGGCCGGCGAACGGGCGGTTAGCTCCGTTCCCCCTTAGCCTCGGGTGGTAAGTCCGAGGTTTACCGGGCAGCCTTACCCGCAACGACAATGCCATCAGCATTTTTCGCCAATAGCAGTCCGAGCCAGACGGCTCCTGACGGGAGACTATCACAACAGGCCAGCAAAAAGCAACTGTTGCCGACAAAAAAGTTCGTTGGCCGAAGAGGAAAAAGTTGACTGGATAGCTGGACAAATGATCTGATTCCGTGGTAAAGACATCGGGAATGACAACCGGATTACACAGTCGCAGGAGGACCATGACGACGGAAACAACCAAAAAGATGACCGTAGAGAAAGTGGCGAAGGAGGCAAGTGCCGAGACTCCTTCAGAAAAAGCGAAGCCGGCCCAAACGTTCCGCAACGGGGCGATCGCCGCTTCGGTGTGGCCGCGCCAGACGGCGACCGGCTTTGCCTACTTCGACTTCTCGCTCAGCCGCTCGTGGAAGTCGAGTACGTCGGACAAGGAGGGCTATTCGACCAACTTCTTTCCACAGAATGCGGAGGCGTTGGTCGAGGTGATTCAGCAGGCATCCCGCTGGATCGCCGACAAGATGACCAGCACCACCGATTCGGCCAAGCCCCCGGCCATCGAAACCCGCCGGGCGGCATGAGGACGCGGACCCCTGCCGCGCGACCGGCACCTGGCACGTGTCGGTCGCGTTGCACTTCGAAACGGGTTGCACGTGTCGGTTGCGTTGCAGAATCCGCTGTTTGACGTGTCGGTCGCGTTGCAGCTTTCGGCTCGATCTACGCCGATCCGCGCGGCTACAGGCCCGAATTGACAGGAGATTTTGGAGTCGGGATGCCAGATTTCGGTTCTCGCCAAAGGGTACTGATCAAAGAGGTACTGTAAAGCAAAGGTCAAGTCTGCCTTTGGAAGAGGGCTCGGACGGCATCGCTGATAGACGCTGTCTGGTCGCCGGCAACCGCCTGGAGGATCTCGGCGGTCGAACGGGGGGCGGTCTGACGTTCCACACGGTCTGCTTGACGTTTCGCTTGTTGTTCGGACCGACGGAGCTGATGCCACCAGTCGGGCGGCGTCCGCCGGCCCACGGCGGCATTTCGCACGTTGTCGATGAAGTATGCCTGGGGACTGCGTGTGAAGAACGGCATTCCGTGCCGCTCGATGGCCGCCAAGGTGATGTCTGCCCACTCCTGCAGGAGCCGCTTCGGATACCGCCGAAGCAGCCGCCCGATGGTCCGTTCGTCCAAACCGATGCTTCGCAACGGATCGGCGACCGAACCGTTGTTCGCCTGCGGGCTGGCGGCACGCCCGTCTGGACGGCCGAACGTGGCTGCGCGGTTCAACA
>Ga0123328_1005269_pt1 | contig 10196 bp, 10 predicted proteins | sample BioC12SIPDNA_2_FD_89702 | JGI IMG/M metagenome (GOLD analysis project Ga0123328, IMG submission 89702) | Anaerobic biogas reactor microbial communites from Washington, USA - Biogas_R1_A C12 SIP DNA | ecosystem: Engineered > Bioreactor > Anaerobic > Unclassified | place: Washington, USA...
CAGGGCGAGGACGTGGTGGCCGGCATCCGTACACCCATCGAACTGACCAAGCTCAGCAAGGTCATGCCGAAGGCATATACCGATCTGACCCGGCTGATGACGCGCCTGGAGAAGCACTACAAAGACATGCAGGACATGGAGTTTACCATCCAGGAAAAGAAGCTCTATATCCTTCAGACGCGTACCGGCAAGCGCACGGCGCCGGCAGCCGTGAAGATCGCGGTGGACATGGTCAACGAGCGGCTGATCCCCAAGAAGGACGCCGTGACGCGCGTCACGCCCGATCAACTGGATCAGTTGCTGCACCCGCAATTCGATCCGAAGGCCAAGCGGGATGTCATTGCGAAGGGTCTGCCGGCATCGCCCGGTGCGGCGGTCGGCCAGATCGTCTTCACCGCCGAGGTGGCCGAACAGTGGCGCGACAAGGGCAAGAAGGTCATTCTGGTCCGGAAGGAAACCAGTCCGGAAGACATCGGCGGCATGGATGCGGCTCAGGGCATCCTGACCGCGTTCGGCGGTATGACCAGCCACGCAGCCGTGGTGGCGCGCGGAATGGGCAAATGCTGTGTCGCCGGCGTCAGCAACCTGAACATCGATTACACCGCCAGGAAACTGAGCGTCGGAAGGGTCACCCTGAAAGAAGGCGACTGGATCAGCCTCGACGGCTCCAAGGGCGAGGTCATGAGCGGCCAGTTGGCGACGGTTTCGGCCTCGCTCAGCGGCGATTTCGGCAAGTTCATGAAGATGTGCGATCAGATTCGCACCCTGGGCATCCGCACCAACGCCGACACGCCGGCTGACGCCCGGCGGGCCCGCGATTTCGGCGCCGAGGGCATCGGCCTGACGCGAACCGAGCACATGTTCTTCGAGGGCGATCGCATCTGGCCGGTGCGGCAGATGATCCTGGCTGCCGACGATTACGCGGCGTATCTGCGGGCTGTCGAGACGGCGGAGAACGACAAGGCCAAGAAGGCGATGGACAAAGAGTACGGCGTCGCCAAGAAGCAGTTCGAAGGCGCTCTGAAGGCGCTGCTTCCACTGCAACGGGGCGATTTCGAGGGCATCTTCACCGCGATGGCGGGGTTGCCCGTGACGGTTCGCTTGCTGGACCCGCCGCTGCACGAGTTCCTGCCGCAGGACGCCGCCAGCCAGGCCGAGATGGCCCGTCGGCTGGGCGTCAAGCCAAAGGTGGTGCAGGAGAAGGTCTCTTCGTTGCACGAGTTCAACCCGATGCTGGGCCATCGTGGCTGCCGTCTGTCGATCACCTACCCGGCGATCGCCCGGATGCAGGGTCGCGCCATCATCGAGGCGGCTCTGAACGTGAAAAAGAAGGGCAAGAAGGTGTTGCCCGAGATCATGATCCCGCTGGTCGGCACCGTAGCCGAGCTGAAGATCGTCAAGGACGATATCGTCGATGAAATCAACGCGGTCTTCAAAGAGCGCAAGGCGAAGATCCCCTACATGGTCGGCACGATGATCGAGGTGCCGCGGGCCGCCCTGACGGCTGACGACATCGCCACGGAGGCCCAGTTCTTCAGCTTCGGGACCAACGACCTGACGCAGATGACGATGGGCTTCTCCCGCGACGATGCCGGTAAGTTCCTCGGCGAGTACGTCCGCAAGGGTATCTATAGCGATGATCCGTTCCAGAAGCTGGATCAGACGGGCGTCGGCAAACTCGTCGAGATGGGCACCAAGCTCGGCCGCAAGACCCGCAAGAACCTGAAAGTCGGGATCTGCGGCGAGCACGGCGGCGAGCCCAGCAGCATCGACTTCTGCCACCGGGTGGGCATGAACTATGTGTCCTGCTCGCCGTTCCGCGTGCCGATCGCCCGGCTCGCGGCGGCCCAGGCAGCGGTCAGAAACAAGTAAGACGGTATTGACAGACACCGTCTCGGCGGTACAATGCAAGGTGCGTCGGGATTCCTCGGCGCACCTTGTTTTTGTGGTGAGAGTAGCTCAGCTGGTTAGAGCACCAGATTGTGGTTCTGGGGGTCGCGGGTTCGAATCCCGTCTTTCACCCTTCGCAAGTCTCGGATAAGCGGGAGGTTACGGAATCAAAGCCGATAGAGGCGGTCGGCAAGGCCGAAAAGTTTGCTGAAAGTTTACGCGGGTCCGACCTGGATCGGGTGATTGCGGCCTGGCCCGGACTGCCGGCCGAGCTGCGCGCCGCGATCCTGAGGATGATCGAGGTTGACCGATGACGACGATCTAATTATCATTCGACTGCCGGCATAGCTACCCGGCGGTACAGACCACGTCCGGCACGGCCGGCGGTACCTCACCTTCCCGTCGGCGTGCCGGACCCTTTGAAGGTGAGATCATGGGCAAGATCAAATCGAAGATCAGCACGCCGAAGAAGAGCAAGGTCAAGACCGACACTCCAGAACCCCAGAAGATACCGGACTGGACGCCGGAGGCGGCCGAGCGGATCGTCAAGAACCTGCGCACGCTGGCGACGGGACCATCTGGATCGTCGGCTTTGGAACTGGCGAAGCGGACAGACGAACTCCTGGGCCCTATCAGCGGGCGGCTATGGTGGCAAGGCTACGATGACCCGGACCACCTGGATATCTATGGGCGAGGCGAGGCAGTACGACGGGTATTGGGTGACGATGAACTGTGTCTACTGACGATCATAGGCGAAACGCAGGAGATCCTGACGGCCATTCAGATCGGTGTTGTGCGAGATCATCACGCCGATCATCTGCACCGACTGGCGGACGAACTGGAAGCGGCCTTCAAGGGGCCCTTACGCGCGGACTTGCAGGGCGTTTTAGGTCCGTTGGAGATCGCGAGGCGGGAAGGGCTCGACCTGGGGCCCTTGCGCAAACGCCTGGAGCGGCGGCGCCGGCAAGACCTCAATTGTTACGTCGAGGTCGATAACCGCACAGGCCGAGAACCGCAATACCTTTACAGGATCGACCAAGTGCGAGACATCATCGATGACCTCAAGGGGCGACAGAAGGGCACTTGATCGGCGAGGGTAAAACGTCCAACTCGCGTCCAACTCGATAATATCTCACCCCGTTTTTCCGCATTTCTGATCTGCCAGTGGCTTTTTTCTGCTGGCCGCGCGTCCAACTCACGTCCATTGACACGCGCGTGTGCAACTCACGCGGTATCCTGCCGGACATCGTGAAGATGTCAAGGATACCAACATTCGAATTGAAGCAATTGCTGGCCGCGACGCGGCGGACCTTGGGCGACGCCGCCGTCGAGGTGCGGCTGATTCGGAGGGAACTGGACCGCAGAGACCATGCCGGTCGGACATCGGTCAAGGGGGCTCCGCGATGACCTGCCGCACCTGCACATCCAAGGCGATCCCGCCGCTCGAGCCGATCCTCGTCGATGCACGGCGGGCGGCAGAAATGTGCGGCGTGAGCAGGAGCACCTGGCTCGGATGGGATGCTGCCGGCCTTAATCCGTCGCCGATCCGGCTTGGCGGCCGGGTCTTGTGGGCCGTTGAGCACCTGCGCACGTGGGCGGTCTCCGGGTGTCCGTCGCGGCAGGAGATCGAAGCGGCTGGGGAGGGCGACCGTGATGAATAGCCAACCCGACAGCGCCTATTTCGACACCCTCCGGGCAATCCTGGCCGCCGGCGATCTGACTCCGAGCGCGAAGCTCGTGGTCATATATCTCCACGACAAAATCGGCAAGAATGGGCATTGTTGGCCGCCGCTTGTCCAGATCATGCGGGGGTGTACGCTATCTCGGCATGCAGTCGTGGACGCAATCCACCGGGCCGAGGATCACGGGTATCTGATTGTCACGCGACCCGAAAAACCGTCGTGCCGCCAGGCCAACGAGTACTCCGTCAGACCAGTACCCAAAGCGCACCGGTTGTCCACTGAGAACCAGTACCCAAAGCGCACCGGAACCAGTACCCAAAGCGCACCGGAACCAGTACCCAAAGCGCACCCCAACGAATCAATAACGAATCATAACACGCCCCATACTTCCGATCAGATCGAACTTGAGGAGGGTTTTGCTCAATTCTGGGCGTGTTGGCCGAAGCGGGTCGCGAAGGCCGACGCGGTGAAGGCTTGGCAAAAACTCAATCCCTTGGCGGACCTGGTCGCGACGATCTTGGCAGCCGTCCAGAGGCAGAAAGAAACGGCACAGTGGAAGAAGGCCAACGGTCAGTACATTCCACACCCCGCAACATGGTTACGTGGTCGCCGATGGGAAGATGACGCCGGCAATCCTGCTTCGATGGCGAGCGAATCCCTGTCGGCTGAAACATCGGTGCCGGCTCGCCGGGGTCCGGATGGTCTGACCGCTCGGGAGAGGGCCCTCCAGGAGGTGAACGCATGCTGAAAATCGATCCCGAACGACTCTGCGACAAAGGCGCTGAAGGCGCCGTACTGGGCTCGATGATTGTCGATCATCGATGCATCCCATCGGTTCTTGAGTGGGTTTCCGCCGAGACGTTCTTCGAGCCCGAGCATAAAGCGATCTTCTCCGCCATCTTAGCGGTCTGGCGGCAGAATCCGGGCGGTGCCGTCGATGGTGTTCTGCTCCGCTCTCGTCTCGAAGAAGACAACAGCCTCTCGAACGTCGGCGGTTTGGACTACCTGCGCCGGGTCGTCGAGTCGGTGCCTACTGCGGCGAACGCGGTGTATTACGCGAAGCGCGTATTCGAGCGGGCGCGGTTTCGTGAGTTGGTCCGCGTGCAGGGCCAGATCGACAAGCTGATTGCCGACGGCGGCCAGATCGACGAACTCATCGGCTCGGCGCAGTCAATCGTGATGCGTCTCGATTGCCAGCGAACGGCCCGGGACATCTTCCCGATGCGCGACCATGCCAGTCAGATCGCCATAGAGGCGACGATCCCGAGCAACGCCATAGCGACCGGGTTTCGCGGCATCGACCGGCTGCTCGGCGGCGTTCGCGGTGGGGATATGGTCATCCTGGCGGCCCGGCCGAGCATGGGCAAGACAGCGCTCGCCACGGCGGTGGCCGTGAACATGGCGAGGGCCGGCCGTCGCGTGGTGTTCATCACGTTGGAGATGTCGCCCCGCAGCCTCATCGAGCGGATGATCGCGGCGGACGCCGGGCTCAACCTCGCGAGGATCAAGAGGGAACCGACGCAGGATGATAAGGAGCGCTTCTTCTCAGCGGCCCTGGCATTGCAGAAGGTGCCGCTCACTGTGGTGGCCGGCGCCAGCACGCCGGAAGCCATCGCGGCGGTCGTCCAGACGATCCAGCAGGGCGATGGCGTCGATGTTGTGTGCGTGGACTACCTGGGATTGATGAGCGCGGGTGAGAGGGTTGGCAATCGCAACGAGGAGGTGACAAACATTTCTCGCCGGCTCAAACTGTTGGCGCAGAAGGCCGACCTGGCCGTGGTCGTCCTGAGTCAGTTGAACCGGGCCGTTGAAGCGCGAGAGACGCATCGGCCCCGACTGGCCGATCTCCGGGACAGCGGCAGTATCGAGCAGGACGCCGACGTGGTCTTATTTCTTCATCGCGAAGACTATTACCGTCGCCTGCACGACCCGACGACAACCGAGATCGACGGTGAGGTTGACCTGATCGTCGCGAAGAATCGCAACGGCCCCGTCGGGATCGGGAAGCTTATATTCATCGAGGAGCAGATCCGATTCCACGACTTTGCCCATGAGTCAACATTGAGGTGAGCTATGACAGCAACGAAGCATCAAGGTGGCGACTGTGCAGGTGCCTTGCTCGATCATGAGCGGCACAGACAGGCGACATTGCGAGAGCAGGCCTATCGCAAGGGCGTTTCGCAATCGCTCAGTGTGGCGGCCGAGATCGTCCGGGCGGGCGGCACGGCCAAAGACCTGGATCGACTGGCGGACCGGGCGACGGCCTGGCGGTATGATCGCAGGCCCCATCCGCTTTTCCTGGATGAACTGGTGGAATCATGCGAACCAAGAACGACATCGACATCGTGAAGATCGGCGACATCATGCCGGGCCTGATGGAGGACATCCGCCGACGGATGGAGCGGGCCCAATCGCCCGGCCGAGCCGGTGGTCCGGGGTGCCGACCGTCTCGGCGACACGGCAGGCGAACCGGCCGAGCCGACCAGGCGTTGACATCGGGAGGACGTGTGAGATGACCAAAGCAACCGGACTGCCGCTGTTTGATCTTCCTATGGGCTGGCAACCACCTCTTGCGCGCCAACGCGATCGCGAAACATCCCAGGAGGGTGCCTACGCTGCGGTCACCAGCGGCAAGCTCGCACGCCAAGCCGAAGCAGTTGCTCAGGCGGTGCATCGGTGGCCCGGGCGAACCACGGCGGAATTGGCGGACCTCATGCAGTGCGACCGCTACTGTCCCTCGCGAAGATGTCCTTCTCTGGCGGAAGCGGGACGCATCCGTCGTGGCACGAAAAGACGATGTACCATTACGAACATGTCCTGCTTCACATGGTGGCCCGCGCCGGGAGGCAGCCAGTGATAAGGTTAATGGGCAATACATACCGTCTTACTGGGGTAGGGGGGATTAAAAGACACGAAATGTCCTCTTTGAGTACCATGCCTCCCCCCACGCTGAGTTTTTCACGGGTTTCGGAGGGGTTTCACCCTGTTTCAAGGGGGGGGCTGTCAAAAAGGCGATTCGCCGCACGTTCTGCACGCTGGGCCGTACGCGGTCCCATGCTGATCCGGGGGGTATCGTATGGTAGGGGCTGATCTTGACGCTGACCACAAAGACCGTCAACGCACCCATGACGCTGTTGACGGGCGAAAAACACGGGCCTGTCGCTGCGGTTCGCAATTCTGCGCCCTGGACGCGAGGGGAGGGCGCCGCTATTGCAGTGAGACCTGCTCACATATCGCAAAACTCGAATCGACGCACCGATCGCGCCGGGTGTACCAGGGCGGCCACGTCCCGACCTGCTCGATCTGCGGAGCACCATTATCATCACCGGGCCCACGCGGCGGCCGACCACGTTCACGATGTTTATCATGTAGAGATCAACTCAAGGAGAAGAACATGCTCGCAATCACCAAGAGATGTCTGGCCAATGAGGCCAGCGAGAAGTCCGAAATCCGCGACATCGGCGACGATCGTCGCATCATCGAAATGGCACATCTTCTTCGGCGCTTGGAGGCCGAGCTGAAAGAGATCATCGGCAAACTGTCCACCTGCACGGGGGCGTCGGGCGCCGGCCAGCCTGCCATTCGGTACAGCACGGCCGATGATGTCAAGAGCTTACTCGGCGGCACGCCGACCTCGACCTTGACCTCGCCGATCGAGGAAAACCAGTGGCATTCGCTGCAGCGCCAGCGCCGCGCGCTGGAGGCGGCCATTCCCGCCGCGCGGCACAGGCTTCGCACGCTGCGCACTCGCCTCGAAATAGACGAAGTCAATCGCCTCGGGCCAAAGCTGAAGTTATCGTACGGCAGCTTCCTCGATGCGATTGAGGCGTCGCTGTTTCATCTGCGCGAACACCACGAACTCCTGACCCGGATGCATCGGGCTGGCGTCGGTTATGATTCGCTTGGCGTCTGGAAGTTGTCACCTCGCGAGGAGCAGATGCTGCACGGCGGCCACGAGCCGAACCTTGAGAAATACCTCGAAATCCGTCGCGAGGCCACGGGCCTGGACGGAGAAACGGAGTAGTTATGTCGGGATACGAAACAGCGGACGCCGGCAATCCGAAGACCTGCGCGGCGGCGCGGAGTTTGGCGAAGTGGTATCGCCGGCAGTGTCACGAAATCGCAATTGCTCGCACCACCGCAAGGCGACTTGTTGAATCGGGCGAGGCCACGCAGACAGTTGCCGACGAGTTCCTCGCCGAAGTGGATGAAAAGGATCGGTCCTTGCACGAAGGCTGGCGGAACTCTTCTTTGCGTGCCGCTATCGAATCGCGCGCGGTGAACGACGACGACGGCGGGACCGAGCAGCGCGTCGCGATGACAGCCGGGCGGTCTGGCCCGGTGACATACGAACCGCGCGCTGCGAGCCAGAGAACAGCGAAGACAATACACGGTTATGCGTCGGTCGCCGGCCAATGGACCACGATAGGTGGCTGGTATCGCGAGCAAATCGCGCCGGGTGCGTTCGCCGAGTGTCTCAGCAAATCGGACTGCCGATGTCTTTTTAATCACGATCACAACCACATCTTCGGCCGGCAATCGGCCGGGACGCTGCGGCTGCGCGAGGACTCGCACGGTTTGCGATTCGAGTGCGACCTACTCGAATTCGACGGTCCGAGCTACGGCTTGGCGCGACGGATCGAACGGCGGGACCTTCAGCATTGCAGTTTTGCGTTCACGGTGGGCGACGACTCGTGGCGACTCGCACGCCAGCCGGGCGAACTGGATGAAAGAACGATATTGTCGATAGATACACTCTACGATGTCGGCCCGGTTTGCTTTCCGGCTTACGAGCAGACGATCGTAAGCGCGACGTTCGCCGATGTCGCGCGGTCCGCGCCGACGGTGGCGGCCGACGATGACGATTGGTTTGAGTCCTGGGAGCACGACCAAGTCGCCCGGCGCGTTGCGGACCAAGACCGATCCAATCGCCTGGCCCAGATGGAAGACCGCCAGCGATCGCGCCGGTTGGGCGTCCTGCTGGAGAAGACGCGCACCACGCGACTTGAAGCGGCGAAGAGACGCAACGATGAAAAGCGGCTGCGGCACTTCGAAACGAAATTCTCCTTGAAAGGGCGCCCGTACATCGGGCGGGCGCTTTGATTGTCACGGCCGGCGCGCTGGGGCCTCTCCTATCCCCATCAGGCAGGCGCGCCGGCCACCGTGTGACATCGTACGATCCTTGTCCGGCGCCTGACCCCGTTGGTCCGCGCCGGGCAGGGGTTTCTGCTCTTTGACATTTCCGGCCATAGAAGGTAGACTATCGGGCAATCAAAAGGACTTTCGAGGGTTCTAATGATGAACGACCGACGAACCGTCCAGCAGGTTGCTTCCATCCGGGAGCGGATCGACGCTCTTGGCCCGCACGTCCAGCGGATCGCCCGTGACGTCGAGGCCGAGTGCAGAGCGGCATGGGCCGCTCTGCGCCGATACCCGCGATGTCGAGGCCTGCTGAAGCGCATCCTCTCGAACGCGGCGACCCACCAGCACAAGGCGATGCTCCTGGGCCGACAGATGGCGGGCGCGGAGGCGGAGATCGAGCACCTACAGCGGTCCCTTCAGTTCGCCGTCTTCCACGCCGGCGGCCCGACGCCGGAAACCGTCGCCTTGGCCGGCCAGATCGACGAACTCCAGCAGATCGTCCGTCAGTACAGTGCCCCGCAGCAATTCGAGCCCGACGAGGCGGCCCGTGCGGCCATAGGCTGAGCCATTACCGCCGCTGTGCCTGCACGGATCGCCAGAAGCCGTTTCCGGGGGTATTTGGGTATGGGTCGGGCCGAGATCGTGCCTTAGAATCGATCTGGCGCAACCGGATTTTCTCCAATTCCATCGAAATCCGGTTGACAGCCCCATGCGGGCCCGGTAGGGTGATAGTCGCGATGAATCATGCTCTCAAGCAACTCAGGCATATGCGCCGCTTCTCAGGGAGTCATTCCCTCCGGGCATGGTTCATCGCACCTGGGGAGCGGCCTTCTATTCACGGGAGGTTCGATATGACTACCGCAACCGAACAGACCAGCACGTCAGAAGAGCAACTCATGGCCTGGCTGAGCCGGCAACCGCTCGAAGCAAAGGTGGCACACGCCATTTTGACCACCTTGCAGGTCGGCGACATGCGAGAGCGTCTCGTACGACAGATCGAGGACCAGTACCACGCCGAGATCCTCGAAGCGGCCGACGACCCGGATGTCGATCCGGCCTTGAAGGTGATGATCGGGCTGTACCTGGGCGTCAAGATGTGGCAACAGAGCATCTGACTACGGCGGGGCCGGTCGCGCCGGTATCCGGCCGGCCCTGACATTCAAAGGAAGGTGAGCCATGCGAATCTACAAACCGACCGCAACCAAGCCGATTCCCGTCGGCGCGATCATCGACCGCACGAAGGGGCTCGTCAGTTACAAGGCCAGAGGCAAGACCCGCACGGCGGCATTGACGGACAACGGCCGAATGCGGATCGAGACGAAAACCTGGCGGATCGAGTTCAAGGACCACCACGGGCGACGGCAGACGATCAGCGCGTTCACCGATGCGAACCAGAGCCGGCTGCTGGCGGCCGATATCGAGATGCTGATCGGCTACCGGGGCCAGCAACTACCGACCGACCTGGCCAAGCGGATCGCGAAG
>Ga0123328_1005275_pt1 | contig 10190 bp, 8 predicted proteins | sample BioC12SIPDNA_2_FD_89702 | JGI IMG/M metagenome (GOLD analysis project Ga0123328, IMG submission 89702) | Anaerobic biogas reactor microbial communites from Washington, USA - Biogas_R1_A C12 SIP DNA | ecosystem: Engineered > Bioreactor > Anaerobic > Unclassified | place: Washington, USA...
ACGTGGCCGAGCGCGCCGAGATCGGCGAACGGGCCGAGGCGCTGCTGAGCGTCGAAATCCCCGAGCGGCCGGGCAGCTATCGCGCCTTCATCCGCCTGCTTGGCCAGCGCTCCATCACCGAGTTCAACTACCGCTTCGCCCACGGCGCGGCGGCCAATATCTTCGTGGGCATCAAGCTGCTGGGGGGCGATGCCGAAAAGCACGAGATCATCGCGCTGCTCGAACAGCACGGGCTGGGCGTCACCGACCTCACCGACAATGAAGTGGCCAAGCTGCATGTCCGCCACATGGTCGGCGGACGGGTGAGCGACCTCGACAATGAAGTGGTCTATCGCTTCCAGTTCCCCGAACGGACGGGGGCGCTGCTGAAATTCCTCGAAGGGCTCAACGACGCGTGGAATATCTCGCTGTTCCACTATCGCAATCACGGCTCCGATTATGGCCGCGTGCTGGTGGGGGTACAGGTTCCGGCGGCGACGCGGGACGACTTCCTGGCCCATATCGACGCCATCGGCTTTCCCTATTGGGAGGAAACCGACAACCCGGCCTATCGCCGCTTTCTCGATCGCGGCCACCCCTGAACCGGGAGTGTCGCAACACCGTCATCGGCGTTATGCTGCAGTAAACCGACAATGGAAAAGGTGGCCACCATGCCGCCGAAATCTATTGCAATTCAACGGACAAGGCGCCATCTGCCACAGAATGGCGCCGGTCTGTTGTTCAATGCGCCCATCCCGACAAAATCAAAACGCACAAATGCCGGAGACGACGATGAGGACCACACAAATGACCCGCCTGCTGCTGAGCGGGGTTGCAACCCTTGCCCTGGCGGCTCCCGCCATGGCGCTCGATGCGCAGGCCTTCGTCGATCGTATCGCCGAAGTCTACAAGCCCCTCGGCTATGATTTCGCCTTCGGCGCCGCCGCGCTTAACGGCGACACGGTCACCGTGGATGGCGGCACCGTCACCATCGTCTCGTCGCCCGACGCGGCCATGGAGCCGATGACCTTCGACACCGAAGTCACCTTCTCGGGCGTCACCGAGCATGCCGATGGCAGCTATACCGCCGATTCGGTCACCATTCCCGATATCGAGGCCGAATTTTCCAGCGAGCACGATGCCGAGCTGCGCTTCTCCGGTATCCGGGTCGACGGCTTCTACCTGCCGGCGGGCAATCCGGTGCCGGCCACGGGCCTGCTCCAACTGGTCGAATCGTTCAGCACCGGCCCGCTGTCGATCACCCGCGACGGCGAAGAGGTCTTCGCCTTCGAGTCCATGGTGTCGGCATCGACATTCATCCCTGCCTTCGCCACGACCGACCTGACGGATCTCGCCACGACATTCTCGATCAACGGCATCGTGGCCGATCTCACGAGCGTCTCGGAAGAAGATCCCGAGACCGGCGCCACTATCGAAGCGCTGGGCCTGACCGGCCTTGCCGGCGATGTCCATATGGACATGACCTGGGCGCTGGCCGACGGTCGTATGGCCGTCAACGAATTCTCGTTCGACTTCGCCGATGTCGCCGCGCTCGACATCAATCTCGAAGTCACGGGCTTCACGCCCGACGTGCTCGACCAGATCTATGCCATGCAGGCGGCGATGTCCGCCGGCGGCGAGCCGACCGAGGAACAGGCGCAGGCCCAGATGATGCAGGGCATGGCGCTGATGCAGGGCGTCAGCATCGTTTCCGCATCCGTCCGCTATGACGACGCTTCGCTGGCCGGCAAACTGCTGGATTTCTTCGCTGCCCAGTCCGGCGCCGACCGCGCGAGCTTCGTTCAGGGCCTCAAGGCCATGCTGCCCAGCATGCTTGCCGGGTCCGGCATTCCCGCGCTCAACGATCTCGTCGTGCCGCCGGTTTCGGCTTTCCTCGACAATCCACAGAGCATCGAGGTCAAGGTCGCGCCGCCGTCGCCGACCTCGCTCCTGGTGCTGATGGCCGCCGCGGCCAACCCCGCCGGCCTGATCACCGCGCTGGGCCTGGCCGTCGAGGCCAACCAGCCGGCCGAGTAATCCATGTCGGGAGCGGCGCCCCGGCGCCGTTCCCACAGACGTTAGGTGAAAGTTTCAGGAATCCGGCGTAGTATCGGGTGACCATGAACGACATGACGCCCTCCGCCCCGCGCAGCCTCAGCCACATCACCGACTGGGTGTTCGACCTCGACAACACCCTTTACCCGCGTAGCTGCAACCTGTTTGCCCAGATCGACCGCCTCATCACCGAATATGTGATGGGGGTGACGCGACTCGATTTCGACGCCGCCCGCACCCTGCAGAAAAGCTATTACCGCGACTACGGCACGACGCTGAACGGGCTGATGCTGAAGCACGAGATCGATCCCGATCATTTTCTCAATACGGTCCACGCCATCGACTATTCGCCCGTCGATGCCCATCCCGAGCTGATCGCGGCCATCCGCGCCCTGCCGGGCCGCAAGTTCATCCTCACCAATGGCGATACCGGCCATGCCCGCTCGGTGCTGGCCCGGCTGGGCGGCGCCGATATTTTCGAGCATGTCCACGACATCCGCGCCATGACCTTCGTGCCCAAGCCGCACCGGCCGGCCTATGACGGATTTCTGGCCCGCCATGGCATCGACCCGGCCAGCGCCGTGATGTTCGACGATCTCGAAAAGAACCTCGTCGTGCCCCATGAAATGGGCATGGCGACCGTGCAGGTAGTGGCCGGCGCCGACTACGTGCACGAGCAGGTGGAGGCCTGGGAACTGGATCGCAGCAGCGGTCCCCATGTCCATCACATCACCGACAACCTGGCGCGCTTCCTGCGCGAGACGGCCTAGCTACATATTGTTGAGGTGCAGGATATTGCCGTCCGGGTCCTTGAACCAGACGGCCTTGAAATCGCCGGCGCTGTGAATGCCGTCCTTATAGTCCAGGCCCATATCCCGATAGTGCCCGAACACGATCCCCTTGCCCGCCAGGTCGGCGACAATGGCGTCGATCCGGTCGCCGACACCCCAGGCGACGGCGTTGGCCTTGTTGGTGCCGGCGAATTCGGAGACATAGACGCTGAGCATCGTCCTGCCGGATTTGAAGGACAGCACGTGATCGTCGCCCCCGGCCGGTTCGAGGCCGAGCGTGTTCTGGTAGAAGTCCCTGGCGCGCGAAATATCCTTGACCGCAATGATGACGGCGGCATCGATATCCTTGAGCATGGTCATATCCTCGCTGTGTGCATGGGGTCCGAACGCGGTCGCCCGCGTCCCGGTTCAATGACGTTCGGCCCGCGCCTTTACAGACAGCACCTCAGGCAGTATTAACGCTAACTCCATCGGCAAGTGCCGATATATCGAGCGGCCCGGAGCCGCGAACCATCAGGAATAGTCATATGGAATATCGTCGCCTGGGCAAATCCGGCCTCAAGGTCAGCGAGCTGTCGCTCGGAAGCTGGGTTACCTTCTCCAAGCAGGTGGACGAAAAGGAAGCCCTGGCGCTGATGGGTCTGGCCTATGACGAAGGCGTCAATTTCTTCGACAATGCCGAGGGCTACGAGGCCGGCGAATCCGAAGCGCTGATGGGGGCGGCCCTGAAGAAGCTCAACTGGAGCCGCGACAGCTATGCGGTCTCCTCCAAGGTGTTCTGGGGCGGCACCAGGCCGACGCAGAAGGGTCTTTCGCGCAAGCACGTCACCGAAGCGGCCCATGCCGCGCTCAAGCGGCTGCAGGTCGACTATCTCGACCTCTATTTCTGCCACCGCCCCGATATCGAGACCCCGATCGAGGAAACCGTCTGGGCGATGCACAATCTCATCACCCAGGGCAAGATACTCTATTGGGGCACGTCGGAATGGAATGCGCAGCAGCTTACCGAGGCCTGGGGCTTCGCCCGCGCCAACAGCCTTATCGGCCCCACCATGGAACAGCCGCAATACAACCTGTTCGTGCGCGAGAAGGTCGAGCACGACTATCTGCCGCTCTATGACCTGATGGGCCTGGGCACCACGATCTGGTCGCCGCTCGCCTCGGGCGCGCTGACCGGCAAATACAATGACGGCATTCCCGCCGACAGCCGCATGAACCTGCCGGGCTATGAATGGCTCAAGAAGGACTGGACCAGCGAAGCGGGCAAGGCCAAGCTCGAAAAGATCCGGCAGCTCGCCGGCCTCGCCCGGGAAATCGGCCTGCCGGTGCATCACCTGGCGCTGCTCTGGTGCCTGGACAATCCGCATGTCTCGACCGTCATTCTCGGCGCCTCCAAGAAAGCCCAGCTCGCGGACAATCTTTCGGCTCTCAAGTCCAAGGACAAGCTGACGGGCGACGTGATCGAAAAGATCGAGGCCATCATGGGCAACAAGCCGAAGGCTTTCGAGCGGTATTAGGCACCGCACCCTCAGTCGACCTCCCTCCCCTCAAGGGGGAGGGAGACGACTGCCAAGCCGGTGGCGAATTGTTACGACACCTTAACGTCCAGAACTATTCCCCCTCCTTCACAGGCCCGCTATCATCCCCCGCATGACCGACCTTCCCGGGCGCATGCCGCCGCCCTCGCCTGACAAGGCTCCCACATTCCGCGAGCGCATCGAGAATCTCCGCCATCTCGGCCGGCTCGTCGCGCAGATCTGGCGCACCAGCCGGCCGATGACGGCCGCCAGCATCGGCCTGCGCCTCGTCGCTTCGCTGCAACCCATCGCCATGCTCTATGTGGGCAAGCTGATCATCGACGAAGTGGTGCGCCTCACCAGTGTCGCCGCGCCCGGCCCCGGCTTTGCCGACTGGTGGAGCAGCGGCGTCCTTACCGGCATAGCCGGCCTGCTGGTGCTGGAACTGGCGCTGGTGGTCGCCTCGGACCTGTTGGCGCGCGCCACCGGGCTGGTCGACTCGATCCTGTCGGAGTTGCATTCCAACACGGTCAGCGTCGAGCTGATGGCCCATGCCGCAAGGCTCGACCTCAGACATTTCGAATCGGCCGAATATCAGGACCGGCTGGAGCGGGCGCGCCGCCAGGCCGCCGGGCGCAACGCCCTGTTGAGCCAGATGTTCGGCCAGGCGCAGGACATCATCACGGTGGTGACGCTCGGCACGGGCCTGTTTATCTATGCGCCCTGGCTGATCCTGCTGCTGCCGCTGAGCTTCGTTCCCGCCATCTGGGGCGAAACGCGGTTCAACACGCTGGCCTATTTTATGAGCCGCTGGCGCACGCCCGAGCGGCGGGAACTGGAATATATCCGCTATATCGGGGCCAGCGCCGAAACGGCCAAGGAGCTCAAGCTGTTCGGGCTGGGCGATTTCCTCATCAGCCGCTTCCGCCAGCTTGCCCATACCATCTATCTCGAAAACCGCAGGCTCTCGACCCAGCGCGCCATCTGGGGTGCGCTGTTTTCCTCCATTTCGACGCTGACCTATTACGGCGCCTACGGTTTCATCGTCTGGCGCACGGTGACCGGTGATTTCACCATTGGCGACCTGGCCTTCCTCTCGGGCTCCTTCCTGCGGCTCAATGGCCTGTTCCAGAAAATCCTGCTCGGCTTCACCCAGATTGCCGGCCAGTCAATGTATCTCGACGACCTCTTTTCGTTTTTTGAGATCGAGCCGACGATACTGTCGCCTATAAACCCCAGACCCTTCCCGCAGCCGATCAAGCAGGGCATCGTCTTCGAGGATGTGGGCTTCCGCTATCCCGACACCGAAACCTGGGCCATCCGCCACCTGAGCTTCACCCTCCAGGCCGGCGAGACGCTGGCGCTGGTGGGCGAGAACGGCGCGGGCAAGACCACGATCGTCAAGCTCCTGACCCGGCTCTACGACCCGGACGAGGGCCGCATCACCATCGACGGCGTGGACCTCAAGGAGTTGAGCGTCGCCGATATCCATGCCCATATCGGGGTGATCTTCCAGGATTTCATCCGCTACAGCCTGACGGCGCGAGAGAATATCGGGGTGGGCCGCATTGCCGACCAGAACGATATGACCCGCATCGCGGATGCCGCCGAGCGGAGCCTGGCCGATGCGGTGATCGAAAAGCTGCCGCAAGGCTATGACCAGCAATTGGGCCGCCTGTTCAAGAAAGGCCGCGACCTTTCCGGCGGCGAATGGCAGAAGGTCGCCATCGCCCGCGCCTATATGCGCGACGCCGACCTCATCATCCTCGACGAACCCACTGCCGCGCTCGACGCCAAGGCGGAGTCCGAGGTGTTTTCGCGCTTCAAGAGCCTGGCCGCGGGCAAGACCGCCGTCATCATCTCGCACCGGTTTTCGACGGTGCGCATGGCCGACCGCATCCTGGTGCTGGAAAACGGCGCGATCCTGGAATCGGGCTCGCACGAGGAATTGCTGGCGCTGCGCGGGCGCTATGCGGAACTGTTCGAGTTGCAGGCGGCGGGGTATCGGTAGGCATAGCCCAAGAGTGGCGCCACCCCTCGCCCCTTGTGGGAGAGGGGTCCTGCGCTATCCCATGCTTGGATGCAGGCACGAGGGGAGAAGGGAAGAGCGTCCCGCTACCTCACCTTCACCAACACCCGCCCCTTGACCTCGCCCGCCAATATCTCCCCTGCGGCCTGTGGCAATTCCTCCAACCCCACTTCGCGCACCAGTCCCGCATAGGCTGCCAGATCGAATGTCCCGGCAATCCGCCGCCAGGCCGCCACCCGCGTCTCGAATGGCTGCATCACGCTGTCGATGCCGAACAGGCTGATGCCCCGCAGGATGAAGGGCAGTACGGTGGTTTCAAGCGCGATGCCGCCGGCATTGCCGATGCTGGCGACCACGCCGCCATATTTGACCTGCCGGAGCGCCTTGCCCAGCACCTGGCCGCCGACATTGTCGATCACCGCCGCCCAGCGCGCCGATTCCAGCGGCTTGTCGGGCTGGGCGAGAAATTCCGCGCGGTCGACCACGCCGGCCGCGCCCAGGGCCTTGAGGGCCTCGGCATGCTGGGCCCGTCCCGACAAGGCAGCGACCTGGTAGCCGAGCCTGGCCAGCAGGGATGTGGCAATCGTGCCGACGCCCCCGGCCGCGCCGGTCACCAGCACCTCGCCTGACGCCGGGGCGAGGCCCGCCGCTTCCAGCCGGTCGATGGCCAGCATGGCGGTGAGCCCGGCCGTGCCCACGATCATGGCGTCGCGCGGGGTCAGGCCCTGCGGCAACGGCACCAGCCAGTCGGCCTTGACGCGGGCGCGCTCGGCATAGCCGCCCCAATGGGTCTCGCCCACGCGCCAGCCGGTCAGCACCACGCTGTCGCCCGCCGCATAGCGGGAATCGCTGCTGTCGCGCACCGTGCCGGCAAAGTCGATGCCGGCGACATGGGGATAGGTGCGCACCAGCCCGCCCCCGCCGGTGAGGCACAGGCCATCCTTGTAGTTCAGCCCCGCCCAGTCGATATCGACCGTGACATTGCCTTCGGGCAGGCGCGCATCGTCCAGCATCTCGACCGACGACGTCACCCTGCCCTCGGCATCCCTGTCGGTCAGCAATGCGCGAAAACCCATGGTCGACTCCTCCTCGTCTTTTCGCCAGCTTGGCACGGGCGGACGAATGGAACCACCCTCTGGCGCCGCGCGCCGAAGCGCCTTACCTGTTGAGAAAGCAAGCCCATCGAGTCACCTGCCTTGAGCACACCAAGCGACGCCCAGATTGCCGTGATTGCCGAAACCTATCGCCTGCTGGGCGATCCGACACGGTTGCGCGTATTGCTGGCATGCCTGTCCGAACCCATAGCGGTGGGCGATATCGCCAAGGCGGTGAATGCCTCGCCCTCGCTGGTGAGCCACCATCTGCGCCTGCTGCGGGCGGCGCGGCTGGTGCGCGGAACGCGGCGCAACAAACAGGTCTTCTACGAGACGGCAGACGAGCATATCGCCCATATGCTGGCCGACATGATCGAGCATGCCATGGAAGAGCATGGCGAGGACAGCGACACCTGACCGCAGCCCCGGTCACGCATTTGCCTTGATCTAAACATATGAACATGTATTCATATGATGGTGATTTCGAGGAACAGGACGATGCCGGCTGGCAGCGAGGAACAGGGCGCCGTGGACCACGGGCACGAGCATGCGGGGCATGGCCATGGCGAGACCGGGCACGATCACGATCATTCGGGCCACGACCATGCGGGGCACAGCCATGCGCCGACGGTCAGCGCCGACAATGAACGTGTGGTGCTGATCGGCTTTCTGCTGACGGCCGGCTTCATGGTCGCCGAAGTGGTGGCCGGGCTGCTGTCGGGCTCGCTGGCGCTGATTGCCGATGCGGGACACATGCTGACCGACGCCGCAGCGCTGCTGCTGGCCTGGGCGGCGTTCCGCTTCGGCCGCCGGGCCTCGGACGGCAAGCGCACATTCGGCTATATGCGGCTCGAAGTGGTGGCCGGATTGATCAATGCGGTCACCCTGTTCGCGCTGGTCGGCTGGATCATCTACGAGGCATTCCAGCGGTTTCTGACGCCGCATGAGGTGCTGGCCGGACCCATGTTCGTGGTCGCGGTGCTGGGGCTCGTCGTCAACATCGTGGTGTTCCTGGTGCTGTCGCGCGGCGACAAGGAACACGTCAACATTCGCGGCGCCATGGTGCATGTGCTGGGCGACCTGCTGGGTTCGGTCGCCGCCATCGCCGCCGCCATCACCATCTGGCTGACCGGCTGGATGCCGATCGATCCGATCCTGTCGGTGCTGGTGAGCCTGCTGGTGCTGCGCAGCGCCTGGAAACTGTTCCGGGGCTCGCTGCATATCCTGATGGAAGGCACGCCGGGCAATGTGGTGATCGAGGACCTGGGCAAGGCGCTGGTGGCCAGCGTTCCGGGCCTCAAGTCGGTCCGGCATGTGCATGTCTGGTCGATCACCTCGGGCAAGCCGGTGGCGACGCTCGAAATCGCGCTGATGCCCGGAGCCGATGCCGGCGCGGTGACGCATGCGGTCAAGGCAGCGTTGGGGGCCGACTATGGCATTACCCATTCCACTATCGAGGTCATCTGGGACGAAAACGCGCCCGCCTGCGCACTGGCGCCCTAGCGTGATTCAGTCCAGCGTCAGGACCACGCGGACGGCCAGGGTGCCCTCCCACCACATGGGGAAATTGGTGCCCCATTTGTTGTTGTAGAGGTTGATGCGCAGGCCCGCGTCAAAATCCGGCACGTCCGGCTGGAAGGGGAGGAAGGGTGAAGAGGCGGGGCCGACCAGGGCGCAATCGAGCAGGGTGACCGTCAGCCGGTCCGCGCCGAGGCCGGTCCGCACCGCCTCCACCGCCTGCAATTGCCCACCACCGCGCCGGGCGATGTTGCGGGTATCGTGCCAGAGCCCCATTTTCCGCAGCGACCAGTTTCGCGCCTCGGCGGGCGTGAGCGTGAGGAAGCCGGCTTCGGGCATGCGGTTGGCGGGCTTGTCGCGCAGCACCAGCGTCACCGCGACGCGCCGGGCATCGAGGCCGCGAATGGACATTTCTTGGCGCGCCGGGCCACCAAGCGCCGCGCGGGCATCGCCGGGCAATTCCGCGATGGCGGTCCGCCCATCGGCGCCGATGCCCCGATGCGCCGGCACGAACGTGGCCGTCCGCGCAGTGCGGGCGCCGGCCAGGCCGGGCTTGTCATGGTCGAGAATGGCCCATTGCTCGCGGTGTTGCAGATAGGTGTCGAGATGGCGCTGCAAGGCGGCCCAGTCGTAGCTTTCGTGCCGATAGGCCAGCAAGGCGCCGGCGGCGCCGGCAAGGACCCGGCCGTCGGGCGCGGTGAGCTGGGCGATATCGCCGGTCGTGGCATCGAGCGTGGCGCTCCAGCCGTTATGCGCAAGCTGCGTACCGGGCTGCGGCGTCGCGGGCGGGGGCGGCGCCAGTTCGGCCAGCGCGGCATCGGCCACGGCCCGATCGGCCGGGCCCAGCGCATCGCGCGCGGCGGCAAGGTAGCCCCGCTGTTCGGCCCATGATTGTTCGGCATAGGCGAAGCGATAGTCGCTGCGCCGCGCCCGCTCGAAATCGGGGCGGTCCCACGCCGTCTCGTCGCGCAGATAGGTCTTGATGTCGACGCCCCAGGTGTGTTCGGCGACCATGGCGAGGCCCCGGCCGAAGGCCAGCCGCTCCGGCGTAATGGCGTCGAAGCCGTCATAAAACCGTTGCAGGGCGCGGAACCGGGCCAGCTTGAGCGGGTCGGCGGCGGTGCCATGAATCCAGCTATCGCCTATTTCCTGCTCCAGCAGCGGCAACCGGTCGCGCCGCGCCCACATTTCGGCGCCGAAAGCGTCG
>Ga0123328_1005278_pt1 | contig 10189 bp, 10 predicted proteins | sample BioC12SIPDNA_2_FD_89702 | JGI IMG/M metagenome (GOLD analysis project Ga0123328, IMG submission 89702) | Anaerobic biogas reactor microbial communites from Washington, USA - Biogas_R1_A C12 SIP DNA | ecosystem: Engineered > Bioreactor > Anaerobic > Unclassified | place: Washington, USA...
GCACCTCGGTGCGCGAGCGCTTCTTCACCGGGTCCCAGACGTTGTGCGCGAGTTGCAGGTAGCGGACCACCGAGCCGTCCTTGTTCCTGCGCGGTGTCGAACGCACGTACATGGACTAGAGACCTAAACACAACTACCAGCTAAATCAAGTACTCAAACCCTAAACGTGTATCTATGCCTTTTCGACGTTCTGACCAGGCCAAAACGCTCTGAGCAGGGACTTTCCGTGCAGATGTGGACCAGAGGGGCGAATAGCTGCGGAACGCCAGTGAAGACATCGCCGGTGAACAACGGCCGGAGAGGATTGATCTCTTCCCGCCTGGCCGAGTAGAGCTGGTCGGGGGTATCCCAGGTCTCGAGCGTCACGAGCCATCCGTCGTCGCAGGACGAATGCCCGGCTGGCCGTCCGCCGCCTCGAACACCTCGTACTCGGAGCGGAACTTGTCGCGCCAACCCGGCTGCCAAAGGTCGAGCACGGCCTCGCCTGTGGAGTGGCTCGCGGCAACATCCACGATGTCCGGAAGCCGACCGGCCGCAGCCAGGTCGATGGCGGTCAGCGGCGCCCCTTGTGCAAGCGGCATCTCCATCCACGACGCTACGTCGCTGACGAGATGGTCGTCTCGCAGTGTCTCAACCAAGGCCACGATGCGCGCCACGTCGAGCAGATGCTCACCGGTCGGGGTCTCGCCCTGCCGCCACCTCCTCACGGCAGGCACCGACACCCCCGCAAGAGCCGCGATGTCCCGCCAGGCGAACCCGCACTCTGCCAGCTCGTTCAGCAGCCGGCCCATGCCCGCTTTGGCCAAGCGGCGTGCCCTGTAGTCGAGCTGCTGTTGCAACATCTCCTGGTGGAAGTCGCGCGCCCGGCGATCCGTCTCGGCCACATCGTGGCCGAGCAGCCGGGTCCGACTGCGAAGCAAGCCGGCGTCCTCGACGAGATCATCGATGGTACGCGTGCGGGAGACTTGCTCCGGCGCGCTGGTCTCGGCGCCGGTGACCCGTGTCTGATCCTCGATCACGCCATCAGGCATTGTCGGGCTCCTTCATGAAGACCTCGTTCCGCAGTCTGTCGGTGATGAGGAGATCGAACAGCTTGCGCACCGGAGCCCTGAGCTCGTCGCACGTGTCCGCCAGAGAACTCGGATCGAACTCGGGGATGTCGAGCGGTTCCCAGAACGAGTCGAAGTCGAGCACGAAAAAGGGGCCCGGAGCTGGAGGCGCAGGACGGCTGAGGCTGCCTCGAGGGTCGACGGCATATCCCTGACGGGCGCCGTACCGGAGAACCAGGCTCCGTTGTGGTCCCGTCACGTACCGCGCCGCCCCGTCCCACGCTGCCGGCAGGTACTCGTGGGCGATCATGGCCTCGAGCTGTGGAGGCAACAGTGTTGCGTCCAGCCACTCGCTCCACGATGCCAGATGCTGCTCGTCCACCTCCGGCACACGGATCTCGTCGATGTACCGCATGCCCACGCGGGTGATGCCGTCTGGCGAGAGAAGCTCCGCGGCGGCGTCGAACACGCGCCGGAGCACGGCGCGAAACTCCAGGTAGTGCCGGTACGCCGTCGTCTCAACCGTAACGCTGGTGGAAGTGATTGCCACCGACAACGTGCGGTCGCGAACGGTGAATCGCGGGACCACGACCTCTTGGAAGGCCTGTTGGCCAGGAGCACCCGGGCCAAGCGCAACACCGAACTGCTGCAGCTTCTGCGCCTCGATCACCCAGTCGTCGCCAAGAGAATCTCGGAACGAGCGCTGCAGAGGCAAGGGCAAAGGGCGGTCGGCCGCCGCCTCCGGAAAGCGCACCTCGACGGCCACAAGCGCCAGTGGTGCGTTGGGGTACACCTCGTGCATGTCGGTCATGGTGCTCCCTTCGCCGATCGGGGTGAAAGCAAAACTGTAAGCAGAACGTATCATTCCCGAATGGCTGCCGACAACACCTGGACGACGTGAGACCGTGGACCACGACACCCTACCGAGGTCACCACAGAGACGGAAGGGCAGACTGGGTGGACGTTCGTCGGAGGCCAGGCTCACTAGGAACGGCCGCTGAGTCGGCCCCCGAGTACCCGGTGGCAGCCGCTGACGGTGGCCGCTGGCGGAGGGTCTGCAAAGGCGTCGGCGTCCCGCGTGTCAGGTGGAGAGACTCGCCGTCCCCGAGCGGATGAACGCAGCCCTGTCCGTGGCAACGCGACCCATGCGCCCAACGTTCGGGTGATCGTAGAAGTAGCCGCTGTGGACGGCGCGCCCGGCGGGATCGCCCTGAAGCCGTGCGGCGAGGGCTGCCAGAAGTCGACCTCGTCCGGCGATTCGGCGCGGTGCAGGAAGTGGCTGAACCAGCCGAAGTCGACGTTGGCGATGAACGCTCGCAAGGCCTAACCACGACCTCGCCACGGTTCGCCGGGCAGACGCGACACGAGCCGATCGAGCACGAGGTCGCCGGCGGCGTCGACATCGTAGACGTCACCGTCGCGAAGGAGCGGCAGGACGTCACTGCGAAAGGCGGCTGAGGCAACCTTCTCGCTGAGATTCGCCTCAAACATGGCCCTGGTGACCGCCGCTCCATCCGACGCCATGTAGCGCTGGAAGCACTCGACGATGCCGCCGGCATCGACGTCGAGATCCGCCAGCGCGGCCCACAGGTCGTACAGATCCCGACCCTTCTTGCGCTGGTACAGCGCGCGCAGCTTGGTGCCCAGCAACTCCTCGACGTGGTACGTAGTGATGGCGGCCGCAGCCGTGTGCCACAAGGTCGCAACGGAATAGTCGACGGCATGGAGCCCGCGGCAGGTGAAGTGCTCACGCGTGTTGATCTCGACCTTCACCCTCATACGCTGCACGGGAAGCGCGGTGGTGTCGAAGCGATAGAGCAACTTCACGCTGTCGGCGTTCTGCCTCCAGCTCGGCTCACCAAGCCACGGGTCGAGCGCTTCCCGGATCGAGTTGAGGGCCGGGCCGATCGGCCCGGCCCTGAGCTGCACAAGGTCGATGTCCTCCGAGTAGCGGCCCGGCGGCTCGAAGTGGAGCTTGTGCAACGCCGTGCCGCCGCGGAAGGCGAGCGACTCGGCGACCACTGGGTGGGCGTACATCTCGACGAGTGCTCGCGAGATGACGAGGTCCTGCTCGACCTGCGTATCCGACGGCCACGGCACCTGCGTGCGCCACGCGGTTATGTGTGCTCGGGGGATCACGCGTCGATGTCGATGGTCTCGTTGGGCACGACCCGCCACGGAATCGTCGCTCGCCCCGTGACGGCCGGCAGGCCGGGAGCCAGCGGAACCGGGCGGACCCGCTTGCTCGCCAACTCCCTCGTCAGAGGATCGCCGAGCTGCTGCTCCCCAACAAGGTCGAGGAGATAGCCGAGCCGCTGGATCTCGGGCGTGGGCCGCGATGCCGCAAGCTCGCGCAGCGCATCCGCCTGCAGGCTCTCAGCGAGGTCTGAAAGGACGGCTGCAACGTTGCTCAGGCCTCCGGCGGGCGCGACGAAGCGCACCAGGTCGAACGCCGTGGCCTCGGGTGTGGACACCCGCATGTATCCAGTGTCGGTCTGGGCCAGGTCGACGGGCACGGTCTCTGCGTCGTGGCTGACGTGAAAGTCGATGCGCACGCGCCCGGCCTCGGCCGGGCGCATCGGGCGGTCAGTGACGACCTGGAAGCGCATCGGTTGCTGGTGCGCCGCCCCATGGACCGCCGCCGCAGTTAGAAGGGCGACGTAGTACGGCCGCCCGACGAAACGCATGAGGTCGTCGATGAACCAGCTCGCCGGGGGACAGCCCGGCTCGCGGTACTCAGGAGGGACGATGACGTTGAAGCCTCTGCGAGGCGTCGCGATGCGACGGCTCGAGCGAAGGCGCCGGAGCGCTTCGGCCACGGCGCGCGCGGAAGACGCTACCGACGCCCGCGCCTCGGCGTCGGTGAATGAGTAGCGTCCCCTACCCTGCAAGCTCTCGATGAAATGCAATGTATCTGGCGTATCTGCCATTCTGTTTGCAAAAACTACCGGAATCTGCGTGTTTCTGCAAATGAAATGGCGTTGTGACTCTGGTCATTCGACAGATCAGGTGCAGCATTGTGCGGCGCGCCGAGACGAAAGAAGAACGGCGCGCCCGACGGGACCGCCTTGAAGCCGTGCGGCGAGGGCTGCCAGAAGTCGACCTCGTCCGGTGGCTCCGCCCGGTGCAGGAAGTGGCTGAACCAGCCGAAATCGGTGTTGGCGATGAATCCGCGCATAACCCCGCTTCCTCCAGAGCTTCAACCAGGCCGATAGGCGGCCCATTGTCTCACTGGTAGTGAAGACCTTCGTCCCCAATGGCGTCCTGATCGCCCACCGCAATCGCCGTGCTTGGCGCTAACGGCACCGGAATCAGAGAGGAAGCATCTTCAGGAACGATCAGACTGCCCTCATAGAACGCAACCCCATGGGAGCGCATGAAGCTGAACGCGGGGTCTGCTGCTAGGTAGTCCGACCCGTCGGCTGACGGAAGCCAGCCTTTGGCGTAGGCCTCATATGCGAGAAGCCAGTGATCGTCGTACAAGCCGTCATCGGACATGTGGGCAGTCCATATCGTCAAGTCCAGCGGCTTCGACATCAGGCCCAAAGACTGGGCATGAAGCGCCAGAAGGGCGACGATGCAGTCATCGTTCTTCGACAGTGCGTCCACAGATGCGGAGTCGATGCCGATCTTCATCGCAATAGCTGCCCAAATCGCCCAAGCAGTCTCGCTGGAATGAGGAAGTGGCGCGTGCTCCACAATCAGGGCATTGAGAAGAGCACCAATCGCATCCCCGTCTGGGGGTAGCCCACTGTTGACGCGCTCAATGAGCTGACTCAGGACGTGCAAGAGGCACGACGGTTCCGGGTACGCGCAGAGTAGCAGACGCCGCTGGTAGCCAAGCCAGTTAGACGGCAATAGCTTCAGATACCGAAGGCGACCAAGAGCATACTGCAAGACGTCTTCGGTGGGGAACCGGTCCCTGAGCTCGAAGGCCTCATCGAAGTAGTCCATCAAGTCCCGTCGCTGCGCGGTGTCGCTCGATTCGCGAATCGAGAATGCCCGCAGTCGCCGCACCCACTCCTTCTCGACGCGAAGCGGAAGCGACAGCACTTCGGTCTTGCGGGGATTCAGGCTCAGCTGATACTCGCCGAGAATGCCTTCCAACACATTATACGCCGTCTCGGCGTCCGAGCGCTCACGGAACCCCAATTCATAGTCATCGATGAAGCGATACCCGGTCACGCCAGGGAATCGCGCGGCCAGCTTGGTGTCGCAGTGCTGGAGTATCAACTCTGCTGCTAGGAGTGAGGTATCGGGGCCGATGGGTATGCCGACAGTCTCGCCGCCCTGGCCCATACGCATCCAGAAGTCCAAGCGGTTGGCGAAGTCGCTCATCCTTCGATTCGCCTTCGCCCGCTGCTTCCCCATGATGGCCCAAGGTATGGCGTGCGTGTAGACGGACGCATAGCACTGTGCAATGTCCGTCTTCAACACATACCGCTTGTTCACTCGCGCCGCAGTCGCCAATCGTGGCCTGTTCGAGAGGTCGAAGGCGCCGGAAATTGCACGCCCCTTCGACGACCACGTCGGATTCGTTGCCGAGAAGGGACTGGAACCCAGCAAGCGGGCGATATCGCTCCAGCTCTGCACCACCTCGTGACTGAGCAAGTACTGATGGATGGGGTGCGGCAAAGACAGCGGTCGTCTCTGCCACCCCCCCTTCGCCAGTGAGTACTTGGCGGGCTTGCCCGCCCGTAGGCTCTCAGGTTTCTTCGTAGTTCCTGCGTGGCCAAGCGCCCCGGGAAGTGGGGATGGGGAGCTGGCGACGAGCGCAGCGAAGGACTTCGTCGTGAACGGCGTTGGAAGCTCCTTCGGGAAGTACCCACGCGCCAGAAGCGCCTCCAGACTCGGGAGCGACAGACCCGACGGCTTTGAGCCACCGCCCGACTGTGAAGACCCCTTGGATCTACTCAACGAACCGCCTCCACCGGATACACCTTCAGCACCTCGTCGCCGTAGTGGTTGATCACCTTCACCGCGATCTTGCCAGTCGACGGAGCCTCGAAGGGGCGGCTCACGGTGGCGTAGAGGGTTGACCAGGCCTCCTCGTCGATCTCGGCCTTGAGGGCGCGCTGCAGCTTCTTGTAGGGCTCGTCGGCGCCGGTGAAGTAGGCGTGGCGGACGAAGAAGCTCTCCTCGTTGTAGTCGGTGTCGATGAACCAGCAGGCGATCTCGTCGGTGGTGCCTGAGCGGATCTCGCCGGTGGTGGGGTCGTAGACGTCGAGGCCGCGGAGCTCCACCTGCAGCTTGCCGTCTGCGAGCGTACGCAGCTCGAGGTCGGGCTCGCCGAAGACCATGAAGAGGTTGCCGGCGCCGGTGCTCTTGAGGAGCTTCTGGCCCGCGGTGTCCATGGCGAGGTCGGGGTTCATGCGCGTGATGAACGCCTCGTTTCGGCCCGGTATTGCCCACTTACTGCCACGTGTTGCCCACCCTCGCTCTGCGTACCGGCGACAGCGGCGTTCATGGCAGAAGATAGCGCCTCCCGCGCTTCTCGCCGTCGGGCAGCAGCAGCCCGCGCTGCGCGCGCTCAGGCCTGTGCGCGCTTCAGGAGGACGTCGCGCGCGAGGTCGCGCACGGCGGACGCGTTGTCGCCGGCCACCTCGACGTCGAGGCCTTGCCGCACGATCTCGACCACATCGCCGGCGCTCAGAGCCTCGACGTGCTCGCTCGCGGCGACGTAGGCCGCCACCTGGCCAGGAGACGCGCTGTCGCTCAGCCAGCCCTCACCGGCCAACTTCGCGCCTTCCGCGCGAACGTCCTCAGCCTCACGATTGAGATCGATGGCCACGGCATCCTCCTCCATGCTCTGGTTCCGCGGTCGCCACTCACATCCTACCCGGCGCCGGGAACGGAAGTCCCGCTGCCGGCGCTGACTCAGTGCACATGGTGCCCCATGGCGCGGTCGGACGGCACGTACAGCTCGGCGTACAAGTCGATGGCCGCCCTGTCCGTGAGGCTGGCCACAAAGAGAGCGACGTTCATCGCGATGACCGACGGGTCTTCGGACCCGTTGATACGCTGCTGGACATGCCACGGCAGCAGCAGCCGCTTGGCGCACAGCGTCTCGAACAGCCTCTCGAGGACGTAGTCTGCCTTGGCGTTCTGACGTGCGACCAAGGGGCCCTTGTAGACGCGCTGGTAGAGGAGGTCGCGCACGCGATCGAGCTGCGGCCGCACCTCGTCCGAGAAGTCGATCACCGGCCGCACGCTGTCGCGGGCCGCCGGGAGACCGATATGGGCCGCCCCGCGCAGGGCCGATTCCGTCAGCACATCATCGAGCAGTATCGAGATCAGATTGCGGTGCAGTTGGCGAACGAGAAGCTTGGACTCGTCCACACCCTTCCAGCCCTCTGGATGTAGGGCCTTGACCTCGCCGTCCGTCCTGCGACTGGCACGCCGCCACAGGCTCACGCCCGACAGCGCGTCGTCCAGCTCGTCGCGAGTGACCAGACCATGCTCGAGCGCGTCGTGAACGTCGTGGCTGACGTACGCGACCTCATCGGCCACATTGCTGATCTGAGCCTCGAGGGACGGTGACCTGTACGCCCCGAGCTCGGAACCGGATCCGTAGCCCACCGCAGGGTCGTCATAGGCGGTCTTGTGACGCGCGATGCCCTCGCGAACCGCCATGGTGAGGTCGAGCCCAAGGTGAGCCGGGTACTGCACCTCGATCTCGTCGAGCACCAGCAGCGAGTGGTGGTTGGAATCCCAGCCGCCGTGGCCCTCGAGAAGCCGCTTCAGCGTGTCCTCGCCCTGATGACCGAACGGTGTGTGGCCGACGTCGTGGCCGAGGCAGATGGCCTCCGCCAGCGCGGCGTTGAGGCCGAGCGAGCAGGCAAGCGAGCGGCCGACCTGCGCCGTCTCAACGGAGTGCATGAGCCGCGTGCTGTACAGGTCACCCTCGGTGACGATGAGCACCTGCGTCTTGTGCTGCAGCCGGCGGAAGTGCTCGCTGTGGATGATGCGGTCGCGGTCTCGCTCGAACGCCGGCCGCGGATCGTTGTCTGGCGACTTGCCGAACTTGCGATCCGTCCAGGGAGGCTCGTTCGGCGTGCGCAGGTGGGCGAGCGAATGGAGATATGGAAGTCGACGGTCGTTACTCATCGGCGTCGAGTCTCCGTCAGCGTAGCGACTCGCACAAGGCCGGGCATGGATGACGTTCTCGCGAAGTGTGGGGACGACCGTGCGCGTTGTCGAACACGCGTGTCCGCTGAAGTCAGTCCTTCAGAAGGCGCCCGACGACTCACTCCTTGACCGGATACACCCAGCGCCGCAGCTCGCCGAGCGGAGGGAACACGGTCGGCAGCAGCGTCACGTCGAACGGCAGGCCGAGCTCGCCGACGCGGGACAGCTCGGTCTCCATGCAGCCCTCCCTGTCGCAATGCCGCGCGACGATCTTGACGTAGCGACGCAGGAGCAGGATCGAGGGGAAGGTGGACTTGGCCTGCATCCACTCGAGCATGTCGCGGCCCTGCTTGGAGCTGTTGCAGCGGCGGCAGGCCGGGATGAGGTTGTCCGACTCGTCGGCGCCGCCGTTGATGCGCGGGATCAGGTGGTCGACGGCCAGGTCGCCCGGACTCCCACAGCAGGAGCACGCCTGGGGCATGGTCATCTTGAGGCGCTCGTCGTCGTAGAGCGAGCGCATCGCCATGCGGCCGGAGATGAGGCCGTGGTAGAGCTTGTTGCGGATCATGAAGTGGACCCTGCCGTACTTGTCCGCGGACCCGTTGAGTGCCCCGTCCGCCATGGCCAGGTTCGCATACGACCATGCGATGTGTTCGCGGATCGTGGTGATGGTGGGCGGGGCCATCAGGATGAAGGCTCAATTGCATCAGAGGCCGGCGCCGCTGAGGCAACCGCGGCTGCGGTCAGGTCGGCGTCCGTGTGAACCCAGGTCGTCTCACTGGCCCCGACGGTCTCGACAAGTCGCTTGAGGTCCCCGGGCCACGCGTGGCCGCCGCTGTGCACGAAGCGTGGTTCTACGCCCGTGCGCTCGCCCCACGCCTGCAGTCGCTCGTTGCGGTCCCAGTACCCGCCCCACATAGACCAGACGAAGACGAGCCGGTCGGGACCAACGCGGTCGAGGAGCCTGGTCGGTCCCATGCCGCCGCGGATGCTCATGAGGAAGCGCCCGGGATGAGCGACGAGCTCCGGCGTGCCCACGTACCCCTGCTCGCTCATCTCGCGGGCGAGGTGGAACAGACCAGCCTGTTTGAGACGCTCGACCTGGTGATGCGCGAACTTGACGCGCACGCCGTCCCAGTCGACCTGCGGGATGCTCAGCGAGAGCGGCACGAGCTGCATGAGCACGTAGGCCTGGTAGGCGTCGACGACGAGCTGGCGGTCGGCCCGGCGCGCGGCGCGGAAGCAGCTCACGAGGCGGTCGAGGTTCTGGCCGGAGGCGGCGACGGCGACGAGCTTGCCGGGCTCGGCGCGGGCGAGCACGAGGAGCTCCTCCTCGACGTCGGCCTCTGAGCGCAGGCCGTGCGAGCCGCCCGACGAGCCCAGCGTGGTGCCTTCGCAGAGCAGCCAATCGACGCCGCGCACTCGGGAATCGGCCAGCAGGCTCTCGAAACGGAAGCCGGTGCGTCCGTGCGCGCGCAGGTCGCCGGTGTAGAGCAGGCGCTGCCCGTCGGCTTCGCAGAGCAGCGCCCGCGAGTCCGGCGCGGCGTGGTCGACGGGAATGGCGGTCACCGTGAGGCTGCCGGCCGGGTGGGGGCCCGAGCGGCCGAGGCGCAGCGGCTCGCCGTCGGGCAGCAGCCGCAGGTCGGCCGGCAGCGCCGCTTCCGGGAAGAAGACCCTCCCCACATCGAGGATCGCCAGCGTGCCCCGACTGCCGAACACCGGGATGCCGGGGTGTGCGTGGTGCGCGAGCCCAAAGTGATCGAGGTGCGAGTGGGTGAGGACGATGGCGGCCACGTCCGGCGCCGCCGGGTCGTGCGGGAAGACGCCGGGCACGTCGACGAGCACGCCCTCGGCGATCAGCTCCTCGGTCGGCCGCTGCGGCGTGCCGCGCGGGAAGTCGCCGCCGTCTGGTGCCTGTAGCGGCATGCCGAGGTCGAGCAGGATGCGCGTGCCGTCGTCGGCCGCGACTTCAATACAGATACCGCCGATCTCGTGCTGTCCTCGGTGAATCA
>Ga0123328_1005283_pt1 | contig 10183 bp, 10 predicted proteins | sample BioC12SIPDNA_2_FD_89702 | JGI IMG/M metagenome (GOLD analysis project Ga0123328, IMG submission 89702) | Anaerobic biogas reactor microbial communites from Washington, USA - Biogas_R1_A C12 SIP DNA | ecosystem: Engineered > Bioreactor > Anaerobic > Unclassified | place: Washington, USA...
ACGCCGTTGTTGGCGCAGATCACCGTGAGATCGATGTTGCGGCGGGCGCCGTGGATGAGGTGGTTGCCGCCGATGGAGGCGATATCGCCATCCCCGCCGATGACCACGACTTTGAGATCCGGGTTGAACAGCTTGGCGCCGGTGGCAAAGGCGATGGGGCGCCCATGGGTGACGTGCAGCGTGTCGGCGGCATAGTGGGGGCTGGGGATCCAGCCGCCGCAGCCGATGCCCGACACGAACAGCATCTCGTCCATGTTCCAGCCCAGGTGGTCGATGGCGCGCAGGATGGCGCCCATCAGGATGCCGTGTCCACACCCGGGGCAGAAGGGGGTCGGGAACGATTCCGTGCGCACCATGCGCTTGATGGAGGCGTTGCTGCCCGCGGTCTGCATCACCACTTCCTCGCCACTGCCAGGATGTCGTCGGGCGTAATCCCCTCACCGTCGGTACGATTGCAGCCGCGCGCCGCGGGCGCGTGGCGCTGCACCTCGCGCAGCACCTGGCCACGGTTCATCTCGGGCACCAGCACGCGCCGCGCCCGCGCCGTCGCAGCCCGGATGGCGTCGTCGTCAAATGGCCAGAGGGTGCAGAGGCGGAGCAGGCCGGCCCGGGTCCCCTCGGAGCGTAACTCCTGGGCGGCGGCGTAGGCGCTGCGGGCGCTAAAGCCAAAGGAGACGAGCAGCAGGTCCAGCTCCTCATCCTCGTCCATGAGGAGGCGCTCGACGCGGGCATACTCATCGCGGTGCTCAGAAACCTTGCGCGTGAGGTGGTCGACCAGCGCCGCCTGGGCGTCCGCCTCGGAGGTGCGGCGATAGCCGCGGGGGTCATGGGTCGAACCGGTGACCATCAGGCGCTCGCCGTCGCCAAAGGCGGGCATCGGCGGCACGGCGTCCATCGCGCCCGAGGCCTCGGCAACAAAGGGCGCCGCGCCTGCGGCGCGCACGCGCCCATAGAGGCGCGTCTCGGGCCCGATCTGGACCCTCTCGCGGAGGTGGCCGATCCCCTCGTCCGCCAGGACGATCACCGGCACCCGAAAACGCTCCGCCAAGTTGAACGCACGGATCGTCTCGCTGTACATCTCGGGCGCCGACCAGGGCGTGAGGACGATGATCTCGTAATCGCTCCCCGCCCCATAGCGCGCCTGCATCACGTCCCCCTGAGAGGGGCGCGTGGCTTGGCCGGTGCTCGGCCCGGCACGCTGCACGTCCACGATCACCAAGGGCGTCTCGGTCATGATGGCGTAGGCGAGGTTCTCCATCATCAGACTGAACCCCGGGCCGGAGGTGGCGGTCATCGCCCTGGCGCCCGCCCAGGAGGCCCCCACCACGGAGCCGATGGAGGCGATCTCGTCCTCCATCTGGGCGAACACCCGCCCCGGCAGGGCACGGAAGCGCCGGGCGATGTGCTCCATGATCTCGCTGGCGGGGGTAATGGGGTAGCCGGCATAGTAGTTGCAGCCGGCGGCGATGGCGCCCTCGGCGCAGGCCTCGTCCCCCTGCATGAGGTAGGGGCCGGGGGCCAGCACGCTGGCGACGGTGTGCCAGCCCATGGGTTTCTCGGCGGTGGTGGCGGTCATCATGCCTCGGACAGCACCTCGATGGCGAGATCGGGACAGAGGAGTTCGCAGTTGCGGCACACGGTGCAGCGCTCGGGCTGCGCAACGACCACGGGGTGAAAGCTCCCCGTCCAGGCTCCCTGGTCGATGGCCAGCACGTCGCGCGGGCAGACGCTAACGCAGATGTAGCACCCCTTGCACCAATCCGCGTTGATGACGATGCGGAGCGGGGTGCGGTCGGCCACGGCGCGTGTCCCTGGTGCGGGCTGTTCCATGCCGGAATCGTCTACGGCGCCGCTGTCTTGGGGCGTCATTGTCCGGCCAGCTTTTTCCGGAACTGGGTGGTGAGGGCGGGGACGACGTCCTTCACGTCACCGACGATGCCATAGGTGGCGATCTCGAAAATCGGCGCCTCGGGGTCCTTGTTCACGACCACGATGACGCGCGAGGTCGACATGCCGGCGCGGTGCTGGATGGCGCCCGAGATACCGCAGGCGATATAGAGATCGGGCCGCACGGTGCGTCCTGTCTGCCCCACCTGGTGGGCGTAGGGAATCCACCCGGCGTCCACCGCCGAGCGCGAGGCCCCCACGGCCCCACCCAGCACCTGGGCGAGTTCGCGCAGCGGCTCGAACCCCTCAGGTCCGCCCACGCCACGCCCGCCGGAGACGATCACGCGGGCATCGGCCAGGTTCACGTCCCCCTCCTCGATGACGAAATCGATCACCTTGGTGACGATCTCGTCCTCCACGAGGTGCACCGGCACCGGCACGATCTGCCCCTGGCGGGAGGGGTCGGGCGCTGGCATCTCGAACACGCGATGCCGCACGGTGGCCATCTGGGGCCGGTGGTTGGGCGTGAGGATGGTGGCCATGATATTGCCGCCGAACGCGGGCCGCGTCTGCTGCAGCAACCCCGTCTCGGGGTCGATCTCCAGTCCGGTGCAGTCGGCGGTCAGGCCGGTATAGAGCGGTGTCGCCACGGAACCAGCCAGGTCGCGCCCGCGGGTGCTGGCGCCAAGCAGGAATATCGCCGGCCGGTGCTCCCGCACCAGGTCTACCAGGATCTGGGAGTAGGGATCGGTGCGGTACGTGCATAGCGTGGGGTGATCGGCCAGAAATACGCGGTCGGCGCCGAAAGCGATCGCCTCCTTGGCCACGCCCTCGACGTCCTCGCCCAACACGCAGGCGGTGAGCGTCGTGCCGAGGCGGTCGGCCAGGATGCGCCCCTGACCCATCATCTCCCAGGAGATGCTCGCGGCCCTGCCCTGGAACTGCTCCACCCACACCCAGACCCCGGAATAGCTCGATACGTCGGTGGCGGCGGCCTTGGCCTCGGGGAGGCTCAGCGCCTCGACGGGGCACTCGGGGATGCACGCCCCGCAGGCGGTGCAGTTGTCGTTCACGGCGACCACGCTGCCGGCCATCTCCAGGGCGCCAAAGGGGCACACCTCGACGCAGGCGCCGCAGCCGATGCAGGTATCGGTATCGATGATAAGAAACGCCATGGATATGCCCCCTAGATCACCTTGTCCTGCAGCAGCCGGTCAGAGAGGAGGTCGGCCATTCCGTCCACGCTGTCGCCGTCAATGAGTTCCACCTTACCCTCGCGTTTGGGCGGGGCGAACACCTTCATCACCTTGGTGGGGGAGCCGTCGAGCCCCAGGAACGCCGCATCGGCGCCGGGGAGGTCGGCCGCGCCCCACTGAGGGATCTCCATGCGACGCGCCGCGCGGATGCCACGGAAGGTGGGGTAGCGTGGCTGGTTGATGTCCTTCACCACCGTGAGGAGGGCCGGCAGGCGGCTGGCGACGATCTCGCGCCCCTCCTCGACGAGGCGCTCCACCTCGATGGTGCCCGCCTCGGGGTCCATGGCGCGCAGCTTGGAGACGTAGGTAAGCTGCGGGATGCCGAGCTGGTTGGCGATCCCGGGCCCCACCTGGCCCGTGTCGCCGTCCACCGCCTGCCGTCCACAGAGGACGACATCATAGTCCCCCAGCTTGCGGATGGCCTGCGCCAGGGTATAGGCCGTGCACCAGGTGTCGGCGCCGGCGAACTCGCGGGCGCAGAGGAACACCGCCTCGTCGCACCCCATGGCGACGGCCTCTTTGAGTTCCTTCTCCGCCTTGGGCGGGCCCATCGTGATGACGGTCACCTTGCCGCCGTGGGCCTCCTTGAGGCGGATCGCCTCCTCGATGGCATAGGTGTCAAAGGGATTGATGACCGACTCGACCTCGCTGCGCATCAGCGTGTTCGTCTCTGGGTTGATGCGCACCTCGGTGGTGTCGGGCACCGACTTGATGCAGACTACTGCGTGCAATGTGCTCCTCCCCGACGGATCTGCTCGTGGTGACAGGCTACAGGCTCTAGCGAGACTATCCTCTTGAGTCTGTAACTTGGAACCTGCTACCTGACACCTCTAACGAGGCACAAACTCACAACGCACAACCCGCAGCCCACAGCCGCCCCCTACTCCTCCGCCTCCCACGCCTCACGGTCGTACGCCGGCAGCTCACAGCGCAGCGGGCGATCCTGGCGGTAGCCCAGGGCGTACTGGGCCTGAAGGATCTGCTGAATCTCGCGGCTGCCCTCATAGATGACGGCGCCTTTGGAGTTTCGCAGGTAGCGCTCGACGTCGTACTCGTCGGAATAGCCGTAGGCGCCGTGGATCTGGACGGCATCGGCGGCGGAATCAAAGGAGGCGTCGCAGGCGTACCACTTGGCCAGCGACGTCTCGCGGGTGTTGCGCTGCCCCTGGTTCTTCATCCAGCCCGCCTTGAGGCACAGCAGGCGCCCCGCGTCCACGCGCTGGACCATCTTGGCGATCATCTGCTGCACCAGCTCGTGCTGGCCGATGCACACGCCGAACGCCTCGCGCTCGTTGGCGTACTTGGCGCTGGCGTCGAGGCACGCCTGGGTGAGCCCCACCGCGCCCCAGGCCACGGTGTAGCGGCCGTTGTCCAGGGCGCTCATGGCGATCTTGAACCCCTCCCCCTCCTCACCCAGCCGGTTCTCGGCGGGGACGGGCACGTCTTGCATCGAGATAAAGCCGGTGTTGCCGGCGCGCACGCCGAGCTTGCCGTGGATCGTGCCTGTGCTCACTCCGGGCATGTCACGGTCGACGATGAACGCCGACATGCCGCGGTGCTTCTGGGAGCGGTCGGTGTAGGCGATGATGATGAAGGAGTCGGCCACGTCGGCGAGTGAGATCCACATCTTTTCGCCGTTGAGGATATAGGAATCGCCCTCTTTGCGCGCCGTCGTCTGGATGGCGGCGGCGTCACTGCCGGCGTTGGGCTCGGTAAGGGCGTACGTGCCGATGCGCTCGCCCATCGCCTGGGGCACGAGGTAGCGCTGCTTTTGCGCCTCGGTGGCCCACTGCAGCAGCGCCAAGCTGTTCAGCCCCACGTGCACCGACATGATGACGCGCGCCGAGGTATCGACGCGCTCCAGCTCCTCACAGGCGACGCCCAGGGAGATATAGTCCATGCCGGCGCCGCCGTACTTGACCGGCAGGCAGATCCCCAGCAGGCCCTGCTCGGCCATCTTGTCCAGGAGGGAGCGATCGAACGTCTGCTCGCGGTCGTGTTCCTTGATCGTGGGCGCAATCTCGCGCAGGGCAAACTCGCGCACCATCTTGCGCACCATGTCGTGCTCTTCGGACCAGCTGAAATCCATGCTGCAACCTCCCAGGGATGGGGTCGACGCCGCCCTGCTCGGGCGCACACGCGTGGGAGTATAGCACCATGTGGGGGGTGGGGCAAAGGAAAGGGGCGGAGCGCGGGTTGGGCGGGAGGCGCGGGCTATCTGGGGGCTGTGAGCTCGCAGGCAACCCGTCCGAGTGGTACAATGCCCATGTGACGCATGGACAGCGGTTCGTTGCCAACGTGCGAGGCGGCATGCCCCTCATATTTGGCTGGGATGCAGGAAAGGCGCGCACGAATCTTCGCAAGCACGGTGTCTCTTTCGAAGAGGCATCGACCGTCCTTGGCGACCCGCTGCACTCGACGGACGACGAGAGGGCCGTGACGATCGGAGCGTCGTCCACTGGTAGGATCATCGTGGCAGTGCATACGGATCGTGGTCATGTTGTGCGCCTCATCAGCGCGAGACAGGCCACGCCCAGGGAAAGAAGAGTCTACCATGAAGGAAGCGGAAGAGTCTGAAGAAGATATGCTTGCGGAGTACGACTTTCGTCAGGGGACCCGCGGTAAGTATGCCAAGGGATACGCGTCGGGCACGAACATCGTCGTGCTGGATCCGGACGTCGCCGACGCCTTTCCCGATTCCGAGTCAGTGAACGAGGCGCTACGGCTACTCATACGCATTGCCCGCGAAAGCAGGTCATGAGTTATTGTACCCGACGTTTTGGGGGTAGCGGGCGTCTTGCTCCGCGTCCACGTCGGCGGCCTCCGCTCCGCTGACACTATGAGGCGCTCCAAGGCGCCCATACAGCGCCGGGGCACTCCTTGGTGTGCTTCTGAGGCCAGTACCCCGGCTGCCAGCCGCCGGCCTCGGCCGCGACTGCTGCCGGGGCATTTCCCGGGATCCTGAACCCGCGTCTCTCTGGCGGGTCCTTGGGCGCTCGGCCGCTCTGCTGCTCCCCTACTTTGCCGGAACGAACACCAGCACCTCCCCGCCCTGGGTGACGAGTTCCAGGCGGTCGTCGCTCAGGCGGTACTGGTCGATGCTCTCCAGCGCGGTGGTAAAGGCGCCCTCCTGCTCCATGGCGTCCTGGCGGTCGAGGCACGGCTCGCCGGCCATCTCGAGGAAGTGAAGGTCGATGTCGTCGCCGGTGGCCTTGTACGTGCCGCGGTAGGTGCGGCAGGCCGCCTCTCCGGTGAGTTCCGTGGCACTGTCGAAGGAGAGGGTGTAGCGCATCCCCTCGACGGGCCCGGTCCCCGCCATGACCAGCAGGTCCCAGCGCGTCCCGATCAGAGCGGCCGGGTCGAGCGTCAGGCGCTCTTGTGGTCGGAAGACGAGACGCGCCTCTCCAGTGGCATCGCTGATCTCCAGGCGATCGCCGACAATCCGGAGGGCTGAGGCGGCGCATAGCGCCCTGATGTAGGCGTCCTCCTGCTCCATCACCCCCGCGGGCTGGGTGCACAGGGCGGCGTGGTGCATCGGCTCGACGATCTCCAGATCGCCGTCGCGTCCCAGGGCATAGGTGGCGCCATAGCGATTGCAGCCGCCGAAACCTGAGAGCCGGCCCTCGTCGAGCGCCATGGTGATGCGCGACCCCTCCGCGAGGGGATCACCGTCCAGGGCGACGAGTTCCCACTGGGTGCCGGCGAGTTCGGGGATGGCCTCCTGCGGCCCCGGGACTTGGCCGCGGCCGGCGGGCACGCAGCCCATCAGGGCGAGGATGACAAGAGCGAGTGGCAGTCGTGTGAGCGTTCGGAAGGCGATCATGGGTTCTTGCCTCGATGGGCGGGAAGCCCGCGCAGGGCTCCCCGCGACCCATCAACCAAACGGCGTCGACCCAACAGCCAACAGCCAAGAGCTAACAGCCTTGGGCTGACGGCCCCCAACTACTTGGGCAGGTACGCTACGGCCCAACTCACGCCCAACTCGTGGAGCGTGGCGGCGGTGGGCACACCCTGGTCGTCCCAGCCCATCATGCCGTAGAACGTGTCGAGCGCCTCGCGAAGCTCCTCCCGATCGATGCCGCCATCGGCAAGCACGCCGTTATTCGTGGGGCCGTAGCTGCGCGGGGCAAGATCGTCATCCGCCGCGGTGAACCCCTCGCGCGTGTTGAACACCCGCGCCAGCGTCAGTCCACGCTGGCCCACCTTGAACAGCTCCATGGTGCTCACGTCCCAACCGGTGGCTGCACTGACGAGATCGACCCGCTGCTGCGCTGACCATGGGACGAACATGCAGACGGGTAGGCAGTTGCCGGTGACCGAGTTGATGCTATTGTACATAAAGGCCCGCACCTTCTCGGGGCCCAGGCTCTCGACATCCATCGGCTCGAGCACACCCAGGGAGCGCAGGCCGCCGTTGGGCATAAAGCCCTCCTCGGTGGCCGCCGCCAGGCCCGAGTCGTGCAGCGAGTGGCAGTGATCGGCGCCGGTGGGGGAGAGCGCATAGCCCAGCGCCAGCCCCCGCTTGAAGCGAGGCTCGTGCATCGGGTATTCCTGCCCCTTCACCTGCATGGCCAAGAACTCTGAGCCCTTGCCGAGCTTGGCCGAGGCGCGCTTGGTCCCCTCCGCCAGCAGCGCGCCGATCCCCTGGCGCTTGGCGATGGCCTCGATGGCCGCCAGCATCGCCTCACCGTTGCCAAAGCGCAGGTCGATCCCGCCGGTGTCCTCCTTGGTGAGCAGGCCGTTCTCATAGCACTCCATGGCCCAGGCGATGGTCACGCCGGTAGCGATGGTGTCCAGCGAGTAGGCGTTGCACAGCTCGTTCCCCTTGCTGATGGCCTCGATGTCCTCCACGCCACAGCAGGAGCCGAGGGATCCGATGGTCTCGTACTCGGGTCCGCCATAGTCCGGGTCGACGTTATAGGGCGCGCCCGTCTTGACCACCTTCTTGCAGCGCACGGCGCAGGCAAAGCACGCCTCCATCCCCTGGCCGATCTTTTCGAGGATGGTGTTGGCGCTGATGTCGGCCGCGGCGGGGAACTCGCCATCGCGAAAGTTGCGGATGGGCAGGTTGCCGGTGGGGATCATGTCCTCCAGGTGGGTGCCCGTGCCGTACTGATGCATGCCGGCGGCGAGTTCGCCCGCCTGCACGCCTCGGGCTAGGGTGCGCGCCATCTCACGGATCTTGTCGGGGTTGGCGCCGTCGAGCCCCATCGTGCCACGCACGACCACCGCCTTGAGCTTTTTCGAGCCCATCACGGCGCCCAGGCCGGTGCGTCCTGCGGCGTCCTTGAGTTCGTTCATCACACAGGCATAGCGCACCAGGTTCTCGCCGCCCGGGCCGATCATGGAGCAGCGGATGCGGCGGTCGCCGAGTTCCTCCTGGAGCGTCTCGAGCGTCTCCTTGGTCGTCTTGCCCCACAGATGGCCAGCGTCGCGTAGTTCGGCTTGGCCGTCCTTGATCCAGAGGTAGACGGGCTTGGGCGAGGCGCCCTCAAAGATCACGGCGTCATAGCCGGCGCGCTTGAACTCGGCGCCAAAGAACCCACCGACCTCACCGGCGCCGAACCCGCCGGTCTGAGGCGACTTGGCGCCCACGGCGTTGCGGGACGCGCCCGAGATCGCCAGGCCGGTAAGCACGCCGGGGGCGAAGACGAGCTTGTTCTCCGGGCCGAGGGGATCCGCCTTGGGCGGAACCTCCCGCAGAAGGACCTCGAGGATCAGGTTCCAGCCGCCCATGTTGCGGCGGTAGAACAGTGCGTCGGGCTCATCGATGCTGATCTTGCCCGTGGACAGGTTCACGCGCAGAATCTTGCCCCAATATGAACGCGCCATAATAGACTCCCTCCAGAACAGATGCTGCGGCCTCGAGCCGCGACGATCGGTGGAGCTGAGATAGAGTGGGCGGTATTCTACACCATGGGGGAGGGGTGGGCAAGCGAGTGACTTGGGCGGGGGATGTACTCCTGACGCATTCCGCCTTGCGAGCACCGCCGGGCGCCGCTAGAATGGGCATAGGACCACAGCGCAAGCGACACCATTGGGAGGTGAACCATGCTGGAGGGCATCCACTGGCTCGGCCACGCAAGCTTTCGCATCGACGGCGAGGTCACCATCTATATCGACCCCTGGAAGATCGCCGGCGGGCCCCCCGCCGATCTGATCCTGGTGACCCACGCCCACCACGACCACCTGTCGCCGGCCGACATCGCCAAGGTGCGCACCCCGGAGACAGTCATCGTCTGTCCCGCGCAGTGCGCCGGGGAACTCGAGGGGGATGTGCGCGTCGTCGCGCCCGGCCAGACGCTGTTGGTGGGCCAGGTGACCATTGAGGTGGTGGCCTCGTACAACACGAACAAGCCCAACCACCCAAAGGAGGCCGGCAACGTCGGTTTTATCGTCACCGTGGGCGGGCGGCGCATCTATCATGGCGGGGACACGGACCTCATCCCCGAGATGGACGAGTTCAGCTGCGAGGTGGCCCTCATTCCCATGGGCGGCAAGTACACCATGAATGCCGAGGAGGCCGCCCAGGCGCTGGAGCGCATCAAGCCGCAGGTGGCCGTGCCGATGCACTGGGGCGACGTGGTGGGTGGCAGGGAGGACGTGGAGCGGTTCCGGCGCCGCGCCCCGGAGGGGGTACGCGTCGAGGTGCTGGACAAAGAGGCCTGACGGCCGCGGGAGGTGGGCGTGGCGGAGGGGCTGCTGACGATTGACGGCTCGCACGGCGAGGGGGGCGGGCAGATCCTGCGCACCGCCCTCTCGCTGTCGGTCGTCACGGGGCGCCCCTTTCGCATGCATAGTATTCGCGCCGGCCGGCGCGACCCGGGGCTGCGTCCGCAGCACCTGGCGGCGGTGCGCGCCCTGGCCGCAATCTGCGATGCGCGCTTGGAGGGAGACGCCCTGGGCGCGCGGGAGCTGACCTTCGAGCCGACGGGGCCGGCTCGCCCGGGGGAGTACGTCGTCGACGTGCAGGCGCTGTCGGGCACGGGGAGCGCCGGCTCGGCGACGCTGATTCTGCAGGCGCTGCTGCCGCCGTTGGC
>Ga0123328_1005289_pt1 | contig 10178 bp, 7 predicted proteins | sample BioC12SIPDNA_2_FD_89702 | JGI IMG/M metagenome (GOLD analysis project Ga0123328, IMG submission 89702) | Anaerobic biogas reactor microbial communites from Washington, USA - Biogas_R1_A C12 SIP DNA | ecosystem: Engineered > Bioreactor > Anaerobic > Unclassified | place: Washington, USA...
CGCGACCGCGTGCGTTTCCGTTGCGCCTTGACCGATGTCGATGCCGGTGCCATACTGACCGATGGGGATGGGCGAACCGGGGAACGGGTCGCGCCGGCGGCTGTTTCAGCAGAAGGAGGCGGCGATGCGGAGACGTGTGGCCTTGCTTGTGGCGGTCCTGGTGACGGGTGCGGTGTCGCTGTCGTGCGAATACACGCACGGGCGCGTTGTGGTGAAGCCACCGAAGCACCCGCCTTCCGGACCCGGCTGGACCTGGGGAATGCATAAGGACCACGGCGGACACCGGCTCGGGGACCTGCGTCCCAAGGAGTCGAAGGCCGAACACGAATGGCGCCTTGCCGAACTCCGCCGCGAGCAGGAGTGGCGACGCGCGATGGAGTTGCGACGCAAGGAGTTGAAGCACGAGCGCGCCCTGCGCCTGAAGGCATTGCGGCGTGCGAAGAAGCACCGCGACGATGACGGGGACGGCCACGGGGACGGCCACGGGGACGGCCACGGCGGCCATGACGACGACGGCGGGGGGGGCGGCAAGGGCGCCGGCAAGAAGCCGGGCCGGGGCGGGCGCGATTAGGCGTCGGCCGGGAACTCAGCCGTCGGCGATCAGGATGGCGCCGGCGGGGCAGCGGTCCGCTGCTTCGCGGCACCGTTCCTCGGCATCGGGCGGGACGGTCGGGACGATGGTCCGTGCGCGGCCGCCGTCCATGGCGAACACCTCCGGGCAGAGCCGGACGCACAGGCCGCAGCCGAAGCAGGCATCAGTCACCTGTGCACGCAGGCGTGCGGGGGAGGGCGTTTCCGGATCGGCCGGCGGCCGGGCGGCTGGGTTGCCTGTCGTTCGGCGCGCCTCGTGCAGATGGCGCAGGCCGCCCAGCGCCAGGGCCGCCGCGCCGGCGGCGATCAGAAAGCCGCGCCGGCTCAGGTTGCCGTCCGTCCCGGTTGCCTTCGTCATCGTGTGACCCCGTACGCTGCGCCCGCCGCGGGCGGCCGTCCCCACACGGGGCCGCGCCGGCAACGCACCATCACAACTCTATGGCCACCGCCCGCCCATTTCAACGCCCGTCCCCCGGGCAGGCTCCTCGGAGAGAGGCTTGACGGCGGGGCGGGGCGGCCGTAGACTCCGCCGGAGAGGCGTTCCCGGAGCGGGGACGCGTGGTGGTGGTGGCGGCCGTCGAGGCCGCCGGCGAGAGGACGGGCCATGGACAGGGCGCTGGGCGTGTCGCTGGACTGGTTTGAGGAGTGGCGCAAGCGGACGGGCGAGGGGCCGCCGCACTTCGCGGATATGGCGTCCATCCCCGATCTGCCGCCGCTGCTGGAGTTCCGGGACGGCCGGCCGGTGCAGACGCCGTCCGAGTGGCCGGAGCGCCGGGCGGAGTTGCGGGTGCTGTTGGAGCACTACATGTGGGGGCGGCTTCCGAAGGTCGCGCCCGCCGTGTCCGGGGCGAGGGTGCTGGCCGAGGAGCGCGGGCGCGGCATGGTGCGCCGCCGGATCGCCGTCTCGTTCGGCCGGCCCGTCAGCGTCGCCCGTACGCCCATCGAGATCGAGACCTTCACCCCGGCCGGCCCGGGGCCGTTCCCGGTGTTCCTCACACAGTCGAATCACCGCGCCTGGGCGATGCTGGGCGTCTCGCGCGGCTACCTCTCGTGCGTCTATCCGGCGGCCGACGGCACCGATCAGTCGGCGGTGTTCGTCGACGCGTATCCGGACTGCGACTGGGCGGCGATCGCGCGGCGGGCGTGGCTGGCGTCCAGAGCCATCGATTACCTGTTCACGCTGGACGAGGTGGACCGGGACAAGGTGTGCATCACCGGGCATTCGCGCAACGGCAAGCAGGCGCTGATCGCCGCCGCGATCGACGAGCGCATCACCGCCGTGGTGGCCAGCAGTGCGGGGGACCCGTGCAGCGCGCCGTACCGGTTCCACTCCGAGACGGGTCTGGTCTGCAGCCTGGAGCACGTCACGCGCGGGCAGCGGCACTGGTTCCACCCGCGCATGCGCTTCTTCACGGGGCGCGAGAACAAGCTGCCGGTCGACGCGCACTCCTGCCTGGCGCTCATTGCGCCGCGCCACTGCCTGCTCTCGACGGCCGTCAACGACGGCTGCGAGTCCTCGTTCGCCGTCGAGCGGGCACTGCGCGCGGTGCGGCCCGTGTACGAGCTGCTCGGGAATGCGGACGCCGTGAAGATCCGCTATCGGCCCGGCAGCCATGAGACGAACTCGGAGGACCTGCAGAGCTACTTCGACTGGTTCGATCGGGCCTTCGGGCGCGGCGCGCGGGAGTTCCCCGACGAGTTCCTCTACGACTTCGACTGGGACGCGTGGCGCGCGGCGGCGGGCGAGATCCCGGAGGCGCCGTCCGAGCCCCGTGCGGCGGTGGAATGGAGCCTGGGCGAGGCGCCGCCCCGGGCGGTCGGGTGGGGCATGGGCTATGGCAAGGAGACGGACCACGACGCGCTGATGCTGGCGCGCCTGCACACGCCCCCCGAGGTGCGGCGCGTGCCCGTGCAGTTCGGCGACTACCTGTCCGGCGACCTCTACGTGCCGGCCGAGGTCCGGGGCCGGCCGCCGGTGGTGATCTGGCTGCATCCGCTCTGCTACCCCAAGGGCTACCGGGGCCACTACGCCGGGGACGGCACCGCCGAGCCGATCTTCATCCAGCTCGCACGCCGGGGCGTCGCCTGCTTCGGGTTTGACATGGTGGGGTTCGGGCGCCGCATCCGCGAGGGCACGTCGTTCTACGCGCGCTTCCCGCGCTGGTCGAAGCTGGGGCGCATGGTGGCCGACGTGCAGGCCGCCGTCGACTTCGTGCGCCGGGGCGATGGCCGCTTCGACTACTCGGTCTCGCCGGACTACACGGCGCCCATTCCCGATCTGGATACCGACCGCCTGTTCTGCCTCGGCTACTCGATCGGCGGGATGGTGGCGCTCTACGCGGCCGCTCTGGACGCGCGCATTGCGGGCGTCGCGACGTTCTGCGGCTTCACGCCGTTGCGCACCGACACGGACGAGAAGGGCACGGGCGGCATCCGGCGGTGGTGGGAACTCTACAACACGCAGCCCCGGCTGGGCCTCTACCGGGGTCGCGAAGGCGAACTGCCGTTCGACTTCGACGACGTGCTGTCGATGATCGCGCCGCGCCCGTGCCTGATCAGCTCTCCGGTCTACGACCGGGATGCGGACGTCGAGGACGTGAGGGCGTGCGTGGAGCGCGCGTCGCCGGCCTGGGGCGATGCGCCGCCGGGCCGCGGCCTCACGCACGAGACGCCGGAGGTCTACAACCGCTTCCACCAGTCGGACTTCGACCGGTTCTTCGCCTGGCTCGACGGCGTGTTGTAGGGGCGAATCCGCCGCAGGATGCGCTCAACGTCCTTCGAGCCTGGTCAGGGCTTCATTCCGTCCGGCCGGTAGTCGGTTCTGCCTCAGGTTGTGAGGCATCCTGCGTTCCCCCCCGGGCATCGACCTCGAGTGTCAGCCCGCCCGGGGTGCGTGCACCATACTCAAAGGCGGCAATCTCGCATCTGTGCCGTCCGCCGGCGGGGAAGAGGAAGCTGCATCGGCGCTGTTCCCGGCCAACGTGTTGCCAGGGCCCCTCATTGAGCCGCTGAAAAAGCTCAACTCCCTCCGGCAGTGGATCCGGATCCACACGGATGTCGAACGCCCATTCCGGGCTCACAGGGCCGGTGCCGTCCGGCCCGCTGATGGCGATGTGCGGGAGCTTGTAGCGAAATGCCGTAGGGTCGGGCTTTGATGTATAGAACCACAGGCTGCCGGCCCCGTCTTCCTGAATGTCCACGTCGAGCAGTTCCGGCGGCAGGGGCGTTGAGGGCCGGAACCGGTGCGCAGTCTCGCCCATGATGTATTGTCCGGTTCCCATGAGCCACATGCCGCCCGACAGCGTGCGCTTCATTCGGCGCAACCGCGAGCCGAACTGGACAGTGGCGGCTGTCTGCGGAACCGATCCGGTCTTCAGGGCGGTCTCGAACTCGTCACGGCGCAGGAAGAGCGTATACAGACGGCCTTCCTTGATGACGGGGAAGCAGTAGCCGCTGTGTTCGTCCAGGAACTCGCGCTCGTACGGCCAGAGGCCGTTCTCGGTCAGCATGAGCTTCTGTCGCTCATCCTCCCGGGGACGAGGCATCTCAACGACCTCTTCGCCCTCTGCGAGATACCATGAGTCCGCGTAGTATCCCCGGATCATCATCCCCAGTCCCCGGCACATCTGCAGGCCAGTGACGTGGCTTGGAACCCACGGCATCCGCCACCGCTCTCCATCGTAGAGGTGCAGGTTCCCTCGATCCTCAAGCCAGATACGACCGTCGGACGTGACAACGATTCCCCGGAAACCGTCGACGAGTGAGAAATCGCGTGCTCCCTCTCTCACCGCTTCCTCAAGAAGGCTCTGCATCGTATCGAACTGCCGGACGGAATCCGGTCCGACATCGAAGACGGCGGCCGGGCGCGCCTCGGCCAACAACACATGGCCGCGATCGTCCACTGCCGATTGGCGGCCGACCCTGGTTGTGTCAAAAGGCTCCCTCTGATGCCGCCATTCACGGCCGTTCCAGCGCGATAGGTCATGGGGGCGGTCTTTGCGGAACATGGCGACCTCGCCCGGTGCTGTCTGCCACACATTGCCGCCTTGGAGGGCAAACTCCTCCCAGACTGCAGTCAGCGGTGACAGGGGAGGTGGCCCCGATCCCAGCGTCAGCTTGGCTACCTTTAAAGAGAGCGCAAACCAGATGCTTCCGTCCGGCGCCTCATGCAGTTGCCGAGAACCCGTATCGAGTCCATACTGCCAACGCCAGAGAGAGATGGCACCGTCCCGGAACACGCCGATCCCTTGACGCGGCAGAATGAAGACGATTTCTCCTGCCGGCGTTTCAAGGCAGCGTCCGGGACCGTCCATATATAGACCCCTGGCCCACCGCACGCTGTCCGCTTCGGCGATTTTTTCCAGACGTCCGTCGGTCGAGAGGCGGAAGAACCCGAAGCCGGGCGCGTCTGCCTTGGCTCCTATGAGAAGAACGTCGCCGTTTCTCAGAGCAAGCGCGTCGTAGAACCGTATGTCCCTGTCAGAAAGAAACGCTTTGACCAGAGTGATCCTCCTGCCGGTCAAGAGGTCAAAAGCGAACAGATCGGGGCTACCTACCGCGAACAGAACAACGCGTCTGCCTGCCCATAGGACACCTTTGGCCGAGGCCGGGCTCCAGAACAAACGGTCCCGCTTGCTGAGAGCATTGGACGCATCCGCGCAGTAGAGGGAACTGGCATGGCAGAAGTAGACTTCGTCACCAACGTCAAAAACCAGCGTATCCGTCACGGACAACCTCGCCCTGATGCGCTTCCACCCATCAGCCAATCGGCAGGCCAGAAAGCCGTCTCCCCAGGTGAAGAGACGGCCTGAGCGGGAGACGTGTGCAGCCGGCCTCGCGCCTGTCCTTCCCACGCTGAAGTTGCACTCAAATCGTGCTGCGCCATTCCTGAGCCTGTACAACGCCGCCGTTGGGGCCATCTGCGCTCGTTCAATGGCGTACAGGCCGCGGTCCGGCCCGCCGATGAGGCTCACGAATGTCTTGTCCTGTTCCCCCACTTGCCGGAACCTCTCCCCGGTCCAGCAAAACAACCTGCCCATGAAGATTTTCCAGACAGTGCCCTCCTCGTCCAGACCCATGGCCTCCGACATTCCTCGGACGAACTCGAGCTTCGTCGCCCCGCCCGCAAGTGGAGGTGCGGGCGGCGGGCCGGCTGTGACCGCCGGGCGTTCCGAGACGAGGCACAGGAGGACTGCAAGCATTGCTGCAAGCCGCCTCCCGCCCCGGGAGCACAGAGCCCACGGCTGCCGTTCCTGATTCCCTTGGGCGCGTCTCATTTTTCGCCTGCCTCTGCTCCTGGTTCACAGCATCTTCCTACCATACTTATACCATGCTTCTCACCTTGAGCCCTGGATCTTTCGGGGCAGCCGTTCACGGGTCCCGGTCAACCGTGCGGCGGCGGCGTAGCGCCGGCGTCTCGCCGGCCGTGCCGGAGGCGTCTCGCCTCCGGCAGCCTGATGCGAACGTTCATCGAAGAACGACGGGCGGGCGAGACGCCCGCCCCACAGCCGGCCGGAGGCCGGCGCTACGCGAGACGCCCGCCCCACAGCCGGCCGGAGGCCGGCGCTACGTGAGACGCCCGCCCCACAGCCGGCCGGAGGCTGGCGCTACGCGACGCGGCGGCTTGCGTGTGTTCGGGGCGCCGAGTGGGATTCGAGCGAACCGGGACGTGACCGTCGGCACGGCGTAGCGCCGGCGTCTCGCCGGCAGTGCCGGAGGCGTCTCGCCTCCGGCAGGCTGGTGTGAACGTTCATTGAAGAACGGCGGGCGGGCGAGACGCCCGCCCCACAGCCGGCCGGAGGCCGGCGCTACGCAACGGGCCGGCCTGCGTGTGTTCGGGGCGCCGAGTGGGATTCGAGCGAACCGGGACGTGCCCGTCGGCGCGGCGTAGCGCCGGCGTCTCGCCTCCGGCAGCCTGGTGTGAACGTTCATTGAAGAACGGCGGGCGGGCGAGACGCCCGCCCCACAGCCGGCCGGAGGCCGGCGCTACGCGACGCGCCGGCGTCTCGCCGGCAGCCCGGTGTGAACGTTCATTGAAGAACGACGGGCGGGCGAGACGCCCGGCCCACAGCCGGCCGGAGGCCGGCGCTACGCGACGCGCCGGCTTGCGTGTGTGTGGCCTGGAGGGATGCCATCCTGCGCGTCCGCGTTGGATCAGGCCTCGCCGTCCAGTACGAGCAGCGCATCCGCCCAGTGGTCGGGACTTGAGAACGGCTGTGTGCCGGACGCGCGCAGGCTGCCGGCCGGGGACGCGTCGCCGGTCTCTGGATTGACCCAGACTGCGGAGACGGCGGAGCCTGCAAGCCTGTCCAGGTTGACCGAGAACGAAGTCGGTTCGGACAGGTAGACGACCGCCCAACGGCCGTCCCGATGGCGGGCGGCCAGGTGGAGCAGTCTGCCGTCGGTGCGGCCTCCCGAAGCCAGGATCGACTGATCGGGCACCATGAGCCACCACTCGGGCCGGGCCATGAAGAAGCGTTTCAGAATGCCCATCTGCACGGCGCCCGGGGCGTCCAGGGCCTCCCGCCACGTCGGCAGAACGCGCCAACTGTCGTTGTGCCCGTACGTGTGATGCGCGCCCGCAAGGTACGAGTAATACGCCTGTCGGCGAACCCAGAGCGGGCTGACCTCGAAGCCGTACTCCGACCCGGCCTCATAGGCGCCCTCGGCCATCAGGACGGGTTTGACCGGCCTCAGGTTGTAGTCGTGCGTCACCATCGGGCAGATCAACTGCACGTCCGCCCACGTCTGCATCGAGTTGAAGTCCAGCCAGTCCTCGTCGTGGATGAAGCTCGACGAGTAGGGCGAGGGATCGGGCTTGAAGGTGATGAGGTGGTTGCCGCCGTCACCCTCGTGCAGGCCGACGGCCAGTTCGCGCAGAACGGGGATGTACTCGTCCTCCGCGCGCGGCGTCATGGACCAGACGATCTGCGGGACGTCCCTGTAGCGCGTGGCCAGCCGGTGCGCCCAGGCGCGCGCATTCTCCGGCGTGAGGCGCTCTCGATATCGTTGGTGGTAGATCGTCATGGAGATTGCGAGATTGCACTCTCCGGCCATCCGCACCACGGTGTCGACGTCTCGGAAGTACTCCTCGTTCGGCGTCAGAGGGTCGTCGTTCAGCCAGGGCTTCTGTCCGCTGACGTTCGGCTGCGTGCCGTCGCCGACGCCGAGCAGCATGACCTGCACGAAGCGGAAGCCGTGCGCGGCCGTGCGCTCCAGGATCGTGCGAGCCTCCTCCGGCGTGTACTCCCGGAAGAGCTGCCACTGCGTGGTGCCGATCCAGAAGACCGGCGTGCCGTTGCCGTCGACGAAGTACCGCCCGTTCTCGCTCACGGCGACGGGGAACGCGACTTCCTGCGCCAGTGCCGGTGCACCGACCGCCGGCAGGGCGTCCGGCACCGCTGGAACCTGCCTCACCTTCTTGCCCATGGCGGCTGCTCCTCTCGCGTCCTGCAACGAAAGCGGGGGAGCCGAAGGTCCCCCGCCGGGCAATGCCTCCGGAAGCGTCTACCAGCGGAAGAATCGGTAGGGGTCGTCCCATTCCTCCGGAACGTCCAGGTAGAGGCCGTCCAGCCAGCGCTGTTCGCCCTCGCCGACCGGCGTCGCCCCGTCCGTCACGAGCGGAAGCTCGCGCGGATCGCGGTTGTGCACGTCCGCCGGCGAAACGCCGACCAGCGGCGAGTCGGTCCCGACCGCCTCGAAGCAGGAGGCGATGTGCTCGCCGGGCGTCGTCGTCGCCTGCGCCGGCAGGAAGGCACTTGCCTCCTCGCCCGTCAGGCCGAGGGCCACGACCTGCCCGCCGTCTCGCACCCAGTCACGGACGGCCGAGGCGTTGGCGGCAAGCTGCTCGCCCGCGCCCGGGCCGACAACGAGAACCTGTCCCTCGCGGTACTCCATCAGCGTGGCGTACTGCAGGGAGTAGCCGCTCGTCGTCACGGGATCTCAGTGCGCCCGTCCGCGTGCGGCTTCGGCCGGCGCCGTTCACGATCCACCCGCCCATTGTAGCCGTTCGCGGGTTCCCGTCAATCGGGGATCGTCGTTGCGCTGCTCGTGACCCGCGCAGGTGGGAGGGGGCGTTGCGGCCGGCTGTTCGGCTCTACGGCGCGGGGTCCTTCTGCGGGCCGATGTAGGACGTGGCGATGACGATGTCGTCGTACCAGAGGGTCTGGTTGGGGCGCACGCGGCTGGAGTAGGTGCTCAGGTGCACGTTGTTGATCTTCAGCGCGTCCGTGCTGCGCAGCCGCAGGTTGGGGAAGTCGCCCCGCAGGACGCCGTCCACCCAGAACGCCACGCGTCCGTCGCGCCGGCCCGGCGTGTTCGCCCTCGCCATGAGCTCGTAGCAGTGCCAGCGGCCGAGTTCGGCGACGAAGTCGGGGCGGGGGACGAAGGTCGGCCCGAACAGCGCGGCGTCCTCGCGGGGGCGGGCCTCCCCGGACGGGAAGAACAGGTCGCCGTAGACGCCGATCTGGTCCATGTGATAGCAGTAGATGTTCGAACGACCGGGCGGGCGCTCTCCCGTTCGTCGGCGGGGCTGCGCGGCGTCCAGGCTCACCACGAAGTGGTTCTGCCCGTTGGGACGCACGCCGGTGGCGCTCCGCTCGGTGCCGGACGCCATGATGACGCCCGGGGCCCCGGCCCACATGCTCATCCCGATGTGGTGGCAGCCGGGGAACTCCGGGTGGAGTCTCATGTAGTAACGCACGAACAGGGTGTCGAACCCTTCTTCAAACACCTTGCCCGCGCCGTGGCTCATGGGGGCTTCCTCGTGGCGGACTTCGGCGGCCTGCGTGCCGCTGTGGACGTTCGCCGGCTCGCGCGTGATGCGCACCGTGTGCCAGGCCGTGTCCCACCGCATGCCCTTCTGGCCGGGGTCGGCGGTTGCGATGACGTCGTCCTCGAAGCCCTCGAACCCGTCGGCGAACACGACGGCCGGGTTCTCCTCGATGCCTACGTCCCTCAGGTACGGCGCGGCGATTCCGTCCCCTTCAGGCAACTGCTCCGGCATGGTTTCGGCTCCCGACCTCTGGGTGGAGACCATCAGAAGAGACGAGGCGATCAGGAGGACGGAGACGAGTTGAACGTGTCCGCATGCCGGCATCTGTTCCGTTCCGAGTCACCGGGGTGGAGCGATGTGGCCTCCCGGACGGTATGTGGAGCAGCGGAGGACCGCTGAGATCCTCCGCTGCTCCACGGTTCGGCGGCCGCCTACCAGCGGAAGAAGCGGTAGGGGTCGTCCCATTCCTCCGGAACGTCCAGGTAGAGGCCGTCCAGCCAGCGCTGTTCGCCCTCGCCGACCGGCTGCGAGACGTGCTCCAGCACCGGCGTCCGACCGGCCGCGCCCATGTTGGCCAGCAGGCGGGCGGTCGTGAAGGAGAACTTGCGGAACGTGCGTTTGATGTTCATCTTCTCGCCCGAGTAGTCGAGCTGCCAGGGCGGAAGCTGGCAGAGGACGACGTTCCCGCCCACGTGGCCCAGAACGCCGTTGCCGACCGGCGTCGCCCCGTCCGTCACGAGCGGAAGCTCGCGCGGATCGCGGTTGTGCACGTCCGCCGGCGAAACGCCGACCAGCGGCGAGTCGGTCCCGACCG
>Ga0123328_1005294_pt1 | contig 10170 bp, 13 predicted proteins | sample BioC12SIPDNA_2_FD_89702 | JGI IMG/M metagenome (GOLD analysis project Ga0123328, IMG submission 89702) | Anaerobic biogas reactor microbial communites from Washington, USA - Biogas_R1_A C12 SIP DNA | ecosystem: Engineered > Bioreactor > Anaerobic > Unclassified | place: Washington, USA...
CTGTTGGGCCGCGCCGCCATCGCAGTGGTCGATTTCGAACTGGAGTAAGCCATGAGTATCGCTACAGTCTGGCTGTTGGCCCAGAAAGAACTGCGCGACGCGCTGCGCAACCGCTGGTTTCTGCTCTACACCGTCGCCTTCGTGGCGCTGGCGTTGGGCCTCTCCTATCTGGCCTTGGCGGGCGCGGGCATGGCCGGCTTTGCCGGCTTCGGGCGCACCGCGGCCAGCCTGATCAACCTGGTGCTGCTGATCGTGCCGCTCATGGGGTTGACGGTCGGCGCGCAGAGTTTGGCCGGCGAGCACGAGCGCGGCACGCTGAGCTACCTGCTGGCCCAGCCCGCGGGCCGCGCCGAGATCTTCCTGGGCAAATTCATTGGCCTCGCCCTGAGCCTGCTGGCCGCGCTGGCCCTCGGCTTTGGCATCTCCGGCCTGGTCATGGCCGCGAGCGAGGGCGGCCCCGCCGACCCCGCAGCGTATCTGCATCTGGCCTGGCTGGCCTGGCTGCTCAGCCTGACCATGCTCAGCGTGGGGCTGTTGATCTCGGCGCTCAGCCGCCGCGCCAGCGTTGCCGTGGGCGTCGGCCTCTTCTTCTGGCTGGTCTTTGTCTTCCTGGGCGACCTGGGCATGATGGGCACGGTCATGGTGATGCGCGTCCCTGCCGACGCGCTCTTCTGGATCGCGCTCGCCAACCCGTTGCAGGTCTTCAAGATGGCGGCTATTCTCGACATCCGCGCCACGCTCGACGTGCTCGGCCCGGCGGGCATCTATGCCATCCAGCGCCACGGCGATTGGCTGGGCTTGCTCTTTCCCGCCATCCTTGCCGTCTGGGTCTTGTCGCCGGCGCTGGTCGCCTATGGCCGCTTTGCCGCACGCGGCGATTTTTAGGGAGGAGATCAAACCGATGAAGTGCGCTATAATGCCAAGCGCGATTCAGACGCGCCTGGTTATCAGTCTCCTCATCGCAGCGTTCGCCGGTTGGGCGCTGCCTGCTTGCGCGCCCGGCCAGGCGGAGATGGCGCCGCCCGACATCGTCTATGGCGAGACGCCCTGCGTCGAATGCAGTATGATCATCAGCGATGCCCGTTTCGCGGCCGGTTATGCGCATGAAGTCGCGGCGGGACGGTACGAGAGCAAGGCTTTCGACGACATCGGCGACATGCTTGTGCACGCCGGCAAACATGCGGAGGACAAGATCACGGCCTGGTACGTACACGACTATGTAGGCGAGGCCTGGCTGGATGCAGAGCAGGCGATCTTCGTCGTCAGCCCGCAACTGCCCACGCCGATGGGCTACGGCATTCTGGCCTTTGCCGAGCGGTCCGCAGCCGAACGCGTGGCGGCGGAGGCGGAGGGCGAATTGCTTACCTGGGAGGAACTGCGACAGGAGGCGAAAGCCGGCATCGGGCACGGTCACGCTCATGGCGGATCGTGAGCCGGTTGCGGCGTTTGTGCAACCGATCCGGCGATCACACGTAATTTGAGCAACCATCATGCAGGTAATCTAGATAAGGAGCAGTGTTCATGAAACGGTATTTCTGGATTGTCACGGTGACCGCGCTGGCCCTAGCCCTCGCCGCTTGCGGCGGCAAGAAGGAGCCGACCCCGGCGCCAGAGCCGCCCGCCGCCGCGGCTGAAGCAGCCGCACCGGCGGCGGAACCTGTCGGGGACGCGGCGGCGGGCAAGGATTTGTTCGTGCCCACTTGCGGCGCCTGCCACGGGCCGGAAGGCAAAGGCGTCACCGGCCTGGGCAAGGACATGACCCACAGCGAGTTCATCGCCGAGAAGACGGATGCCGAACTGCTGGAGTTCATCAAGGTCGGGCGTGCGCCGGATGACCCGCTCAACACCACCGGCGTGCTCATGCCCCCCAAGGGCGGCAACCCTGCCCTGACCGACCAGCAGTTGATGGACATCATCGCCTACGTCCGCTCGATTCACGAATAAATTGATGCGAAGAATCGGGCGTAGAGTCGAGAGCGCAAGAAATCCTGCTATCGTTAGCCATAGAACGGAATCGCACCATGTCGTCTGATCAGTCACCCGCGGCCTATCGCTATCTCGCCGATCTGCACGTCGAGTTGCCGGACATCCCGCCGGACAGCATCATCAGCCGCACCTTGTTCAGCGACGGCCGCGTCAACGCCACGCTTTTCGGCTTCGCGGCCGGGCAAGAACTGACCGAGCACACTTCCACCAAGCGCGCCCTGCTGCATGTAGTAAGCGGCGAGGCGCAACTCACCCTGGGCGCGGACAAACTGGAAGCGAGCGCCGGCGCGTTTGCGGACATGCCGGCGAACCTGCCGCACAGCATCTCCGCCAAAACCAACATGGTCATGCTGCTGCTGCTGATCGATGAAACATAGCGCCGAACAGCCTGTCCCCGGCCCAGAAGCGTCTCTGGGCCGGGCGCGCGGCAAGTCGAGAATCCCCGTCATCCCCGTTTTGCGCCGGCTGATGCTGGTCGCGGCGATGGCCGCGCTGATCGCGGGCGTGTGGGCCGGGCTGCTGCGCTTCGGCCTGGCCTGGCCCACGCTGCCGCGGCTCCTGCCCATGACGCACGGCCCGCTGATGGTGGGCGGCTTCCTGGGCGCGCTGATCTCTTTGGAGCGCGCCGTCGCGCTCAACCGCGCCTGGACCTACGCAGCCCCGGCAGCGGCGGCAATCGGCGCGCTGTTGGCGACGATCTACCCCCTGCAATGGGCCGGGCCGCTGTTGATCGCAGTAGGCAGCGCTCTGCTCGTCGTCATCATGGCGAAGCTGTGGCGTCTTCACCCGACACTGTACGGCGGCGTGCTTGTATCCGGCGCGGTCGCCTGGCTGGGCGGCAACCTCCTGTGGCTGTCCGGCTACAGCATCCCCAACGTCGTCATGTGGTGGGCCGGCTTCATGATTCTGACCATCGCCGGCGAGCGCCTGGAACTCAGCCGCATGTTGCGCCTTACCACGACCGTGCAACGGCTGTTTCTGGCGGCGGCGCTGCTCTTCGGCCTCGGCCTGGCTATCTCCGCCGCGGACTTGGCGCTGGGCGTGCGGATTGCCGGCGCGGGCATGATTGCGCTGGCTGCGTGGCTGTTGCGCTATGACATCGCCTGGCGGCGGCTGCACGCCGGCGGGCAGGCGCGCTTTGTGGCGATCTGCCTGCTTTCCGGCTACGCCTGGCTTGTCGTGGGCGGGCTGCTGGCGCTGCGCTATGGCGGCGTCAGCGCGGGCATGGCCTACGACGCCATGCTGCACAGCATCTTCCTCGGCTTCGTCTTCGCCATGATCTTCGGGCACGCGCTGATCGTCTTTCCCGCCATCCTGCAGATTCGCCTCGACTACCGGCCGCGCTTCTACATCCACCTGGCGCTGTTGCACGTAACGTTGGCGCTGCGCGTGGCGGGCGACCTGCTGGTCAACCCGTCGCTACGCACATGGAGCGGCGTGCTCAACGCCGTCGTGCTGCTGCTCTTCCTGCTCAGCACCGCCGCGGCTGTCTTGCAGACCCGCGCCGGCGCAATGGCCGCTGCGGGTGCGGTCAAGGAACGTTAGCCATGCCGCCCCTCACCCGGCTGTTCATCAAGACCGCGCTGGTCTATCTGGCGTTGGCGTTGCTTGCCGGCCTGGCCCGCAGCCTGCCGCCCTCAGAGGCGCTGCCCGCCTTCTTCGCCTATCTGACGCCGGTCTATTTCCATCTGTTCATGGCGGGCTGGGTGCTGCAACTCATCATCGGCGTCGGCTATTGGATGTTCCCCAAGCACACGCGCGAGCAGCCGCGCGGCAACGAAACCCTGGCCTGGTCCGCCTATGGGCTGCTCAACGCCGGCCTAGCGTTGCGCGTCGTGGCGGAGCCGCTGCACTCGCTGCAGCCGCACCCGGCGTGGGGATGGGCGCTGGCCCTGTCGGCTGTGCTGCAATGGCTGGGCGGCATGGCCTTTGTGGCGAACGCCTGGCCGCGCATCAAGGAGCACTGACATGCCCGGCCTAAGCGTCTGGTATGTCCGCACGGCGTTGGTCTATCTGGCATTGGGCCTGACCTTCGGCATGCTCATGCTGTGGCACAAGGGCATGCCCATCCATCCGGCGCTGTGGGCGCTGTTGCCCGCCCATATCGAATTCCTCCTCCTCGGCTGGACGCTGCAGCTGGCCTTCGGCGTCGCCTTTTGGATATTGCCCCGCTTTCGCACAAAACGGGGCAATGTGCGGCTGGCCTGGCTGGCCTATGCGCTGCTCAACGCCGGCATCTGGCTGGTCACGCTCGATCCGTGGCTGGGCAGGCTGGCGGGGTGGGGATGGACGGGGCGCGTCCTCGAGGCTCTCGCCGTCATCGCCTTTGCGCTCCACGCCTGGCCGCGCATCAAGCCGCCCGGCGCATAGGCGCGGCGCCCCTGGGATCGCCGGCATCTCTGCCGGCATTCTCGCCTGCGTCCTTGCCGCCACGGATGGCGGCGTTCCCGGTACGACCCGTGCGCTAAGGATAGCGCCCCTACGAGCAAGCGCGATGAGTTGGCCAATTCAATGGGACACAGTCGGGAGTGTGCTTGCTGTGTGGTGTATAATGACGGCATTACCGTCCGCCGTACTTATGCACCAAGCGCGCCAGGCCATGACACACAGCAGCACCCCTTCTACAGCCGCCGGCAGCCTTCCTTCCGGCGAGATTACCGCCCTGTGGGCCGCAGTGCCCTATTTGGAGGAACTTTGCCCGGAAGTCGTGGGGGCGCTGGCGGCAGCCGCGTCGAGCAGGAACTATGCAGCGGGCGAACTGATCTTCAACGAAGGCGATCCATGCGCCGGCCTCTTTCTGATCGAGCGCGGCGTCATCAAGATCACGCGCTTCGCCAAAGACGGCCGCGAACACATCCTGCATCTTTTGCATCGCGGCGACACCTTCAACGACGTAGCCTCGCTCGACGGCGGGCCGAATCCGGCCAGCGCCATCGCGCACACCGACGCGGTCGTGTGGCGCATCCGGCGCGCCGATCTGCACCGCCTAGCCGAAAGCCACCCCGACCTGGCCTGGGCGCTGATCGAAAGCCTGGCGCGGCGCGCCCGCTACCTGATCGGCCTGGTCGAAGATCTGTCGATGCGCAACGTGCGCAGCCGCCTCGCCCATCTGCTCCTCGCCCAGGCGCAGGCCGCGGAGACGGACGAGGTGCCGCGTCTCCTCACACAGGAGGAGATGGCAGGCCGGCTGGGGACCGTGCGCGAGGTCGTGGGGCGCGCCCTGCGCGGCCTCGCCGCCGACGGCATCATCGAGTTCGACCGTCACCGCATCGTCATCCTCGACCCCGAACGCCTGGCCCAAGAAGCGGAAGTATAGGAGTCAGGCCGCGCCGCCTGCCTGTCCGGCTGCACGCTCCAGCCAAGCGATGGCCGCGGCGCGGACCGGCTCGATGCCTTTATAGGCGGCCAACTCGGCGTCGACGCCGCGCAGGACCGCCGCCAGACGCTCGGCGCGCTCCGGTCGCCCGGCAAGCGCGCCGAGCGGCCGCGAATAAACGCGGATAGTGAAGAGAATGTCGCCGCTTTGGGGCAGGCGGCGCAGGGTCTGCCGCTCCATGCGCAGCCACAGGCTGTCGCCGGCATTCTGTGCGGTGATCGGGGGCTCGCCGGCGGCGCGTTGGTGGCCGCCGGGCTGAAAGAGCGCCGGGCTGTCGAGGATGCTCACGTTCAGGCGCCACATGGGTCGTTCGACCGGCAGGCGTGCAAAAAGGCGATCCATTGGCGACGTGAGCGCTGGGTCGTAATGCGGCACCGGCTCGTGGATGGCGTTCAGGGACCGGCCCAGCTTTTCTGGCATGCGCCAGCGCGTGGGGAAGCAGACGCACGCACCGGTCAGCCGGTAGCGGTCGTCTCCATCCTCCCGGCCCATCAGACAAAGATCTTCTTGCACCAGGCGCGAGGCGAGTTCCAGAGGATGCAGGTCGTCCGCAGCCAGGTCCCAGGTTTCGCCTGTGGCGCGGTTGGCGAGGCGGGCGCCCTCTTGGCGGTAGACCTGGGGATAGCGGCGGGGCAGGTGTTCGGCTAGCAGCGCCAGCGTTTCTCTCGCGCCTGCTGCGGCTGCGGGCATGATGCGCAGAACATCGTCGCGCCGTTCCGCAAGCAAGCGTCGCTTCTCAGCCAGCTCGTCGGGCAGCCGGTCGTCTACCTCGATCCACTCGGCGAGATCGAGCGGATGCAGCCCCATCGTCACGCGAATGGCTGCGGGCAACATGGCGACATAGTCACGCGGCGGCGACAGCGTCACGTTGGATAGATCACTCTGGTACATGGCCGGTTCTTTGTCCTCCTCGCGTGTTTGCGCCATTGTATCATGCGTAATATGCTTCGGCTGCGCGATGCAGTTTGCCAAACTTGGCCAGAGGTGCTAATGTGTCCACCCTCGTGCGGATTGCTTGCACGGCAAAATTGACATTTCTCCGAGGAGGATATGCCATGCGTTCTCGCTTCTTTTTCAGCCTGGTCGTCTCGTTCGGCTTGCTGTTTGCCTTTGGATCGGTTGTTGCGGCCCAGACGTGGACGCCCGATGTTCAGGTCGACGATGACGGCGTCGTGGACGGCGCGGTGATCATCGCCAAGGCCACGGTCGAGGGTCCGGCGTGGGTGGTGATCCATGCCGACGACGGCGGCAACCCTGGGCCTGTCATCGGCCATGCGCCGCTCGCCGCGGGGGAAAACCTTCAGGTGGTCGTCGAGATTGATCGGGCGGCGTCCACGCCCGTCTTGCACGCCATGTTGCATGTCGACGCCGGCGAAACAGGCGTCTACGAGTTCCCGGGGGCGGACGTTCCCATCAGGATCGGGGAAAACATCGTCATGGCGAAGTTCTCGGCCGCGCCGCCGACTCTGCCGGCTTCGGGCGGGGCGACATCGCCGCTGCTGATTTTGACGGTGGTCACGCTGATTCTGTTTGCCTTCGGCGGCAGCGTCTTGTTCTCTAGCCGCCTGGCCTGAGCAAAGACGAGCGGCGTTCGGCTGCCGGGGCGCAGGAAGGATGCGCGTCCCGGCGGCTAACGCCGCTCCGTTCGAGCAGGGGGCGTCTTGGTCGATGCAGTCGCCGGTCGCGCCCATTCGCCCTCTAGCTCGTCCAGCCGCTTTGTCGCCTCTTCGAGCACGCCGCGATTTGACTCCTCCAGACCGGCGAGCATCGTCCGGATTTCCTGAATCTGCGCTTGAACGGATCCGTCGCCGGACGGCATGGGCTGCGCGCCGTTGATTTGCGGGCGCTGTGTCAGAAACCAATGCGCCAGGAAACTGGTGATGCTCGTAAAGAAGCCCACGCCGACCACGATCAGCCCCGCCCCGATCAGCCGGCCGAAAACTGTGGTCGGGTATGTGTCGCCATAGCCGACCGTGGCGATTGTAACCACGCCCCACCAGAGCGCGTCGCCGGCCGTCGTGATGTTCGCAACCGCCGAATTACGCTCTGCAGCCAAGATCAGCAGCGCTCCCGCCTCATAGACGACTGTGGCAACCCAGATGACGACTAAAAACGTGGATTGCGCCCGTCGCTGTACAACCACTTGTCCCATCGCCCGATAGTCGGCCCTGCGCAACTTGCGCAACGCCAGCCAATCTGCGACCAGCCGCGCTAGGCTGAAAAACGGAACCGGCAAGGCGCCTAGCCACATCAACCAGCCATAGTAGGCCACGAGATGGCGGCGTTTGTACGGCGCGCGCACAAAGCGCACGGCCGCATCGACCAGCAAAAAGAGGCTGATGCCGCCGATGAAGGCGACGACGACTCTGCGCTCTTCGCCGGAGATGGGCATGAGCAGCAGGACGGCGTTCAGCAGCGAGACAACGGCCATCGCCAGGACGAATAGCTCGTAGTTGGCATGGATGACGATGGCGCTGTCCGCAGCCGTATCTTGTGAGGCGCGTGGCTTGGTCTTTGCGCTCACTGCGTAAGCTCCTGTTGCGACGCTGTGCGGTCTATTGTCCCGGCGCGGTGTAGGCCACGGTCTTCTTGGCTGCGGCGTCCAACTCCTCCGGCGTAAGCAGCACGGTTACGTGGGCGGTAGCGCCGCCGGCAGCCGTGATGGCCAGCGACAGCGCTGCCACGTCGGCGTTGTCCGGCATGTCTGCGACGAAGTACAGATCCGTTTTCCCAAAGGCGTAGTAGAAGGACTCCATCCGCCCGCCCAACGCTTCGATCATGCGTTCGACGACGGAGCGCCTTTTGGAGCCGCCATCTCTGACTAGACCCTGCAACCCTGCCTGTGTGTAGCTTGCTTGGATCAGATACTTTGCCATGCGTCCCTCCTCAGTTGCGAATACGGGGGCCTCTTCCTGTCTCGAGTTCCTATCCACAGTCTCAGAATTCTAGCCGGCAGTTCTAACGCAGCGTACAGGCAACGGCCAATCTCCGCACAGCGCAGGGCTCCGAGTATAACGCTTTAGGCGTGGGTGTAACCTTGTTCTCCCCGGCCCGCGCCCGCTATAGCGGCGTGTATTCGAGCAGGCAGACGCTGTGCGCAGCCATCTCCAGTGACAGCGGCTTATCTGTGGCGGACCATTCGCCCAGGCTCTCCGTTTCCAGCCGCGCTGCGTGCAGCATCGCGGCCAGTTGCTCGGCGTCGGGCGACTGCGGGCGGCCCAGTTCAACCCATGCCGTGTGCGCGTTGCTGTGCGTCGCGTCGACGACCGAGATCGTAACCGCGTAGCGGGCGCCGGTCGGGACGCCGGACAGCGTCGTTTCCACCGCGGTGCGCGTCGTCACGTCCCAGTCATCGTGATGGCTGCACAGCAGGACCTGAATGCGGCCTGTCCCATCGACGGCAGCGATCCCGCAGATATCGGGCGGGGCGTCTACCGCGTCGCCGCCAGGATGTTGTCGCGGGTCGCGGGCGGCGCTGCTCGCCAGGTGCAGCCGCATGCCCCCCAGCCGCGCCAGCAGGCGGAACACGTTCAGCACCGGCTTGTCGACGCCGTTCGTGCTCAGCGTGCGCAGCCCGGCGAAGAACTCCTCGTTCTCGAACTGGAAGGCCCACGTCAGCATGGCGTCGACGCGCACTGCCGCGCCTGAATCGTTGGCCGCCCTGAGGTCGATCAGCTTGCAGGCGGTGTTGGCGACGTAGCTGGCGTAGTACTCGGTGTTGCGGTAGAACAGGTTGGGGTTGTCGCGAATGGCGCCCGCGGCCCAGCCGTCCGGGTCGCATTCGGAGAGCACGACCTCCAGCCCGCGCAGTTCGGGGAAATCCGCGATCACCTCCAGGCCGGCGGCTACGTTGCCCGTCAGCGTGTAGAGCGTAGGCGTCAACTTGGCGGCTCCGGCGTTGGCCGTATAGCCGCCGCCTTTGGCGTGGAAGCTGATATAGTCCAGCCGCGTGCCGCGCCGGCCCGACACGGCGTTGACGCCGCGGGTGCAGTGTTCCAGGAAGGCGCGCAGAAACGCGCTCGACTCGGGCCGCTCCATGCCGCTGGTCGTCGCCGGCCCGCCGAGCAGCGCCTGCGGCAGCGCGGCGTGCAGCCCGGCTTCCGTATAGTCATACAGGCGGCAATACTCTTCGACGCCGCCGGTCCAGTAGAAGATATCCGGCTCGTTCCACAGCTCCCAGTACCAGCGGCTCACCTCGGCCATGCCGTAGCGCGCCAGACAGTGCTCCGCCAGGTTGCGCACCAGTTCCAGCCAGCGCCCCATGTCGCGCGGCGGGTAACGCCAACCGCCGTGGCGCGGGTCGTCGTAGCGCACGCCCTCCGGCGCGGTCGACAGCGCTTGCGGCATGAAGCCGATCTCCACAAAGGGCACATGGCCGGTTTCCAGATAGGTGTCCAAAATGCGGTCGATCAGCGTCCAGTCATAGACCGGCTTTCCCGCTTCGTCTTCGGTGTAGACGTTGGTCGATCCCCACTTGAGCCGCCCTGCGCCGTCGCCGGAACAGAGCAGGAAATGACAGCGCACGTAATACGGCGCGTCGGCCAGGCGGCCCAGCTTGCCGAGCAATTCGCGGCCGTTGGGCGTGTAGGTGTAGTTCGGTTCGTCGTAACCCACGTAGCGCCAGATGCGGCGCAGCGGCATGTACCGGTTTACGTGGACGTCAACGCGGGCGTGTGCGAGGTCGGTCATGACAGGCCTTTCGATGCTGCGGGAAGATAAATTATAACGCCATCCAGGAAGCTCACAGCTTCCTGGATGGTAGTTGCCTAAGTGGCGAAACCCCGGGTCTCAGAACTCTCCTTCTTGGC
>Ga0123328_1005295_pt1 | contig 10169 bp, 11 predicted proteins | sample BioC12SIPDNA_2_FD_89702 | JGI IMG/M metagenome (GOLD analysis project Ga0123328, IMG submission 89702) | Anaerobic biogas reactor microbial communites from Washington, USA - Biogas_R1_A C12 SIP DNA | ecosystem: Engineered > Bioreactor > Anaerobic > Unclassified | place: Washington, USA...
CCCGTCCCGTCCATGGCCCCGCCATGAAGCTCGGGTCCAAGCTCAGGATGCTCTTCTATGTCGGCGCCATGCTGTCGCTGTTCGGCATAGGCCTGATACTGATGGGGGAGCGTGCCGCCGGCATACTGCTGCTGATAGCGGGGGTGTCGGCCGTGGTGATATCCTTCTCCCTGCTGAAGGCGTTCATGTTCGCGGACATCCGCGAGAAGTGAGAACGCGGCCCCGCGGCACGGCCGGGGGATCCTGCAGAAGTTAAGGGATTTCGTTAAGGGGTTTGGGGCAGGTGCCGGTATCAGTACCTGCGCCTGTCGTCCCTGGCGGGGGCGTGCTTCTTGTAGCAGTCCCTGCAGTAAACGGGCCTTCCCTGAGTGGGCTTGAAGGGGACCTCGCACTCTGCGCCGCAGTCCGAGCATGTCGCTTTGAACATCTCCCTGGGTTCGTCGCGGTCCCTGAAGTTCCTGTTTCCTTGTCCTCCGTACATCTTTGATTCCTCTCTTCTTTATTTGGGGTATTCCCTATTCTTCCCTTCCCATTATACAACTAACGGAGGAGCAATATCCGAATGCCTTAAAAAACACAATCCCTATAAGGTTTATAAAACCTCGCATCCGACCCTGCTTATCCGCGGTCCGTCAATCGCATGAACCGCACTCGGGACAGCTTATCAGGCCCTTGTAGGTGACGGTCGGGCCGCCGCACCGGGGGCATCTCCTGTCCTTCTGCCCCCTGCCGCCCTCCGCCGTCCTCTTCCCGCGCAGGTCCTCGCTGGCCCAGACCACCAGGCCGGCAAGCTCGTCGTACCCCTCTTTCTCCTCCGGACCGTAGATCCCCAGGTTGTCGTACTCGTTGTACAGGCGGACCCTCATCACCCGGAGGGCCCGGGCCACGTTGTTGTACGTGCCCTTCTCCACCGTGCGCAGCGGGTGCACGTTCCCCCTGTACCGGACGTCCAGGTAATCGATGCTGCGCTCGAGGAAGGATGAGAAGGCCTCCCTGTCCGGATAGACCGGGACGGAGAGGATCAGGTCCTTCTTCCCGCGCAGGGTCTCGTCCCTGTCGGCTATGGACTCCAGGGCCCGGCGCAGGGAATCCCTCATTCCGCCCTCCACCTGCCCGTATATCCTGCGGAGCCGGGGCACGTCCTCGGACCTGCCGGCGGAGCGCATCCGGACGGCGGCCCTCTCGAACTCCGCCCCCCTCTTGTGCTCCAGTATGTCGAAGAGCTCCGGGATGAGGCTGTCGGACTCCTCGGCCGCCGACAGGTAGCCCAGGCAAGCCATCGCCACCCTCTCCCCCTCCCGGGCCCGCATGCGGCGGATCTCGGGCAGCGCGGCCCGCTCCCTGACCGCGGCTAGCAGGGACACGGTCTCCGCCCGTATCCTTTCGTCCTCGCAGCGCAGGTACTTCTCCAGGACCCCGTAGAAGGATGGGTCGTAGTTGCCTATCAGCCAGCGGTCCCCAGACATCGCGCCCTTCCTTCCGGACGCCACGAAGTCCGCCGCGCCAAGGAAGCGCTCCAGATACTCCAGTCTGCCGACCGTCAAAGCCGTTCGACCCCCGCCGCGGGCGGGATCACTCCCGCCTGCTCTCCAGCGCCTTCCTGAGCTCGTCCGCCTCTTCGAAGGACAGGGTCACGCCCTTGCCCATCTTGCTGCCGTCGGGGGACCATTCGCGTATGTCGTACTTGGGTTCCCTGTCGTTCCATTTTATCAGGTTGAGCTCCTTCGTCCATCCCTTGGAGGATTCGGATAGGACCGCGATCCTCTCTACGATCTCGTACTTGAATTCGACTGCCATTTGAGTCACTCCTCAGGCGGATTAGGTAATTTTAATATTTAAAAATAGAGAGAATGCGGACCTCCGCACGGGCCGTTGCCGACGTTGCCGACGGCCGACCGATGCCGCAGAAGGCCCCGGGACGGTCCGGAAGAGAGGTCCGGGACGTTTTGGATTCCGACCCAGCAATATATGTCTGGGTGATAAGGATTATTAATACGGATGCCGATAGGTCAATCTATGTCATTCTTCGACGACATGAAAAACTTCGGTCTTGTGGCCCTGGTAGTGGGTCTTATCAATATCATAGTAGGGATTGTAGCAGCAGCATACGCGGGAGGTGCCTGGGGGGGCTACGTCGTAGCCGCCGGGACCATAATATTCGGTCTCCTGGTCGCCCTCTACGCTCTGAAGGTCCACAGCGGCGAGATCGGCGAGAAGATCAACATACTCGGCAAGTTCGTGGGCGTCATAGGTCTGGCGAACATCGTTATGGGTGTGTGCTCGGCCATCGTCGGCGACTACACCGGCGGCGCGATCGACATCATCGTCGGTCTGATAATGCTGTTCTGCTCGTACAAGATGATGGACAACCAGGTCACCACCCTCGACAAGATCATCTGGATTCTGCTCCTGATCGTCTTCGTCCTCGGCATAATCGGCGGCCTGCTGGGAATATTCGTGATATTCGTCGGCACCATCGAGGCCATCATGCTGGGCGTCGGCGCGCTTTTCAGCATGCTGCTGTACATCTTCCTCATACTCATGCTCCTGTCCCCCGACGTCAAGAGCAAGATGGGGATGTAAGCGCACCATACAGCGCACGACCGTGCAAACCCCTTACCCTTTTCCTTATATTTTCGCGCCCGCGGGCCGGGCGCTGGCATCGGACCTCCGACGGATTGGATTTAAATAGATAACGCATATGTGGAAACAACCAAGAACGGACAGGGTATAGAATTGCATAACCATACCGGAAACGAACGGCGGGGGATCCTTTGACCGCCGTCTCCCTAGCGATAATGGCATCGGCCCTGGCGGTGCTGATAATCCTCTCGGCTTTCTTCTCGGCATCCGAGACCGCCTTCACCAGCCTGAACAGGATACGCATAAAGAACATGGCCAACGAAGGGGATAGGCGGGCCAAGCGCACCCTCGCAATCTCCGAGAACTACGACCGGCTGCTCACAACCCTCCTCGTCGGGAACAATCTGGTCAACATAGCGGCATCCTCGATAGCCACCCTTCTATTCGTGAGCCTCCTGCAGGACGAGGGCACCGGCGCCCTGGCGGCCACCGTGGTCATGGTGATCCTTCTGCTGATATTCGGGGAGATAACGCCCAAGAGCATGGCCAAGAGGAACGCGGAGGGCTTCGCCCTCCGGGTCACTCCGATGCTCGACATCGTCATAACGGTTTTCACGCCGGTGACCTACCTCTTCACCGCCCTGACGAAGCGCCTCTCCCGCAACAGGGAGGAGGTCCCCACCATGACCGAGGACGAGCTCGTGGTGATGATCGAGGAGATCGAGGAGGAGGGCACCCTGGAGAAGCGGGAGAGCGAGCTGATCAAGTCAGCCATACAGTTCGACGACATCCGGGTGGGCGAGATAATCACCCCGCGGGTCGACGTGGTGGCCACCGACGTGCGCTCCGACAAGGAGAGCATGAGGAGGCTCTTCCGGGAGACGGGCTTCTCCAGGATACCCCTCTACGACGGGACCATCGACCGCGTAGTGGGCGTGGTGTCCGCCAAGGACTTCTTCAACCGGTGCTCGGACGACGAGGGGGTGAAGCTGACGGACATAATACGGCCGGTCAGGTTCGTGCCGGAGTCCACGAACATAGCCACCCTGCTCAACGACCTGCAGAAGTCCAAGGTGCACATGGCCGTGGTCCTGGACACCTACGGGGGGACCCTGGGGATCGTCTCCCTGGAGGACATACTGGAGGAGCTGGTGGGCGAGATATGGGACGAGAGCGACGACATCCAGTACTCCATGGTCAGGGAGTCGGACGGGTCCTACAGCGTGCTGGGGGAGACCAACATCTACGACGTGATGGACGAGATGGGGATAAGGTTCGACCCCGAGGGCTACAACGACCACAGCGTCAGCGGGTACATACACTACAAGCTGGGCAAGATACCGTCCAGGGGGGACAAGGTCGAGGGCGACGCGTTCACCATCGTGGTCAAGTCCACCAAGAACCGCAGGATAAAGGAGGCCCTGGTTGTGCCGAAGGCCCTGCCTCCGGAGGATCAGGACGACTGAAGGCCCTCCAGGTAGGCCACCAGGTTCGTCTCGGCGATCTCCTTCCTGGCGGGATGGGAGACGGCCTTCCCGGTGACCGACACAACGTCGCCGTGGTGGGCTATGACGCATCTCCCCCGGACCAGCTCCTGCTTGTCCAGGCGGGTGCGGAACACGCAGTCCCCGTCCACACGGTCGGAGATCCCCCCGATGAGCTCGGGTATCACCGGCCGGAGGCTCCCGAACACGGCGTCGAACTCCCTCTGCTTCTTCAGCACGACCTCCATGAGGACGATGCGGTTCCCGTGCTCGCCCTCGGTGGCGGTCGTCTCGAAGCCGCAGCCGCCCAGGAGGCCCTCCAGGGCCTCGCGGACGCGGGTCTCGTCCTCCGTGGCGTAGCAGAAGGCCTGGACCCTCAGCCAATGGAATGTGCCTTGCATGGCCGTGCCCATGCCTTGCGGGTTAATAATCCTGATGAGGGGCCGCCGGGGCCGGCCGCCCCGGGGGCCGAGGAAACCTTTTTATTGCATATCCTTATTCGAGGGTTGACCTGTTGGGCCCGTAGCTTAGACTGGCTGGAGCGCCCGGCTGATAACCGGGAGGTCGTGCGTTCAAATCGCATCGGGCCCACCTACATCCATCCGGCACCCACCTGTTCCCCGGAACGGGATGCCTGGACGTTTCTTCTCGGATACATCTTCCCGAACGGCTGCACGTGCGGATCCGCGGGGCGCCGCCTCCCCCCTCGGCGCGAGCATCCCATCGTGCGGGTCTCATCGTACCTGCGCCCGCGTCCTATCGAACATTTAAAGTACGGAAGGATGCGATAGCGCGCCGATGACGAAGGACAGGCAGATAACCTCCGCGTTCGAGATATACACTGTCAAAGGCGGTCCGCTCGTGCAGGTTTCCGATCCCCTCCACCAGCAGGTCCTCCATCTGCTCGCCGACAATCCCATGTCCACCTCGGACATAGCCGAGGCCACCGGGAAGGCCCCGTCCACCCTGTTCGTCAACCTCGAGGCCATGACCGCCAAGGGCCTGGTGTCCTCGGAGTTCGATCCCGCGGACAGCCGTCGCAAGATATACCGTTCAAACTCCCGGCTGCTGGCGTTCTCGGAGGAGCCCAACGACGCCTCCATGCCGCTGATGATCAAGGCCTTCGACGGACTGGCGGACGCCCAGGGCGACTACAACAAGCAGATGCTGAGGCTGCTGCTCCTGAGCCTGCAGAACGCCGGCATAAACCTCGACCCCCTGATGTGGAACCTGGGGGAGGGCCTGGGCAGCGCCATGGCCGAAAGGACCGACCTCACCCGGGTCGAGGACCTCATATCCCACGTCAAGTCGTTCTACTCGAAGAACGACCTGGGGGAGCTGTCCGTGTACTCCTTCTCGCCGCTGGTCATTATCGTCCGGGACTCCGTGGTCTCCCGGGGCTTCCGCTCCAACACCAAGTACTCCCTGACGCAGGGCCTCCTCACGGCCCTCCTGTCCAAGAGGACCGGCAGGGCCTTCAGGGTCGCGTCCGGCGAGGTCTACGGCCAGGACAACGAATACTTCAGGTTCACCCTGGAGATGCCGCCGCACGGTGAAGGGCAGTGACCCGCCCCTCCGGGAGGGGACGCGCGGACCCCTCGGCCGCGAACGAGGAGAGAAATACGCGCACGGCGATGATGAAGGCATGAGGAACAGGACGGAGCTGATGCTGATCGCGGCCCTCTCGGTGGCCGCGGTGATCCTGGCGGGCGCGCTTCTCCATGGGGCCGGGGACACATCCGTCCCGTCCTCGGACTCCCGCGATCCCCTGTACGGACCCGAGGACGCGGTCCTCACCTACCGGGACGGGGACACGTACCTGAAGTACGACGGGTCCGAGGACCTGGAGACGCTGGAGGGATGGTATCATTCGTTCTCCTCCGGCGGCACGACCTACACCGTGTCCCTGGAGATGGTGTACGGCGATGTCACGGGATACCGGGACGCGGACGTCTCCCGCAGGTACTCCGAGGACACCTCGGAGACGATATCCTACGTGACCGCCGGGGACCCGTACGTGACGGACCTGGTCTCCCAGCTCATGACCCTCTACGGCCTGGACCCCGGGACGGAGGACGCCTCCGAGCTGCTGGGATACGCCGAGTTCGTCCTGGACTTCTCCCAGTCCTTCACCTACGAGACGGACCGCGACTTCGTCCTCTCCAACTCCGTCGACCTGGCCGGGAGCCCCTCCGATTACTACGTCACCGGGGACAGCGGGGGCTACGAGTACTGGAAGTTCCCCCTGGAGACGCTTTACGACAGGGCCGGCGACTGCGAGGACACCTCGATACTGTACACCGCGCTCATGTCCGCCTCCGGGTACGACGCGGCCGTAGTGCTGCTGCCGGGGCACTGCGTGTCGGCCGTGCACATCGAGGAGGTCTCCGGCGGATGCTACTACTACGCGGACGGCGTCAAGTACTACTTCTGCGAGACGACCGCTGATTCGTACACCATCGGCAAGTCCTCCATGTCCGACGACGGCACGGTGATACCCGTGCCGGAGGAGGGGGAGGCCGCCCAGGAGTACGTTTCCAGGCTGTACTGCGCAGGATACTCCCCTCCGTTCCTCGACAGGGGTGGATGGGATTGGCCGGAGCGGCCGGGGCTCACGGCCTGACCCGGGGGCGGGGGCCGCCCGCCCCGCCTCGCGCTGTGTCCGCAGGACAGGCGCCCCTCACCTCGCGCGGTCCCCTCTCACGTAGCTCCTGATCATGGCGGTCGCCTCCGGGGAGGGCACCGGGCCGTCGGCGTCCTCTCCCACCGGGCAGGCCCGGATGCAGAGGCCGCAGGGGGATATGCCGGCGGCGGCGAGCTCCGCGGAGCGTTCTGTGCACAGCCCTTTGTCTGTGATGCTCTCCGGATACCTGCCCTTCGACAGGGCGCCGGCGGGGCAGGCCCGAACGCACCTGCCGCATCCTGTGCACAGGTCCTTCTCCATCGGCCCGCCGGAGGGCAGCTCCGCGCAGGTGAGCACGGAGACGAACCTTATCCTGGGCCCCCGGGTCTCCGTGAGCAGCATGTTGTTCATCCCGAAGGTCCCCAGTCCCGCCAGGTATGCGGCGTGGCGGTGGGAGAAGAAGGCGGAAGGCGCCCTGCGTAGGCCGGCGAGCCCCTGGTATCCGTCACGGGGGATGTAGGCCGACGGATGGCCGAGGATCTCGAGCTCCATGGCTATCCTGCCGGCGGCCGCGTCCAGCATGGCGTTGATGTTCGAATACGCCGATGAGTAGTACACAGAGGGGGCGGTGTCGACGATGGCCCTCGGCACGGGGATCCCCATGACTATCACTGACCTGGCCCCCCGCATGATGGCCGAGGGCCTCCCCTCGGAGTCTATGCGGGAGGACACCAGGGGGTCGGTGTCCCAAAGGTCCGCCGAGGCCGTCCCGATGTCCGTTATGCCCATGTCCCGGGCCAGCTCCCTTATCCTGCCGTAAAGCTTCTCCTCTCCGTCCATGCGATCCTCTCCGGGTCCGCGCCTCCGTCCGGCGCGGTCCCCTATCCGCCGTACGGGGTCGCGGGTTTATCACGGTGCCTCCGTCCCGGCGGGTCCGACGGGGGTCGCGGGCGGGCCCGCCCGCCCGCAACCGATAAGAACGGACGGCGGCGAGGATGTCACCGGGGAGCCGGGATGGCGCCGTGGGAGGGAAGATTAGATATAAAGCGGACAGGATACTTCGGATTACTTGGGGGGAGCGATGGGATGGAGGAGCTGGCGTTCATACTTCTGCAACTGTTCATCCTGCTCCTTGCGGCCAAGGGCCTGGGCGCCCTCCTCGAGAGGTTCCACATGCCCGCGCTGGTCGGCGAGATACTCGCCGGCGTGGCCTTCATCAACGTTATCCTGTTCTTCCCCGGCGTGGGCGCCGCCATACATTTCGATCCCGACGTGTTCAGGGGGGACAGCACCCATTTCCTCAACGTCATGGGGGAGCTCGGCATAGTCTTCCTGCTCTTCACCGTGGGCCTGGAGACCAAGTTCTCCGACCTGATGAAGGTCGGAAGGGCAGCCACATACGTGGCGGTGCTCGGCATAATCGTGCCCCTGATAGGCGGATACGCCATCGGGCACATCCTGGGCTTCGGGTTCGAGGTCTCCCTGCTCATAGGGACGGCCATGTTCGCCATGTCCACGGGCATAACCGTGGAGGTCCTGAAGAACCTCCACGCCATGAACACCAAGGAGGCCCACGTGATCGTGGGCGCATCGATCATCGACGACATACTCTGCCTGTCACTGCTGTCCGTGATCTCCGGCATAGTCACCCCCGGCACCGACCAGGCGGCAATAGTGGTTAACACAGTCATAGTGGCGGTTTTCCTGGGGGTGTCCTTCCTGTACATCTCCAAGATAAAGAAGCTCGCCAACCTCCGCCGCAGGAGGGTCATGGAGGCCCGCAGGTCCGCCGGGGAGGTCAGGGGCGACATAATACTGGAGATCGGGAAGACGCACGAGGACACCGGGGCCCCCGGGTCCAAGAGGCCCGTGACCCTGGCGATACTCGTCTGCCTGGGGATGGCGGTCCTCTCCTCCACCATCGGTCTGGCGGGTATAATCGGGTCGTTCCTGGCGGGCATGATGTTCGCCGAGTTCAAGGACACCCTCCCCTGCGAGAAGAGCTTCAACACCCTGACCTCGTTCATGCTGCCGTTCTTCTTCATCTACGTCGGCATGCAGGTTGAGCTCTCCTATCTGGAGTGGTCCATGGCGTCCGTGCTGGTCGCCCTGACAGCGGTGGCGGTCGCCACCAAGTTCATCAGCGGGTACTACGGGGCCAAGGTCGGCTCGATGTCCGAGGACTCCTCGCTGCTGGTGGGCGTCAGCATGATACCCCGCGGAGAGGTCGGTATCATCGTGGCCACCATCGGTCTGAGCATAGGCGTGTTCAGCAACGGCATGTTCACCGTGGTCATACTGATGACCCTGGCCACCTCGCTCATAGCCCCGCCGCTGATATCATGGGCCTACCACCGCATGGAGAGGAACCGCAGGGCGGAGAGGACCGCGGCCGCGGAGGATCAGGGACCCGCGGAGTGAGTACAGCGGTCCCGACCGACGGCGGGGTGCCGACGTAAGGGCGGCCCCGCGACGGGCGGGGGCGCGGATTCCGGGGCATCGTACTTAAGGCATGCGTTTTCTCTCTCCAGGTAAATTATATTACGGTGCACAGCGTAACGGTTGCATGCGCGGGGATTCCGTGTACATGCCTCATCCGTCCGCGTGCGTACGTGCGTTCGCGCGCAAGAATCAGCTACGGGCGGAACGGTATTATATGCGGTAACGCCTTGCGCTTACAAGCCGAACGGCATACCAGACGGTGTGCAGTGGAGCGAAACCCCTTCGGACCGACCGACCCGAGGACCTCGGCGAAGAGGACGGGAAGGCGAGGAAGCGAGAGGAAGGACGAGGACCGAGACGATGGGATCGAAGGAGAGGATGCTCTGTCCTTTCCCTCTCCCTATCGGGTCGCCCGTTCTTTCTGCAGTCGACGCTTCCCCGCCCTGCTCCCGTCCCTCCCGCCGCGTCATGCTCCGGGCGGAGCGGGGAGGAGGGGAAGAGGAGAGCGGGCAGGATGGCAGGGGCAAAGGGTTCCAAAGGATTCGTTTCCGAGCGGATGCCGAGCCTCGGCCGTACGATGCGGCTCTCCGCAATGAAAAAGACACCGAGAGGTTTCTGACATGAAAATGAATATTGCAAACGTAAAGAGCAGCAGGAAGTTCCTCGCTGCGTTGTTCGTCGCCATGCTCGCACTCGTGTGCGTAGCAGGCGCGGCGACCATGTATGAGAACACGGAGGTGAGCGCTGCCACTACTGACATACAGCATGTCAGCGGCACGCTCTCCGCGGACGCCACCTACGCCGGCAACGTGCAGATCGATGCCGGCATGACTCTGACCGTACCCGCGGGCAAAACGATAACCATCGGAGCCGATGGAACCAACTGCACGTTCACCGTATACGGTACGTTGATCCTGAAGGAGGGTGCGGGGCTCGTCATAACAACGGGTGGCAACACGCTCCGGCTGGCCGAGAACGGCAAGATCGAGATCACCACCACAGGAACCCCTGCAGTGAAGACCACCATAAGCGTGGCG
>Ga0123328_1005297_pt1 | contig 10167 bp, 8 predicted proteins | sample BioC12SIPDNA_2_FD_89702 | JGI IMG/M metagenome (GOLD analysis project Ga0123328, IMG submission 89702) | Anaerobic biogas reactor microbial communites from Washington, USA - Biogas_R1_A C12 SIP DNA | ecosystem: Engineered > Bioreactor > Anaerobic > Unclassified | place: Washington, USA...
ACTTTTGTCCCCTGTTTACCCCCCCCCGGAACCCAGAAAGCCTTTTTTCCCCCCCCGAAGGGGGGAACCCCCCCCCCCGAGACCCCCCCCCCCCCCCCCCCCCCCCCGGAGTGCGGCATTCATTCGCGCACTACCCCCGCAGGCAGGCTTCCTGCAGCGGAATAAACACGCCCATTTTCAATACGTTCGTGAGCAGCGATCCATGGGATGCGGCGCACAGGTCGATATCCCATCCCCCGTTGTCTTCCGCCGGAATCCGCGCGGCCCATTCCCGGAACTGTTCCGCCGTCAGCTGCCCCTTGGCCAGCCAGTAGGCCAGCTTGATCAGCAGTTCCGCGTGTTTGGCCGGCCCCTTCAGGCCCGGGCTGTCATACAAGTCCGGGGCCAGATGGAAGACCCGCAGGCTCTGGCGAACCTTGTCCGCGATGTCGTCGGGATACAGGCGTTCCACCAGGGCCCAACGGACCAGGGAAGTTGGAATGATCGTTTGACTCATGGCATCTTTCGGGATGGTTCTATCACATGGCAAACGCCTGCGGATATGGCGGTTCCTATTGACGCGGCATAGCGGAATCCGCCAAGGCCTTCGGTCCGGCTCGAAAGCCGCCGGCAGAGGCTCTCCCCCTCCCCCCTATTGAGGAAGTTGAAAGTGCCGTTCGAATTTCCTCTGAAAGCAGTTTTTCCCCATGCTTCCGGCCATGGCTTCAAATCCCTGCAGGAAGCATTGTTCAATCGCGCGGATCAAGGGTTCGGCCTCGGGTCCGCTGGCCGTGGCAATCAGCGGGGCATTGCCGGAAGCCTCCATGGACAGCAACCCCATCAGGCTCTCCACATCGGCCTTCTGGCCGCAGCATTCCAATACAAGCGTGGCTTTGTGGATCCGCCCCAGCTTCAGCAGGATCGCCGCTTCCCGCCCATGCAACCCGTTCGCATCCGGCCAGTCCACTTCCACCCTCCAGGTCTGGGCATCCACCTGCTCTGCCTTGGTCCCATCCATAGTCTTGTCCGTTTGCATGGCTACTATTTGTCAACTATTTCTAATGCAACCGTAACAACATCCCCATTCCACGGCAATTCGCGGAAAAAACGTTTCGATGGTGGCGGAATCCGTGACCCCCCCCCACCCCCCACCCTCGGGGCGGAACGACCCGAGGGAATTTATTGGTCTTGCTCGTCCCGCACAAACTGGGCGGCCCGTGCCACCAGTTCCGTGGCGCTGTCCAGACCCAGTTTCTGCTTGATGCCCGCCCGGTGGGTTTCCACCGTGCTGGTGGCGACATGCAGCTTGGCGGCGATCTGGCGGGTTCCCAGCCCTTCCCCCAGCAAACGGAACACATCCAGTTCCCGGTCGCTCAGCAGGTCCGCCGGCGCGCCCTCGCCGGCCTCCCGGGCGCGCTTGGGCTGACTGAGCATCCGGCAGACCATGTTTTCGCTCAGCGCCAGATGTCCTTCCAGGACTTTCCGCAATCCCTCCAGCACCACGCCGACCGGCTCGCGCTTCATGACATATCCCTTGGCGCCGGCCCGGATGGCCCGCTCGGCATACAGGTTTTCGTGATGCATGGACAACACCAGCATCGGCAGCCCCGGATCCAGCGCATGGAGGTCCTTGATCAGATCCAGCCCGTTGCCGTTTTCCATCGTCAAATCCACGATGACGGCATCCGGCCGGCAGCGGCCGATGGCGGCCAGCGCGCCGCGGGCATCGCCCGCTTCCCCGCAGGCCATCAGGTCGGTCTGCTGGTTCAGGACCTTGGCCAAGCCATCGCGCAGCAGCGGATGATCGTCCACGATCAGGATTCGCTTGCGTCCGTTTTGTTTTTCCGGGGTGGGTTTCATGTGGGTTCCTCCTGTTGATCCAACCGGGTGCGGGTCAGCAGGCAGCGGATAGTCGTCCCCTGTCCCGCCGCCCCTTCGATCCAGAACGATGCGCCGATCAGACCCGCCCGATAGCGCATGATGCCCAGCCCCATTCCCGTGGAATCGGCGGCGCCCGCCGGCAGCCCCTTCCCCGTGTCCCTCACCGTCAGTTCCAGCTTCGCCGGTGTGGCTTCCAGGCGGATCACAATCCGGTCGGCGCGGGCATGCTTGGCCGCGTTGGTCGCCGCTTCCTGGGCGATCCGGTACAACTGGCCCGCCGTTTCCATGTCGTCCAGCGTGATTTCATCCGGCCCTTCGTAGCGGCATTCGATGTGGAACAGCTCCTGGGTGCGCAGCGCCAGTTCCTGCAGCGCGGCCGTCAGCCCCCCCCGGCGCATGTCCACCAGCATCAACCCCCGGGCCATGGCGTGGGCACGGTCGGCCGCTTCCTCCACCAGCCGCGCCAGCTTGCCCGCCTCCGCCGCTTCCGTCCGTCCCGCCCGCGACAGTTCTTCCTTCATGGCTTCCGCCAGATAGCCGATGCCGGTCAGCGACTGCCCCAGGCTGTCGTGCAAATCGCGCCCGATCCGCTGCCGCTCCACTTCGCTGGCGTTGAGGATTTCCGCTTCCAGCTGGCGCCGCACCGTGATGTCGCGCATGGTCCCGGCCACCCGCGGACGCCCGCCCCGCGCCGGACTCATCAGCCACCCGCGGGCCTCGATCCAGCGGATCGAGCCGTCCGGGCGCACCACCCGCGCCTCCAGCGGCTCGAATTGACCTTCCTTGAGTCCCGTGCGAAACACCTCCAGCGCATGGGCTTGATCGTCCGGATGCAGGCTGTTCACCCAGGTGAATACGCCGGGTCGGTTTTTCGTGGGCGGGCGCCCCCAGATCTGCTCGAAGGCGGGACTGACATACAGCGCGTCGCCGGTCTTTGCGTCAATCAGCCAGAACACTTCCTGGATGATGTCCGTCATCTGCCGGAACTGGGCCTCGCTCTCGGCCAGGGCCTGGCGCGACGCCTCCAGTTCCGCCGTGCGTTCCTTGACCCGGCGTTCCAGTTCCACCGTGGCCTGATGCAGCGCCCGCTCCACCCGCAGCCGCGCCGTGATGTTGCGCACCGTCGCCCACATGCCCAGCGGCTCTCCCGCCTCATCCCGGATCAACACCGTGCGCAGCTCGATGGGAATGATCGTGCCGTCCCGGTGGCGGTATTCCTTCTGGTAAATGTCCGAATAGCCGCGCGTCATGACCAGGTCCGCCAGGATCTGGACTTCCCCGGCATGCCAGCGTTCCGGGGTGATGTCCTGGTAGGTCAGTTCCGAGAGTTCCTCCTGGGAATAGCCGACCAGAGTCTGGAACGCAGCATTGGTTTCCAGAATCCGCCCGCTCAGGTCCACGCGGCAGAACGCATCGCGCATGCTTTCGTGCAGCAGGCGGTACTTGGCCTCCGATTTCCGCAGCTCCTCTTCCGCCCGTTTGCGCTCGGTGATGTCCAGTTCGATCCCGTCCCAGACGATATGGCCGCTGGGCATGCGCCGCGGAGCGGCACACGCATAAATCCAGCGGATGTCCCCGGATGGATGCCGGCAGCGCATCTCCACGTGCATCGGCGTCATGGTCTTGCCCGCCTGGGCCGTTCGGGCGGCCAGCAGCGGACGGTCTTCCTCGACGACCTGCTCGTACAGCCGTCTGGCATCCGTCATCACCTCGTCCGGCGTGAGGCCATGCAGCAGTTCCACGCCCTGGCTGACATACAGAAACTGCCGTTTTTCGCCCATCTGGCCGGAATCCAGCTGGTAAATCAACCCGCCGGGCAGATTGTCGCTCAGGACCTGGATCCGGGCCCGGCTCTCGATCAGGGCTTCTTCCGCCTGCTTGCGTTCGGTGACATCCCATTCCAGGCCGTCCCACACCAGATGCCCGTTGGGAAGCCGTCGCGGGGCGGATGTGAACAGCCGCCACCGAAGCTCTCCGCCGGGAAGCCGGCAGCGGACCTCCGCGGCAAAAGGCGTCATGGTTTCGGCGGCCCGTTTTTCCAGTTCCGCGACCCGGGGCCGGTCGTTTTCGTGCACCTGCCCGTACAGGGCTTCGGCATCCGCCAGCACCTCGGCAATGGTCAGCCCGTGCAGTTTTTCCACGCCCTGGCTGATCAGACGGAAGTGGCGCTCCGTCCCGTCCACGCCGGAATCAATCTGATACACCAGCCCGCCCGGCAGATTGTCGTTGAGCGCCCGCCAGCGGGCCTGGCTCTCTTTCAGGGCATCTTCCGTCTGCCGGCGCTCCGTGATGTCCAGCACCATCCCCACGGAACGAACCAGGCGGCCATGGTCATCCCGGGAATGAAAACACTTTTCGTGCACCCAGCGCACTTCCCGGCTTTTCCGGCGCACGATCCGATGCTCGATTTCGTAGGAGTCGTTCCCGTTGTGCAGCGATTCCCGGTAGGCGGCATGCACGTTCGCGCGGTCTTCCGGATGCACGCATTCCAGAAACGCCTCGTAGGTCCCGGCGAATTCTTCCGGCTTCAGATCGAATATCCGGTGCACTTCGTCGGACCACGTCAGTTCGTCGGTGCCGGCATCCAGTTCCCAGCTGCCCAGATGCGCCAGTTCCTGGGCGCGGTTCAGGCGATCCCGGCTTTCGCGCAGTTCCTGTTCGGCCTGCTTGCGCTTGGTGATGTCCAAACTGCTCCCCCGGTAGCCGAGCAGGGCGCCATCGGCCCCGAGAATGGGTTCCGCCGTTGTCGAAACCCAGAAAATCGTCCCGTCCCTCGCCAGCACCGGGTTTTCGAAATTCTCGAAGCACGCACGGGACCGCATGACTTGAAAGGCGGCGGCCTTGAGCTCCTCGCGCCGTTCAGGGGGATGAAAGTCGTAAAAGTGCCGCTTGCCGATGATCTCCTCGGGCCGATAGCCGGCCAGATCCAGGCAGACCTCGTTCATGTAGGTGTAGAGCCCGGAGGCATCCACCTCCCAGACCAGCATGCGGCTCTGTTTCGCAATCTCCTTGAACCGTTCATCCCGCTCGCGGAGCGCCGCCTCGGCCCGCTTGAGATCGGTGATGTCCACGGATACACCCAGAATGGCCGGATCCGGCAGATCGGAACAGGTAAAGGGAATTTTGGCGGTGGACAGAATGCGCCGGCGCCCCTGGCTGTCGGTGATGGTTTCCTCGGGAACAACCAGCGGAGTCCCCGACGCCATCACCGCCAGATCGTCCTCGCGGAAATGCCGCACTTCCTCCGTTGAGGCGTCGAACTGCGCATCGGTCTGTCCCAGGATATTCTCCACGGTGGTGCCGTAGGCCTCGGCAAGCGCCCGGTTGGCCAGGATGAACCGGCCTTCCGCATCTTTCGCGAAAATAAAGTGGGGCACCAGATCCATGATCTGGCGAAGCTGCTGCTCGCTCTGCTTCACCGCTTCCTCGGCGCGCACGCGCGCCGACATGTCGCGGGTGATGCCGTGGACTTCCAGCCGGCCGCTGCGGGGGTTCCGCACAATCCGGCATACGGCTTCGGACGGCACCCTGCGGCCGTCCTTGCAGGGCTGGAGAATCTGCAGCGTGAAAAATGCGTTTTCGTCGATCTCGCCGCGGAGAAACCGGGCAACGGATTGCTCCAGCAGCGCCGCCACTTCCCCCCGCTGCTCCGGCACCAAAGCCTCCTCGAACGGGCTGGCGAGAATTTCCTCGGGAGTGTACCCCCGCAAGGCTTCAACCGACGGGCTGACATATGAAAAGCGGCTCTCTTCGGCGTCGAACACCCAGGCCACATCCTTCATGCTTTCCGTCAGCATGCGGAACTGGGCTTCGCTCTCGCGCAGGGTTTCCTGGGCCACCCGGCGCTCCGTGATGTCGCGCACGATCGCCACGAGCCGTCCTTCCGGGCGGGTCGGGTCGCCCTAGGCCGCAATGGAGATTTCAAACCAGCGCTTGCCGGACGGAGTGGCCAGCGGATAGACGCTGCCCCGATGGAATCCGTGCGCCACGGCATCCTGAATCGCCCAGTCCACGATCCCCCGGGCCGGCTCCGGCAGCACTTCGTTCATGGTCCGCCCCAGAAAGCGATCGGGGGGCACATACAGCCGGTCCAGGGTCGGTGCGTGATAGTCGTGAATGCGCCCGTCGGGGTCCAGCACGAACAGCAGATCCGGCAGGGCTTCCAGCATCGCCTGCAGCCGGTCGTAGGCTTCTTTCCACCGCATGGGCCCCGGGCCGGAACCACGCCCGGAACCCGGGGACGGCGAAACGGGACTGGGCGGTTGCGGCGTCATCGGGTTTTCGCCCACAGAATGGAACTCCCCGCCCCGCTTGGCAAGCGGGGAGTTGAGCCCTCCCGTCGAATCTTTGCTGAATTCAGCCCCCCGCCTCCGGCGGATTCACCCCCCGAGCCGCTGCTTCAGCGCCTCGGCCGCCAGCTGCGGATTGGCTTTCCCGCGCGACAGCTTCATGACCTGTCCCACCAGGAACTTCAGCGCGGCCTCCTTGCCGCTCCGATAATCATCGGCCACCTTCGGGTTCGCGGCGATGGCCTCGTCTGCGAAGCCGTCGATCGCCCCCGTGTCGCTCACCTGCGCCAGCCCCTTCTGCTCGACCACCGCCGCCGGATCCCCGCCCTCGTCGAACAGAACTTGAAACACTTCCTTCGCCGCCGAGGAACTGATGGTCTTGGCATCCACCAGCGCGATCAGCTTCGCCAGGGCCGCGGGCGTGATCTTCGCTTCGGCGACGGCGCTGCCCTGCTCGCCCAGCGCCCGCAGCACCTCGCCCATCACCCAGTTGGACGCCGCCTTGTAGTTGCCTGACGCCTGCGCGACTGCCTCGAAATATTCGGCGATCGCCCGGTCGGCGGTCAGCACGCCGGCGTCGTATTCCGGCAGGCCGTAGTCGCCGATGAACCGCGCGCGCCGCGCCGCCGGCAGTTCCGGCAGTTCCGCGCGCCAGGCCTCGACCGTCGCCGCATCCAGCACCACCGGCGGCAGGTCCGGCTCCGGAAAATAGCGGTAGTCGTGGGCGTACTCCTTTGAACGCATCGAGAGCGTGACGCCCGCCTCGTCGTCCCAGCGCCGCGTCTCCTGCACCAGCGTGCCGCCGGCCCGCAGGGTTTCCACCTGCCGCTGCAGCTCATAGGTCAGCGCCCGGTGAATGCCCTTGAACGTGTTCATGTTCTTGATCTCGCACTTCACGCCGAGTGGTTCCGTGCCGGCCGGGCGCACCGACGAGTTCACGTCGCAGCGCATCTGCCCCAGCTCGAGATTGCAATCGCTGATCCCCGCGTACAGCAGCATTTCCTTCAGCGCCGTCAGAAACGCGATCGCCTCGTCCGGGCTGGACATGTCCGGCTCCGTCACCAGCTCCATCAGCGGCGTGCTGGCGCGGTTGTAGTCGATCTCCGAGGAATTCGCCAGATGCGTGATCTTCGCCGCGTCCTCCTCCTGGTGGATGTGGTTCACGCGGATCGTCTTTTTCTTCCCGCCCGCGTCGATCTCCACCGCGCCGCCGATGCACAGCGGGGCCGCCTGCTGCGAAATCTGGAAGTTCTTGGGCATGTCCGGATAGAAGTAGTTCTTCCGGTCGAACGTGCTGCGCAGCGAAATCTCCGACCCGATCATCAGGCCCACCTGGACCGTCTTGCGGATCGCTTCGCGGTTCATGACCGGCATCGCCCCCGGCAGGCCCAGGCATACCGGGCACACCGCCGTGTTCGGTTCGCCTTCTTCGTGCACGGGACAGGCACAGAACATCTTCGTACGCGTCTTCAGCTGCACGTGCACTTCCAGCCCGATCGATGGGATATACTCGCTCATATTTTCTCTCGCAAAGGACGCCAAGACCGCCAAGGTCAGATTTCCTCGGGCAGTCCGTTGACAATCCGCACAAGGCCTTTCTTCATGGTTTCTTCTCCGAAATTGAGAAGAAATCCCAGCTTCATTCCACTCAACTTCAGGTAAGTCAGCAACTGCTTTTTATGGACGTCCCGAAGGCTTTCGATGGATTTAAGTTCCAGCACCACGATGCCATCCACTACGATGTCCGCCCGGTATCCACCATCGATTTGCCGGCCTTTGTAGGCGATGGGAACCATAACCTGACGAGCCACGCTCAAGCCGCGGGCAGCCAGTTCATCGGCCAATATGGCTTCATACACCGATTCCAACAGACCCGGACCAAGCTCACGGTGAACAGCAATGGCAGCGTCCACTACCACCTTTCCAATCTCATTTTCCCTGGCTGTTGCCATAATCAATGATTGATCATTCTTGCCTTGGCGTCCTTCGCGTCCTTGGCGAGAACGGTTCTAAATCTTCGGCTGTTTCCGGTGCCACTCCGTCGCGTGCTGGTAGGCCGCCGCGATGGTCAGAATGCGCGCGTCCTCGAACGCCGGCCCCACGACATGCAGGCCCGCCGGCAGCCCCCCCGCCGTGAACCCGCAAGGCACGCTCAGCCCGCAGATTCCCGCCAGGTTCACATTCACCGTGAAAATATCGCCCAGGTACATCTGGAGCGGGTCCGCGCTCTTTTCGCCCACCTTGAACGCCGCCGTCGGCGTCACCGGCCCGACGATCGCGTCGCACTGCTCAAACGCCCGGTCGAAATCGCGCCGGATCAGCGTTCGAACCTTCTGGGCCCGCAGGTAGTAGGCGTCGTGGAAGCCGCTGCTGAGCACGTACGTGCCCAGAATCACGCGCCGCTTCACCTCGGCCCCGAAGCCCTGCGCGCGGGTCTTTTCGTACATCTCCTGCAGCTCCTCGGCGGCTGCGCGGAACCCGTAGCGCACCCCGTCGTAGCGCGCCAGGTTCGCCGAGGCCTCCGCCGGCGCCAGGATGTAGTAGCACGCGATGCCGTATTTCGAGTTCGGCAGGTCCACGTCCACGATCTCCGCCCCCAGGCCGCGGCACTGCTCCACCGCCGCCCGCGTCAGCCGCTCGACTTCCGGATCGAGCCCCTCCGCGAAATACTCCTTCGGCAGGCCCAGCCGCACCCCCTTGAGATCCTCCGCCGCGCGCACATCCGCCAGGCAGTCGCCCACCGGACGGGGCGAGGTCGTCGAGTCGTGCGGATCCAGTCCGGCAATGACCTGATAGACCGCCGCGGCGTCCTCCACCGTCCGCGCCATCGGCCCCACCTGGTCCAGCGACGACGCAAACGCCGTGCAGCCGTAGCGCGAAACGCGGCCGTAGGTCGGTTTGAAGCCCGTCACTCCGCAGAAGGCCGCCGGCTGGCGGATGCTGCCGCCGGTGTCCGACGCCAGCGCCGCGGGCGCGAGCCGCGCCGCCACCGCCGCCGCCGACCCGCCGCTCGATCCGCCCGGCACCCGTTCCGGATCCCACGGATTGCGCGTCGTGCCGTAGGCGCTCGTTTCCGTGCTGCCGCCCATCGCGAATTCGTCCGTATTCGTTCGCGAGACAAACACGCATCCCGCCGCCCGCAGGCGCGCGATCACCGTCGCGTCGTACGGCGCCGTGTACCCCTTCAGGATGTTCGATCCCGCCGTGCACGGCTGGCCCTGCACGTTCAGCAGATCCTTGATCGCGATCGGCACGCCCAGCAGCGGGCGTTCGTCCCCCGCCGCGCGCGCTTCATCCGCCGCCGTTGCGGCGGCCTTCACCGCCTCCGCATCCCGCCAGGTCAGCGCATTCAGCGCGGGCTCCAGCTGTTCCGACCGCGCCAGCAGCGCCGCCGTCAGCTCGGCGGAAGTCGTCTCGCGGTTCGCCAGCGCGTCCGCCGCCTCCAGAAAGCCCAGTTCGCACAGGTCCGCGCTCATTCGATCACCTTCGGCACCGCGATCTGCCCGTGGCGCGCCAGCGGCGCGTTCGCCAGCACTGTTTCGCGCGACAAACCGGCCCGCGGTTCGTCCTCCCGCATGGCGTTCTGCGCCTCGCCCGCCACGTCCGTGGCCTCCACCCCCTCCACGTCCAGCGCCTTCAACTCGCCCACGAACGCCAGGATGTCGTCGAGCTGCCCCTGCAACTCCGTTGTTTCCTCGTCCGACAGCGCGATCCGCGCCAGCCCCGCCACGTACCGGACATCCATCCGGTCCGCGTTCTCCGAAAATTTCATCGCCATGAATCCAACTCTTTTCCGCCCCGTCGCGGGGCATTTCACGTCCGCCCTTGTACCATCCCCCGCCCCATTCTTTCAACCATTCGCGCGGAACGCCCGGCAACCGATCCCGGCCGGCGACTTGCAGTTTCGCCGCGACATGGTATGGATATCGCACGGCCCGGCGTCATCTTCGGGCCGACAGCAGGCGCCCTTTGCCAAGGAGATCGCGATGAAAAGCAGGAAAATAGTGGATGGAGTGGA
>Ga0123328_1005301_pt1 | contig 10163 bp, 5 predicted proteins | sample BioC12SIPDNA_2_FD_89702 | JGI IMG/M metagenome (GOLD analysis project Ga0123328, IMG submission 89702) | Anaerobic biogas reactor microbial communites from Washington, USA - Biogas_R1_A C12 SIP DNA | ecosystem: Engineered > Bioreactor > Anaerobic > Unclassified | place: Washington, USA...
GCAGAACTTGGGGCCGCACATGGAGCAGAAATGGACGCCGCCCTTGTTTGCCTCGGGAAAGGACCGCGCGTGCATCTCAAAGGCCTTTTCGGGGTCCAGGGAGAGGGCGAACTGGTCGCGCCAGCGGAACTCGAAGCGGGCCTTGCTCAGGGCATCGTCGCGGATTTGGGCACCCGGGAACCCCCGGGCGAGGTCCACGGCGTGGGCGGCGAGTTTGAAGGTCACCACGCCCTCGCGCACATCGTCCCGGTCGGGCAGGCCGATGTGCTCCTTCGGCGTGACGTAGCACAGCATGGCCGTGCCGTACCATCCGATCAGGGCACCCCCGATGGCGGAGGTGATGTGGTCGTAACCCGGGGCGATGTCGGTGACCAGCGGGCCGAGGGTGTAGAACGGGGCGCCGCCGCACCATTCGGCCTGGCGGTCCGTGTTTTCCCGGATGAGGTGCATGGGAATGTGGCCCGGCCCCTCGTTGATCACCTGCACCCCCCGCTCCCAGGCGCGGCGCGTGAGGTCCCCCTGCACCCGCAGTTCTGCGAACTGCGCCCGGTCGTTGGCGTCCCGCATGGACCCCGAGCGCAGGCCGTCCCCGATGGAAACGGTGACGTCATAGGCGGCCAGGATGTCACAGATGTCGTCCCAATGGGTGAAGAGAAAGTTCTCCTCGTTGTGGGCCATGCACCACTTGGCCATGATGGACCCGCCCCGGCTGACAATTCCCGTGGTGCGGCCGGCCGCCCAGGGGATGAATTCCTTCAGGACGCAGGAATGGATGGTGAAATAGTCCACCCCCTGCTCCGCCTGCTCAATCAGGGTGTCGCGGTACAACTCCCACGTGAGGGACTCCGGCCCGCTTTCGGCCTTTTCCAGGGCCTGGTAGATGGGCACAGTGCCGATGGGGACGGGGCTGTTGCGCAGGATCCACTCCCGGGTTTCGTGGATGTCCTTTCCCGTGCTGAGGTCCATGACGGTATCCGAACCCCAGCGGATGGCCCAGACCATCTTCTCCACCTCTTCGGCGACAGAACTGCGCAGGGCGGAGTTTCCGATGTTTGCGTTGATTTTTGTCAGAAACCGGTTGCCGATGACCATCGGCTCCAGCTCGGGATGGTTGATGTTGGCCGGGAGCACGGCCCGTCCGGCGGCGATTTCCTCGCGGACCACTTCCGGGGTGATCCGGCCGGGGTGTTCCTCTGCGGAGGGGGGGAGCAGATCCTCCCGCAGGGCGGCGTATTCCATCTCGGGGGTGACGATACCCCTTCGGGCGTAATCCATCTGGGTGATGCGCGCCCCGGTCCGGGCGCGGATTGGGGTGAGCTGCCGGGGAAAGGCGGCCGCATTGCGGGAACTTTCGGCAGCGGCGGCCTTTCCGGCCGTCTCCGTGTCCGCACGCTCTTCGATCCAGGGGCGGCGCAGGGGAGAAAGCCCTTTCTCCAAGTCAATTTCCGCTGCGGGGTCGGTGTAGGGGCCAGACGTGTCATACAGCCGCACCGGCGGATTGTCCGTGAGGATTTCCCCGGTTTGGGAACGGGTTGGGGCCAGATCCACCTCCCGCATGGCCACGCGGATGGACGGATGGCTCCCCTCCACATGGATCTTCCGGGACTGGGGGAAGGGTTTCCGGGTGACGTCTTGGGATTCTGTGTCACCAGGGCTGCCAACGTTTTTCGACATGATCCAGAGGCTCCATACTGCGAATACTGAAAATGCGCTGATTCGCAGAAGAAATGCGGGAGTGCGCTCCCGCAGACGGGTTTTCAAAGCGACAAAGCGTTCTGTATTATACAGAACGCGTGTCAGGCGAAGAAACCCGGGCGGGGTTGCGACTAGGTAACCCCCGGAAGAAGGAGAAGACAGAATGGTCCAGTGGATGAGGATGCTTGCCGGGGCGCTGCTGGTTGCCGGAACGCTCTGCGGGGGTGCGGGAGCCGACCGCAGCGAGACGGGCTCTCCCAGAGTCATGGAGGGGCCCATGGTAGGGGTTCCCGCCCCGGAGGCAGTGTCCGTCTGGGTGCGGTTGTCGGGGGAATATGAAGCCGTGCTGGAAGTGAGCTCCACGAAACATTTCCGGCAGGCGGTCGCCTCTCCCCCCGTTCGTCCCTCGCGGGCCGGGGATGACTGCACGGCCGTGCTGCGGGTGGACGGCCTCTCCCCTGCCACGCCGTATTTCTACCGGATTCTGGTGAACGGGAAGCCGGATCCCTATTTGGACATCTTTCAGACGAAGACCGCCCCGGCGGGGCCGGCGAAGTTTTCCGTGGCCTTTGGGTCGTGCCCGCGGGTTCAGCGGGACCGTGTGCAGCCGATCTGGGATTCGCTGAAGGCTGCGGGGCCGGACCTTTTCTTCTGGATTGGAGACAACGTTTACGGGGACACCCTGGACCCGCAGGCCCTGGCCGAGGAATACCGGCGGCAGCGGGCGGTGGCGTCGTTGCAGGGGTTCATCACGATGGTGCCCCAGTTGGCGGTGTGGGATGACCATGATTTCGGCCTGAACGACCACGACCGCACAAACCCCGTGAAGGAGGCTTCTCTGGGCATCTTCAGGCAGTATTGGGCCAACCCGTCCTACGGGCTGCCCGACACGCCGGGGGTGTTTTTTCGTTACGCCTACGGGGGCGTGGACTTCTTCTTTCTCGACTGCCGCTACCACCGCGATCCGAACACGGACCCGGACACGCCGGAGAAGACCTTCCTGGGAGCAGGACAGCTCGCGTGGCTCCAGCGGGAGTTGAAGGCCAGCACTTCGCCGTTCAAGGTGCTCGTCTCCGGGAGTGGCTGGACCTGCGCCAAGGGCGCCGGCGGCGATTCCTGGGCCGCCTTCCTCAACGAGCGGGACCGCCTGTTTGACTTCATCCGCGACGAGGAAATCACGGGGGTTGTCCTGATTTCCGGGGACACGCATGTCGGCGAGTTCAATGCCATTCCCCGTTCGGACCAGGGCGGCTATGACCTGTACGACCTCGTGAGCTCCCCGCTGGCCCAAAAGGCGAACACGGGCTGGAGGAAGCGTTTTCCGGAACTGCGCGTGCGCACCCCCCACGAGGGGGACAACGCCGGCATGATGGTGTTCGACATGACGGGGGCCGTTCCGTCGGTGGAGCTGAACCTGATGGATGTGGACGGAAAACCCGTCTGGACCCCCGTGGTGCTGACACCGGACGACCTGCGCAACGGGGCGGCCACCGCCCGGCGGCACTCGGATTTCAAGGCCGAGTAGGGTGGGCGGCCTGGTCCGTGTCGGCGCGTTTTAGGGGGGTATTTCTTGAGAAAGGGGCCGGGGGTGGTTCATGCTTTTACCCGTTGAACCGCTCCCAGGGGGTCACTGGAGGTCTCATGAACATCTTTATCGCCGGTGGCGGACGTGTGGGATTCCACCTTGCGCGCCTTCTCTGCGCGGAGGGCCGGGATGTCACGCTGCTTGACCGGAACCCGCAGCGCCGGGAAGAGATTGATTTCGACCTGGACGCCCGCACCGTGGTGGGCGACTGCACCTCCGTGCTCCTTCTCCAGTCGCTGAACGCGGGGGACGCGGACCTTTTCATCGCCTGCACGGGGGACGACCGGAGCAACCTCATCGCCGCCACGCTGGCCAAGGGCCTGGGCGCGGGCCGCGCGGTGGCCCGGGTGGATACGACGGATTTTATCGAGTCCAGCTTTCTCTACGAGGGGTTCATGAACGTGGACTACCTGCTGAGCCCGGACGCGCTGGCGGCCCACGACATTGCGCAGTTTGTGGAGAATCCGGGGGTGCTGGGGGTGGAGGAGTTCGGGCGGGGAAGGATACAGCTCTGCCAGGTGCAGGTGGGCGAGAAGGCCCCGGCGACCGGCCGGGCCGTGCGCGACATCCTGCCCCCGGGCAGCGGCCTGCTGGTGGGCACGGTCACCCGGGGCGGGGCCAGCGGCATCGTCCGCGGCGACACGGTGCTGCAGGCCGGGGACAAGGTCACCCTGATCGGCATGAAGGGGGCCATGGAAACGCACCGGCGGCTCTTCAGCGAGTCCGCGCCGGCGAAGAAGGTGGCGATTCTCGGGAACACCGTGATCGGCCGCCGCGTCGCCCAGGCCTTTGACACCCGCCAGATGGAGGTGAAGCTTTTCGAGAAGAACCCGGCGGCCTGCGAGGAGCTTGCCCGCGAGTTCTACCGCGTCAAGGTGGTGAACCGCGACGCGACGGTGCGCGCCTCGCTGGAGCAGGAGCATCTCCAGAACTTCGACGTGTTTGTGGCGACCACGGAGGACGACGAGCGGAACATCATGGCGGGGGTGCTCGCGCGGGAGGTGGGCGTGCCGCATGTCGTGGCTGTGGTGCACCAGCCGGACTTCGCGCCGCTGGTCATGAAGCTGGGCATAGACCTTGCCCTGACCCCCCGGCTTGCCTTCGCCAACAGCGTGCTCAAGATCATCCACCAGGAGCGCGTCACGGCGTCGTCCTTCCTCGGCGAGGGGGACATGGAGGTGGTCGAGGCGGCGTTGGGCGATGCCGCGCCGGTGGCTGGCCGCACCATCGCGGAGGTGGCCGGCCGCCTGCCGGGGCAGGCGCTGATCGCCACAATCCTGCGTGGCGACCAGGTTATCGTGCCCGGCGGCTCCGACATCCTCCAGCGGGGGGACACGGTGGTCTTCATTTCCCCCACCGCAGAGGCCAACGCCGCGCGAAAGGCCCTCACGGGCGTCTGATGAACTACCGTATCATCGCAAAGAACCTGGGGGTCTTCTCCCTGTGGGTGGCCGTCTGGATGGCCGTCTCCTCCCTGTGGTCCCTCTGGTACGGGGAACCGGCCGCCCTGCGGGCCTTGCTGGAGTCGGCGGCCACGTCGGTTCTGGCCGGGGCGGCATTGCTGTATCTCGGCCGGGGTCCCCAGCGGCGGATGTATGAGCGTGAAAGCGTGGCGCTGGTCGGGCTGGGCTGGATTTTGATTGCCGGGCTCGGCGCGCTCCCTTTCTGGTACCTGGGCACGCAGACCTTCACGGAGGCCTACTTCGAGTCCATGTCCGGGTTCACCACCACGGGATCCTCGGTCATTGCGGACATCGAGGGGCTTCCCAAGGGAATCCTGTTCTGGCGTTCCCTCACGCACTGGCTGGGGGGCATCGGCATCGTGGTGCTCATGATCGCCGTGATCCCCTTCATCGGCATGTCGGGCAAGATGCTTTACCAGTCGGAGGTGACGGGCCTTTCCAAGGACGGCGTGCGCCCGCGCATCAAGGAGTCCGCCTTCATCCTTCTGAAGGTGTACCTGGTGCTGACGGTCATCCACGCGGCGGCGCTGATGATCGCGGGGATGGACTTCTTCGACGCCCTCTGCCACACCTTCGGGAGCCTGGCGACGGGCGGATACTCGACAAGAAACAAGAGCGTGGAGGCCTTTGACAGCGTCGCGATTGAGGGGGTGATCACGGCGTTTGAACTGATCGGGGCGACGAATTTCACGCTCTACTACCTTATGGCCAAGGGCGACTGGCGCGCCCTCTTCCGGGACACGGAGTGGCGCGTGTTCATGGGCATCTTCGTGGTGTCCACCCTGCTCATCACGGTCAACCTGATGAGGGTGCAGGGGGTGGTGGCGCCCGAGGACACGTCGGTGCCCGGCGCCCTGGGCGGCGTGGACTACTCCTGCGGCCAGGCCCTGCGCTTTTCCTCGTTCCAGGTGGCGACCATGATGACCAACACGGGGTTCACGGGGGCCGATTTCGACATCTGGCCCTATTTCTCCCGGATATGGATTATGCTCATCGTGATGATGGGGGGATGCGCCGGCTCCACGGCGGGCGGCATCAAGATCATCCGCGTGGTGATTCTCTTCAAGATCGGCATGCAGCAGGTTCAGCGCATCTACCGGCCGCACACCCTGCGGGCCATCCGCGTGAACGGACAGGTCGTCTCGGAGGACATCCAGTACAGCGTGCTCTCCTTCTTTCTGGTCTATGTGGCCGTGATGGCGTTTTCCACGGTGGTCATGTCGTTTCTGGGCCTTCCGCTGCAGAGCGCCTTTTCCTCCGTGGTGGCCTGTCTGAACAACACCGGGCCGGGGCTTGAGCTGGTGGGCGCCGAGAGAAACTTCTCCTGCGTGCCCGCCGCCGGCAAGTGGTTCCTGAGCCTGGTCATGGTCACGGGGCGTCTGGAGTTCTTCAGTGTTATGGTATTCTTCTTTCCGTCGTTCTGGCGGCGCGGCTGAGGCGCGGCGCCCGTTCCGGTGCAACCTTTCTGACAATGGTGGGAAATGAATTACCGTCTGCTGCTGCGATATCTCGGCGTGTTTCTGCTCGCGCTTGCGCTGCCGCTGGCGGTTTCGGCGCTGTGGGCGGTCTGGTACGGGGAATGGCGCTCCCTTGAGGCGTTTCTGCGCACCATCGTGCTGACGGTGGCGGCCGGGTTTGCGCTGTGGGGAGTGGGCCGCGGGGCCCGGGTTCGGGTGTATGAGCGGGAGGGGCTGGCCCTTGTGGCGCTGGGGTGGCTCCTGATTGCGGGGGTGAGTGCCCTGCCCTATGTCTTTTCGGGGCTCATGGACCCGGCGTCCGCCTATTTCGAGTCCATGTCCGGCTACACCACCACCGGGGCCTCGGTGCTGGAGAAGGTGGAGCCGGTGGACAAGAGCCTGCTCTTCTGGCGGGCAACCACCCACTGGCTGGGGGGCATGGGGATCATTGTGCTGATCATCGCGGTGCTGCCCTCCCTGGGGGCCGGGGGGAAGCAGCTTTACCGGTCCGAGGTGCCCGGGGTGGACAAGACAGGCCTGCTGCCGCGCATGCAGGACACGGCGGCGATGCTCTACAAGATTTATCTGGGCATGACCATCGTCCAGACGGCGTGCCTGGCGGCGGCGGGAATGAGCCTGTTCGACGCGCTCTGCCACACCTTTGCCTCGCTGTCCACCGGGGGGTTCTCCACGCGCACCGCCAGCATCGGCGCCTACGACAGCCTTCCCATCGAGATCATTGTGACCGTGTTCACGGTGCTTTGCGGGGCGAATTTCGGGCTGTATTTCGCCATGCTCCAGGGGGACTGGAAAGCCCCTTTACGCAGCACGGAGTTTCGGTGGTATCTCGGCATCCTGCTGGCCGCCACCCTGCTGATCACCGTGAATCTGATAGGCGTCCAGGGGGCCATACCGGAGGATCCCGGCGCGGGGACGCATGATGTGCGGTACGGTTTCGGGCACGCGCTGCGTGTGGCCGTGTTTCAGGTGGGCACCGTTATGACGACGACGGGGTTCGCGACGGACAACACGGACCTCTGGCCGTATTTCTCGCGCACGGTGCTGATCGCCCTGATGATCGTGGGGGCCTGCTCCGGCTCCACGGCGGGGGGAACCAAGGTTTTCCGCGTCGCGCTGATCGCCAAGATCGTGCGCAACCAGCTGGAGCGCCTGTACCGCCCCAAGACGGTGCGCGCGGTGCGGATGAACGGCGCCGCGGTGCCGCTTGAAGTGCAGCTCACCGTTTACACCTTCTTCGCGATGCATGTCGCCGTGCTGGTCGTGGGGACCATGTTCATGTCTTTGCTGGGGCTTCCCTTCCAGACGGCCTTCAGTTCCGTCGTGGCGACGGTGAACAACATCGGGCCGGGGATGGAACTGGTGGGCTCCACGGCCAACTACGCCTGTGTGCCGGCGGCGGGCAAGTGGTTCCTGTCGCTGCTGATGGTGATCGGCCGCCTGGAGTTCTTCAGCATCTGCGTGCTGTTCCTCCCCTCCTTCTGGAGGCGGGCGTAGGCGGCTCAGACGCGGGTGCCGGGCACCATTCTGCGCTCGCGGGCGTAGTCTTCCAGGGCCTCGCGGAGGAGCTTGCGTCCGCGGTAGAGGCGGGACATGACGGTGCCGAGGGGGCACTGCATGATGTCGGCGATCTCCTTGTAGGACATGTCCTCGAGGTCGGCCATGATGACGGCGTTGCGGAAGTCGTCGGGGAGGGCCTCGATGGCCTTGCGCACGGGGTCGTCCACGAGTTCCAGGAGGTCCTCCTGGTTCCCCCGGCGGGGCTCGAAGAAGACATCGGGGTCGGGGGCGGTCTCCGGGGCGGACTCAAAGCCCGACAGTTCGACTTCGGCGGGGCGGCGGGTCTTCCGGCGGTATTCGTTGATGAAGGTGTTGCGCAGGATGGTGAGGAGCCAGGCCTTGATGTAGGTGCCCTCGCGGAACTTGTCGTGGAAGCGCAGGGCTTTGACGATGGTGTTCTGCGTGAGATCCTCCGCGTCGGCGGAGTTGCGGGTGAGGCGCATGGCGACGGCAAAGAGCATGTCAATATGCTCCAGCACCTGCCGTTCAAACTCGCGCGAGCGGTTTATCACCAAAGCGTCAGCCACGTTCTCCGTCCCTCTGTCCCATCAACCATAAGCCCCCGGCATCCGACCGCCGGACCAGCCTCTTCTATACGCAACCTTATCGTAGCAGGAAAGGGGCTTGGGAGGCAATGTTGCGCCCGGCGCGGGTTCATGCGGGCGTGATGTCATCGTTTTGGGGACGAAACAGGGAGCGCGCAAGGTCACCGGTGTCGGCGCAGTCCGGGGCTGTGAGGCGTTCCGCCTCGCGGCGGGCGGCATCGAGGAGGCGAGCGTCGCGGATCAGGTCTGCGGCGCGCAGGTCGCTCAGACCGGCCTGCCGGACACCCAGCAGCTCCCCCGGCCCCCGCATGCGGAGGTCCGCCTCGGCGATGTCGAAGCCGCTGGTGGATTTGCAGAGGGTCTCCACCCGTTCCCTGCCCTCGGCGGTTTTGGGTTTTCCCAGGAGGAAGCAGAACGAGGGCTGGGTTCCCCGCCCCACCCGTCCGCGGAGCTGATGGAGCTGTGTCAGGCCGAATTCGGAGGCGTTCTCGATGACCATGAGCGTGGCGTTGGGGACGTCTATTCCGACCTCGACCACCGTGGTGCTGAAGAGCACCTGAATCTCGCCCTGTTTGAAGGCGCGCATGACTGCGGCCTTTTCCGGCGCGGAAAGGCGCCCGTGCAGGATTCCGGCGCTCAGCCCCGCCAGCGGGCCCGCGGAGAGTTCTTCAAAATGGCGGAGCAGCGCCCGGGTGTCCTGTTTGGCGGCGGATTCCTCGATGAGGGGGCAGACGATATAGGCCTGCACCCCCTTCTCGGCCTGTTTCCTGACATGGTCGTAGCACGCCGAAACCTTGCCCTGGGGGATGTATCGTGTGGTCACGGGCGTGCGGCCCGGGGGCAGTTCGTCCATCACCGTGAGGTCCATGCGTCCGAAAACGGTGAGCGCCAGGGAACGGGGTATGGGCGTCGCCGACATTTGGAGAACATCGGGACGCGGGCCCTTCCGGACCAAGAGTTCGCGCTGGGCGACACCGAAACGGTGCTGCTCGTCAATGATCACCAAACCGAGCCGGTGAAAGGCGGCCTGCTCCTGAAAGAGGGCGTGGGTGCCCACGACCACCTGCGCGGCGCCGGAGGCGGCCGCCCGGAGGGCTTCTCCCCTTCCCTCGGCGCCGCCGGTGATCAGGACGGTGCGCAGCCCCAGGGGGGCGAGCAGGCCGTCCAGCACCAGCGCGTGCTGGGCGGCCAGCAGTTCGGTGGGGGCCATGAGGGCGGTCTGGTGTCCGCCGTCCGCCGCGATGACGGCCGCATGGAGGGCCACCAGGGTCTTGCCGGAGCCCACATCGCCCTGAAGCAGGCGGAGCATGGGCGAGGGTCCGGCCATGTCGCGGACGATGTCCTCCACGGCCCGCTGCTGCGCGGCGGTCAGGGCAAAGGGGATGCCGGCCTGGAACCGGCGGAACAATTCTCCGCCGACACGGTTGGTGTGTGCGCGGTCCTCCTGCCGCAACAGGCGCTTCTGTCGCTGGATGTCCGTCTGCAGGACGAGCAGCTCCTCAAAGATGAGGCGTCGTCGGGCATCGGCGGCCTCTTCGGGCGTGTCAGGAGCATGCACCCGGCGCAGGGCTTCGGCGAGGCCCGGAAGCCCCATGCGGCGGAGGAGTTCACCGGGCAAAGGCTCCCGCAGGAGGGGCGCTGCAACGTCGAGGGCGGCCCGCACCCACTTCCTCATCATCCGCTGGGTGACCCCCTCGGTCAGGGGATAGGCGGGCAGGATGCGGCCCTGCCGGAGGCTTTGGAGGTCCTCCTCCTCCAGGAACTCGTATTCCGGGCTGGACAGGCAGGGGCCGTTGTACTGACCCACGCGGCCCGAGAAGAAGGCGGTCCTCCCCGGAAC
>Ga0123328_1005303_pt1 | contig 10162 bp, 10 predicted proteins | sample BioC12SIPDNA_2_FD_89702 | JGI IMG/M metagenome (GOLD analysis project Ga0123328, IMG submission 89702) | Anaerobic biogas reactor microbial communites from Washington, USA - Biogas_R1_A C12 SIP DNA | ecosystem: Engineered > Bioreactor > Anaerobic > Unclassified | place: Washington, USA...
GAGAACCCTGGGTTTTCGCCGGGAACAACGACTCACGACGGGGAAAGTATACCAGTCGAAAGGGCGTTTCTCAAGGCGGCGGAAATGCCCCTAATCGCCGATGTGGGAGCGTGAAAAAGCGCCGTTGCGGACGCGGGAACGCCGAAGGTGCGCCGCGCCCAGAGCCAGGCACACCGCCAGCAACGCCACCAGTCCGGCGGGGCCGGCCAGGGGAAGGGCCTCGCTGACCGCGATGAGGCCGTGGCGCTCCACAAGAGCGCTGCTGATGTTGGTGGACACGGTGAGCGCCACGGTATAGACACCCGGGTCCGTGTAGACGTGTGAAGGGGAGGGCTCGACGCCCTCCAGGATGTCGCCGTCCCCGAAGTCCCACCGCCAGTTGACGACGGGCCCCACGTTTCCGGAGACCGCCCCGGTGAAGTGGACCGCGAGCGGGGGACGGCCCAGATTCGGGGACGCGAAAATCTCCACCTCCATTTCCTCGGTTCCGACGGCGATGGCGAGGTCATCCGCCTCCGGAGCGTAGGTGCCGTAGTCGCTCTCGTGATGGAGGTACTGCCCGTCCCCCTCATACGACGCCATCAGCAGTTCCAGGGTGTCCCCCGTGCGCACATGCTGGATGCCCACCCACCCCGAGGGGAGGTTCACGGGCGCGGACAACAGGGCGCGGAAACGGCGCAGGGCGTAGTTCCGGCTGTACAGGTGGGGAAAGTCCTCGCGGGACGCCGTCAACAGCTCCGCATGCACCGAGGGGCCGGGCTCTCCCCCATTGTCCGGGTGCAGGCTGACGCGGAAGGTACGGGCGCCGGGGTCGGAGGGCAGCCAGTAGCCGACATTGCTGTTCCATACGGCGCTGATGCCCCACCATTCCACGGCGGCCACGGGCAGCACCGCCCCGTTGAAGCGCTCGAAAGCGGTCCACCCGTATTCCGAATCGGCGACCTTGGCGCCCCAAGCCCCCCCCGGCGGCGGGGGAGCCTGGCAGAACAGGCTGGACGGGCGGCAGGCCGGCGGGGTCAGCCCGCTGTTGGGGTCCTTCTCCGCGTTGTCGTTGAGCCACCGGCACCCTGACAGCACGAGCTGCCCCGACGGCCAGACATGCCCCCCGGCAAAGGGGGTGACCACGCACCGGACGCCCGCGTCCACCAGCCCGCCCTGGGTCTCCGGAACGTCGTAAAGGTAATTGCTGTCCTATGTGCCGATGAGAATGTGGACAACCAGCCCCTCGTTGGACGGTGCCAGGGACGTTCCGGACGGCCCCCCCGCGGCAACCAGCAGCGTCCCGCAGATTTTGGCAGGGTAGCGGAAGGCCAGCGCCAGCGAGGCCCGCGCGCCGCCGGACATGCCTCCGGCGAAGCGCCGGGTCGGCGAAAGGGTGAGGCGGGTTTCCGTGTCCAGCAGCACGGCGTCCTGCGCGATGAAAATGTCCGCCCAGGGGCCGTTCTTGGAGTTGTTCGACACGGCCAGAATCCAGCCGTTTTCCAGCGCGGCCGGGGCAAGCTGGAGCAGTGTCGCCTTGCCGTTGCCGCCCGGGTCAAAGCCGTAGCAGATGGGCGCCGGCCCCGTGGCGGGCGCCGTGGGAGGGATGTACAACTCGTAGCTCTGCGAGGGGTCGGCCTGGCAGACCACGCGGGTGTTTCCATTGGGATTGTCATAGGCGGCCTTGTCCAGCGCCGCCGCAGGCGCGCACCAGCCCGCCCCAAAGAGGGTCACCAGCGAAACAAGACAGCACACGCGCGCGGACGCGCCAAGAATCCGTGTCATGGGACCAACCCCTCCGTTTTTCCCCTTGCAGCGCCCCGCATACTCCCGGCGCGGCGCTCAGGTTTCCGGTTCCAGTATGGGGACGGTGGGCTGGAAAGTCAAGGGGCGCGCGCGGGCCGGGGCGGGCAGGAAGGAGATGGGAGTCATGGGATGCCATCCTCAATCGAGAGAAAACGGCACTCAACCATGAATCTGGGCGCCGACACCCGTACTTCCCATTTCCCGAAAAAGCCGCCCGACCGGCTAGGGCCGCCGCAGCAGCAACACGTGCGACCTGCCCGGCTGGGTGCGGTCGCCGGCGCCGGTGGCGAGGACGATCTCGTTTTTCCCGTCGTTGTCCGCGTCGCCGACGGTGAGCCAGAGGGACTCGGCCTCTTCGGGGGCGAAGTCGGCCAGCAGGGTCTTCTCCACCGAGCCATCGGCGGACAGGGCATACCGGTACACGCGGCCGAGCCGCCCGCTCGTGATGTTCTCCGACGCCGCATCGCCGCGGGTGCCAATGACCAGCTCGTTCTTCCCGTCGTTGTCGGCGTCGGCCACGGCCATCATCTTCTCGAAGTAGGCCATGTCCAGGTCCGCCGTCTCCCGGTCGAGGACCGCCAGCACCTCCGCCGTCTCCCCCACCCGGTAGGCTGCGAGCGTCGTGCGGTTCACCGTCTGCTCGCGCTTCCACCCCGCCACCAGCTCGGTCCGCCCGTCGTTGTCCAGGTCCCCGGTGATGAGGGAGACATAGAAGGCGGGGGCGCCGTCCGGACCGTCCAGCGTCACCCGCGGGGCGGGGGCCAGCTCCCCGGCGTCGTCAAACTCGAAGATCTCCAGCCGGGCCTTGCCCGCGCGGAACCCGTTGGAAGTCAGGTACTCCACGCGCCCGTCGTTGTCCACGTCCGCGATGAGGGACTCCTCGCCCGAACCGGACAGCTGGTGAATCTTGCGGGGCGTGATGGTCTTCAGCGCGGGGTCGAAGTCGTAGCGGAGCACCTCGCCATAGCCGCAGTAGGCCGACACCGCCTCCAGCACGCCGTCGCCGTCGAGGTCGTGCAGGGCAATGTTGTGCGTGAAACTGCTCCGGTTGAGGTCCTCCGGACGGCAGGACAGTTTTCGCGTGACCCCTTGGCCGTCCGTCTCCAGCAGGTGGAGGAAGGCCGTGCCTCCCCCCTCCTGGCCCGTGCCCAGCAGCAACTCGTTGCGGCCGTCGCCGTTCAGGTCGGCCACCCGCACCGCCAGCCCCATCCCCGGCCGCTGCTCCGCCAGATTCTCCGCCAGCGGCCTCGTCTCCCAGCCCGCCCCCGTCTTCTTGAAAAGATACAGGCGGCTGTCCGGACAGCCCGTGGTCAGGATTTCATTGGCCCCGTCGTTGTCCGCGTCGCCGATTTCCACGTCCCAGCCGGCGTAGCTCTGGTCCACGGTGCCGACCCGCTCCAGCACCCACCCGGGCGCCAGCACCGCCTCCGGAGCGGCAACCTCCGGAGCGGCAACCTCCGCCGCGAATGCGACGCGCGGACAGAACGCCGCGCCCAAGGCAAACGCGCCAAGAAACACAGCGCGGAACACTGAAACGCATGTCATGGCGACACCTCCGAGAAGGGATTGTACCCCCGGCCCCCCCGGCGCAAACAAGGGGGACAAGGAGACTGGGCATGGAAGACGCCCCCGCCTCGCCCTGGGCCGGGTGCAGGTCGGCGGCACCTCCAACGAGCTCAAGGCCGTCCCCGAACTGCTGGACATCCCGCACCTCAGGGGCTGCATTGTGACCCTGTGCGCCATGGGGTGCCAGAAGGAGATCGCCGGAGAAGGCGGCGGAGTGGATTGGGCGTCTGGTGTCAGCGCGCTCGAAGAAATGCGTTTCTGGTCCGTCTTTTTTTCTGCTCCAGCCCGCGGTCAGCCTTGCTGCGGATCCCGGGGAAACCTTGCCGGGGCCTGTGCTACAATGCGCCTGCCGGAGCGGGTGGCCGCTGTTCGGCCCCGCGCGCGGGGCCGCATGACAGCCCCTTTCCCCGTCGGGGCGTGGCGCAGTCCGGTTAGCGCGCCTGCTTTGGGAGCAGGAAGTCGCCGGTTCGAATCCGGCCGCCCCGACCATTTCCTTCCCGCCTTCTTCGGCACCCGGAACCGGAGGGTCCAAGACGAGCGCAGAAAACAGTTGCGCCGCCCTCCGGAACATGATATAGTCTATTGCACAAGTCTGGATTGACCCATGAAACTGACAAGCCGAAGTGAATACGCGCTGCTCGCCCTCCTCTGCCTGGCACGCCACACGACGGAGACGTTCCTCAGCGGCGAGACGATCGCGCAGGAACAGGGCATCCCCCCCAAGTTCCTGCAGCAGATTCTGCTTGCGCTGAAGCGGTCGCGGTATGTGCACAGTTCCAAGGGCCAGCACGGCGGATACCGCCTCGCCCGGCAACCCGGCGAGATTTCCCTGGCCGAGATCGTGCGGCTCTTTGACGGGGCCCTCGCCCCCACGGAGTCGGTCAGCAAGTACTTCTACGAGTCCACGCCCATTGAACGGGAGGAAGGGCTGCTGAACGTGTTTCGCGAGATTCGGGACCATGTGGCGGAAAAACTGGAGAAGACCACCCTGGCGGATGTGCTCTAAGCCCCTTTTTTTTGCCCTCTAACAAGACTAATGCGATTTGCTAACGTTTACAACTGCGAAAGGTGCCGTTATGATCGAAACCATCACCATTCTCGGAGGCAGGGGAAAGCAGGAGGTGCCGGAACCGGTCCGGCGCATTGACCTGAACATGGGGGATGTCGTGAGCATCGTGGGCCCGACGGGGTCGGGAAAGACAACCCTGATCAATGACATTGAACTGTTCGCCGACAATGACACCCCGACGGGACGGCGGGTGCTGATCAACGGCGTGCGGCCGCCGGCCGTCTACCGCGACGACCCGGCCCGCAACCCGATCGCGCTGATCACGCAGCACACAAATTTCCTGTCGGACATGCCGGTGCGCCTTTTCCTGGGCACCCATGCGGGGATACGGTGCGCCGACAGTTCGCGGGCGGAGAGCCTGGTGGCCCAGACGCTGGATTTCGCCAACCAGCTGACGGGCGAGCCCATCATCCCGGAGAGCCGGATGACGGAGCTGTCGGGCGGCCAGACGCGGGCGCTGCTGATAGCGGACGCAACGGTGGTGTGCGACACGCCGATTGTCCTGCTGGACGAGGTGGAGAACGCGGGCATTCACCGGGCGCGGGCGCTGGAGCTGCTGCGGCAGCGGCGCAAGATCTTCATCTTCGTGACCCACGATCCGCGGATCGCGCTGCTCTCCGACTTCCGCATCGTGATGCAGGGCGGCCGCGTGACCCGGGTGATCCGCACGGACGCGGCGGAGCGCGGCTTCGCGCGGACGGTGAGCCGGCTTGACGACGCCCTTTCCCGCCTGCGCGAAACCATCCGCATGGGCGGACAGCTGGGGGACGGGGACTTCGCCGAACTGACCGCGTTTGCCGCGGCGCCGGAAGGGGGCCTCCAATGAAACTTGTCATCTGCGCGGGTCCGGCCACCACGGGAAAGACCGCCGTGCTGCGCCACATGGCCCGGAGACTGGCGGCCTCGGGAAGCCGCCTGGCCTTTCTGAAAATTGACGTCCAGTTCGCGGACGAGGAGGAGCTGTTCGCGGGGGAGTTTGGGATTCCCGCGAAAACGGTGTACTCGGGGGAGCTGTGTCCGGACCACTGCAGCGTGCTGGTGCTGGGGGACGCCCTGAAATGGGCGGAAAACGCCGCGGCCGACATCCTGCTGGTCGAGACGGCGGGCCTCTGCCTCCGGTGCGCCCCCTACGCCGACGGCGGCCTGGGCATCATGGTCATGGAGGCGACCAGCGGCATGAACCTGCCCCGCAAGGTCGGCCCCATGCTGTCGCTGGCCGACATCGCGGTGGTGACCAAGATAGACCTGGTCTCGCAGGCGGAGCGCGAGGTGCTCCGGGCGCGCATCGCCGAGGCCGCCCCGGCCGTCCGCGTGCGCGAGGTCAACGCGCTTCAGGGCATCGGCATTGACCCGCTGGTGGCCCATGTCCTTCAGACGCCCGACGCGCCGCCGCGGTTGATGCTGCGGGGGAACCCGCCGGTGGGCACGTGCACCATCTGCGTGGGGAAGAAAGAGATCGGCTGGCAGTCCCATTTCGGCGTCGTGCGGGCGCTGAACAACCAAAACTTCTACCGGGGAGAGTGAGAGAATGACTGAGACGATGAAACCGCAGGCGGACATCGCGCTGCCGGGGCTGAACTGCGGCGTGTGCGGGTTTCGCACCTGCGCGGAGCTGGCCGCCCGGGTCCAAACAGAGCCGGAGCTCCTCAAACGGTGCATTCACCTGTCCGGCGACGTCATGCCGGCCCCCGACGCCGGCGTCGGCGCGGGTGCGAAGCCCGCGTGCGCCGTCGAGTGCGGCCCGCTGTGCGCGGGGTGCTCGGCGGCGGGCGTGCCCGCCGACCCCTCCCCCGCCGAATGGCGCGACAGCCTTGGGCGCGATTTTGATTTCTACCTCGAGCACTTCCCGGAAGACCCGGGTCCCCGGGAGGTGATTCTCCCCCACAACCCGATGATCACGCGCGAAATGGAGATCGCCGAGGGGGACGTTCTCATGGGGCGGCCCCTGGGCATGTCCTGCGGCTGCCCCATCACGCACTGCGGCGTGGTGAGGTCCGTTGAACTGCGGACGGGCGTCATCACCTGGTGCGTCACCGGCCCGCTCATTCCCAGGGAGCGGGGATGCAAGGACATCGGGTACTACATTGCGGAGGCCTACGAGGGCCTGGTCACCGGCGCGCGCGGCGAGCTGCGCGTCGGCATGCGGTACCACTTCCAGCCGCGGCTGTGCATGCTCCAATGGCGGCACAGCGGGCTGCTCAACTATCTCAACCGCGTCCCCGACGGGTGGCAGGTCCGCCTGGAAGGGCTCTTCATCGGATAGCGGCACCCGCCGTCGGCCCGCCGGGGCGCGCAGTTCGAATCCGGCCTCCGCAAACGTCTATACTTGCGGATGCCGGCGCGAAACGCGCCGGCGGCGGGGCGTCAGCGTGAGGCCGCGCCGGTGGCACGGTGTTTATGCAGGAGGAAAACTGATGGGAACGGCCGCTTCCATTGTCGGACTGGTTGGTTTCTTGGCCATGACAGTCGGGGCGTTTGTCGCCGTGCTTTATGATCAGAGCATCGGCGGAATCATCGCCATTTCCGGATTCGCCGCCGCGGCGTTCGGCTTCTTCATTCCGCTCATCTCCTGACCGGAGACCGGCGGAGCGGCATCTGCGGACGAGGGCCCGCCGCGCCCCGGCTAATCGCGCAGGGGCACCGCGACGGGCTGGGTGCAGCGCACGCCGCGCAGGCCCAGCACGAAACGGCTGCCAAAGGCCGTGGAGGGAGTTTGCGCGCCGGGGGGCGTGTTCTCCGCGAGCAGCCGCGCCGTCGCGCTCACGGCGGCGTCAAAGGTGAGGCTGTAGCCGTTGGGCGTCTGCATGGCCATGGCCACGCGGCGCACGCCGGCCTCCGTGGCGTCCCCGTAGAGTTCCGTGTTGTCCGCGCCGCGCTCCTCCGCGTCCGGCCCCTCGACGTGCTTCTCCACCCACCGCTTGAGAAAGTTTTGCACCGGCCGCCAGCCCAGGGCGAAGCGGATACGGTCCAGCGAGCGCATTTGCCGGACCTGCTTCTCCGGCAGGACGGTGTAGATCTCGATGTTCGGGATGTCGGTGGAGAGGAAGGCCGTGGAGACGTCGCCCCAGGAAATGGCCGTCGCCAGGCGCGGGCCGCTCATGAAGGGGATTTCGGCGGTGAGCGAGGCCAGGGGGATGCGCTCCAGATGTCCGCACCGCCTCACCACGGAGCCCTCCCCCATGCCCTCGATGACCGTCTTGCTGGTTCCCGGACTCAGTTTTCCCCTGTCGGACCGGAAGGCCAGCCGCAGGTGCGTGGCGCCGGGCAGGGCCTCCTTCAGCATGGCGGCCATGCAGTCCGTGGGCACCACGTCGAACCCGACCCCGGGGAGCACGGTGATCCCCCCCTCCTTCCACCGGCTGTCGTGGCGGCGCACATACTCAAAAACGGAGATTTCCCCGGTGACGTCGAGGTAGTGCGCCCCGCTCGCCATGCACCCCTCCAGCATGGGCCGGGCGGTCGCCGAGAAGGGACCCGCGCAGTTTAGGACCGCTTCCATGCCGTGGAGCCCCGCGCTGGTGGCCTGGGGATCGGAGAGGCTGAACACGCGGCACTCCAGCCCCATCTCCGCCGCGGCGGCCTCCACCCGACGGCGGTTGCGCCCCGCGACCACCGGCCGCATCCCCCGCGACACGGCCTCCTCCGCGCACAGGCGTCCTGTGTACCCGCTGACCCCGTAGATCATCCACTCGGCCATGGCACTTCCTCCAGCCCCCTACGGTTTTTGAAGATGCAGACTGAACTCCGACAAGGCGGGGCACGCGGCCGCTTTCACGATGCGCAGCCGCACTTTGTCCGTGGTCACAACCTCTCCCCTCCACAACCGCCGCGCTCCTATGGACATTCCCCGGGCAAACTCCTCCCAGGCCGCGCCGGTCCAGCGGTCCAGGGCCCAGGCGTCCACCCGCTGGCCCAGAGGCAGATGCTCGCGCAGGCTCACCACGTCAAAGGTGGTTTCCCGGGGCAGCGTCAGCACCAGTTCCGGTGTGGTGACGCCGTCGTCCGGACACCAGTAGGTGCCCTTGTCCCCGTCCAGCACCCTCGCCGCCGCATAGACCGGATCGCCCCCGCGGACGTTGGAAGCCTCGGCGGCCGCGCCTTTCGCGAGGTCGGTGTCGAACAGGGCCCTCAGCCGCCGCCCGAACTCCCGCAGGGACGCCGCGTCGTTCTCGTGGATGCGTCCCCGCCGGTCCGGCGGCAGGTTGAGGAGAAACGACGCGCCGCGCCCGACGGACTCAAAGTACAGTTTCATAAGGTTTTCCGGCGTGCGGACCTCGCCGTCCTGCTGCTTGTGGTAGAACCACCCCGGACGGATGGACACGTCCACCTCCGCAGGCATCCAGTAACGCCCGTTGCGGACCCCGGTCTCCCCCAGTTTGTACTCCGTCTGGCCGGGCGCGGGCGGTTCCCCGCCGCGGCCCTCCGGCGAATAGGTGGCCCAGCAGGGCTCCCCGGCAAAGCCCGACTCGTTGCCCACCCAGCGGATGTCCGGCCCGATGTCGCTGAACATGACCGCGTCCGGCTGAAGCTCCCGGACCAGCTCCCGGGTCGTCTCCCACCCGTAATAGGCCGCCGCGTCTATCTTGCGCGTCTCCCTCGCGCCGCCATACCAGCCGTCGCCGCCGTTCGCCCCGTCAAACCACACCTCGAAAATGGGGCCGTACTCCGTGAGCAGCTCCCGGAGCTGGTTGCGGAAATACTCCACATAGGCCGGGCGGCCGTACTCCGCATGGTTCCGGTCCCAGGGCGAAAGATACACGCCGAAGGAAAGCCCTGCGGCGCGGCACGCGTCCGAAAACTCCCGCACCACGTCCCCCTTCCCGTCTTTCCACGGGCTGGCGGCCACGGAGTGCCTGGTGAACTTGGAGGGCCACAGGCAGAACCCGTCATGGTGCTTGCACGTGAGGATCAGCCCCCGCATGCCCGCCTCCTTGGCGGCGCCGACGATCTGCGCGGCGTCGAAATCCGTGGGGTTGAAGAGCTCCGGTGACTCGTCGCCGTAGCCCCACTCCTTGTCCGTGAAGGTGTTGATGGTGAAGTGGACGAAGCAGTAGAACTCCCGCTCATGCCACTGAAGCTGGCGCGCGGAGGGAACAACACCATGGGGGGCCGGCGGGGCCACTGCCGCGCCAAACGCGTCCACAGACACGAGCAGGGTGAGCGCCAGGCACGTCATGGGATTTCTCCTTATTCTTGATCCAAGTCCAGCCTATAGCTCCGCCCTCCCCGTTTGCAAGCGAGACACCCCGGTCTGACCGCCCGGAGGCGGGGATGCTGTCTATGTAGACGCATCCTCTTGACGCGTTCTTGGGGTTTTCGTTGGCCCAAAGAACGCGCCAAGAGGACGTGTCTACTGTGCGGGCGTTCTCGCCGACTTGCTTCATTGGCAGGAGGCCGCCCCGGGAGAAGGGTGACCGCCGCAACAAGCAGCGCCCCTGCGGAGGAATTGCACGGTTTCTCTGCGCGCGAAGAGGGCGCTTTCCGACAAGAGGTTGCCGCGTCGGCCGGGGCGGCCTCCTCGCAATGACCGCGGAAATGCACGTCATTGCAATGACCGCAGAAAGGCATGTCAGGCGTCAGATGTCGCGGGGGCTACCGCACGTTCTTGGCGGGTCCGTCTGTTATGTGGAGTGCGGTGGCAGAGCGAAGCGGCGACACCGCTTTGCCCGGGGAGGATCCATGCCGCACCCCTCCCGGCAGCTCTTTCCCGGGAACCAAAGCGGCGTCGTTGCCGCCGCACTC
>Ga0123328_1005304_pt1 | contig 10161 bp, 5 predicted proteins | sample BioC12SIPDNA_2_FD_89702 | JGI IMG/M metagenome (GOLD analysis project Ga0123328, IMG submission 89702) | Anaerobic biogas reactor microbial communites from Washington, USA - Biogas_R1_A C12 SIP DNA | ecosystem: Engineered > Bioreactor > Anaerobic > Unclassified | place: Washington, USA...
GCACCGCCGAGGAACCCTACCTCCTCAGCGAGATGAACGTCAACGCGTTCCAGAAACTTAGCGGCATCGTGGTCTCGAACACCACCGCCCACTTCCGCATAGTGGGATGCACGGTGCACGATGCATACTCCCCAGACCGCGACCCTCTCAACATGTCTGCGAGCGGGTCGGGCATCTTACTGATCAATGTCACCAACGCCATCATCGATGATCTCACGGGCGAGTCCAACGTGAGGGGTGTAACGGTCGTGGGGTCCAGGAACGTGACGATCAACGGTTCCCGCTTCATTGACAACATCGAGGCCGGGGTGCATGTCGTGAACTGCCTGGACGGGAGCGTAAAGGTCACCAACAGCACGTTCCGCGTGGGTACCATGGACGACGGGGTGCTACTGGAAGGAAGCAGCTCGGTTCAGGTGACCGACAACGTCATCGAGGGGGGAAGAAACGGCATCGCTGTCCGGGCCAAAGGCCTGGGGCTTGGCGGCCACCTGCTGGCGGGGAACGCCCTCAGCGGCCAATCGGAGAACGGGGTGCTTCTCGGAGGGACCTCCTTGGGAGCGGGCGATCTGGTGCTGAACAACACGGTGTGCGGTGCCGCCGGGACCGGGGTTAACGTTCATTTCGGGACCTCCGGGAAGGTGTACGGGAACAGCATATCTGGATGCTCTTGCGGGGTCAGGGTGGATTGGAGCGACAACGAGGTGATCGGCAACGTGCTGTCGAACAACACCAACGGCGTCGTCTTGGGATCTGGCGCCGACCGCAATCTCATAGACGGGAACCTCGTGCAGGACGGCACCGTCGGCGTGCTGGTGTCCCCCAGCCAAGGCAATCTCGTGCTGAACAACACCATAATGCGCATGGACACGGTCTCAGGGGCAGGCGTCCATCTGTGGACCGGGGAGGTGAGGGACGCGCGGATCGAAGGGAACGGCGTGTCCTTCTGCACCGTGGGTATCAGGGCCTCCTCGTTCTCACCGGACATATCCGGTCTGAGGGTGTGGAACAACACGGTCATCGGTTCCCTAAGGAACGGGACGTACCTGCTCAACACCATAGGTTCCTCACTGCTCGGCAACAGCTTCCTGTCCGGAGGGGGCAGCGGCGTGTACCTGGGGCCCGGGTGCCGGGACATTGTCCTGAAAGGCAACGAAGCGTCCTTCAACGGCGGGGCCGGCCTCTACGTTCGTGATGCGGACGAATGCGCCATCTCCGAAAACATGTTCATCAGCAACGCCCTGGAAGGCGTGTACCTTGAGAGCGGGTCTGGGAACGCGATGCACGGCAACGCACTGCTGTTCAACAGGGATTCGGGAAGGCAGTATTCCGAGCTGCGCCCGCAGGCCTTCTGCGGCGAGGGGGGGAACAACTGGTCCTCGGGCACCGGCAACCTGTGGGCAGACTGGCTGTCCCCCGATGACAACGACGACGGCATCGTGGACCTTCCGTACGAGCTGGCCGGGGGATACCAGGACCCGTTCCCGCTTACCAGCATCCCCGGGCTGGATATACCGGTGGACATCACCCCACCTGAGGTGATCGGGCACTCCCCGCAGGGTCGCGACGCCGAGCAGGGCGAGGCCATATCGGTCACCTTCTCCGAGGACATGAACGCCAGTTCGGTGATCGTGATGGTTGAGAATTCCACGAGGAGCGGCATCTGGGACGATCGCACGTTCATCCTCGACCTGGAACTGGAGTTCGAGACGGACTACCAGGTCGTGGTCACAGGTGAGGACCTCTCCGGCAACGCTCTCGAACAGTTCGGCTGGACCTTCCGCACCGAGGACAGGAACGCCGGGGTCGCCGGCAGGGTAATCAACGAGAACGGCCAGCCGCTGTCCGGGGTCCTGGTCACCGTCGGCGAGCAGGAGGCCCTGACCAATGTCAACGGCAGCTTCATCATGACACTGTCACCGGGGGACCACGCGCTCAACATGAGCAAGGCCGGCTACCTGGACAGGATGGTGATGGTGCACGTGGAGCCCGGCGGGGACATGGTCCTGGAGGACTCGGTGATGGAGACGGTGGCGGAAGGGAACGGGCTTTACACAGACGATGTCGTCTACGCGGCCCTGGCCCTGCTGGCGGTGACGGCCGTCGCGGCCGTCGCGCTGTTGCTCAAGCGCCGCAGGTAGGTCATGCCATACGGTAATAAACGAACCCGGACCACATCTTCGGCCAGAAGTAGGTGGACTTCTTGGGCATGCGGCGGTCCAGCCTGGCCAGTTCCCATATCTTGTCCACCGAGGGCGGCCTAAGCATCACCACCAGCCGGTATCCCCCGGCCAACGCCCGCTCCGTGTCATGCTCGTAGACGACGACGGGGTCATCCTTCCATGCCTTCCCCTTCAGCACCCATTCCTGGCACACGTAGGAGTCCAGCTCCCACATGGGGTCCGCCGGCAGGTCCTTGGGGGAGGCCGCGAACGCCTTGCCGTCTATGACCAGACCGAGGTCCGAGGCCGGCCGCCCCTCCAATACCGAGGCCAGGTCATCGGGGCCGGGCACCTCCTGCAGGTCGAACCTCTCCCTCATGACCGCAAGGAATTCCTCGACCGGTAACTGCAGCTCCTTCACCAGGCGATGCGTGGGGAACACCAGCAGCCCGGGGTCGTTGGACGGCACCAGTGTGGCGAGCACGAACTGCTTGTCAAGCGATCCAGGGTTCTCCTGGGCGTAACGGGAGGCGGTCTCGAAGCGGTGATGCCCGTCCGCTATGAGCACCGTCCTTTCCCTGAGCTCCCCGGATATGGCGGCAACGGTATCGGGATCGCACACGCGGAACAGGCAGTGCCGCACCCCCTGGGGGTCGGTGAACTCCATGACCTTGGTCTCCACATCCTCTATCTTGTCCAAGACCTCCGCGGACAGCCTCTCGAATATGCCGAATATCGACTCGCAATGCGTTCCCGTGCCGCGCAGCAGGTTCAAGCGGTCCTCCTTGACCTTGGGGAAGGTCTCTTCGTGAGGCACGACCCCTTCCGCGTATCCCTTGGCGGCCATTATCCCTATTATGCCGGTCCTCTGCCAGCAATGCTCCCCCTCGCAGAACGTCTGCTTGTAGGTGTAGAAAGCGTCCCGCCGGTCCTGGGACAGGGCCCCCTGCTCCACCCAGGAGCGCAAGGCCTGCCCCGTAAGCGTGTAATCCCCATCCACCCCTCCCAAGGTTATGTTCGTCACGTTAAAAGGGTTCTCCTTCAACCTGGCGAGTTCCTCCGCGGAGATGACGTCGTAGGGCGGGGACACGCGATCGAGCATTCTCTCGCCGTTCCCGAGGCGGGGTATGTAGGGGCGGAAGGGACGGAAATCGACCATGACCGGGCAACGCACTATCCGATAATATCTTTTACAATCATTTCAACCGGACCAGCTCGTATTCCTTTTTTCCGAGCCCTATGCGCTGGGCATGGTCCATTCCGGTCATCCAGTCCGTGTTCGGATGCACCGCCCTGAACTTGTCTCCCCGCATCCCACTGACGTCCAGCACGCTTCCTTTGGCCACGGAGGCCTCGTTCACCAGCGAGGCGCAGGCCATGTCCAATGCCACCGGGTCCTTGGAGGCGGCCATGCCCACGTCCGGCACGATAGGAACGTCATTGAAGGGCCAGCAATCGCAGTTCGGCGACACGTCCACGATCAGCGACACGTGCAGCGACGGCTTGCCGTGCACCACGGCGTAGGCGTACTCGGCGATCTTCCTGTTGACTATCTCCGAGGAACCCTCCCACTCCACCTCCGGCGCCCCGTAAGGACACACGGCCACGCACTGCCCGCATCCCACGCATTTGGCATGGTCGATGAGGGCCTTCTTTCTCTCGGTAAGGGTTATCGCCCGCTCGGGGCAGTTCTTCACGCACATCCCGCAACCGACGCACTTCCTCGCGTTCACCTCGGGCTGGGAGGAAGCGTGCATCTCCATCTTCCCGCAGCGGCTGCCGCTCCCCATGCCCAGGTTCTTCAATGCCCCGCCGAAACCCGTGAGGTCGTGGCCCTTGAAGTGGCTCAGGGAGATGATCACGTCCGCGTCGGCTATGGCGCTTCCTATCTTGGCCGTTCGGCACAGCTCCTTCTCGATAAGCACCTCGCGCTGCTCGTTCCCCCGCAGCCCGTCGGCGATTATCACATCGCAGCCCACGGCTATGCGGTTGAAACCGTTCTCCATGGCCGAGTTGAGATGGTCTACGGCATTGGAACGCTTTCCCAGATAAAGGGTGTTGCAGTCGGTCAGGAAGGGCTTGCCCCCCTTCTGCACGATCATACGGACAAGCACGGCGGCGAAGTTCGGCCGCAGGTACGCCATGTTCCCCGGCTCGCCCATGTGCAATTTTATGGCCACCAGCTTGCCGTCCAGGTCCATGCGTTCCAATCCCGCCCTGCGCAGCAGCCTTTCCATCTTCTGAAGCAGGTTGCTGCCCTGACAGGTGTGCATGTCGGTGAAGTATACCTTGGGAGGAGCCATGCCGTAAAAAACGACATTCGGTTAATTAATGGTGCCCCTCATCTTGGCTCGCCCGTGGCCCGGGCGGTGACCTCTATCCAATCCACGCGTTCCATTCCCTCTCGGTCCTTAAGGAGGACCTCCCGGAGGTCCGTTCTAAGTACCACATCCCTGGCCCCCGAGTGCTCCGCCCTTCGCTGCACGTGCAGACCGGCGAGTTCCCGGGCCTGGGCGATGGCCTCGTCCACACTATGGTACTCCCGGGTGTCCCCGAAGGGGGTGACGAACTGGAAGTAGCCGTCGCTCATGGGCTGCACCCTGAGGGTCATGGTCTCCGAGATCCGGGAGCACACCGCGCCCATCGCGTTGCCGACCTGGGACCCCTCGGGCACGACCACCTCCGTCCCCAGCATGTCACGCAACGATGACATCAGGACCTTGGCCGGCCCCCCCAATCCCACCAGGGGCCGGTCCAAGCGCAGTCCCAGCCGCAAGGGGCCGGCGGAACGGTCCCTCACCAGCATTCGGACCAAACCGTCCACCGCGCTGTCGGCGGGAAGGTCCCCCGCCTCGTCAGTTATCAACTTGCGGGCTATCTCCTCGGCCAGGCGACCTACCAAACGGTGCATTACGCGCCCGCAGTATGATTCCAGGGTCATTACGGTGCCCTCCAGGAAATGCTCCGCCCCTGCCCTCGAGGACTGCAGGTCCCCCACACTGTGCAGCCCCTCCAGGTTGAAGATGTCCGTGGGCGTGAGCCCGGTCCTCAGCAGATGCCCGCTGCGCACCAGGTCGGCGACGGTGCGCTTCACCAGGTACATGTCCGGGAGGGCCTCTCTCACCTCCTCACTGTCGCAGAGCCCAAGCTCCTCCACCTTGCGATAGACCCTTGCCGGTCCTTCCGCGAGGCCTCTGGGGCCCCGGGAGGCGATCAGGAAATCCGTTCTCCTCCTGTCCATGATCCGTCGGGGAAGGTCCTTCGCCATCTGCCCGGCCAGGGCCAGCGGCATCACCCTGCTGGGACCTATGCGCATCCCGCCCTGCATGTCCGAGATGATCTCGGAGTCCCCTCCCAGGGCAACGGTGGTGGTCTCTATTGACCGGACCCGGGTGCGCTGGCCAGCCACCACGGCCCCCTCGCGGCTCAGGCGCGGGAACCCCTGATCGAAGCAGGCCATGTCGGTAGACGTGCCCCCCATGTCCACCACCAGGCAGTTATCCAGGCCGGCCAGCCTGGTGCCGCCCAGAAGGGAGGCCGCCGGTCCTGATAGCAATGTCACCGCCGGCCTTACCCGGGCCTCGCCCGCCGGCATCAGGCTCCCGTCCCCCCGGAGGACGAACAGCCTGCCGCCGATGCGCAACTCACGCATTGACTCATCCGCGCTGTCCAGAAGTTCGTCCATGATCGGCAGCAGGCGGGCGTTGAGCACCGCCGCGGCGCTGCGCTCCTCCACACCCATGTCCCCGCCGAGCTCGTTGGCGGCCACCACGGGCATGCCTGTCATCTCATGCACGACCTGACGGGCCATCTCCTCATGCTCCGGCCGGGACGCGCTGAAAACGGAGGAGACCGCGAAGGCGCCGACCTCTCCAGCCATTGATGACACGGCCTCTCGCAACGCCGGCACGTCCAGGGCGGCCAGCTCCTGGCCCTTGCTGTCATGGCCCCCCCTCACGAAGGCCCAGCGCTCGGCCCCCAAGGACCCTGCCCGTTCGGTGTCCCACCCTATGCCTATCAGTCCCACGCCGCATCCCCGCGACTCCAGAATCGAATCCGTAGCCAGGGTCGTGCACATGCTCACCAGTACCACGTTCCCCGGATCGAAACGATGTTCCCGGAGCAGGTCCCCCACGGAACCCACGATGCCCCCGGCCAGGTCGTGATGGGTGGTGCTTGCCTTGTTCCAAGCCATAAGCCTTCTGTCCCGCAGGTCCACGATGACCGCGTCCGTGAAGGTGCTTCCCACGTCTATTCCCAGCCCCAGTTCCATGGTCCTCCGGAAGTTATTGGCGCTTCCCCATCTTATCGATATCGTCCGCTACGATTTTATAAATCCTGCTACCACTCTGTTCGGTCCAGCAGGTGTTCCGATGAGCGGGGGGCAGTTTCAAGACAATGCGGTCAGGGCGTTCCCGGAAAGGCTCGGCACGATCATGGCCGAGCTGCGAGAACAGTTCATGGAGAGGGAGGAGGAGATCGGCGGCGCCCTGCTGGCCATGCTCGCCGGCGAGCACGTGCTGTTCATCGGCCCGCCCGGCACTGCCAAGAGCCAGATGGCCAAGGCAATGTGCGAGAGGCTGCGCGGCGCGTACTTCTATTACTACCTGCTCACCCGTTTCACATCGCCCGAGGAGGTGTTCGGTCCGCTTTCCCTCAGCTCCCTGCAGAGGGACGAGTTCCGAAGGCGCACCGAGGGTTACCTCCCGCAGGCCAACATAGCGTTCCTGGACGAGATATTCAAGGCCAACTCGTCGATACTGAACAGCCTGCTCACCATACTGAACGAGAGGCGGTTCCACAACGGCAGCGAGGTGGTGAAGGTTCCCATACTCTCCGTCTACGGCGCCTCCAACGAGCTTCCCAACGAGGAGGAGGGTCTTGCGGCGCTATACGACCGCTTCCTGTATCGGTTCTTCATTGCCAACGTCCAGGACGAGGGCAACTTCCTGAAGGTGCTAACGGACACCGGCGGAACGGTCTCCGGGACGACCATGGAGGTCGAAGACGTGGACCGGATAAAGGAGGGGGCCCGGTCAGTGACGGTGGACGAGGAGGTGCTGCAGGCCTATCTGAGCTTGAGGAAGCACTTCCGCTCCCAGAACGTCTACGTGTCCGACCGCCGCTGGAACAAGACCCTGACGGTACTTCGGACCGCGGCCGCGGCCATGGGCCGTAGCAAGGTCGATCCGACGTTCCTGCCGCTTCTGCAGCACATGCTGTGGGACCGGCCCGAGCAGAAGGAAGGGCTGAGGGACATGTTGATCGACCTGGCCAGCAGCGGGGGGGTGGACCTTCGTCGTTTGCAGGCGAGCAGCGAGGAGCTGCTCTCTCTGCTGGCCAAGGCCAAGCAGAGTTCCGTCTCCGACGCGCAGTTCCCGAGGCCAGTTTGCTGCTACGACTGCGGTTCCACATTCATGAGCGCCAAGGAACTTTGCCGGCACGGGGAGTCTTTCCCCAACCATGTGTACATGGACCCCTACGCCAAGGACGCCAAGGGCCTCAATCCCTCCTACCGCAAGTTCGAGCTGCCCGAGCTGATGCACGTGCTGGAGAACGTCAGGGGCTGGAAGGTGACATGCCTCAGGGGAGGGGCCGAACATCGCCTTTACGAAAGGGAGCTGCAGGAACTGCGCGCGGCCTATCAGAGGGTGAGAGAGACGCATGAGCTGGAGAGGGGGGAGCTTCGCGATCGTCTTGACCAGAACATCTGGCTCAGCCAGAGGGACCGCCGGGACATACTGGCCAGGCAGGACCATCGTCTGGAATCGATGTCCGACATAGAGCGTTCCCTCAAGGAAGTGGAAGCGGAGCTCAAGGGGTGATGCCATGCTCCCTTCCCGTCAGGCACGTGATCTGATGGAGAGGCCAGAGGTGCGCGCGCTCCTCGCGGTACCCGGAACGGTCCCCTTTAGGGAGAGGGAAATGGTCGCCACGCTCATGGCCGCCGACCTGCTTGGCGAGGGAATGTCGGTGGACCCGGTCGACCTGGCATCCATGGTCACGCGCTCCCTTTTTGAAAGCAGGGCCTGGAGGGACGCCAGGGACCTGGCCGAAGGCCGGCCTGATATGGTGCCGGAAATTCTCACCATCTCCCTCCCTCCCGTCCTGGAGGCCTTGGAGAAGGGCCTGGCCGGTCTTGACTGGAGCGAATTGCCCGAAGGGGAAAGAAGGCTTGCCGAGGGCCTCCTGGAGGCGCTGCTGGACCCCGAGGGGCGCGATGGGGGGCAGATCGATCTGGATGAGCGGCAGAGGGCGGCGCTTATGCTGGTCCTCAGGATGATGGTCAGGTCCCTGGACCGCAGCCTGGCGCCGCTCGTCGACGGGCTGCAGAGGGACGCCGAGGTCCTGGTCCGCCTCGAGGCCATGCTTCCCGGGCTGGGATGGGACATGCACCGGGTGGCGCCGCACAGGGGCAAGCTGGGGGACCTGGAGAGGTACGCCGCGTTCCTTCGCAAGCACAAGGACATCGACCGCCTGAAGGACATGCTGGGAAGGGTGGAGGGCGAGAGGAGGGCGCTCTCCGATGCCCAGTCCATGACCGAGACGCATTCTTTGGTGTTCTCGGGGGACGTGCAGCGAATGCTGACCCAGGAGCTGGTCAACCTGGCCGACGAACGTCTGAAGCTGCTATTCTATGCCAGGATGTGCGAGCGGAGGCTTCTCACGTATCAGCTGCGGGGGAGGGAGCTCCGGGGCGGGGAGAGGGGAAAGCCCGGTCCGGTGGTGGCCCTGCTCGATTCGTCCGGTTCCATGAGCGGGGAGCCGGAGCTGGTAGCGAAGGCGCTGCTCCTGGCCCTCTCCAGGCGATTGTCGGAGGAGCGCCGCCCTTTGCGCGCCCTGATGTTTTCGGTGGACGTTCGCTCCTATGACCTTTGGGGGCCCTCAGGCGCTTCTCAGTTCCTGGACTTCCTATGCCAAACGTTCGGCGGGGGGACCGATTTCGATGCCGCCCTGCGTCAGGGGATAAAGAGCCTGAGCGAGCCGGAATGGAAGGGGGCGGACATACTCTTCATCACGGACGGGCTCGCCCGCATAAGGGACAGGGGCTGCCTTCACGACTGGAACTGCCTGAAGGAAAGGCAGGGCTGCCGCATATTCACAGTGCTGGTCGGGGGAACGGAGCCCGGGGGTCTGCATAGGATATCCGACCGGGTGTTCCTTATGGACCGCCGCGGGGAATGGTCCTCCGGGTCGCTGCTGCAGGAGTTCACCCCTCAGCCGCGCTCCGCCGGTTCCTGCTGGGTGACGCAGTGTATGCCCCCGTACCCGTAGACCAGCTCCCTGGCCTCTATGGGCACTATCTCTCTCCCCGGGAAATGGGAGGCCATGATGTCCATGGCGACCTTGTCCATGGGATCCTCGAACACAGGCAGCAGCACCACCTTGTTGCCGATGTAGAAGTTAGCGTAGCTGGCCGGCAGGTTCCTACTCTCTTCCTCCAGGAAAAGGGGTTCGGGCATGGGGAGGCGCTGCAGCTCGAGCCCGAAGCGGTCCTTGGCCTTCTCGAGCAATGACCAGTTATTCTCCAGCACCGGAGCGTTCTCTCCCCTCTCGGAAAAAGCGCAGAGCACCGCGGACTCGGACGAGAAGCGCGCGAAATCGTCTATGTGGCCGTCTGTGTCGTCGCCCTCTATGCCCGACGCGAGCCATATCACATCCGGAGCGGCTATGTAGCTTCGAAGGTACCCTTCTATCTGCTGGCGGTCCAGTTGCGGGTTCCGGTTCCTGTTCAGCAGGCACTGTTCGGTCGTCAAGACCAAACCGTTCCCGTTCACATCGATCGACCCTCCTTCCAAAACAATGCCCGGTTTGAAATAGGGAACGCCCGAGCTTTCCACGACATGCTGTCCCGCGATGTCGTCATAAAGCAGATCGTCGTACTTCGCCCCCCAGGCGTTGATGTCCCATTTCACCGCGGCCTTCCTTCCCGTCCCATCATGCAGGAGGAAGGTAGGGCCGTAGTCCCTGATCCACACGTCCGCGCTCCTTATGCGCA
>Ga0123328_1005312_pt1 | contig 10148 bp, 8 predicted proteins | sample BioC12SIPDNA_2_FD_89702 | JGI IMG/M metagenome (GOLD analysis project Ga0123328, IMG submission 89702) | Anaerobic biogas reactor microbial communites from Washington, USA - Biogas_R1_A C12 SIP DNA | ecosystem: Engineered > Bioreactor > Anaerobic > Unclassified | place: Washington, USA...
CGCTCTCCGTCGCGCGTCGCTATCAAGAGGTGCCACCGTGCGCGACCGCGCAGCTTGGGCAATCGCACCGGCCCCTTGATCTCGCCACCGCTGAAGTGGGCCGCCAGACGTTCCACCAGGTACTGGGACGCGGCCTGCGCCCGCTCGACGCGCTCGGCCGCCGTCGTCACCCGGATGAGCTCCGTGAACGGCGGGTAGCCGAGACGCTCCCGGACGCTCAGCTCTTCCTTGTAGAAGCGCTCCTCGTCCCGCTCCAGCGCCATTCTAATACAGGGCACATCGGGATTCCAGGTCTGCACGAGCACCCGGCCGGGTCGCTCGGCCCGCCCGGCGCGGCCGGCCACCTGGGTCAGCAACTGGAAGGTCCGCTCCGCCGCCCGGAAGTCGGGGAGGTACAACCCGGTGTCGGCGTCGGCCACCAGCACCAGCGTGACATCGGCGAAGTCGTGGCCCTTGGCCACCATCTGAGTCCCCACGAGCACGGCGGGACGGGTCGCGGCGAACTCCTCCAGGATCGCCTGCACCCGGCTGCCGCTGGTGAGCACGTCGGAGTCCATGCGGAATACCTGTCCGCGTGGCACCATCCCCCGAAGCTCCCGGTCAAGGCGCTCCGTCCCCGGGGCCGCCCGCGTGAGCGGGGCCTCGCCGCACTTGGGACACACGGCAGGCTGGGCGTAGGCTCTGCCGCAGTGATGGCAGACCAGACGACGATCCTGGCTGTGATAGGTAAGGGAGAGCTCGCAGTCCCGGCACGTCATCACATGCCCGCACAGGTCGCAGTGGACATGCCCTGCGAAGCCCCGCCGGTTGAGTAGGACGATGGCCTGCTCGCCTCGTCGCAGAGTCTCCGCCAGCGCCTCCCGCGAGCGCGGGGCCAGCAGCGAGGCGCCTCCCTGGCGCCGCATGTCGACCACCTCGCATTCCGGCGGAGCGCCGGCCGCCCGGTGGGTCAGCCGTATCCGCTCCGCGGGCCGCTCCATGTCCTCCACCGCTGGTGTAGCGCTCCCCTCCAGCAGCAGCCCCCTCGACTCCCGCAGGCGCAGCGCAGCAGCCGTCCTTGCGTGATACCGAGGCTCGTCCTCCTGTTTGTACGAAGAGTCATGGCTCTCGTCGATCACGATCAGCCGGAGGTCGCGCACCGGGGCGAACACCGCCGAGCGGGCGCCCACCACCACCGGGGCCTCCCCGCTCGCTATGCGCCGGTACTCCGTCAGACGTTCCCCTTGGGCCAGGCCGCTGTGCAACACTCCCACCCTGCTCCCGAACCGAGCCCGGACCCGGCCGATCATCTGCGGCGTCAAGGCTATCTCCGGGACGAGCAGGATCGCCCCCGCTCCCTCCTCCAAGACATGGGCGACAAGCCGCAGGTACACCTCGGTCTTGCCGCTGCCCGTGACACCCCACAGAAGGCGCTGTGAGAACCCCGGCTCCGCGTAGGCTCCGAGCAGCGCCTTGACGGCGCTCTCTTGCTCGGCCCGGAGGGGCGGCCCCATCACTCCGCCGGCAGCCTCGACGCCCATGGGCCCGACGTCCTTCGCCTGGGCCTCATGGCCCGGCGCGCCGGCCCGCTCGCCCGGCCGTCTTGGCCGGACCTCCACCAGTCCCTTCGCCGCCAGGGCCCGGGCCACCGCCGGACCCACCCCCACCTGCTCGCACACAGCGGCTATCGCAGTACCTCCCGCCGGGATCGCGTCGAGCAGCGCCTTCTGCTTGGCGGTGAGTCGCGCGGTCGGGCCGCCGCCGGGATCAGGTGCGCCATGGGCGCCGCCGGGGCCGCATCCGTCATCGGCGCCCCCTGTACCGCCGGGATCAGGTGCGCCATCGGCGCCCGTCCCCCCGGTGGTCCGCTCCACCCAGGTGTTTCGACTCCCCCCCACCGGACCACTCCGGCGCGCCGTCGTGGGCGGCGCCACCAGTCGCAGACACGATTCGTACGACGCCAGAAACCTCGCGGACAGCGCGTGAGCCAGGGTGAGCAGCTCCGCCGGTACGCGGTCTCCCATGACCGACTCGACAGACCGGAGCTCTCCCCCCGCGCACTCGCCGCTGGCCCCCTGGCTCTCGACGACCGCGAAGGCCTTCCGGCGGCCGAAGGGAATGCGCACGATAGAGCCGACCCGGACCTCGCCGGCCAGCTCCTCGGGCACGAGGTAGTCGAAGCGCCGGTCGCCCAGGTGCCGCAGCTTGAGGAGCGGCACCACCTGGACCACCCGCGTTCTTGGTTCACCAGAGGCCGGTGCCATCTCCACCTCCGGCTGCCTCGTCACCTCCGCTCCGCGGCGATGCGCCCTAGCTCAATCCCGCGTCGCGGCGCAAGGCCTCGGCCTTGTCCGTGCTCTCCCAGGTGAAATCGGCGTCCTCACGCCCGAAGTGCCCGTACGCGGCCGTCTTCTCGTAGATGGGCCGGAGCAGCCTGAGGTCACGGATGATGGCGGCAGGCCTCAGATCGAAATGGCTCTGCACCAGGTCCGGGATGAGCGCTGAATCCACCTTCTCCGTCCCGAAGCAATCCACCATGATGCTCACCGGATGCGCCACCCCGATAGCGTACGCGATCTGGACCTCGCAGCGGTCGGCCAGACCGGCGGCCACCACGTTCTTGGCGACATAGCGGGCCGCGTAGGCCGCCGAACGGTCGACCTTGGAGGGGTCCTTCCCCGAGAACGCCCCGCCGCCGTGACGCCCGAAGCCTCCGTACGTGTCAACGATGATCTTGCGCCCTGTGACCCCGGTGTCGCCCATCGGCCCCCCGATGACGAACTTGCCCGTGGGGTTCACGTAGAGCTTGGTCTTCCTGAACTGCGGATCGTACAACCCCTCCGGCAGGATCGGCCTGATGACGTGGTCGATCAGGTCGGGCCGCAGCAGCGTGTCTATGTCGATGCCGTCCTTGTGCTGCGTGGAGAGGACCACGGCCGTGATGAATTCCGGCTTGCCGTCGACATACTTGACCGTCACCTGACTCTTGCTGTCGGGACGCAGATACCCGAGTACGTCGCCCTTGCGGATCTCGCTGAGGCGATGCACCAGCCGGTGGGCGAGATAGATGGGCATGGGCATCAGAACGTCGGTGTCGCGGCACGCGTAGCCGAACATCATCCCCTGGTCGCCCGCGCCCTGGCAGTCCAGTACGTCCTCATCGTGAGGATCGACCCGGCACTCGAGAGCCGCCGACACGCCTTGGGCGATGTCGGGCGATTGTTCGTGGATGGCCGTGACCACACCGCAGGTGGAGGCGTCGAACCCGTATTTCGCCCTCGTGTAGCCGATGCGCTCCACCGTGTTCCGCACGATGCTGGGCACATCGACGTAGGTGGAGGTGCTGATCTCCCCCGCCACTACCACCAAGCCGGTGGTGATCAGCGTCTCGCAGGCGACGTGGCCCTGTGGGTCGTCTTTCAAGACGGCGTCCAGCACCGCATCCGCGATCTGATCGGCGATCTTGTCGGGATGGCCCTCGCTCACCGACTCCGATGTGAACAAAAAGTCACAGTTCTCCACAACGACCTCCAAGACTGACGTTCAAAGCCGGGACCCACCCGGCCTGTGCTCACCATCGCGGCAGTGTATCAGACCCCCCGGATTCACACTCCGCGGTTGTCGATGACCCGGTTGGCCACACCCGGCGAACGGGGTATGGTCTTGGGCTCCACCAGCCGCACACGGGGCCGGATTCCCAGTTCCTGGCGCAGGCGCTCCTCCACGTGTTGCTGGAAGCCCTGAAGCTTCCGAACGGCGTCGGAGAAGAAGGAAGGCGCCACTTCCATCTGCACCTCGATCTGGTCGAGCGAACCCTCTCGGTACAGGATGACCTGGTAGTGAGGCTCGGCCTTCTCGATGTCCAGGAGCACGGCCTCGATGGAGGCCGGGTACACGTTCACTCCCCGGATGACGAACATGTCGTCGGTCCTCGCGTAGACCTTGCTGTGCCGGGCGAAGGTCCGCCCGCACGCGCACGGCCTGTAGCTGATGCCGGCCAGGTCGCCACTCCGGTACCGTATGACGGGCACCGCTTCCTTGGTGAGCGAGGTGAAGACCAGCTCACCTTCTTTCCCTTCCGGCACTGGTTCGCCGGTCTCCGGGTCCACCACCTCGACAAGTAGGTGGTCCTCGTTGATGTGTAGCCCGTCTTTGTTCCAGCACTCGAAGGAGACGCCCGGACCTATGACCTCGGAGAGCCCGTAGATGTCGCAGGCCGACATGCCGGTGCGCTCCTCCAGCCTGGCCCGCAGCTGGTTGGTCCAGGGTTCGGAGCCCAGCAGACCCACCCGGAGCTTCAGGTCTTTGAAGTCGTAACCCGACTCCAGGGCCACGTCGGTGAGATGCATAACGTACGAGGGGGTGCCCACCAGCACCGTGGTCTCGAAGTCGCGCATGATCTGCAGCTGCCGGATAGTGTTGCCGATCGAGGCGGGGATGACGGTCACACCCACGCGCTCCAGGCCGGCATGCATGCCGAAAGCGCCCGTGGTGAGGCCGTACTCGAAGGCTATCTGCGCCACGTCGTGGTAGCGCGCGCCGCCGGCCACCGCCACCCGCGCGCAGAGCTCCGACCAGGTGCTGAGATCGCCGCGGCTGTACCCCATGACGGTGGGATTGGACATCATCCCGGAGGAGGCATGGACGCGCACCACCTTCTCGAGCGACAGGGCGAACAGACCATAGGGGTAGGCCGCTTTGAAGTCGGCCTTCACCGTGAAGGGGACCTTGTGCAGGTCGTCCAGGCTGCGGATGTCGCCCGGCTTCAGCTTCATGTTCGTCCACCGTTCGCGGTGGAACGGGACGTTCTCGTACACCCACCTCAGCGTCATCTGGAGCCGTTTGAACTGCAACTCGCGCAGCTCCTCCCTGCTCATGGTCTCGTACTCGGGGTTCCAGATCTCGTTCATGTCTTCTCCATCCCGCGTCTGTGCCCGGCGCTGCGCCGGCCGAAGTAGATAGCCCGCACCTCCGGGTCGTCCAGCAACGCCTGAGCGGAATCCTCGAGCACGATGCGGCCCCTCTCCATGACCAGGCCTCTGTGCGCCAGGCTGAGGGCGATGCGGGCGTCCTGCTCGACCAGGACCATGGTGAGGCCTTCCTCGTTCAGACGGCGAAGGCTCGTGAATATGTCGTGCACCACGATGGGCGCGAGGCCCATGGAGGGCTCGTCCAGCAACAGCAGCCGCGGCTCGGCCATCAAGGCCCGGCCCACGGCCAGCATCTGTTGCTCTCCCCCGGAAAGGGTACCGGCCTGCTGGCTCATCCGCTCCTTCAGCCTGGGGAACAACGCGAACACGCGCTCCAGGCGCTCCGACGCGGGGCTGCCGTGCCGCCGTCGGGAGTAGCCACCGAGCTCCAGGTTCTCCTCCACGCTCATCGGGCCGAAGAGCTGGCGGCCCTCCGGTATCTGGATCAACCTGCGAGACACGATGTTCTCTACGCCCAGCGAGTCGATCCGCTGCCCGTCGTAGGTGATAGAGCCCCCCGAGATCCGGACCACTCCCGAGATGGCCCTGAGCAGCGTGCTCTTGCCCGCGCCGTTGGCCCCCACGATGGTGAGGATCTCGCCCTCACCGACAGTGAGGTCGATCCCGTGCAGGACCTCGATCCTGCCGTAGCCGGCCCGGACTCCGCGCAGCTCAAGCACGCCACCCTCCCGCCGCTATTCCACCAACACCCAGGTGCCTCCCTCCACCCTGACGATGATCATGTCGTCGGGTGTCAGGCCGTCGTGGTCGGTGGCTGAGTAGTTGTAGATGCCGTCCGGGCCGGCGAAGCCCTGAGTTGAGTTGAGAGCCGTCTGGAGGGCCGCCGGGTCGGTGCTCCCCGCCTTCTCTATCGCAGAGGCGAGCAGCGTGATGGCCTCGAAAGCGTACCCGGCGAAGGCGTTGGGCGACTCACCGTTGTACGCCGCCTGGTAGTTCGCGATGAACTTGTCGGTGACGGCCTTCTGCGCCGGTTCGGCTATCGAGCTCGGCACCAGCAGCCTGCCCGCGGGGAAGACGACGCCTTCCGCCGCGTCGCCGGCGAGCTCGATGAAGGTCTTGTTCGCAATGCCGTGGCTACCCACGTAGGGGATGTCCATCCCCAGCTGCTTCAGGTTCTTGGCCGCCAGGGCCGGCCCCGGGTTGGTCCCCCATACGATGAGGGCTTCCGGCGACACGCCTTTGATCTTGGTCAACTGAGCCGTGACGTCGGTGTCCGCCGTCTTGTACGACTCCTTGGCGACGATCTCCAACCCCAGACCGGGCGCCGACTTCTCGATCTCGGCCGCCCCGGAAGAGCCGAAGGCGTTCTCGTCGTGGAGGATGGCGATCCTCTTGACGCCGAGCGACTCCGCCACGTACTTCAGCGCCCGGGCCGCGGCCATGGCGTCCTTGTGCGGGGTGCGCCAGATCCATTCCACCGGCGGAGTGTCGGTGATGTCGTTCGCAGCCGCCATAGCTATCTGCGGCAGACCCTTCTCCGCCGTTATCGGTTTCACGGCAAGCGTCGGCGCCGACCCGGTGGCGGCGATGATCGCCACCGCCTTCTTCTGGTCGATGAGGCGGTTGGCCGCCGTGACGGCCTTCTGCGCGTCACTCTCGTCATCCTCAATCAGGATCTCGACCGGGCGTCCCAGTACGCCTCCGCCGTCATTGATCACGGTCTCCATCATCTCGAGCACGTTCCGCTCCTGCGCGCCCAGCGCCGAGTTGGGGCCCGTCGCCGACACGATAGCCCCGATCACGATAGGATCGCCCGCCGGCGTGGAGTCCCCCGTGGTCGTAGCGCCCTCACCCGCCGTGGTAGTGGTCGTCTCACCGCCGCAGCCCGTGACGACCGCCGCCATGAGCGCCAGCGCCAGCACCGCCGCGAACACCAGGGAGACCCCCCGCGCAGAAGACCCCCCGCGGCCCCCGACCTTCTTGTCACGCCCGTTCTGCATCACCCCAACTCCTCTCCCAGATACGCTTTGATCACTTCCTCGTTGTCCTGGATCATGAGTGGCGGGCCCTCGGCGATCTTCCGCCCGTAGTCGAGCACCACCACCTCGTCGGATATCTCCATGACGAAGGTCATGTCGTGCTCCACCAGGAGCACGGTCACACCTTCGTCCCTGATCTTCCTCACCGTGTCGGCCAGCCTCTCCGTCTCCTCGTCGTTCAGACCCGCCGCCGGCTCGTCCAGCAACAGCAGCTTCGGCTCCGAGGCGAGCGCCCGCGCGATCTCCAGCAGGTGACGTTCCCCCATGGGCAGGTTCTCCGCCGGCTCCTGCGCCTGATGGTCGAGGCCCACCCGGCGAAGCGCCTCATGAGCGGCCTTGAACGCCTCCTTCTCCTCCCGCCGGTGCAACGGCAGGCTGAGGGCCGCCGACAGCACCCCGGCCTTGGTGCGCGAATACCGGCCCACGGCTACGTTCTCGAGCACGCTCATGTCGTCGAACACGAGGCTGTGCTGGAAGGTCCTCCCCAGGCCCAGCCGGCATATCCGGTGCGGAGCATGACCGGTCACGTCCTCTCCGGAGAATACCACCCGGCCCTCATCGGGGCGGTAGGAGCCTGAAGCTACGTTGAACAGGGTGGTCTTGCCGGCTCCGTTGGGTCCGATCAGCGCCTTGATTTGCCCCTGATGCACGGCGAAGGTGACCTCCCGCAGGGCATCCAGCCCTCCGAACCTCTTCGACACCGCCTCTATCTTGAGGATAGGCATCCCTGCTACTCCCCCGCTCCGGGCGGTCCCGGGCCCCCCGGGCCGCTCCGCGATCGCCGCTCCTTCACCATCTGCCAGAGACCCCGGGTGCGGCCCTGCCAGAGCACCATGATGGCCACCAGGAGAACGCCGAACACCAGGTTGGTGATGTCGTCGTTCACCCGTTTCAACAGCTCCGGCAGGATGACGATGACGAGAGTCCCCCACATGGCGCCCCACACCGTCCTCAGGCCCCCGATGATGACCCCCGTGATCAGGATGATCGAGAAGGTGATGGTGTAGCTCTCGGGGCTGATGAAGCGCACGTAGTAGGCATCGAAGCTCCCGGCTATGCTCGCGAACACCGCCGCCAGCATGAACACCTGTACCTTGCGGTACGAGGTGTCGACACCGAGGGACTTGGCCGCCGGCTCGGAGCGATGCAGGGCCCGCAGCGACCGCCCCACCCGGCTGTTCGAGAGGTTGAGCGAGAAGCGGAGCATCAGGAGCGCGACTCCCCACACCACCAGGTGGTAGGCCCTGGGCCCGCTCAGGCTCAGCCCACCGATGGAGAGCGGCGGGATGCCGGAGATGCCATCGGTGCCGTTGGTGAGGCCCTTCAGTTGGATCAGGAGGATGTAGATGATCTCGTTCACTCCCAGGGTGGCCATGGCCAGGTAGTAGCCCTTGAGCCTGAGAGCCGGCATGCCCACCAGCCCGGCTATGGTGGCGGAGACCAGAGCCGCCGTCCCCATAGCCAACCAGGGATCCCACCCCAGACGCGTGGTCAGGATGGCCGCCCCATAGGCGCCGATGCCCACGAACCCGGCCTGGCCGAGCGAGATCTGCCCGGCCTGGCCCAGCAGCAGGCTGAGGCCCATCGCCATCATGAACTTCGTGGCCATGAAGGCCAGCACCGACAGGTAGTAGGAGTCGCTCAGGTAGGCGGGGATGGTCATGACGATCACCGCGAACACCAGGTACGCCGCGTGCCTGCGTAGATAGGCGACCACTGTGTCCAGCCCCGTCATTGTCTGTTCACCATCTTGGCCCCCAGGAGCCCCACAGGCCGGATGAACAGCACCAGAAGGAGGATGACGAAGGCGATGGCGTCCTTGTAGCCCGCGGAGACCACGCCCACTCCCAACGCCTCCACTATGCCGAGGATGAACCCTCCGAGGACCGCCCCCACAGGGTTGCCGATCCCGCCCAGCATGGCGGCCGCGAAACCCTTGAGCCCCAGCAGGGAACCGGAGTGGAAACCCATGAAGCTGATGGGGGTGATCATCACGCCCGCCGCCGCCGATATGGCGCCCGTGAGCGCAAAACTGAAGATGACCACCCGGCTGTAGGAGATCCCCTGCAGGCGGGCGGAGGTGGCATCGACTGCGCAGGCCCTGACGGCTTTCCCGAACAGGCTCTTGCGATAGAAGAGCTGCAGCGCCACCACGATCACGATGGTGAGGCCTACCACCCACAGGGTCTGAGGCACAACCGTGGCTCCCCCCACGGATAGGGGCTCCTCACCCGAGAAGGCCGGCAGAGTGACGGCGTCCCTGCCCCAGATGAGCATGGCGGCCGTCTCGAACACGAACGACGCCCCAACCGTCGCTATGACCTGAGCGAGCACGCCCTTCCGCAGCAGAGGCCTGATGGCGATCCGTTCGAAGCCGACGGTCACCAACACCACGATAGCGACGGCGCCCAAGAACGCGCCCCACAAGGGCGCTCCCGCCCCGTACAGCCCCACGGCGATCATCCCTCCCAGCATGACGAGCTGGCCTTGGGAGAAGTTGATTATCTGCGTGGCGTTGAACACCAGGGTGAAGCCCATGGCCGTGAGCGCGTACACGCTCCCGCTGGTGATGCCGCTGAAGATGTATTGAAGGAACTGCTCGAAGTTCACGATTCGTCCGCCGCCGTCGTCCCCGGTCAGACGAGGTCGCCGGGCCCAAGCACCCGGAACCCGTGTTCGACCAGCAGCGCCTCGAGCCGCTCCAGTTCCTCAGTCTTGAGTAGGAGCGAGTCACGCGTCCCTAGGTATATGTATTCGATGTCCAGACCCGATTCGGCCACCAAGCGCGCCACCGCGGCCAGGACGCCCGGCTCGTTGGGCAGGAGGGCGCAGACCACCGGATGCTCCACCACCGCGTACCCTCCGGCCGCCAGCAGCTCTTTCGCCTTCTCCACCTGGCCGACGACCAAGCGGAGGATGCCGTAGTCGGCCGTGTCGGCGATGGTGAAGGAGAGGACGTTGACGTTCCCGTGCGCCAGGGTGGCGAGAGTATCCGCCAGATGTCCCGGCTTGTTCTCGACGAATACCGACAACTGAGGAATGCTCATCAGGGCCCCCACACGGTCGATGGACGCTTGGCAGGCACGCCGACCCCCAAAACGCGACGAATGGACGCTATTCTAGTACACAGGATGCATATGCGCGAACAGTGCAGGCGCGTGGCTCTGGCGCTCGATCCTCCCAGCCTGCTGATCAAGAG
>Ga0123328_1005321_pt1 | contig 10141 bp, 7 predicted proteins | sample BioC12SIPDNA_2_FD_89702 | JGI IMG/M metagenome (GOLD analysis project Ga0123328, IMG submission 89702) | Anaerobic biogas reactor microbial communites from Washington, USA - Biogas_R1_A C12 SIP DNA | ecosystem: Engineered > Bioreactor > Anaerobic > Unclassified | place: Washington, USA...
CTTCGACCAGGACTCCAGATTTTCGGGAGACAGCAGCCGGATGATCTCTTTCGAGCCGTCCTTGAGTCGGCGGATTCGCGTCTTCATGGAAAACGAGTCTCCTGCGCCCGCCGACTCGCGCGTCAAACGGGCACTCAGCTGAAATGACAGCAGCCGGTTCCAGAGAGCAGTGCCGATCCAAGCGACCTGCCACAACACCATTGTAGTTGATTGTAACTGTTATTGTTGGAACAGACCGGCCCCAGCCCCTGCCGCAAGGCCCGCCAAGAAAAAAACTGGGACGCGACCAACCTCGCGGTCAATCGCGCCCCATCAGCGGGATCAAGATAATCTGAGGGTCGCGCGGCGCACATGCCCACGACGGCCTTCACTCAGCCGGTTGAACCTGCGCTTCACGAGCAGATGGAGAAGAGACGCGCCTCTTCGCAGTCACCATGTGCCCCGATAAAACGTAACGAAGAACGCCAAGTCTCCAGTCGCCTCTTCCCCAATCTGCTCGTGAGCCCCGTGTCCCTCATTCGGCTTGACAACGAAGCAACCTGCGTGCCAAACGGCCGCGTCCGCTGAAGAACCGTCCTAAACCGTGATACACGAAGCACTTCAGGCATACAGCTCAGATTGTCTGCGGCATGCCGCACCTGCTGAGTGGTCCTGCATTGAGATATCCGTCTCGGATGGGGACCGCTTTCGCAACCGGTCCGCGAGATGCTACGGTGGGGGCTGACCCGGTTCCCGCCATTGGAGACTCGACAGAGATGGACGAACTCATCAAGGTCCGCGTGCATCCGCCGAGCGGCACGATCGTTCTACAACGGCCTGAGAAACGCAATGCGCTGACCCGCCTCATGCTGCTCCAGGTCCAGCAGGCATTCGATGATCTGCACCAGGAGCGCAAGGTGCGGGCCGTGATTCTGACCGGTGCGGGAGCCGCCTTCTGTGCGGGGGTGGATATGGCTGAGGTCCATGCGACTTTCAGCGCGGAGGATGCGTTGGAGCAGTGGCATCGCGACACACTCCAGCTGAAACAGCTGTTCGAGACGATGCTGCGGTTCCCCAAACCGATCATCGCTGCGGTGAACGGTCCGGCCGTCGGCCCTGGCGCAGGCCTGGTACTCGCGTCTGACATCGTCCTGGGCACACCGGGTGCGCAGTTCGGACTGCCCGAACCGAAGCGTGGCCTGGTAGCCGGGATCGTCTCGCCACTGCTGGCGTTTCGCGTGGGCGCAGGCCAAGCCGCCAATCTGCTGCTGTCCGCCCAGCTCATCGATGCCCGCCAGGCGCTCGAGCGGGGGATCTATCACCAGCTCGTGCCCTTCGACCAGGTCTGGGCAGCCGCGCACGACCAGGCCCAGCAGTGTGCACAATCATCGCCCGCCGCGATCCAGCTCACCAAACGCATGCTCAACGAGACCATCGGCGAACATCTGGGTACCCTGCTCAGCGCCGGCGCCGCCGTCTCTGCCACGGCGCACACCACCGAAGCGGCCGAAGAAGGACTCGCCGCGTTCCTCGAGAAACGCGACCCAAAGTGGTGGTAGCCCGCCAGACCAGGGTACGATGGAACGCGGCCCGCAGCGCCGGCGGAAGCCGAAAGGGGCGGTCATCGTGGTTGCGGCACAGCAATTCAAGAAAGAAAAAAGCACCGGGAACCCCACCCACACAGACAAGGTTCCCGGTGCCTGCCACCAGACTTAGCGAAGTGGAGCCCGATTGGAAGGGCGCTGCGCGAGAGTAGTCCGAAGTTCTTCGATTACCATGTTCGTGATATCCAGATTGCGTTGCAACACGACGTCACGATTCACCCCCTGCATGACCGACTGCGGATTCTCGGGATCTATCGCGCGGCTGTCGTATCGCAGAACCAGAGCGATTCCATGACGCTGCGCGATGCGATCAACGGCGGCGAGGATCTCATTGTAAGACGAGTAGTACTGAAGCGATTCGCGTTGGAGCAGATCTTTGCGCGCCTGGCGCGACTGCACCTGCAGGTCAGCGGCCTGCCGAGCGAGATTGGCTTCCAGCTGACGATAGTCCGGGCTGCCGGGATCCAGTTCCGACAGCTGTTGTCCACGCTGGGTCAGACTCTGCTTTTTCACCTCCATGTCCTGATCAGCGTTTTTGGCTTGTTGTTGCAGCGCGTCCAGGCTGGCCTTGAATGTGGGATGTGACTCGAACACCTTGACAATGTCCACCACCGCGACAAGGGTCGAGGGTGCGGCCGACGTGACTCCCGGTCCTTGCGCACGGCCGACTGTGCTCAAGGCAAACAGCACGCACAAACTACCCCACGTTCGACAGAAGCTCCAACTCATCACTCAGCACTCCTTGCTCACTTCCGCTCGGGCTCTCCCTACACCTCGTTCATGCAACTCGAGGTGGAGCGAATAATGCGGGAAGTGAAAAGCAGATCGCGTGCCAAACAGCGCGGTAATTTCGCGGCATGCGCCAGAGGGCACTGCAAAGCATTGATCCGTCAGGCTTTAGTCGCATCCGGAGTGCCGGCGGCCGCATCGCCTCGCCGGTCGGCGAAGTGCCGATTCTTACAATGGGCATTGTAAAGTCTGGAATGCCGCAGTCACCCGGTGCCCCATCGGGCGAGGTCAGCTCGGACCAGCAAGCCGCCGTGGAACGCGGATACAATCAGCGCCCCACCGCAGCCAGCGAGCGGGCTCACACCTACAGACCATCATCCACTACCTTCGACTCGTACAACGGCATGTGGCGGTAGTAGACTTCCAGGATCATGGTGCACATGGCCGTCGTATAGAGCCGGCCCCCCTTCGCGCCGTGCGGATCGGCAAAGAACCAGCTGCCTCGTTCGTGACCGGTGGGAGCCTGGGTTCGGATCAAGTAGTCCCGCATCTCTTCGTTCCAGGGGTGCCACTGCGGTCCACCGTAATGGTGCATGACCTGGGTGGCGTAATAGTTGAAGTACATGTCGGTCTTGGAGGGCCCTTCCCGGACGAGGTACATGACGCCGCGCCGCAGACGGGGATCGTAGTGGTCCCAGCCGGTGTACATGCGAATCAGCAGGCCGATCGCAGTCGGGCCGGGACTTCGAGCGCGGGTGATATATCCGTAATACGCTCCCCCCCCGCTCTCCACGCTGTCGAGGAACCGTTCGGCCAGCATGACGACAGGCGACGGAACATCCAGTCCGGCCATCGTGGCGCTCTTGAGCGCCATCATTTGCCAGCCAAACACGGTGGTATCACCGGGCTGACTGGGATAGTAGCGCCATCCACCCGCAGAATGCTGCGCCCAGCAGATGAAGTCGATGGCGTGCTGTGCCGTCTGGCGCAGCGACTCGTCCTCGGTCATGGCGTAGACTTCGCACAGAGCGGTAGCCGCGATGCCTTGTGCGTACATGGTCCCTTCCTGCAGATCGGCACCGTGCGATGTCGTCACGGCGTGCGCTTTCAGGTAGTAGATGCCGGCATTGACCACGTCGCGATACTCGCCCTCCAGGTGAGTCTGTCCGGCGCCGAGAAACGGCAACAGGGCCAGGCCCGTAGCGCCGGTCGTGCTGCTCTCCGTCCCCGAGTTCTGGCACTGGTTGCCACAGGGCCCTTGGGACAGGTCGAATCGCCACCCGCCGTCCGGCCACTGATGGGCGGCCAGCCAGGCGAGTCCCAGCGCAACCGCGTTTTCGCTCGCCGGCGTGCCCCCGCCGCCTTCAATCAACCGGCCCTTGCCATCCCCGCGCCGACCTTCAAAGCCGCCGCCTCTGCTGCCCGATCCGCGCACCACAAGACTGGCGTCCGCCAGGTCCAGGCCCGAACCCGCCGAGCGGGCTGACTCGGTTGGCCCGAACAGAATCGGTCCCGTCGGCAGACTGAGCGCTGGCTCCATTTCGATCCGTGCCGCGTCCGCACCCTCGGACGAGTCACCGATTCCTGCCGCACGCAGCGGCGACGCATCCAGTTGCTCAGCTCCCAACCCTTCACTCGGACGCGTGTTCACAATCAGGGACAGCTCGTCGGCCGGCGGCGAGTAGACGATCAGCAGCGAGAGGATCAGCAGCAGCGCGACATGCAGGACCAGACTCACCAGAAAGCTGGCCGTTTCGCGCATCGTCCAACGGATGTGCTCCACGGCCAGGTGGCTCGCATCCTCCGCGTCGCCAGCTATCCCAACGGCAGGCGGCAGCGTGGCAGGATCAGCGGCGCGCTGCACACCACCCGCCGGACGCTGCGGATCGAGCGGCTTCGCCACAGGCAAGGGACTCACGGGCCATTGCTCTCGCGAAGCTTCTGGGGACATGCTCGGCCTCGGGCCCGGAAAACGTGCAGCAAGCGGTCACAGTGGAAAGTCGTCTTCGGCCGCCTGTTTGCCATAGATCGGCATGTGCCGATAGTACACTTCGAGGATCATCGTGGCCATCGACGTGCAGTACAGACGCCCACCCCGATCGACCCACGGATCCCGCGAGAAGTACCAGCTGCCTTTCGCGTGCCCCTTCGTGTCCTGAGCCGCGACAAGCCGATCGCGCAGCTGACTGTTCCAGGCGTCCCAGTAGGGCCCCCCGTAGTGGCGGAGCACCTGGGTGGCATAGTAATTGTAGTACATGTTGTCGGTCGGCCCTGTCTTGTTCAGGTACTCGATCCCCGCTGCCAGCGCTGGTTCATCGTGCTTCCAGCCGAGGTACATGCGGGACAACAGGCCGACGGCAGTGGTAGCCGGTCCGGCACCCGGGACAGTGTAACCGTAGTGCGACCCACCAGCTTCCTGGACAAAATCCAGGAACTTGCTGGCCCCCTGAATTGTCTGGCGCGGGACTCTCAAGTAGGCCATGTGGCCGCTCTTGCAGGCCATCAGCTGCCAGCCCAGCACGGACGTGTCCCCAGCCTGCTTCGGTTCGTACCGCCAGCCGCCACCCACCGGATCCTGAGCGTACGCGATGAAGTTCAGCGCGAACTGGGCGGGCTGCAGCAGTTGCGAGTCGTTGGTCATGGCATACGCTTCACACAGTGCGATGGCGGCCATGCCGTGCGAGTACAGCCGGCCGCCGGCGTCACTCAAGTCCCCCATGCCGTTGGCCACCTTCATGTTGCGGATGAGGTACACCAATCCGCGTTCCACCAACTCTTTGTATTCACCTTCGCGGTGAGTCTGTCCAGCGCCGAGAAACGGCAGCAGCGCCATGGCAGTCGCCGCGTTGCGTGCCGGTGGCACCAACCCGGGATGCGAACACTGCCCCCGGCATGTGCCGCGCGTATGGTCGAAATTCCAACCGCCGTCCCGCTCCTGGTGCACGGCGAACCATTTGAGCGCCGCCGCGACCGCCGCTTCACTCCCTTCGCTGCCTCCGTACTGCTCCAGCATCCCCTTGCGGGCTGCGGCACCGCGCGCTTCGCCCAGCCCCTCGCTGATGCCTCCCCCAATGCGATTCATCAGATCATCGCTCGGTGCCGACAACTCGCCCAGATCGGTCAACTTGAACTCGGCAGGACCCGCGCTGATATCGTCCAGCGACGGGACGTCAAGCACCGCCGTTGTGGTCGGAATCGCAATCGCGTCCGCTGGCGCTTCACCCTCGAACACCGTCACATCCATCGGATCGATGCTCTCGCTCTCCAGATTCTCCACTTCCTCGATCTCGGTCGGATTGGCCACTGCCACGATGTGCGTCGCGGTCGACTGATCGGGCAACGTGATCAACGCCAACAGCATCAGAAGCACGGCATGGAACACCATGCTGACCAACCACCCTGGCACCGCTTGAAACAGCCAGAACCGCCGCGCCCACCAGGGCGGTCCACTGAATTCCTCGGCCAAATCGGGCTCGGACTTGCCGCCCGCAGCGTCTGGCACCGGCGGCCGAGTGCCCGGCGGCGGCGTGACCGCCCCCGGCTGCGCCGGAACACCTGCAGGTGAACCCGCCGCAGTATGTGGCTTCGCTCTGTCCGGCGCGGGAGCCGCCCCGCGCGACGGTCCGGCCCCTCCATCTGCTGCCGGAGGCACCTTCGGCTCCGGACCCGCTCCGCGCACAGGCACGGGCGGAGATTGCTGAGCGTCATCCGGCTTGTTCGCGTCTTCTGAGTCTAACACGCGCGAGTCACTTGCCATGACGTCTGCTCCGAGAAAACGACGCTGACCCGTGGAAACACAACAGTCCGCGCTTGATGCAGCCCACTGACCCGCCCGCCGCCCAGCCACTGCTGTGCCAACCGTTCCCCACAGGACACCGCAGTCCACCCCGGAAATCACCGCCAGGACCATACCACTGGGTGGCCCGCAGGCGAACAACTCCAAGACGGCAAGCGGGTGGGCGCTGATCGCCACAACCCCTTCGACAGGTCCAGGTCTATTATATTCAGGTCTATTACTATTGTCGGTCAAAGACGCGAATTACGCAACAATGGTCCAGCGGGGCTTTGGAGGGGCTTGGGGTCTTGAGGCCTTGGGTATCGGGGCCGGCGCCGTCAGCGGTCGGCGAGCCGGACAGGCCCGGATTGGCGGCAGTTCGGGGGGATCGGCCAATCGGCCCTGGGCGAACCGGGGCATGATCGTTTACAATCATGCGACACTCATTGCGCAAACAGCACTGCACTATGCGAGGTAGGCACAGATGGCCAAGGGCGGAAAAGCCAAGAAGAAAGCAGAAACCGTCTTTCTCGTCTGCGAGGAATCGGGCGACTACAACTACACATTGCGCCGCAAGCCGGGTGGCGAGAAGTTGAAGCTCATGAAGTACTGCCCGCGCCTGCGGAAGCATACGCAGCACGTCGAGAAGAAGAAGTAGCGTCGTTGAGCCACCCGTGGTGACTCCGGCCAGCCCGTCTGGCTGGAGCACTGGCCTGGAGGTGCTGCTGAGTATCGCACCATCAACCGCGGCGTCGCGGGCCGGCTGAACAAGCCGGAGCGGAAAGCGTGGGCGCGCCGGGTGCCGATGCCCATGCAGGGATGGACGCTGGGATGGACGCTGGGATGGACATGGTCAAGCGTTGGCGGTTTCTGCAGCACGATCCCGATCGCATCGCCTCGCTCGAGTCGCGAGCCAACGTGTCCCCGATCCTTGCCCAGCTGCTGCTCAGTCGCGGCATCACGCAGCCAGAGGACGTGCGGACGTTTCTCGAGGTGAAGCTGACCGGACTGCGCGAGCCCGAGCTGCTGCCCGGCGTGCGCGAGGCGGCCGACCGCATTCACGCAGCAGTGGTCGACCGGCGACGGATCGTGGTGTACGGAGACTATGACGCGGACGGGATGACCGCGACCGGGTTGCTCTACAACTGCCTGCGTCTGCTGGGCGCGGATGTCGGGTACTACGTGCCCAATCGCCTGGATGAAGGTTACGGCTTGAACGACGACGCTCTGCGTCAGCTGGCCAGCCGCGGCGCGTCGCAGATCATCTCGGTGGATTGCGGCATCGCCAGCGTACAGCAGGCTCTGACCGCGCGCGAGATCGGCCTGGAGCTGATCATCACCGACCATCACCAGTTGGCAGACCGCATCCCCGAGGCGGCCACGGTGGTCCATCCACGCCTGCCTGGGTCGCTCTATCCGTTTGGGGGGCTGTGCGGCGCGGGAGTGGCGTTCAAGCTGGCGTGGGCTATCTGCCAGCGGGCCAGCAACGCGCAGCGTGTGTCCCCGCCGATGCGCGACTACCTGCTGGCCGCCATGGGCCTGGCGGCGCTGGGCACAGTGGCCGATGTGGTCCCGCTCGTCGACGAGAATCGCATCCTGGTACGTCACGGGTTGACAAGCCTGCGTCACTCGCCGCTGGCGGGGATCGCTGCGTTGCTGGAGGTAACACAGCTCAACCAGAAACCGCGTCTGACGAGCGAGGACGTCGGCTTCTCGCTGGCCCCACGACTCAATGCGGCCGGCCGGCTGGGGCAGGCGACCCTGGGGGTCGAACTGCTGACCACTCAGTCGCCTGAACGAGCGCAGGCGCTGGCCGACTATATTCACCAGTTGAACAGCAGCCGGGAAAGCCTCGAACGCAGCATTTACCTGGCTGCCAACAAGCTGGTCAAGGAGCGGTTTGACCCGCAGCACGACCCGGCCCTGGTCCTGGCCGGTGCGGGCTGGCATGCGGGTGTCATCGGCATCGTCGCCGGTCGACTCGCCGAAAAGTACCACCGTCCGGTCGTCATGATTGCGCTGGACCAGGTGGGCAGCCGCCCAGGGACTGGATCGGCGCGCAGTGCCGGGGGAGTCGACCTGTACGACGCACTCAACGCATGCAGCGAGCATCTGCTGGGGTTCGGAGGGCACGCGGCGGCAGCCGGCCTGAGGATCGACGAGTCGCGAGTGGACGCCTTCCGCGACCACTTCTGCGATCATGTGGCGGGCGAACTGTCGGAGGCGAACCGGGTGGCCGAGATTCGCATCGATGCCGAGGCCCCCTTCAGCCAACTGACACTCCATACCGTGGATCAGATTGAACAGCTGGCTCCGTTCGGTGAGGGCAATCCGCGACCGGTGCTGTGCGCCGGCGGCGTGACGCTCGCCGAGCCGCCGAAGCGGATGGGGGGGGGAGAACGGCACTTGTCGGCCCGGCTGTCACAGCACGGCGTTACGTTGCGTTCGGTCGCCTTCGGGCAGGGGGACTGGGCCGACGAGCTGGTCCAGACACCGGGCCCGTTCGACGTCGCTTACCGGCCGGTCATCAACGACTTCCGTGGCCGCCGCAACGTGGAACTGCACATCGTCGACTGGCGCCCCAGTGCCCCTCGGCCCTGACCCGGCTCCCTCACCATCCCCCCCCTGCCCCTCCTCCCGCCGCGCCGCCATGGCCGCATTCCTTTGCCTCCCCCCGCCGTTGCCTCCCACTGCAGAACCGTGTAAGATGCGGACCTTGGTCAAATGATCAAACACGCCTGCTCCCGGCCCCGGGAGCAGCCAACAGTTTCGGGGCGTGGCTCAGCCTGGCTAGAGCGCTTGGTTCGGGACCAAGAGGTCGCTGGTTCAAATCCAGTCGCCCCGACTTTGCCAAGAAAGAAGCCCTTCGGCCAAAACGTCGAAGGGCTTTCTCATTGTGGGAACCAGAGTTGCGCCGGCGAGCCGGAAGTTCAAACAGACGATTTCCAGGATGCGCCGTTTGGCGGCGTAGTCGGCGGTAAGCCATTTCTCCCGCAAGCTTTGTGAGAGTTCAAACGCTTTCACGGCAACGTCGGCGTTCTCATCGTGGGAGCGGTAGAGCTGACCGCCCAAGAGAACCTGCACGCGATCCCACGTCGCTCGGTCCACCAGCGGTTCCTGTTTGCCGGGGAACCACTGTCCTTTGTACGGAACCTCCCCGATGTATGTCCGGTCGCGGAGAATGGTGCGAAGAGTGCTTCGAGGAAATCGGGGCTGCGAAGATCGGTAGTAGACACCCTCAGCGTAGAGCCGTTCAATCAGGTCATCCAGCGTCAGGTTATGGTAGGCGTAAAGGGTGAAGATGCGACGAACCTTCGGCCCGTGTTCGGGATGCACTTCGACGACTCCCCGCCCATCGACGCGGACATTTGTGTAACCGTTGCACGGTGAGCAGGTAGGCAGTCCATGCGAATGGGCCCATCCATGGCATGGCTTTGTCCACTACAACCGGCTCAGAATGACCGAGCCTTTCACCGTCCCAGGTCGGAGCGGGTCTTGCTGAGCCGCTCTTTGTGTGGCTTCCAGCGGCAACGCAAGCCGCGGATCGTCAGGTCAGTGGTCGAAGAGGTTTTCGACATCGCAGTCGCCCGGTACATCGGCCGCAATCAGTCCAGGACAGGATCACGCTCTACCCTCCAGTTACATCACTAATGCCACGTGCACGTGGAAAGCAGCTGGTGTCGTGGCAACAATCGCGTTTTGTTCGTGTGCCGACAGAAGTCACGTTTCGCGACCTATGCGCGCCACGCGAACTGTCGTCTTGAGCCGAAGCGCGGCGCTACTAACACAGCCCGGGGTAAGCCGCCCCTCGCGGCGCCACCGTGGGTACGCGTGCCCGAGAACATGTTGGTCGAGCCAAAGATGCCGCGCTGAACCGGCGGCCTCCGAGACCGAGACCGAAAGCAGTCGCGGCCGCGCTTCCGCGGGCCCGGCCGGCAATGGGCGGCTCGCGGCGGGCAGACTGGAGTCAGAGGCTGGAATCAGAGTGTCTGTTTCAGATCGGGCGGCACCGACGGTATCCCTTTGTGAAACGCCTTCGGCGTATCGTGCGAAA
>Ga0123328_1005333_pt1 | contig 10123 bp, 4 predicted proteins | sample BioC12SIPDNA_2_FD_89702 | JGI IMG/M metagenome (GOLD analysis project Ga0123328, IMG submission 89702) | Anaerobic biogas reactor microbial communites from Washington, USA - Biogas_R1_A C12 SIP DNA | ecosystem: Engineered > Bioreactor > Anaerobic > Unclassified | place: Washington, USA...
CCCTGCGTGGCGCCGCGGGCGGTGTACCCCACTCCGAGCACCCCATCGGCACCGTGTTGATGGCCTATGGCGGACGCGGTGATCCCGAGGGCGACCCCTTGATCACGTTGAAGCCCAATGCGACCGTCAGCAATCTGATCATTCACTACCCCGAGCAGTCGATCCCGGACGTCGTCCCCTACCCTTGGAGCATCCGAGTGGACGGCGAACTGTGCCAGATCACGGATGTGACGCTCACCAATCCCTATCAGGGACTGGATCTGGGGACCTGTTGGAACGAGTTGCACACTGTACGCAATGTGTTTGCCTGCCCGTTGGCGATTGGTGTGTTCATCGATCGCTGCACGGACATCGGGCGACTCGAGAACGTGCACTTCAACCCCAACTTCTGGACGCGAATGGCGCCCGAATTGGGACAGTGCCCCAATACTGCGGCGATCAAGCCCTATCTCGAGCAGAACCTCATCGGCTTCAAGATTGGTAAGACGGACTGGGAGTACATCACCAACAGCTTCGTCATCTTCCCGAAGATTGGGTTCCACTTCGATGACTTCGGGCATGGTCCGGGCAATGCGGTGATCACGCAGTCGGGGAGCGATATCTGCCCCGTCGCCGTCCGCGTGGATCGGACGCAGCCGCACGCGGGCGTTCAGTTCGTCAACGGGCAGTTTATGGCGACGATCGAGGTTGCGGAGGCCAATGAAGGGCCGGTCAAGTTCACCAACTGCGGGTTCTGGGGCACAGGTGAGACGCGCTCGCACGTCCTCAAGCACGGCCCCAGCACACTGACCTTGAACGGGTGCCATTTCACCCGCTGGGATTTTGATGGGACGGGGGCACCTTGCGTGGTTGCGGATGGCGGCAGGCTAATCGTCAATGGATGTGACTTCGCGGATGCCGGCAAGGCCCAGGTTGTCCTGGAACCGGGATTGGTGGCGGCCTCCATCGTTGGCAATTGCTTCCGGGGGGCCCCTGGGGTCACGGACCACAGCTCAGCGGACGTGCAATTGGGACTCAACACGATAGAGTGATACAATGCACATGCCCTTTGGAAGGGTGCCAGTAAGGGCGTATGTTGACCGGAACCGGTCCAAAGGGGTGGTGTTTTTGGCGTTGTATGGATTTCAGAGATGAAGTCTGCAGGAAGATTCCCAACATATCACTAGGAGGATAGTATGACCAAGAAGTTTCGGGTTGCGATCATCGGGACGGGCATGATTGGTAGCACCGCCCACGCGCCGGCGTACAAGGCTGCGGCGAAGGATGTCGAGATCGTCGCCACTGCCGATATTCTGCCCGACCGGGCAAAGCAGGTGGCTGCCGGTTTTGACGTCCCGGCCTGGTACGGCGATTGGGAGAAGATGCTGGCTGAGGTTCAGCCCGATATCGTCTCCGTCTGCACGCCCAACTGCTATCACAAGCCGATCACGATCGCTGCGCTGAAGGCCGGAGCGCACGTGCTCTGCGAGAAGCCCATCGCCCCTGGCTACAAGGACGCCAAGGAGATGTTTGACACCGCCGAGGCCGTCGGTCGTGAGCTCTTCATCACGCAGACCGCGCGCTTCAACGGGGCTTCCTTTGCCGCAAAGTCGTACGCAGAGAAGGGTCTGTTGGGCGATATGTACTACGCCGAGACCGCGACCATCCGCCGTCGCGGCATCCCCAAGTGGGGCGTGTTCCATATCAAGGAGCACAATGCCGGTGGTCCCGTCTACGACATCGGCGTTCACGCTCTGGATATGCTGATCTGGGTGATGGGGAACCCGAAGATCACGGCAGTCAGCGGTCAGACCGTCCTGAAGTTCGGTAACAAGGACGAGCACCTGACCACGTCGCTGTCCGACAGCGGTGCCTACGAGGGACTGCTCATCGAGCCGCGCCCCTACGACTACCGCGAGTTCGACGTCGAGGACTTCGCCTCCGGGTATATGCGCCTCGAAAACGGCGGCTCCCTGGTACTGCGCACCTCCTGGGCTGCGAACGTCCAGCAGGACGCCGGCAGCACCTTCATCCTGGGCACCGAGGGCGGCCTGATGTTCAACCCGCTGCGCTACATCGCCAACCAGGGTGACTACATGGCCGATACCATCCCGCAGGTCCCGACGGGCCCTGGCGGCGGTTTCTCGGGCCATCGCCTGTACGTGGAGCACGTGATCCGTGTCCTCCGTGGTCAGGAAGAGAAGATCGTGAAGCGCGAGCAGGTGCTCAACGTCATCCGCGGTCTGGATGCGCTCTACGCCTCCGCTGAGCTCGGGCACGAAGTCAAGGTCGCCGCAGACTAGGCGTCAAGCCGGTAAGTGACTGGGGATTAGGGATCGGGGCACGGGGCAGGAGGGCGGACGCCCTCCCTGTCCCCGATTCCCGGTCACTAATCCCCGGTTCTATTAGAAAAGGAGAACAACATCGATGAAAAAGTACCGAGTGGGCATCATCGGGTTTGGGCACATGCACATCAACAACGTGGCCGCACTCTTTGCCAAGCACCCCCAGGTGGAGATGGCTGCGTGCGCGGACACGGTTCCGGTCAAGCCGGAGATCAAGATGGCGCCCTATACCCGGGCGTGGAACAAGAATTTCGCTCTCACCGAGTTGGGCGTAGCCAAGGCCTACGATACCTATCAGGAGATGCTCGACAAGGAGCAGCTCGACATCGTCATCGTCACGTCGGAGAATGCCCGCCACGCTGAGATCGTCGAGGCGTGCGCGAAGGCCGGTGCGAATGTCTGCATTGAGAAGCCAATGGCCGGGACGCTCTCGGACGCGCTGCGCATGGCGCGGGCCTGTGAGGCCGCCGGCACGACGCTGATCGTGAACTGGCCCCTGACGTGGTCTCCGGCTGCTCGCAAGGCCAAGGAGCTCATTGACGAGGGTGTCATCGGTCGTGTGCTCGAGGTCAAGTGGCGCGCGGGACATACCGGGCCGTTGGGCCCATCGGCTGCGCACGCGGGTGTTACCGAGGTCGTCGAGGGGATGACCGGGCCGGAGCGCGCCGCGACGTGGTGGCACCAGGCCGCAGCGCACGGTGGTGCGATGCTCGACTTCTGCTGCTATGGCGCGATGATCTCCTACTACTACATCGGCGAGCGTGCAGTTGCAGCCATGGGGATGAAGGCCAACCTCAATAGCCACTGGGGCGATGCTGAGGACAACGGTGTGATCGTCGTGCGGTTCCCCGAGGCAATGGCGTTGCTCGAGGCGACGTGGACAACCTTCGACCATGGCGTGCCGACGGGGCCGATCGTCTACGGGACCACGGGAACGCTGGTCGTCGACCAGCGTGACGGGCGGCCGGTCGTGCGATTGGAGCGTGGTCACGGCAACACTACGATCTACGAGGCGGGTGACCTGCCCGAGGGCCGGCAGGACGTGGCCCAGGAATATGTGCACCACCTCGAGACTGGCGAGCCGCTCCATCCTTCGCTGGGCCTCTGGTTCAACGTCGATGTGATGGCCATCCTCGACGCGGGCGTTCGCTCCGCGGCAAGCGGCAAGCTTGAGACTGTAGACAACGCCACCTGGCGGATTGGGTAGCTTCACTACTGGAGGAACGTTCAAACGCAGAGCGTTTGAACGTTCCTCACTCTGTCCTTATTTGGAGGCCTTATGCGCAAACACGACCGCTCTGAGGAACATACCACCTTTCAGGAAGCCAGCCCCTATTTCCCCGAGACCGATAGCCGTGCCGATGTGGCCATCGTCTATGGGTTGAACCCCACGTTTGAGGAGCGCGTCGCGCGGTGGCGCGAGGCCGGATATCGCATCCACGTCATGACGGGCGTGGCCTGGGGTAGCTACCAGGACTACGTGCGCGGCGAGTGGGATGGGAAGCAGCACTATGATGATGCCCAGGCGGCTGCGGGCGGGTTCAAGCTCGAGCACGGCCTGTCCCAGGGGCACGACTGCTTCTATATGATGCCCAGCAAGACCTATGCTCGCTATCTTAGCGAGGGCTTGCACCGTGTCGTCGATGCCGGGGCCCTGGCGATTCACCTGGAGGAGCCCGAGTTCTGGGTTCGCGGCGGGTATGGAGAGGGCTTTCAACGGGAATGGGCCGAGTTCTACGGGGAACCCTGGCAGGATCCTGCCTCCTCGCCCGATGCGCAGTACCGCGCCTCCAAGCTGAAGCAATATCTGTACACGCGGGCGTTGGACTTCCTGTTTCACGACCTCAAAGTCTATGCGGCAGAAAAGGGTGTGGCGGGCTTCAAGTGCTACGTGCCCACGCATAGCTTGGTCAACTACGCCCACTGGCGCATCGTGAGTCCGGAAAGCCAGCTCCTGACCATCCCCGACTGCGATGGCCTGATTGCCCAGGTCTGGACGGGCACCTCACGCACGCCCACCGTCTACGGCGGTGTCCCGCGCCAGCGGACTTTCGAGGCGGGCTACTGTGAGTACGCTGCCTGTACCGCCATTGTGCGCGGCACGGACAAGCGGGTCTGGATGCTGGCCGACCCGATTGAGGATAACCCGACCTACTGCTGGGAAGACTATCGCGTCAACTGGGAGTGCACGGTGACCGGTTCTCTGTTGGTTTCCGGCAGTGTGGACTTTGAGATTATGCCGTGGCCACGCCGGGTCTTTATGGGCAGTTATCCGACCCACAACTTGATGGCAGATCCGCTCCTGCCGATGATGGATGACTACTTGACCCGTCTGAAGGCTGCCGCTGAGGCTGAAAAGCAGGGGGTCGACGACAGCCAGCAGTCTGAAGAGAGCCAGATGCGCCGCCGCTATCGCTGGATGGGACGCGATCCTGAGGAGGTGTGCGCCGATACACAGCGTGCCTTCGATCTGTTCCTTTCCTTCTATGCCGAGAAGGGGCAGGAGAGCCGCCGCGAGACGTTGGGGTTTGCGAATCTGGCGACGGATTCCAACGAGCTCCGATTCGGCGACATCCGCGCGACGGCCAATGGCCTCTACCGCGAGCTGGCGACGTGGGAAGATCAGGCGGACGCCCAGCGCATTCGAGATGCGTTGGCCCGATTTATGCACCGCCCTACGGATGACCTGGCGACGATCCCGGAGTCCTACAGCACAGAGCTGCAGGTGGTCTTTAATGCGCTGCGCGATATGGACTGGCCCGGAGAGGTGACGTACCTTCATGGGGTGACCGGCATCGGTCTGGGCATCGCGGATTCGCTGATGTTCCAGCGAGGTGATCCTGAACCGAGCGATCCCGATATGTCATCGATGTATGGGTTGGCGATGCCACTGGTGAAGCATGGCGTCGCGTTGGACATGGTGCAGCTCGAGCGCGCCGGTGATCCGGGGTACCTGGATAACGTGCGCGTTCTGTTGCTGACCTACGAGGGTCAGAAGCCTCTGGCGGCTGCCGTCCACGACGCGTTGGCTGCCTGGGTGCGCAAGGGCAATGTGTTGACGCTCTATGGCACAGGCGATGCGTACAACACCGTCCGCGAATGGTGGAATCAGGATGGTGCTAACTATGAGCGCCCGCAGGATCACCTGACGGAGCTGTTGGGCGTTGGGCGCGACCCCGCGGCGGGGAGCCATAAAGTTGGGGCGGGAACGCTCATGGTCGTTCCGGCGTCGCCGGCAGCGCTGGCGCACGATGTTGCAGGCCCGGGGCAGGTGCTCGAACAGGTTGAGGCTGCGTCCAGGGTCGTAGGCCTGCCGTGGGCAACCGGCAATCACCTCGTCCTGCGACGCGGCCCTTACGTTGTCGCTGCGGGTATGGACGAGTCGACGAGCGACGACACCCTGGCGCTGACCGGAAGCTATGTCAACCTCTACGATCCGGCCCTGCCGGTGGTCGTCGATCCGCTGATCGCGCCCGATACGCGCTGGTTGCTCTACGACCTGGCGCGTTGCCCGGATCAGGCCCAGCAGCAGACTGGAGCGTGGGTGATCGCGGCGGCTGGGCGCGTCGAGGACGAAGTCGCCGAGGCGACGACCCTTACCTTCACGGTTGAGGGCATGGCCAAGACGATGTGCGCGGTCCGAGTGCGCGTGCCATCTGCGCCAACGGCGGTACAGGCTGATGGCGTCGAGGTCCCTGCTGTCTGGGATGGCGCCTCGCGTACTGCGCTGCTCCGTTTCCCCAATGACCCCGCCGGGGTCAAGGTTCGGGTCAGCTGGGGCGCATAGCGAGGCCAGGAGCCCGTGTAATGATGAGGACGACCTTGCGAAGGTCTCCGGACCTTCGCAAGGTTTCTGCTGAGCCCGGGGGGGCAGAAAGCCTCGCAAGGCGCCCCGATCCCGATCGGCGAAACCTTGCAAGGGTAGAGAGCCATCATCGCAAAGCTTCTGCCCGATGGGCGTGTCTGGTCCTGGTGCTGAGCATTCTTTTGGTGGCGTGTGGTGCACGGGAGGTCGTCTTGACGACAGAGAATCCAACGGCGATGGGACGGTGGTCGGAGGCCTGGGAACAGATTGCGCCTGAGCCGACCCTGCTCAAGCTGACCCACGCCTATACGATGGGGCCTTTCGACCACACCGACTATCGTGGGCTCTCTGAGACGTATGCGCCGGAGCAGGGGCCAACGCCCACATCGGCTTTTGACCCCGGCACCACTGCGACCGGCAAGGATGGCAAGCTCCTGCGGTGGCAGACGCGGGGGAGCCTGGAAGGGACGAACAGCGCCATGTTGGACCTGGGTTCGATTCTCCCTTCGCAGCCCTGGAGCGTCCTCTACGCCTATGCCGAGGTCGAGGTGGCGGAGCCGCAACTGGCGGAGTTGCGACTGGCTGGCCCTGAAGCGGTAGTAGTCTGGCTCAATGATGAAAAGGTGTACGCTCCAGCGATCCCGTGGCCCGCGAACCTTGACGACGATCGGGCCCTGGTAGGGCTGAAGGCCGGTACCAACCGGCTGCTTCTCAAGGTCATGTACACAAGCACGGCGTGGCGGCTGCAGGTGCAGGTGGCCAGCCTCGGCGACGCGAAGCCAATCGTGGCAGGGATCGAGCGCGTGGTGGCGGGTGCGCTGGATCCGACGACGCGGCTGGTGGCGCGCTACGCCCTTGTTGAGGCGATGGTGGCGATGGGCGATGAGCAACGGGCGAATCGCGCTCTGGCTGCACTGAAGGCTGATCCCATTGCGACACGGTGGGATGGGGCATGGGCCGATGCGATTATGGCACGCCATGCGACCACTGGAAGTTTCATGCCGATCCGGGATGTCGATCTTGGCTATGCGCCGGTCACGTCCGTTGCCCCGTATGAGACGTTCTGGCCTCAGTCTGCGTCCCCGGCGCATGAGCTACAGGTGCTTGACGTGAGCATGATGGAGCCGGAGATGGAGTTCGCGATGAGCGTGCTGCAGGGTCTGGTCAACCGCACGCAACCGCGGCTCTACCTGCTTCATACGCGTTATGCACGCCAGGATCAGATGTGGCTTCTGGAGCTTCAAAACGAAGGCTACACCACAAATAAGGTCAGCGTCGACGAGGTCTGGGAGACGTTCGGTCCCGAGATTAAGGGTGCCGTTCTCTATGACGGGGCGATCATGGATGAGATTGGTGCCTATCGCTCCGACCAACTCAACCAGACGAATGTTCTCATGATGATCGGCGCGCTGGAGCAAGCCGTGCCCGTGACAGCCGAGATGAACGAAGCCCTGGGCCTGCCCGTGCTCTTCGATGCCCGCGGCAAATGGGCGAACCAGTATGACATGATGCGCTGGGCTTACACCGAGCTTTTCGCCCGGATGAACCAGCGTATCCTGGCGACGAACTACCCGGGCATCTTCCTGCTCACCGACTACCTCGTCGAGCACCAGATCTTCACGTTCTGGTTCCCGGAGAAGCGCACGTTGCCCGAGGAGATCCTGCTGTGGGGCATCCTGGCCTCGACTCCACCGAACACGCCGATCGTGGGCTGGTGGTTCGACTGGATGCCTACCCCCAAGGACCCGCTCCACCGGGAGGCCGATGCCGTGATGGAATGGCCGGGACTGCTGCGGGGATCCTACTTCGGTAAGGTCCTCACCCCGAGCCATGAGGCGACCAATCTCTCGGTGCATTCCGGCGTGGCGGTAGGCTCGTGGGCGCACAAGGAACCCGCCATCCCCACCCTGGAATCCGACAAGGTCTACTATGCCCACGTCATCTCCGACGGCGACAACCTGGGCGAAGCGTTGATGATGCGCACCCGTGACCTGCAGTGGGGCAAGCCACAACGGGGCAGCGTGCCGATGGGGTGGTCCTTTGCGCCGGCGGCAGCGCGGATGGCTCCGCCTGTTCTGAACTACTACCTACGCACGGCCACCGCCAACGACCTGCTGATGGGCGGCCTGGGCGTCGGTTACACCGAGCCCGATGTCTACCTGCGCGCCTATCCGGAACAGCGCGAGGCGCTCTATGCCACCTATGCTGCGCTCACGAGTGAGGCCCTCGGCTGGCTCGACTCGTCTTGCCTCTGGTTGATCCGGGGCAGTGAGGCCGCGGAAGATCGCTACGCATCAGCGACCAACGGGCAGCTTGCCGGGATCTTCAACGGGTATGGGGGCACCCCCGAGACCGCTTCCGTGCGGATCGGGCCGAATGGCGTCGTGGTCTTCCGCCCGGCGACCAGCATGGCCCAGGGTAAGCCGCGGGAGGAGCTGATCCAGATCATGGTGGATGAGATCCGTGCCGCTGCGGGCACCGAGCGTCCCGCATTCGTGGAGGCATGGGTGTTGAATTGGGCCTGGTCGATGGATATGCTTCTGGATGTTCAGGAGCGTCTCGGCCCGGAGTACGTCGCCGTGCGCCCGGATGTCCTGGTCGCGTTAGTACAGCGTACGCAATAGCCGTGCCCAGTTTTAAGTGATCGACAATCCAGAATCCTGATGGAGGCCACGATGTCCAATGGAAATCCTACGGCTTATGCTCAGTGGCGTGATGCGCGACTCCGGGCAGTCCCGGAGCCCACGCTGCTGCGATTGACAAGAGTCCATCTCATCGGGCCCTTTGACAACACCGATTTCCGTGGCCTACGGCAGGCCTATGCCCCCGAGCAGTTCATTGACCTGGCGGGGCACTACACGGGCAAGAACGATCTTCCAGTTAGCTGGCGGCGCATCCCGGTGCTGGACAGCACCTTTGAGGCGCCGCAGGATCTGGGTCCCTGGACAGGGGAAGCGAGTTGGAGCGTCTTCTACCTCTACGCCGAAGTGGTGGTAACGGAGCCCCAGATGGCACACCTTGCCACAAAGGTGTCCGGCATTTCCTTTGCCTGGGTCAATGATCAGCCCGTTCTGGTCCCAACGATCTTCCAGCCCACCGACACCGAGCTCGAGCGAGGCCTGGTCTCGCTGAAGGCTGGCGTCAACCGTGTGTTGCTCAAGTTGCTGTTCTACGGACCTCGCCGGGATTTGGTGTGCCGTTTCGAGGCCTACGGGGCTGCCGAGGGTGTGATTGCCGGGCTGCAGACACTCATAGAGGAAACCTCTGACGCAACGACGCGTCTTGCCGCACATTATGAGCTTGCGGAGGCCTATGCGGCGCTGGATGACGCCGCCGGCGTTGAGGCTGCGCTTCAGGCTCTGGAGCGCGATGCGCTCGCCAATCCCTGGGATGTGGCCTGGGCGCAGGCCGTGCGCGACCAGCGTGCAAGGACCGGGTCATTCCTGCCGCTGCACGATGTCGCACAGCGGTATGAGCCGGTCCTGGATGTCGAGCCCTACGCTACCTTCTGGCCCAAGTCATCCAGTCCTGCGGAGGAGCTTCTGGTGCTCGATGTAAGCGAGATGGAGCCCCAGGTGGAATTTGCGATGAGCGTCCTCCAGGGCATCGTCAACCGCACGCGCCCCCGTCTTTATCTGCTGCACACGCGTTACGCGTTGCAGGACCGCCAGTGGCTTGATGAGCTCGAATTTGGAGGCTATACGACCCGCGAGGTGACGATCCCCGAAGTCTGGGAGACCTTCCAGCACGAGATCAAGGGTGCCGTCGTCTACGATGGCAGCATCATGGACGAGATCGGCGATTTCCATTCCAACCAACTGAACCAAACCAACGTGCTCATGATGATCGGTGCTCTGGAAGATGCAATCCCACTCACCCCCGAGATGGCTGCAGAACATGGGCTCCCGACGCTCTTTGACGCACGTGGGAAGTGGGCCAATCAGTATGAGATGATGCGCTGGGCCTACGTGGAGCTCTTCCCGCGGATGAACCA
>Ga0123328_1005335_pt1 | contig 10123 bp, 8 predicted proteins | sample BioC12SIPDNA_2_FD_89702 | JGI IMG/M metagenome (GOLD analysis project Ga0123328, IMG submission 89702) | Anaerobic biogas reactor microbial communites from Washington, USA - Biogas_R1_A C12 SIP DNA | ecosystem: Engineered > Bioreactor > Anaerobic > Unclassified | place: Washington, USA...
CGGCGACGATCCGGGCCTCCTCGGCGTCATTCTTGGCGTTGAGGACGTTGGCGTCGATGCCGCGTTCGGCCAGTGCCTCGGCCAGGGCCTCGGACTCGGCGACGTCGTGGGTGCCCACGAGGACGGGCTGGCCGGTGGCGTGGAGGGCGACGATCTCCTCGACGATGGCGCGGTTCTTCTCGGCGGCGGTGGCGTAGATGCGGTCGGCCTCGTCGAAGCGCCGCAGTTCGCGGTGGCGGTCGATGACGGAGACGTGCAGATCGTAGAACTGGCGGAGCTGGTCGGTGGCCTCCACGGCGGTGCCGGTCATGCCGCACACCTTCGGGTAGCGGCGCATGAGGGCCTGGAGGGTGATGGTGTCGAGGATCTTCCCGCCCTCGGTGACGTCGAGGCCCTCCTTGGCCTCCACGGCTGCCTGGAGTCCGTCGGGCCAGCGCTGCAGGTCGGCGACCCGCCCGCGGGAGGCGTCGATGAGGGCGACCTTGCCGTCGGCCACCAGGTAGTGGATGTCCCGGATGAGCAGGGCCTTGGCGTGCAGGGCGAGATTGACCTTCACCAGGGTGGTGCCGATGTGCTCGTCGTCGTAGAGGGACCCGATGCCCAGGGCACCCTCGACGCGGGTGGCGCCGGCATCGGTGAGGAAGACGTTCCGGCGGTCGTCGTCGATGGTGTAGTGCTCGCGTTCGCGCAGGTGGCGGACCACGTCGGTGATCTGGCCGGTGGACTCGACACCCGGCTGGTTGCCGGCGAGCACCAGTGGGACGAGTGCCTCGTCGACGAGGACGGAGTCGGCCTCGTCGACGAGGGCGACGTCCGCCGGGGCCTGGACCGCGTCGGCGCGGCGGGTGATCTGCTGGTCCCGGAGAACGTCGAAGCCGATTTCATTCACCGGCCCGTAGACCACGTCGCTGGCGTAGGCCACCCGCCGCTGCTGAGCGTCGAGCTTCTCCGTGATCGCGGCGACGGTGAGACCGAAGAACTCCACGAGCGGGCGCATCCATTCGGCGTCGCGGGCTGCGAGGTAGTCGTTGACCGTGATCACGTGGACCCGTCTGCCCATGAGGCCGAACCCGGTGGCGGCCATCGCGCCGACCAGGGTCTTGCCCTCGCCGGTGGCCATCTGGATGACATCGCCCTCGAGCAGGCGCAACACCGCCTGGGACTGGACCGGGAAAGGCGTCAGCCCCAGCGAACGCTGCGAGGCGACGGCGAGCACGGCGAGGAACTCTGCGGGGTCGGCGAGCTCGCCGCCCGCGGTGAGGGTGCGGGCTCGGGCGGCCACGGCGGCGTCATCGAGCGAGGCGAGAGCATCGATCCGGGAGGTGGCGTCGTCGACGATGGCGACGCTGCGCTTCTGGTTGCGCGACTGCTGCGCGCCCATCGCCTTCCAGAACCAGTCGAATGCCACGGGGGAACCTCCAGTACTACCGAGTGAATACGTCCCCTCCACAGTAGTTGAGCAGGCTCCACTATCCTGGACCCATGCATTCTGTGAGCGTGAAGCTTCCCTCCAGCACGGGAACGACAATGGCCGGCACGATTGACTTCCCGGATGCGGAACCGGTGGGGTTCGCGATCTTCGCGCACTGTTTCACCTGTTCCCGCTTCGCCCCCGCCGCCTCCCGCGTGTGCAAGACGCTCGCCGAACACGGCATCGCCGCCCTGCGATTCGATTTTCCCGGTCTCGGCCAGTCCGAGGGTGACTTCGCCGACACCTCCTTCACCCAGAACGTCGACGACATCGTCGCCGCCAGCGACTGGCTCACCGCCAACTACGAGGCGCCGCAGCTGCTCGTCGGCCACTCCCTCGGCGGCGCGGCCGCACTCCAGGCGGCGACCCGCCCGGAGATGAAGCACCTGGCCGCCGTGGCCACGATGGGTGCCCCCTTCGACCCCGCCCACTCGGTCCTGCACTTCGCCGACCGGGTCAAGGACGCCGACGAGGACGGCTCGGTCACCGTCGTCCTCGGTGGCCGCGACATCGTCATCTCCCGGGAGTTTCTCGAGGACCTCGCCGACACCAATCCGGAGGCCTACCTCCCCCGCCTGCGCAAGCCGCTGCTGCTCATCCACTCCCCCGTCGACCAGACCGTCGGCGTGGAGAACGCGCAGAACATCTTCCGCAAGACCCGCTACCCCAAGTCCCTGGTGAGCCTGGACAAGGCCGACCACCTGTTCACCCGCGGCACCTCCGCCCAACGCGCCGGGCACATCATCGCCGAATGGTCCCGCCCCTACCTGGTGCCCAACCAGCTGCCCGCCCAGGTCGACGCCGACCAGGTCATGGCCACCTCCGCCGCCGGCACGAAGTTCGGTTCCGTCGTCCGCACCGACGCGCACAAGGTCATCACGGACCGCGCCAAGGCCGACGGCGGCAAGGACGCCGGCATGACCGCCGTCGACCTGCTCATGTCCGCGCTCGCCGCCGCCACCTCCGAGGCCGTCCGCGCCGCCGCGAAGGGCATGAAGCTCGACGACGTCCGCGTCACCGTCACCCACGCCTCCGCCTCCACCTTCCAGCGCCAGGTCCACCTCGACGGCACGCTGTCCGCGGCGGAGCGCCGCCTGCTTCTCGACGCCGCGAAATCCACCGACATCCAGGGCATGCTCTCCGGCGCCAACATCATGGACGTTCCCGCGTGAGCCTCGGTGGAGCAGTGTTCCCCGGCGACCGGCGCTGCCCCTGCGGCACCGGCCTGACCTACGCCGAGTGCTGCGGGAAGTACCACGAGGGCGCCGTCGCCCCGACCGCCGAGACGCTCATGCGTTCGCGTTTCACCGCCTTCGTGGTCCGCGACGCCGACTATCTGCTGGCCACCTGGGACCCGGACACCCGCCCCTCCGACCTGACCCTGGTGGACCTGCCGGTGCGTTTCTACCGCCTCGACATCATCGATGTCGTCGGCGGCGGACCGCTCGACACCACCGGCATGGTGGAGTTCGAGGCCTTCTACCGGGGCGAACCCTCCGGCTCGCAGCGGGAGCGCTCCACCTTCCGGCGCCTGGACGGCCGGTGGTTCTACTCCGCCGGCGACGTGGGCTGAACCTGCCCGAGGGTCTGTACACTGGCCCGATACCTGTCAGACGATAGGCCCATGACAACGCCGCGCATCACCGTCCTCCAGCCCGACCCCGCCGCATCCCTGGACCGGTTCACCGACTGGCTCACCGAGGCCGGCGCCGCCGTCGACGTCGTCGACCTCACCGCCACCGACGTGCCGGAGACCGTCGGCGACGGCGTCATCGTCCTCGGCGGCATCAACGACGCCCGCTCCTACCCCTGGGTCGGTGATCTCCACGCTGCCCTCCGCGACTGGGTCTCCGCCGGCATCCCCGTCCTCGGCATCTGCCTCGGCGCCCAGCTGCTCGCCGACGCCCACGACGGCGACCTCGACTTCGGCCTCGAAGGCGAGGAAGGGGCCGTCGAGGTCGAACTCATGGAGGCCGCGGCCACCGAGCCCCTCTTCGTCGGCCCCGAGTCCCCGCTGGTGGTCCCGGAACACCACCACGACGTCATCACCGCGCTCCCGCCCGGAGCGGAACTCCTGGCAGCCTCGAAACGCTACGAGGTCCAGGCCTTGCGCCTCGGCTCCGCCGTGGGCGTCCAGTTCCACCCCGAGGCCTCCCCCGAGACCATGGCCACCTGGACCACACAGTCCGGTGGCGACGGTGACGCCATGCTCGCCGAGATGCAGGACGTCGACGACCGGGTGTCAGAGACCGGCCGGCGGATCGCCCGCAACTTCGTCACCATCCTCATGGAGCGCCACTGACCAGGCGATTCGCCTTTGCGGATGACACTGTTGTAACCTGAAGCAGTTGCATTCCGATGCAGCGGCGGACTGTGGCGCAGTTTGGTAGCGCACTACACTGGGGGTGTAGGGGTCGCAGGTTCAAATCCTGTCAGTCCGACAAAGCACAGGCCAGAGTCTCCGGACTCTGGCCTGCTTTTTGGTTGTGCCGCCGCCGGGACGCCGACGCCCCGACACCGCAAGCGTGCCGGGGCGTCGATAAGCGGTGATCAGCCGAGGAAAGCCTTGTCGGAGAGCGTCGCTCCCTTGATGTTGGCGAACTCCTGGAGCAGGTCACGGACGCCGAGCTTGGCCTTGGTGGCGGCGTCGGCCTCGTAGACGATGCGGCCCTCGTGCATCATGATGAGCCGGTTGCCCAGGCGCAGGGCCTGTTCCATGTTGTGGGTGACCATGAGGGTGGTCAGTCCGCCCTCGGCGACGATGCGTTCGGTGAGACCGGTGACCAGTTCGGCCCGCTGGGGGTCGAGGGCTGCGGTGTGCTCGTCGAGCAGCATGATCCGGGGGTTGGTGAATCCGGCCATGAGCAGGGACAGTGCCTGGCGCTGGCCGCCGGAGAGCAGACCCACCTTGGCGGTGAGTCGGTCCTCGAGGCCGAGTTCGAGGGACTGGAGCTTGTTCACGAACTGGTCGCGACGCGCCCGGGTCAGTCCCCTGCCCAGGCCCCGGCCCTTGCCGCGCAGCCACGCGAGGGAGAGGTTCTCCTCGATGGTCAGCGTCGGGGCGGTGCCGGCCAGGGGGTCCTGGAAGACGCGGCCGACGTAGCGGGCACGCTTGAACTCGGGGAGCTTGTTCACCCGCCTGCCGTCGATGATGACGTCGCCGGAATCGACGGCAAGGCGGCCGGCGACGGCGTTGAGGAGAGTGGACTTGCCGGCGCCGTTGGAACCGATGACGGTGACGAAGTCCCCCTCGGCGAGCTCGAGTGAGAGGTCGTTGAGGGCGATGCGCTCGTTGACGGTGCCGGGGAAGAACGTCTTGGTGACGTGGGAGACGGTGAGCATGTCAGGCCTCCTTCGCGGCGAGGGCCGGCTCGGGTGCAGGCTCGGAGGTCTTGGGCCTCACGGTGCGGCCGACCGCTCCCCTGACGCTCTTGAAACGCGGGAGGAGGAGAGCAACGATGACCAGCAGTGCGGTGATGAGCTTCATGTCGTTCGGGTCCAGCCCGACCTGGAGAGCGGCGAAGATGATGATCCGGTAGATCACCGCGCCGACGATGACGGCGAACACGGCGAGCCAGAGGTTGCGCTGTCCGAGGATCGCCTGACCCATGATCACCGAGGCAAGGCCGACGAGGATGAGGCCGATGCCCATGGAGATGTCGGCGAAGCCCTGGTACTGGCCGACGAGGGCACCGCACATGCCGACGAAGCCGTTGGACAGTGCCAGGGTCAGCGTCTTGGTGTAGTCGGTGGACACCCCGAAGGAGGTGATCATCTGCCCGTTGTCACCGGTGGCGCGCAGGGACAGTCCCAGGTCGGTGGTGAGGAACCACACCACCAGCACGCCGAGGAGGGCGACGATGACGGCGAGGATGCCGGCACCGGCCCAGGAGCCGAGGAGCCCGGCGTCGCGAAGCGGGGTGAACAGTGTGTCCTGCCGCAGCAGGGGGATGTTCGCCCCGTCCATGATGCGCAGGTTGATCGACCACAGGGCGATCATGGTGAGGATGCCGGCCAGCAGACCGTCGATCCGCCCCTTGGTGTGGAGCAGACCGGTGATGCCGCCGGCGATGAAACCGGTGACGAATCCGGCGAGGGTGGCCAGCACCGGGTGCCAACCGTTGAGGATGCCGACGGCCGCGGTGGCGGCGCCGGTGGTGAAGCTGCCGTCGACGGTGAGATCCGGGAAGTTGAGCACACGGAACGTCAGGTAGACGCCGAGTGCCATCACCCCGTAGATCAGGCCGACCTCGACCGCGCCGATCATACGGTTTCGGCCTCGCTGAGGATGTTCTCGGGGATGGTGACACCCTGACGCTCGGCGGCGTCCTCGTTGATGACGTAGGTGAACTCGGTGGCGGTCTCGACCGGCATGGTGGCCGGGTCCTCACCGTCACGCAGGATGCGCAGGGCCATCTCACCGGTCTGGCGACCGAGCTCGGTGTAGTCGATGCCCAGGGTGGCGATGGCGCCGCCCTCGACGGTGCCGGCCTCGGCGGCGATGACCGGGATCTGCTTCTGCTCGGCGACCTGGACCAGGGAGGCGATGCCGGACACGACCATGTTGTCGGTGGGCACGTAGATGGCGTCGACGTCGCCGAGTGCCTCGACTGCCTGCTGGATGTCGTTGGCGGTGGTCACGGTCTGAGTGACCACCTCGAGGTCACGCGGGCCCGCGGCCTCCTGCACAGCGTCGACCTGCACCTGGGAGTTGACCTCACCGGAGGCGTAGACGATGCCGATGGACTGCGCGTCCGGGACGATCTCCTTGAGCAGGTCGAGCTGGTCCTCGATGGGAGCGGCGTCGGAGGTGCCGGTGACGTTGCCGCCCGGGGCGTCGTTGGACTCCACGAGCTCGGCGGACTCGGCGTCGGTGACGGCGGTGAACACGACGGGAATGTCGGTGATGTTCTGGGCGGTGGCCTGCGCGGCCGGGGTCGCCACGGCGAGCACCATGTCCAGGTCGGCGCCGGCGAACTGCTGGGAGATGGTCAGCGCGGTGGCCTGCTCACCGTTGGCGTTCTGCTCGTCGAACTCGACGTCGACGCCGGCCTCCTCGAAGGCCTCCTTGAAACCCTCGGCGGCGGCGTCGAGCGCCGGGTGCTGCACCAGCTGGTTGATGCCGATGCTGTAGGACTCACCGGAGTCACCGGCGGCGTCATTGTCGGTGTCCGAGCTGGTGTCGGAGCAGGCGGTCAGGGCCAGGGTGGCGACGGCGGCGATGCCGGCCAGGGTGCGGGCCCGGGAGGAGCGGGAGAACATGGTGGGACGTCCTTCACAGTATGTGATCTGATACGCATCTGAACTTACTGTGTCGGTATCTCACATGGGTAAAAAGACCCGCGCGGGTGTCCCCGGGCAACCGTCACGGGCCCGGCGGAGATCAGGCCGAGTCGCCGTGCTCCGCCACCTGACCGTCCTCGTCGAACTTCTTGGTGCCGGGGGCCGGCTCGCCGGGCTCGGTGACCGGCTCCGGGACGGGCTCGCGGACGACGAGCGACTCGGGGTCGATGGTGATGGTGAAGGCGGTGACCTCGCCGGCCTCGTCACCGTCGACCTCGAAGACCTCCGGATGCTTGAGGGTGACCTCGAGGCGGGTGCCGGTGACGTACTGCAGGGCCTTGATGTCGTCGTCGCCGCCGGTGATGCGTTCGTCCCGGCGCAGGACGCGGAGACGGAACTTCTCCCACATCTGGTGGCCGATCTTGCCGAAGACCTGCGCCCACCCGAACACACCCGTGGGCCGGATGGCCACGAGGTCGAAGATGCCGTCGTTGGCCTGGGCGTCGGGCAGCAGCGGCACACTGGCGACCAGATCGCCACAGTTGCCGATGATCAGCGAGTGGACGCGGGTGCGGTGCCGGGCGCCGCCGTCGAGCCGGTAGTCGACCCGGATGCGGTTGCCGCCGGCCAGGGACTTGGCGATGGCCACGCCATAGGCGAGGAAGCCGATCTTCTTCTTCAGGTCATCGTCGGTGTTGACGATCATCTGCGCGTCGATGCCGACACCGGCCATGACGACGAAGTCGAGGGATTCGGTGGACCCGTCGGGACGGGTCAGCTCCGCCGTGCAGGTGTCGATGCGGGTGTCCTGTCCGCCGAAGACGGTGTCGATCGCGTCCTCCATCTCCAGCGGCAGGGAGAGGTTGCGGGCCAGGAGGTTACCGGTGCCCTGCGGGATGATTCCCAGCGAGGCGCCGGTGTCACGCAGTCCGGCGGCCGCGGCGCGGACGGTGCCGTCACCGCCGCAGGCGACGACCATCTCCGCGCCCTCCTCGGCGGCCTGCTTCGCCTGCCCGAGCCCGGGGTCCTCGACGGTGGTCTCGAACCAGGCGACATCTCCCCAGCCGTGCTTCTCCGCGGCGGCGTGGACGAGCGACTTCAACTCGTCGACGTCGACCTTGACCGGGTTGTAGACGACAGCCGCCTGGCGGGATGTGGGGGTTGAATGCATACGTGACAGGTTACACGCCGAAAAACGCGCGGACCTCCGCCGTCGCCTCGTCCGGCCACACGTGCTCTCCCCCGCCGACCCGGACATGACTCAGGGGCATGTCACAACCCCGCCAGTGCTGCTCGATCACGGAGTTACTCCGCCGGTTGATGGAGGTTCCGTCGCAGCGGTTCCGCTCCGCGACACCCTCGAGCACCACCGGCACCGACTCGTAGGGGGTGTCATGCCTGGTGCCGCCGTAGTAGTTGATGGTGCGGTCGTAGGTGCCGTGGATGTCCAGGCGGGCGACCGGCTCATCCGAACAGCCCTCATGGATCGCCCGGTAGTAGGCGGCGCCGACGGGGGCGACGGCGGCGAACGTGTCCGGGAGCTGACAGCCGAGGTAGGCGGCGAAACCACCGCCGTTGGAGAACCCGGTGGCGAAGATCCGGCCGCGGTCGACGCGGTACTCGTCCCGGAGCTCGGTCAGGATTGTCCGGACAAACGCGAGGTCCTCCTCCCCGGAGGTCGCCGCGTAGGGCGCGGGTGCCCAGGCGCGGTCCACGCCGTCGGCGTAGACGACGATCGCCCGCGCGGCCTCCAGTCCGGTGTTCCGTCGCATCACCTCGGCGGTCTCCCGCCAGCCGTGGAAGGCCAGGACGACGGGCCAGGTGCGGGTCTCGTCGTACCCTGCGGGCACCGCCCGCAGGTAGGTCCGCTCCCGGCCGTCAACCGTGGTGGTCACCTTCTCCAGGCTGGCGGCGGTGGTCTCCTGGGTGAGCGGTTGCACCGTCGACGACGTCCCGGACGCCGATTCTCCCGGGTCCTCGATCGTGCAGCCGACGAGCAGCAGCGCAGCTGCCGTCACGGTGAGCAGCCTTTTCATGCGCGCCCCCTCGACCAGGCGGACCACAGGTCGGTGTAGCGTCCGCCGGCGGCGACGAGTTCTGCATGGGTGCCCTGTTCAACGATGCGCCCCTGGTCCATGACGGCGACCCGGTCGGCGCGGGCCGCCTGGTCGAGGCGGTGGGCGATGACCAGGGCCGCCCGATTCCGGGTGACCTCCTCGGCGGCGATCTCGAGTTCACCGGCGCTGGCGGATCCGGCTTCGGCGGTGGCCTCGTCCATGACCACCACCTTCGGGTCGAGCAGGAGGATCCGGGCCAGGGCCAGCTGCTGGGCCTCGACGGGTTCGAGCTGGTGGCCGCGGGCACCGACCTCGGTGTCCAGGCCGTCAACGAGGTCATGAATCCAGTCGGCCCGGACGCGATCGAGCGCGGCGAGGAGTTCGTCGTCGGTGGCGTCCGGTTTCGCCAGGGTGAGGTCCTCGCGCAGGGTGCCGGAGAACACGTGGACGTCCTGGGAGATCATGGCCAGCCGGGCGACGCGCTCGGCATCGGACAGGGAGGACACGGGGACCCCGTCGACGAGGACGCTGCCCTCGTCCGGGATCCGCAGGCCGGCGAGCAGGGCGGCGACGGTGGTCTTGCCGGCCCCGGAGGCGCCGACGAGGGCGACGGTCTCGCCGGGCCGGATGTGCAGGTCGACGTCCCGGACGGCCCAGTCGTCGCCGTAGCTGAAGCTGATGTCGTCCATGTCCACCCGACCCTGCGCGGCCGGCGCCCCGGAGTCCGGGACCGGAGCGGGCGGATCGACGACGACACCGACGATGCGGGTCAGTGAGGCGTAGCCGGACTGGACGGTGTCGAGCACCCGCATGAACATCATCAGCGGCCCGCGCAGGCGGATGAGCATGAGCATGGCGGCGGTGACCTGACCGACGGTGAGCACGCCCTCCCGCACGGTGAGGTAGCCGACGAGGAGGCCGCCGGCGAGGATGAGGAACTCGCCGACCGACATCCACACCTGCAGCACGATCATGGTCATCCGGGCGGCGAACCCGTGGTCGACCACTGCCTGGGAGGTCACCCGGATGCGTTCGTGCATCTCGGCCTCCATCCGGTAGGCCCGGACGGTATGCCGGCCGTGGATGGCCTCGAGCAGTTTGCGGGCCCGGTCGGCCATCGACGACCTCTCGGCGGCGTAGCGCTGGGGCGCCTTGGCCAGGTAGGCGCGGGAGGCGAGGTAGTAGAGCGGGGCGACGACGACGAGGATGATGAGGAACTGCCAGTTGAGCGTCACCAGGGCCACGGCGGTGGCGAGGATGGTGAACAGGGAGCTCGACAGGATGGGCACGGTCTCGGTGACCGCGGAGGACA
>Ga0123328_1005336_pt1 | contig 10121 bp, 4 predicted proteins | sample BioC12SIPDNA_2_FD_89702 | JGI IMG/M metagenome (GOLD analysis project Ga0123328, IMG submission 89702) | Anaerobic biogas reactor microbial communites from Washington, USA - Biogas_R1_A C12 SIP DNA | ecosystem: Engineered > Bioreactor > Anaerobic > Unclassified | place: Washington, USA...
GGCCCGGTCCGGGTACTGCACGCGGACGGTGCGGTGGCCGTCGGGCCCCTCCGGCAGGGTGTATGCCCGGGAGTCCGCCAGGCGCTCCCAGGCGGACCAGACCGCGCCGTCGTTGCTGAACCGCATGCGCGACACGCCGGGGCCGCCGGTGGCCGACGCCCACAGGGCAAGGGCAACCGCGCGGTTGTTGGTCGCCGACCGGTTGTTGTTGATGAGGATGCCGCCGAGGATGTCGTAGGGGTCGCTGCTGATTACCGTCGGGGGCCCGTCGAAGGCGGTGCCCCCGGAGTTCTCCGACAGGTCGGTCCCCTCGATGACGATTTCCGCCAGCCCCTCGGGGTCCTCCGGAGCGACCGTGAAGGTGAAGGCGTAGGCCTGGCCGTCCTGGGACAGGAAGGCGGCGGGCCGCCCGTTGACCGTGACGACCGGGAGGTCCGCCAGGGGCTCCGAGGCGGAGAAAGAGAGCGTGACCTCCTGTCCGGCCTGGGCAAATGCGGGCGCGGCGGCCAGGTTCACGAAGGAGGGGGCCTTCACGTCCGGCGGCTCCTGGCCGCGGGGGTAGGTGTCGGGGACCACGCGCAGGCCGGAGCACAGTTTGATGCCGTCGTAGTCCAGCTCGATGAAGAAGCCCCGCCACCCGGTGGCGGGGGTTTCCGGCGGGGCGATGTACACGCCGTCGCCCTCGGGGTCCGTGAGGACGGTGGAGGTCCACTGCGGCCCGAAGGTCTGCAGGCGGAAATCGCGCTGGTCCGGGTTGTGGGCCTGCCACACCTTGACCTGTCCGGGCAGGGTGCGCGCCTCCACGCGGATGGAGCCGTCGTCCTCGAAGGACCACGAGAAGTCGGGGATGCTCCCCTCACTGCCGGGTCGGAGCACGCTGACAAACGCGATCAGGGGGCCGAGCGCGTCGAGGTTGGAGGAGTCGAAGCCGAGGCCGTGGTCGGTGTTGGGCATGTAGACAATCCGGTTGACCCCGGGCAGGTAGTCGAAGTAGAACTTGACGGCGTCGGGGAGGAAGAACTGGTCGCCCGTGCTGTTGATGATCAGTTTGGGCATGGTCAGGCGGTCGCGGTAGGTGAAGGGGTCCACAATCCGGGCCAGGTCGCGGCCGGCGTCCGTGTCAAGCCGGTCGAAGACGTTCATGTTCGTGTAGTCGCGCACCGCCGTGGAGTAGCCGCCCTGGATGTAGTGGGCCGCGTCGTTCAGCGGATAGCCGCTGTAGGCGTTCTTGTGGTGGGTCATCTGCTTGTTCATGTTCAGCACGTCTATCACCATGGGCACAATGCCCACGACCCGCCGCTGGGGGTCGGCCGCCGCCGTCAGCCAGGTGGTCCAGCCGCGCTTGGACGCCCCGGCCACCACGAACCGGTCCACCTCCAGGGTGGTGTTCTGCGCGGTGAACTCCTGCACGGCGTCCATGGCCTTCACGGCCGCCTTCGTCATCGGCAGCAACAGCGGCCATTCCGGGTCCGGGTGCGGCCCCGTGCCCGTGTACAGGTCCAGGTACTTGTCCATGGTGTACGAGATGATCGCGTCCTCCGTGCGGTTGGAGGACTCCCCGGCAAAGCGCACCGGCTCGTTCGGGACGAACTGAAGGTAGGCGATGCTGCACCCCACGATGGCGGACAGGAACCCGTACTCGCTCACGTCATTCGGCGTGCTGCTGTTGCTGCCGCCCTCGACGATCAGCAGGCAGGTGCTGGGGTCCGCGTTGTACGGCACCACAATGTGCAGGAAATGCCGCCACAGCTCCTTGTTCGGGCTCGTTGAGGCGAAGTCCGCCGTGGTCCGCCACGTCTGCGACGTCATGTTCAGGACATACAGCGTGCCGATCTGCGGCCCCGACCCGTCCAGCCCGTAGACCGGTTCCGTGCTGTGCAGCGACCACCCGTACGAGGCGTCCGGCTTCTCCACATAGTCGTCCAGCGCCGTGCGCACCGGCGCGCCGGCATGCCCGGCGGCCGCCGCCAGGACAAGAATGAGAAGGACGGAAAGGAACCGGGGAAGGGACGCGGGGTTCATGTGGGGACTCCTTGGCTCGGGCTTGGAGAGGGGTTTAGCATACCTCCGGCGCGGAACGCAAACTGGGGCGGCAACCCGGATTCCCCCCGCTACGGGGTCACCCGCAGGGCGGCCGCGCCGCGCACTTCGAGGCGGCCGCCGTGGTCGGCCGTGGCCGCGCCGCCCCAGGCGGGCAGGGCCACCGCGGACACCTTCGCGCCGGGGGCCAGCCGCCAGGTGACGGTGGCGAAGGCGGTCTCCTCGCGGGTGAGGGGGCGGGCCGTCGGGAAGGCCGCCAGCAGCACCAGGGCGCCCTCGTCGTTCACCTCGGCGCGGACGCCGTCCCCGGCGCCGCCGGGCAGCCAGGTGAAGCCGGGCACCCCGGGCGCGGGCAGCGCGACCAGCACGGCCTTGACCCGCGCGCGGCCGTCGAAGGAGAGCATCACCCGCAGACGCCCCTCGCGGGCGCCGTCGGGCGTGTCTTCCGGGAAGGCTTCGGGCGCAAGCCGCCCGGACACGGCGCTGCGCTCCGTGTAGCGGTAGCCGCCGGGCAGCACGCCGCGCAGGTCCGTGCCGGGCACCTCGACCCGGAGGTCCACGGACCCGTCCTCGGCGGCGCTCTCGGGCACCCGCGCGAGGGCGCCCTCGCCGCCGGGCACGGGGCTCCACTCGGCGCGCCGCGCGCCAAACCACAGCACGGCGTCGCGGGGCAGCCCGCGACCCGTCACGGCGACGATGTTCCCGCCCTCGGCCGGGCCGGAGGGGGGCTCCACCGCGGCGATGTAGGGGGTGCCGTAGACCGGCGCGGGGTCGGGGTCCGCCCCGTCTCCCACGCCGTCGCCGTCGGAGTCGGAATTGCGCGGGTCCGTCTCGCCGGGGTCCACCACCCCGTTGCGGTTCCAGTCCTCCATGCCGTCGGGGACGCCGTCGCCGTCGGCGTCGTCGCGCAGCCAGTCGGTCTCGCCGGGGTCGCGCGCGCCGTTCCCGTTCACGTCCTCCAAGTCGTCCGCCAGCCCGTCGCCGTCCATGTCCGCAGTCTCCGCGGCCCCGCGCGCCAGCCACACCGCCAGCTGCTCCACAAAGCGCGCGGCCGCCGCGTCGCCCCGCTCGGCGGCGTCGAGCAGCGCGGGGGAGGACAGGGCCGCCACGCGCCCGTGGCCGAAGGCGCGCGCCATGAACACGGCCGGGCCGCCTTCGGCCCCGCGCATCTGGTGGAAGTCCGCCAGGGGGCGGCCGGGGGGGCGCGGTCCCGGTTCGAGCATGGAGAACCCGACCGCGCCGCCCGCGGGGAGGTCCGGCCAGAACCGCAGCGGGCCGCCGCGCGTGCCGGCGGCCGGGCCCTCCGCGGCGGCGGCGGATTCGGCGCCCACGGCGATGCCGAAAGGGGCCAGCCACAGCGCCAGCGCGCGCGCCGTGTCCGCCTCGCCCCCGATGACCAGCAGCCCGCCGCCGCCCGACACATGCTCCTGGAGCTGCTGCCGCGCGAAGTAGCCGGAGGCCAGGGCGCGCGCGTTCGCCGCCACCACGCGCCATGCCCCGAGGCCGCCCGAAAGCGGCGCGGACGCGGACGTGTGCGAGAGGTGCGCGGGGGGGCCGGAGAGCCGCGCCCGCAGGGCGGGCCAGCCGTCCGCCGCGCCGCCGCCGGGGCACACCCAGAGCATGCGCGCCACCCGGGTCTCCGCCGCCCGCACGCGCACCAGCGTGTCCGCCGCGCCCGCCCCGGCAACCCGCGTCCGGAGGAGGCCCTCCGTGGCCGCCCCGGCGGGCAGCCGTGCGGGGTCCGCCCCCAGGTAGACGGTGCCCGGCCCCGTGCCCGCGCGGGGATGCAGCACGAGCCAGGGCATCGCCGCCGCGTTGTAGTCCACCGTCCACGCGGCCCCCGGGGGCGCCGCGATGTTCAGCGCGCGCAGTTCGCGGCCCGCCGCCGCCCCGCGCAGCTCCACGGCGTGGGGCGCGGCCGCCGGGGATACGGCGGGGGTGTCTCCGGGCTCCCCCGTGTCCGGCAGCGGCACAATCGCCGTCACCTGCCCCGATTGCAGGGTGACCGAGGGCCCCTCCGCCGTGGCGGGGTCCAGCCGGTATACCCGGGACGCCTCCCCCGCGAGCAGCGTGTCCCCGTCCCATGAGAGGGCGCGCACCGGCGCGGCGAAGACGCGCGACGGCCCCGCGCCCCGGACCCCCTCCGGCCAGATTTCCAGCCGCCGCCCCAGCGCCACCGCCGCCGTGTCCCCGCCGTCCGGCACGGAGGCGAACAGGAACCCCTCGGCCGCCCCGGTGAGGGCCGCCTCGCCGGTCTTGGTCCAGCCCTCGTCCCCGGCGCCGGCGTCCATCCGCGCCAGATACGCGAAATCCGTCCCCGGCACCGTCGTGCCCGCGCGGCAGGCGTCCCCGCGCAGGAAGTGCAGGGCGTCCGGCCCCGCCTCGCCCCGCAGGCGCACGGGCGCGGGCGCCCAGGCGCGCGCGAAAGTGTCGAAGAAGAAGACCAGGCTGAACGGCTCGCCGGACGGATCGTCCAGCGCCGCGCCCGAGACCACCGCCGCCACCAGCCCCCCCCCCGGCGACACGGCCAGCGCGCGCGCCAAACCGCAGGCGGAATCCCAGCCGGGGGCTTCCGGCAGCGGGTGCCGCTGCGGCTGCGCCGACCCGGGAACGCACAGCGACAGCACGGGCGGCCCGCCGTCCGCGGGGGCGCAGAACGCGGCCACCAGCGGCATCGGGGTGCCTGTCACATCGGGGTCGGGCGCCGTGAAGACCACGCCCGCAGGCCGCCCGGGGAGCGCCCACTCCTCCTCCATGTACGGGGCGAGGCCCGCCGGCGTCACCGTGTGCAGGCGCAGGCGCCCGCGCCCCGTCTCCCCGAACACGCCCGCGACCACGGCGAGATGCAGGCCGTAGCCCGGCAGCTCGTGCGCCGCCGCAGGCACTTCCCGCCAGCCCGCCTCGGACCGGAAGGCCAGCAGGTCCACAGGCGTCAGCCCCGGCACGCGCACCAGCGAGCCCGCCGTGTCGGGAAATCCGGGTTCGGGATGCCGCGGCACGGTGTCCGGGCCGCTCCCCGCCAGGCACACCCCCGCCCCCGGCAGCAGCCGCGGCGGCGCCGTGGACACGGCCCCCGGCAGGCGCAGCGGCGCGGACGGCGCCTCCTCCGCGCCGGGGTCCACCGTGTGCAGGTAGACCGCCGCCGACTGCCCCAGCGCGGACAGTGAGGCGGTCTCCACGAGCGCCCGGCCGGCGGACACGCGGCCGCCCCCCGCAACGGCGGCAAGCGCCGCCGCCGCGAGGAGTCCCGCACGGAGCGCGGCCGTCCGCCGCGCGCGTCTTCCGCCTGTGTTTTCAGCCGTCATGGGCCTGGCGCTCCCGTCCTCCGGAGAGCATAGCACACGCGCCCGCGGCGCGTTTCAGCCCCCGGTCAGCGCCGGTTCAGGTGCTCCCCGAGGAAGGCGTAGGCTTGCGCGCGGACGGCGTCGGGGAAGTCGTGCGCATCGTCGGGATACTCGGCGCGGAGGGCGTCCGCCGCGCCGAGCCGGGTGTAGACGGTTTGCGCCGCCGCGACGCAGCGGCGCACGCCCGACACGTCGAAGTTTTCATCGCGCAGGGGGGCGTTGATGAACAGCGGGCGCGGGGCGAGGGCGGCCAGCAGCTCCGGGAAGTCGAAGGGCATGCGCGCGGGGTCCTTGCCGAACTCCGACGCGATGGCGGGCATGTAGCCGTCATGGGTCCAGCCGGTGAGGTCGCCGCCGTAGTAGTCGGCGAAGGAGGTGAAGCCGCAGCTCGTGACGGCCACCCGGACGCGCGGGTCGAAGACGGCGAGGAAGAGCGTGTTGTGGCCGCCGAGGGAGTGCCCGATGCAGCCGATCCTCTCCGGGTCCGCCTCGGGCAGCGACCGGAGCAGGTCCACACAGCGCATGTGGTTCCAGATGCCCTTCATGCTGGCGCTTTTGTAGCCCCGGGCGTACAGCTCCCGGCGGGCATCCCCGTAGTCGCCAAACCCGGGGTAGTCCGGCGCCAGGGTGACAAAGCCGCACTCCGCCAGCTCCTGCGCGTAGTTGCGGTTCGTGCCCCCGCCCCGCCCCGTGACCACGTCCTTGCCCAGGGACGAGGTGGGGTGGAGGCAAAGCACCGCCGGCGCGCTGCCCTTCAGACCCTTGGGAATCAGCAGGCAAGCGGGCAGGCGGTCCCATAGCTCCACAGCGAAGGTGATCCGCCGCTGCGTGTACGCCGGAAAGTCCGTCTCCTCCAACACCTTCACGTCCGGCGGCACGATGCAGTCCGCGCCCGGCAGCGGACCCATCACCCGCTGCATCCCCTCCAGCACGCGGGCGCGGCCGGGGTCCCCCTCCGCCGACGAAGCGATGCCGCCAAGAAGAAGCAGCCCCAGCGCCGCGGCCGCGAAAACGAACCTCTTAAGACACATGCGCCGTCTCCTTCTCACGCCGGCAGACCCGGCGCAGGGACATGATGAAGAAGACGGCGCAGAAAATCAACGGGGGAGAAGGGATGGGAGTTATGGGAAGCATGGGAGTCATGGGAAGAGGAGGAAGACCGCCGCCGCGCGCGCCGGGGGACGCGGACGCCCGCAAACGGCCACAGTTCATTTTGAAAAGCCCCAGAACCCAGTGATGAGGAGCGGGGGCGCTGCGGCGCACTGAGCGGAGATTTCTCGCCCCCAGCAAAGGGTCAGTCTTCCTTCGTTCCTGATGGGGGCTTGTTCTGGCTCCGCAGCGGCAGAAACTGACGGATGACTTCACGCCGCGCGCGAACACGCTTTCCCTTGCGCTCCACGAGATTCATCTTAACCAGGGCGTTCAAATCGCGCTGCGCAGTCTTCGTTGTCTTCTTCGCATAGGCCTTGGCCAATCGCGGCGTGAGCTCGACCACCTTTCCCACGTCAATCCATTCCTCGTGGGCGCCCAAATCCAGCACCAGCTTTCGCTGGCGGTCCTGGCTTTCCCCGGTCTTGTTCTTGAAGGCCTCATGGACGTAGTTCCGCCACACCACGTCCCATTGCTGCGTCCAAATGTACTCAAGCTGCTCCCGCAGTCCGTCCACAAACCCCTGGACCGCATACGCCAGAAAAGGAAGGATGTCCCCCCCCGACTTGCTGGCATACTCCAACTGCCTGTAGTACTCGCTCCGGGTTTGGTTGTAGTGGTTGCTCAGCAGGTGTGCCGCCGGCGAGGGGATGCCCGCCGCAAGCAGGATATGGAACTCAAGCAGCCGCGCCACGCGGCCATTGCCGTCGCCGAAGGGGTGTATCCAGGCGAGATACAGGTGCGCGACCACGGCCTTGATGACGGCATACACCGTCTCCAGCCCGGGAGGCGCCTCGAAATCGGGGCCGTCCAGCCACGAGCAAAGGCGGTCCACCAGGTACGCGCAGTCGTTCGCCGGAGCGCCCCGGTACACGCTGCCCACCACCACGGAATGGGTTCGCATTTCCCCCGGCACCACCCCCTCGCCCGCGGGAAGCGCGTTCAGCAGTTTGCGGTTATAGCCGCAGAGCAGCTCCAGGGTCAGGCTGGGCAGCGTGCCCTCCGCAACGTCCCGGCCGATGGAGTTGCAGACCGCAATGACGTTGTCCACCTCCTGTCCCAGGTATTGCTTCGAGGGGGCAACAGGCCGCTCCCCTTCGACCATCCTGAGCACTTCGGCCTCCGAGAGGGTGTTTCCCTCTATGGCCGTGGTGGCGGCGACCCCCTTCGCAAGGTAAATCCTGTGAAGGGTCTCCGCCGTGGAGGGGCGGAGCGGAACGCGCGAGATGTGCTCGCACTTGGACACGGCCTCCCCCAAGCCGAGCCACAACTGCGGGTGCGCCCGCCCCAAGTCAAACCGGAAAGATATCCATGGGTGTGTCCGCTCGTATGTCCGCATGAATGTCCCTCTTTATGTCCAGTTTCTGAATCACGCAATATCTTGCCATAAAATGGGATGCAATGCAAGATTGGTTAATATGAGGCAAAATATGTCCGGAAAGATGTCCACTTGTGTCGGCCTTGGAATTTGCGCTATTGAGGACGTTGCCCGGTATTTGCGTCCGCCGTCGGGGAGGGGGAGGGATCGTCCCGCAAGACGCGGGTGAGGGCGTCGTGGACCGAGAGGGTGACCAGGGGGGTCAGAGGGAAGATGAGGAAGTAGGTCACGAGGGAGAGGGCAAGCTCGGGGGTGGTGTAAAGCGGGTGGCAGAAGGTGCCCGAGACCTTGGCGGCCCAGCTCATCCGGAAAAGCGCCAGAGCCACCACCGTTCCGGCGGCAACGGCCAACGCGACGGCGCGGGCGCGCCGTCCGAATGTCGTCCCGGTCCCGGGACGCCACCGCACAAGCAAGAATCCGATGTTCAGCCAGACCATGCCGCCGCTGAAGTTTATCGCCGCCCGTTGCTGCCACGTCATGGGGATATCGTCATACCAGGGAACGCCTATTACTTGCCACAGCCCGCTCCACACGCTGAGTGGCAACTCCTCCCTTCCATTGATGAAAAGCAGGGGCAGGAATAGGGGAAGAAAGACCGTTGCAAGAGAGAGCGCCACCGCAAGGCACAGGCGAAGCACGGAGCGGTGGGCTAGCACGGGCCCGAGGAAGAACGCCGCCTGAAACGCAAAGGGCCTGATGGGAAAGTCGGGCAGGCCATGTCTGGCAGTCATCATGTCGAAGACGGCGAGGGTGCCCGAGGCCGCGCCCACCAATATGACGGCGCTCTTCTCCGAACGAAAGAGACCTGCTGTTCCCGTGGCCATGGCGTCCTCCCTGACTGTGCAACCGGGACCATCCTACCACAGGCGTGGGCGGTGCCGGAGCGGAGAAGTAACCACCGATGAACACCGATAAACACCGATGAGGGGGATGGCCGCTTCTTTGCGGCCGGGGGATGCTCTTGGTGTTGGCGCCATTGCCCCCGCTCCGGAACATCCCCCTGTTCGCTCCCGCGAACCACCCCCCCCTGAAGGGGGGACCCGGACCGCGCGCGCGGACACTGAGGTGACACGGGCTGGAAGCCCGTGTCACCTCGACACCCCTTCCCGGCATCCTGCTTTCGATACGGCATTTCAACCGTGCAATGCTCTAGAACCCCATGATGAGGGGCGGGGGCGCGGCAGGCACCGCGGGGGCCTCGGCGGTGGCGAACCAGTGGCGGAGGACGGCGCAGCGGTCGGCGTCTATGAGGTGGTCGCCGCCCTTGTCGAAGAGGACGCGGCCGCGGGCGCCGAGGGTGTAGGTGTGGGAGGCGTACTCAGCCTCGCGGTCGGGGCAGGGCGGGAAGACGAGGGTGCGCTCGGCCATGCGCCGCCGGAGGAGGTCGGTCATGAACTCCTTGGTGTGGCGGCGGGCGGGGGTGCCGTCGGGGAGGGTGGCGGTGTCGAGAACGCCGCCGAAGTCGTAGGCGTGGACGCGTGCGCACCAGTCGCCGCCGAGGGCCATGAGGCGGTGGGCCACGGCGCGGCCGTTGTTCCCGGCGTCTATGCCGAGGCCGGCGAAGCGCCAGCGGCGGTCGAGGTCGAGGAGGACGGACTCCTGGCGGGCGTAGTTGACCCCCTCGAGCCGCAGGCGGAACACGCCCACGAGGTGCGGGGACGCGTCGCGGTAGATGACGAACTCCGACGGGTCGCGGGCGTAGCCGAGGTCCGCGCCGAGGTAGTAGGCCCCCGGCCCCGGCGGGGGCGGCGGCGCGAAGGGCTCGTCCTCGCGCAGGACGCGGTCCGGCGCGCGGAGGGACGGGTCCACGCAGGCGAGGTAGTCCTCCAGGGAGAAGACGGCGGCGGAAGGCTCGCCGTGGAGGCCGAGGACGCGGTGGAGGTAGCCGGGGGAGCTGCGGCCGCCGTAGAGCCGGACGAGCTCGGCGTCCTTCTCGGGGGTGAAGTCCGGGTTGAGGAGGCTGGGCCAGTGGTGGCGCTCGACGGAGGGGTCCTCCGTCATGCGGTAAAAGGTGTTGCGCAGGCCGTTGGGCACGCCGTAGACCCAGCGGCGGCCGCCGCCGTTGAGGGACTGGAAGAGCTCGGCCCAGGAGGTCTCGGCCATCTCCTGCGCCTCGTCCACGATCTGCCAGTCCACGTGCATGCCCTGGAAGTTGACGCCGCGCGGCCCGGCGATGCGGCCCCAGAGCTGGAAGCCGTTCTCAAAGCGGA
>Ga0123328_1005338_pt1 | contig 10119 bp, 6 predicted proteins | sample BioC12SIPDNA_2_FD_89702 | JGI IMG/M metagenome (GOLD analysis project Ga0123328, IMG submission 89702) | Anaerobic biogas reactor microbial communites from Washington, USA - Biogas_R1_A C12 SIP DNA | ecosystem: Engineered > Bioreactor > Anaerobic > Unclassified | place: Washington, USA...
GTGCCCGCGCACTCGCTGCTTGCCGACATCCACCTCGCCAGACGGGACCACGAGGCAGCAGAAGCCATCGCGGCAACTCTGATCGCCCAGGATGAAGAGAGTTGCGCAGGTTGGCGCATCCGTGCCGAGGCCGCCCTCCAGCGCGGCGACCTTGCCGCCGCGACGGCGGCAAGCCATGCCCTGGGGAAGCTACGGCCCAACGGCACACGCTACCTGCTGAACATGGTAGCGCTCTACCGGGCCCGCGAGGACTGGGTCACCGCCAGCGGCTACGCGGTGCGCCTTCTCAACACAGTCGAGGTCCTGTGGAGGCTACCGCCGCCCATCCTCGAGGCCCTGCGAGACTACTTCAAGGCCAGTGGTGAGGAGACACGGACGGTCGAGCTGGGTGAAGCACTGGACGCCCGCTACCATGAGGAGTTCGAGGAACTCAAATCACTGTTTGCGCAGCAAAGCGCTCCCGATGGAGACCAGTCGACTGGGCATCCCGCCATCGGTCCAGCACGAGAACGTAAGCGGACGGCTCAGCCTGCCACGCCGCATCCGACGCTGCCGAGCCCACAGGGTGAGACAGAAGCCCTCGCGCCATCGCCAATGTTGTCCGTAACCGACGCCGAGCGCGAACGCATCCACACGGCCGTCCGCGACACCTTCGGCTTTGAGCAGCTCCTGCCCGGACAACTGGAGACGCTCGCCTGCGTCTTCCGCGGCGACAACGCCCTGACCATCCTGCCCACCGGCGGAGGCAAGTCTCTCTGCTACCAGGTACCCGCCCTCGTCGCCGATAGCGGCCTCACTGTCGTCATCTCACCCTTGATCGCCCTGATGAAGGATCAGGTGGATTCGCTCCCGGCACATCTGCGCCCGCTCGCCACCACCGTCAACAGCAATATGGATGGCGACGAGCTCCAGCGCCGCCTCGACCGGGCCACCCAGGGCGAGGTCCGCCTTCTCTATGCCGCGCCCGAGCGGTTGCGCCAGCCGGCCTTCCTGCACACCCTGCGGAAGGCCGCTGTCACCCGCCTCGTCGTGGACGAGGCGCACTGCGTCAGTGTCTGGGGTCACGACTTCCGGCCCGACTACCTCAAACTCGGCGAAGCGTGGCAAGCCCTGGGCGAACCCCCGATCCTGGCCCTGACCGCCACGGCACCGCCGCGCGTGCGTCACGACATTGTGCAACACCTCAGCCCGCATCGTCCCATGGCCACAATCACCGGCGACACCTTCAGATCCAACCTGCGCCTCGATGTCTTCCACGCCGCCAACCGCGACGAGAAACTGCATCACCTCCTCAGCCTCTGCCATTCGGTGAAGGGCCAGGGCATCGTCTACGCCGACACACGCGCCCGCTGCGAACAGATTGCCGAGCTTCTGCGTAGCCAGAACATCGACGCCGAGCACTACCACGCCGGCATCGACAACCGCGATGCCGTCCAGGAACGCTTCATGGCGGGTCAAACCCGTATCATCGTCGCCACCATCGCCTTCGGCATGGGGATCGATAAGCCCGATATTCGCTTCATCATCCACTTCATGCCGCCTAACTCGCTGGAGTCCTACTACCAGGAGGCCGGCCGCGCAGGCCGCGATGGGCAGCCTGCTCGCTGTGTCCTCTTCTACAGCAGCAGCGACCGTGCGCTTCTCAGCAAGCGAATGCACAGCAGCTTGCCCACCGTCGAGTTTCTGCGCGACGTCTACGCGACGGTACAACGTGTGCTCGGCGCCGATGGCATCGCCCGCATCGCCGTCGGGGACCTCGAGCGGATCCTTGAGGCCGACGATACCCGCGTCCGCGTTGCCCTGAGCATCCTGGAGGAGAATGCCCTGCTCAGTCGTGGTCCGGATATGCCTCGCAGTACCCTCATCTGCCTGCGACACCCGCCCGATGAAACGACAGATCGGTTCGAGGCCTTCTGCGAAGCGATGCGCCTTCGGCCCAACCAGTGGCTGCAGGTGGATCTGCTCGATGCCGCCAGGCGGGCCGCGATCCCACCTGCGGAGATCGAGGCTCAGGTCCTCGCGTGGGCGGACCAGGGCTGGATCGAATGCCGCTTCTCGGGACGTGACCTGCTGCTGCAACGCCGTCGGGCACCCGACGATGTCGCGCAGCGCATCCATCTCTGGATCGACCGCTTCGCCACCATCCAGGCGCAACGCATCGATGAGATCGCGGCCTACGCCAGGACCCACCACTGTCGCCATGGCCATCTCAGTGCCTATTTGGGCGATCGTGCCATCGACCGTTGTTCAGCGTGCGACAACTGCGTCGCCGGCGAGGTCCTAACGGGTGTCGACCTGCCGACCGAGCGGCAGCAGCTGCTCACGATCCTCGATTGCCTCGATGAGACGGGCCACGGTTGGGGCCGATTCAGCCTGATCCGCATTTTGCGCGGCGATGAGAAGGCCCCGGACAGAGGGCACACGCTGAACGCGTTCGGGGCACTGCGCTTCCGGTCGCAATCGATGGTCGGCGCCCTGGTCGATGGGCTCCTGGACCACGGTCTCCTCTCCGATCGAGAGCTAAGCAATGGCGGCACGGTCCTGGAGCTCACCCCCGCCGGACAGGCAGCGCTGCGCAATCCACGTGTCCTGGACGCGCATCTGCCCCAAGGCGGTGAGCGCCAACCGCGCCGCCAAGCGGACGACCTGCCTGAGGTCGACGGCGACCTATACGAACAGCTGCGCGCTTGGCGGCTCGCGGAAGCCAAAGCGCGTAAGGTGCCGCCCTACGTGATCTTCCACGACGCTCAGCTTCAGGAGATCTCGGCGACCAAGCCCCAGACGATCGAGGCCCTGCTGAGCATCCATGGTATCGGTGCACGCAAGGTCAAAGCCCACGGCGGGGCTGTGCTCGCCCTGGTGCGTGATCACCTTAACCGGGAAGGTAATTCGGCAGTTCCCCCCAACCCGGTACAATAGCAGGGTACGCAAGACAGCCACCAAGGAGGGCCAGCGTGCAAGACTACCACGACACTGTCGATGTCGTCGTCATCGGCGGCGGCACCGCAGGCGTTATTGCCGCACTGCAGGCGGCGCGCGCTGGCGTGCGCACGGCCATCGTTGAGATGGCAGGCCAGCTCGGCGGGACCATGACGACCGGTGGCGTGAGCGCCCCGGCTTACTTCTTCAGCCCCGATCGACAGATCGTCGCTGGGATCGGCTGGGAGCTGGTCAAAGCGACCAAAGCCCTCGATCATACCCCCTGGCCCGACTTCGATTCGCCCAATCCGCATCGTCCGAGTTACCACGTCAACCTCAACCCCGCCGTCTACGCCCTGGTCGCCGAGGAGGCCTGCCTCGACGCCGGCATCGATCTCCACTTTCACGAGATTCTGGTCGGCATCGAGCCCCAGGAGGAAGGCTGGCGCGTCCACACCATAGGTAAGGGTGTCCGCCGGTGGATTGAGGCTCGCGAGGTGATCGATGCCACCGGCGACGCCGACGTAGTCGGCCTGTTGACCCTGCCCAGGGAGCGCGGCGAGGTGCGACAGCCGGGCACCCTGATGTTCCGCCTGGGCGGCTACGACGCCGGGGAGCTCGATGTCGAGGTAGTTCAGGAGCACTTTGAGGCCGCGATGCAGGATGGTCGGCTGCAGCCCGGCGACTTCTGGCGTGCCGAAGATGACCTCTTCATCTCCTTCCTGCGCGGGGGCGGTGCCAACCAGCAACATATCTTCGGTGCGGACGCCACGACATCGGTCACACAGGCCCGGGCCAACATCGAAGGACGACGGGCCCTGTTGCGGCTCCTGCGCTTTGTCCAGTCCCTGCCCGGCTGCGCCGGCGCCACCGTCGAGCAGCTCTTCACCCAGGCCGCGGTCCGCGAGACCTACCGCATCGTCGGGGAGACGCCGGTCACCTACAACGATTACATCACCGGTCGGTGCTTCCACGACGCCATCTGCTACAGCCTCTACTTCATCGACGTGCACACCGAGCACGGCGTCGAGCACGAGCTCGTGCCGCCGGGACGGGTGCCCACTGTGCCGCTCGGTGCACTCGTGCCGCAGGGAAGCCGCCACTTGCTCGTTGCGGGCAGGGCCGTCGCCAGTGACCGCCTCGCCAATTCCGCCCTTCGCGTTGAGGCCTCCTGCATGGCGATGGGACAGGCAGCAGGCGCCGCGGCGGCGCTTGGCGTCCGATTGCGCATCCCCTCGCGCGACGTCCCGATCGACGCGATCCGGGCGCTCCTGCGAGAGCACAATGCCATCGTTCCACCCGATCTCGACGAAAGCGGGGCCTCACACAAATGAGCCGTGATACCTTTGAACGCGCCGTCTACCAGAGCTGGGCCGAGCGCTTCGACTGCCCGGTCGAGACGCTTCACCGACCGGGCACAGTGATCATTCCTGAGGCCGAGCTCGCCTCAACCCGCGCCGTGCACGTCTGGACCATCGGTGCGCGCGCCTTCGCTCGCGTCGACCCCGCCCTGGAGACCCTCGTCGCGGAGGTCATCGGCGACTCGATCGACACAGAGGCGATCACCGCCCACCACCTTCGCGCCACGCTGGGCCAAGCCAGAATCGAACGCATCGAGGATAACGTCCTACGCTATCTGTACCCGGGGGATTTCGTGCCATTCTCTGCCCCGGCGCCCTACACCGTACGCGTGCTGGGGCCGGACGATGCAGACGCGCTCGCGGCCCTGAAGGCAACCTGCACGCCGGACGAGGTCGAGATGGGTGAAGTCTCGGTCGAGGATGAGATCGGCTTCGGCTGTCTTGACGGCCCGAGGTTGGCCGCCATTGCGACCGGCTTTCGGCTCACCGGCTTCATGGACATCGGCGTCCTGACCGGTCCGGCCTATCGACGCCAGGGGCTCGGCAGGGCAGTCGTAAGCGCGCTCTGCGCCTGGTGCATCGCCCATCCAATCATTGCCCAGTACCGCTGCCTGGTGGCCAACGCCGGGTCCTACGCCATATCGCAGGCCCTGGGGTTCGGGCTAACCTTCACCCAACAATCTGCTTACCTACGCAAGACCTAGTCGACCGTCATGCTACGCCACTGGGTGTGGTGGTCTGGCCTTGGTCTTTGGGCTGTCTCACATGCCCCTATGACATCTCACCAGGCGAGTTGTGCCCCCGTCCGGTCGATGCGCCCTCCACGACCAGTTGGACTTCAGTAACCGGTTCCCCAGCTGATCCCCTCAGATCGAGGTGGTAGATCTCACGCCGCGTGCCGTTGGGGCAATAACCCATCGCCTCACCCCACGCTTTGAGCGCAGATGTGGTCTCTTCGACGGCCGAGGACTCGCCGATGTGAAGTCCCACGATGATCCGGCAGCCATCTGACCACCTCAGAGCAACGTCGCCACCGTCTTCGGTGGCAGCTTCTTCGACTTCCCACTCAACCTCACAGAACGGGTGTTCAGGGCCGTCACCGCCGGGGTGGAAGATGCACTGCGGCAGGCCCACGAGGTGATACCCTATACGCCTTGCCCAGTCTCGGATCATCCACATACGAGACGGTACGTTGAGAACGCCGTAGAACTGGGTGAAGGCGACGAGTTTCGGTTCGGTCGTCATCTCGAAGAACGGGCCACTATGATGAATGAGAGTCGTTATCGTGTTCATTGTTCTGATCATAGAGCCTCGGCGTCTCACAGGCGTCTTTTCTTCCTGCGAGAGTCACCCAATCCTATGGCGATTCCGCCCAACGAGGTCTACGCTCCGTCTTTTCGCCTGGTTTGGGATAACTGCACAGCGTAAACGCACGGGTAGACGCCTGATAGACGGCCACCGGCTATGATGTAGGCAGATCAGAGAACAGAGGAGGAGAACGATGAACGGGTACGTTGACCTACAGATGATGAAGGTGATCTACGAGGAACGCATCCCCAAGCAGCGCCGGGAGCCCATTATGTTGTCGATGTCCAAGCGGGCACGCCGCCGCAGCAAGACTGACGAGTCGCCTTCGGGTCTCTATGGGGCACTCTGCACAGCGGCTCGCGCAGTGGCCAGCTTCCTGATGTAGACGGTTTGCTGTATGCAGACGGTCGCGCTTGATACCGAAGTGCCGGGGATCCTCACAAGCTCCCCGGCACTTTGACATCACGGCCCATTCGTTCCTCCCAGACCGTTCCTCGCTCATTTCCCAGATTGCAGTAGACTTAGGGGGATGGTTAGCCAAACATCATCCCCTCCCGAGAGTCGGCTTTTCCTCCTCGGAACGCCGCACGCCGAAGTCGGGGGCCAAGCGTTGGCGATCGCCCACCGTAAGCCCCTGGCACTTCTGGCCTACCTGGCCGTGACCCTACGCATCCAGAGCCGCGAAGTGCTCGCAGCGCTGTTGTGGCCCGAGCACGAGACGTCGCGAGCCTATGCCTATCTCCGCAATGCGCTCTGGCAACTGGGACAGACAGCGCTTGCCGGGTGGATCTTCCTCGAGCAGGATGCCGTCTCACTCGCTGATGGCGTGTGGGTCGACGCCTGTGAGTTCGAGCGGACCCTCAACACCGTCCGTGCTCATACCCACCCTCCGGAAGCGCTCTGTGCCGACTGCGTCGCTCATCTCTCAGACGCCGTGGCCATCTACCAGGGCGACTTCATGGCGGGGTTCGGATTGCCTGACAGCCCCGACTTCGAGGAGTGGCAGTTCTTCCAGACAGAACACCTCCACCAGGCGATCGCCGGCGCTCTCGAGCGACTGACACGCTACCACGGCGCGCGTGGCAACATCGAACTCGCCCTGGCATCCGCGCGTCGCTGGTCGGCCCTCGATCCACTCAACGAGCCCGCTCAACGCGCTCTGATGACCCTCTACGCCAAGGCCGGGCAGCGCGCCGCTGCCGTCCACCAGTACGACGCGCTCTTGCGCAACCTCAGGTCCTCGAGGCTCGAGCCTGCGCCAGAAACGGTGAACACCTATAAGCGGATTAGGGCTGGCGAGATCGAGGACGTGACCTCTTCCGTTGCGAGTGACGTGCTCGTGGCCCCGGCGGCCCATAGCCCTCGCCATAACCTGCCCGCGCAAGCGACGGCCTTCGTCGGCCGCGAGGCCGAGCTCGCCGAGATCTATGAGCTCCTTACGCTCCCTGAGTGCCGCCTGGTGACGCTCACAGGACCTGGCGGAATCGGCAAGACCCGACTAGCCCTGCAGGCCGCGCAAGAGCAGATGAGGGGTTTCCCCGATGGTGTGGTCTGTGTACGTCTTGCTGCCGTATCCGACCTGGACTCACTCGTCGCGGCCATCGTCGAAGCTCTCGGAACGTCGCTGTACCCACAGAGCAATCTCAGTTCGAGCGAGCAGTTGTTGATCTACCTGGAAGCACGAAAGATACTGCTCGTGCTCGACAACTTCGAACACCTTCTCGACCACTCCACGCTGGTAGTAGACATGCTTGCCCGGGCGCCCAGCATCAAGCTCCTGATCACGTCGCGTGAGCGCCTGAACGTAAGGGGAGAGTGGGTAGTGGATATCTCCGGCCTTGATCGTGTGGCCAGGGATTCAGAAAAGCCTGCGACCAGCGATGCCGTGGCGCTCTTTCTGGACACGGCGCAGCGGATTGCGCCGAGTTTCGCGCCTGATGAGGGTGAATTGAGGGCGATCGTGCGCATCTGCGACCTCGTTGAGGGAATGCCGCTCGGCATCGAACTGGCAGCAGCCTGGACAAAGATGTTGTCGTGTTCCGAGATCGCTGACGAGATTGAGACGAGCCTGGATTTCCTTACCGTGACGTTGCGCGATCTACCCGAGCGTCACCAGAGTCTGCGCGCCGTCTTCGCTCGTTCCTGGGGGCTGCTCTCCGTAGAGGAGCGCCGCTATTTCCGTGCGCTTTCGGTCTTCCGCTCGGGTTGCACCCGCGAGGCCGCTCAGGCCGTCGTGGGTGCGCGGCTGCCTACGCTCGTTGCGTTGATGGACAAATCCCTTGTCTACCGACGAGTCGAGGAGTCGCCTGGTGCTGGCCCTGCTGGGGATAGTCGCTATGGCGTCCTCGAGGTTCTGCGGCAGTACGCGGAGGAGCAACTGCAAGCCGCGCCGGGAGAAGCCGAAGCAGTGCGTACCCGCCACGCCGCCTACTACTTGGGACTCGTGCATCGTGTCGAGGCCCTCATGAAGGCACCGGCCCGCGCAGCACCGCCATTGGAACAGCGGCTGGCCCTCGACATCCTGCAGGCGGAGTTCGACAACATTCGTTGGGCCTGGGAATGGGCCATTTCGGCGGGGATGATCGATGACATCGCTCATGCTACGCTGGGCCTGGCGCTCTTCTTCGAGATGCGTAGTCGTTTCAGGGAGGGAGAGGCCCTCTTCCAGAAGGCCGCCGACACCTTACTGGGACATGCAGACGCAAAGCAGCCGGCGTTGCTGGCGATGTTGCGCGCCATTCAGGGGGAGTTCCTGTGTCGCTTCGGCCATGTCACCGAGGGATGTGCAATCATGGAACAGGTGCGCCCGCTCTTGGCGTCGGCCCCTGATCCTGCCGGGCTCGCTCTTCTCAATGTAGTGAGCTCGTATATCGGTGTGGGGCTGAACATTGAGACGCGGCGCCAGCGCCTTGAGGAAAGCCTGCACCTCTACGGCGCCTTGGACGATAGCTGGGGCGTAGCCCTGGCGCAGGAGGCCCTTGGCGAGTTCCTGGCCAGCATTGGCGGCCTTGAAGAAGGGGAGCGTCTTCTGATCGAGAGCCTGTCCTATCGGCGTAGTGTCGGCGACGACTGGGGTGCCGCTATGTCGTTGCATGCGCTTGCTGGGGTCAGCGCGGCGCAGGGGCGCGGGGTAGAGGTTGTCGATCGTCTCAGAGAGAGCATTGCACTGCGGGAGCAGGTCGGTGACATTCGCGGGGTCGCCAACGCCAACCTGTTTCTGGCGCAGTGGATGATGCACCGAGGCGACACCACAGCCGCTCTGGCATTCCACACACAGAGCCTTCGGGGACACCAGGAGATCGGAGACCTCAACAGCGTAGCGGGCATCCTCACGATGATGGGCAACATCCATGAGGATCTCGGCAACCTGCGACAGGCTCACGCTCACTGGCTCTCGGCACTTGAGCATCGTCGTCTGTTTAGGCAGGATCCTGAACGGGCAGCCGTACTCCACAGACTGGGCAGGGCAGAAATAGGCCTGCGCGCCCTGTCGAAGGCTCGCGACCACCTGTCTGAGAGCCTGGCGACCTTCGAGAAACTGGGCGACACCGCCAATGCCGCAGCTGTACGCCACGACCTCGACCGCCTCCGCGAGCTGCAGGACGCTGCCTGAAATCCGGGCCGCTCGGTGACGGATTCCATTCACCCGGAGGATGTCGTGACGCTCCGCGAGGTGGGCCGCCGCCTGCATGCCTGACCGGCGGCCCTTACGATCCGACCCACCGCGTGACCTCGTCCACCGGCTTGCGCGGGCGTTGGGCGGGCGCCTCGTCGGGCACGCCCAACGCCACTGCCGCCACCATCACGTGCTCCTCGCCCAGCCACGCGCAAAGCTCCTCCAGCGCGTAGAAGACGTCACAGATCCACAGCGTCCCCAGTCCTAGGGGCAATGCCGCCAACGCCATATTCTGGATGGCGGCACCGATCGACTGCACATCGACGATGTCCATCAAGTCATCCGCCAGAGTGTTCAGCTTCCCGGCGTACGTCTCGTATGCACTGAAGACAAACACCGTCACGGGCGCATGCGCCATGATCTCCACCGTCCACTTGGCGCTCCCCGTCCCCATCCCCTGGGCCTCCAGCTTCGCGATCCCCTCGCGCATCCGCGCCACCATTGCAGCGCGCTGCTCCGCGCCCTGCACGACGACGAAGCGCCAGGGCTGGCGATTCTTGCCGGAGGGCGCCAGCGTGGCGGCGTGCAGGATGGACCGGATGGCCTCCTCCGACACCGGCGTCTCCTTGAATCTGCGAATGCTGCGGCGTTCTGCAATAGCTTCCCGAACCTCCATATCTCTCTCCTCTCCTAGCACGACGATGTCTCAAGGTCCGTGACGGCACCCACGATGTCCGCAAGACCGGGGTCCTCTTCGGTCAACGCACGGATCTCAGCGAAATCGCCATCGTCCTCCAACGTCAGCGCCGCGAGGCGGTCCATGACCTGCAGCACCTCGTCCCTCTCCCACTGCTCCGTCAGATAGCCCCAGCCGAAATCCCACGGCAGCACCTCGACCTTGTCGAAAGCCAGCAC